>Ga0105050_10003861_pt1 | contig 20461 bp, 21 predicted proteins | sample FRY01_FD_78088 | JGI IMG/M metagenome (GOLD analysis project Ga0105050, IMG submission 78088) | Freshwater microbial communities from Lake Fryxell liftoff mats and glacier meltwater in Antarctica - FRY-01 | ecosystem: Environmental > Aquatic > Freshwater > Ice > Glacier meltwater ...
GGCAAGCCACCGGCCGGCTGATGTCCTCCAAAATATAAGCAGGATAGCTGCTGTAATAAGGGCAAACAGGCGGACAAAGAAGGCACTGCCAAGATCGGTCCCGGTCAGTATCGCCTGAACGGTGGCCCACTCTAGTTGCCAAAAAGGTTGCGCCATCATCACGCCGATGCTCGCTAACATGACAGCTATGGAAACAACCGGCGCCAACCATGCCGCGATGATCATGCCAGATGAGGGCTTGGTATTGGGGCCAGTCGGCAGTGATTGGCGCAACCCAAACATCGCAAAAGCCATCAGCCCGAATAGTCCGAGCAGCAGGCCATATTGCGCAAAGCGCAGCAGGGGATACAGGCTGTCGCCCACCTTTTATCAGCGAACGTTGAAGCTTATTTTGCCGGTCATCCGGTGCCCATCTGCGCCTGCCGCTTGCCAGCGGACATCATAAACGCCCGTCTTCAGGGGCTGACGCAAGGTCAACGTCAAGGTCTTGTTCCCGTTAGACCAAGTGGGCGTGAAGTTGCGGATTACCATTTCACCATGGTTTTTAACGCCGGGCATCGCGGTCATGACGATGCTCGCCACCGCAGTCGGCGGTAACAGCGCCTCGCTGAAATTCATGGTGACAACACGCGGGGCGGCTACATTAGATCCCTCTGCCGGCGTCGAGCCTGCCATGCGGCTGTGCGCCAACACACTGCCGGGAATAGAAACATTGGTAGCCAGCAGCGCCGCGACAGCCAGAATATGATAATTTTTCATGCTTCCATCCTTCAATGTTTTAAAACCAGAAACGCACACCGATTATGTAATGGGTCACGCTGACATCTTCACCTGCGGCGCGACCTAAATCCGCGCTGTTACCGAACCGCCAACTTTGTTCGACACCGATATAAGGTGCGAACTCACGGATAAGTTCATACCGTAGCCGGACGCCCAGTTCAACGCTGTCCAGCCCAGCACCAACGCCTAAATGCGGAACGTTTTGCGCCGAAAGCTTTATTTCTGCGCGCGGCTGCAGAATAAGCCGCCGGGTGATGCGCTGATCCAACTCTGTTTCAATCCGGGCAGTAATGTCGCCGCGGTGCGATACGAACATCGCGGCATCGACCTCGAACATATACGGGGCCAACCCTTGTATTCCGACGACAGCATGCGTGGTTTCGACGCCAGCAACGTCCTGTCGTATGCCAGCCTGAAGGTCCCAGTAGGGCGCTATCGCTTGTGCATATAACGCCTGAAACTCAGCTTTTTCGATGGGGCCGCCAAAGTCCCCTTCACCCTCGCTTTTGAACCAGAATTTGCGTGTTGGACCGCCGTAATAGCCCTGCACATCCCAAAGATAGGCTGCTTCACCGTCCTTGATCTGTGCTTCCAACCGGTCGCCTTGCACCCAAAATGTCGGAAAATCGCCATGCGAATCCCGCAGGCTTTGCCGGGAAGCGGCCATGGCCTCTGCGCCCCAAATGGCATCAGCAGCGCGGGGCGGGCCGTTTCCTGCTTCAGGTGGGGGCGGCGTTTCCATCATGGGACCAGGCGACGCCGGAGCAGCGGTGCCGTCACTGCTATGCCCCATCATGCTGTGATCCATGTCGTCGGCAGGGGGTGTAGGCGATGCTGGCGGGGTGCTGGGTGCCGATGTCGACGGGGCTTCATGCCCTGCATGGTCCTGCGCCTGTAATGCAGTTGGCAGTAACGCAATCGTGATCAATGCAGCGTTGAATAGGGTGCGCTGTGTCATGCCGCGCCCTCCGGTCCGACGACGGTTACCGTCTGCATCATCCCGCCGTGCATATGATATAGAAGGTGGCAGTGGAATGCCCAATCGCCCGGTTCATTAGCGGTCAGATCGAACTGCGCGCTTGCGCCGGGCTGCACAATAACGACATTTTTGCGCGGTTGGTTGGGCGCTGATTGGCCGTTTACCAGTTCAAAGAACATGCCATGCAAATGGATGGGGTGTGCCATCATCGTGTTATTGACCAGTTTCACTCGAACCCGCTCCTTCCACGCAAAGCGGATGGGCACATCGTCAACAGAGCTGAACATTCGCCCGTCAAACGACCACATATAGCGTTCCATATTTCCGGTCAGATGTAGTTCCAACAAACGTGATGGTTCCCGCACATCAGCATTTGGCTCAAGCGCCGACAGCATCCGGTAATTCAGAACGCGGTGCGGCACGTCGCGCAAGCCAATACCGGGGTCGCCCATTTTGTCGACTGGCGACATGGATACCATGTCCAGACCGGGACCAATCTCGACATCAGGCGGCAACAAGGCTTCATCACGCATGCTCATGCCATCCATGCTGTGACTTTGCGCCTCGCTGGGCGCACTGGAGCCGTGATCCATGCCATCATGGCCAGCATGTCCACCGCCAGCGGACGCATCGGACGGTCCGTGGTTCATCCCCATATCGGCCATCGTCAACAGTGGCGCATCGCGCAGTGGCGGTGCGGCCACCTTTGCGCCGGGACGGCTGGCGAGCATGGCCAATGCCATACCTGACCGATCCATGGATTCAGCAACGATTGCGTAAGCTTCAGCGCCGCCCGGCTCTATGATGACGTCATATGTTTCCGCAGTAGCAATTTGAAGCTCGTCGACTTCGACCGGCCGGACATTCTGCCCGTCGGCGGCAATGACCGTCATCGGCAAACCGGGTATACGCAGATTGAAAAAGGTCATCGCTGAACCGTTTATGATCCGTAATCTGATGCGCTCGCCCGACTGGAACAGATATTCCAGTCCCTCTTTGGCTCCGCGCCCATTGGCAAGATACGTATATGTGGGCGCGCTTACATCGGCAATGTCCGTAGGCATCATCCGCATTTCCGCCCACATCCGGCGCTCAGCAGCCGACATCGGATATTTGTCCGTCCAACTGGACAGCTTGTCGTTGAAATAACCCTCGCCCGTGCGAAGCCTGCTCATAATGAAATGCGGATGCAGCGGCGTAAATTCGCTGAGTAGCAGTATGTAATCGCGATCATAGCTGACCGGTTCTGCCCCTGCGGGGTCAATGATCAGCGGGCCATAATGGCCGGATTGTTCCTGCAGATGCGAATGGCTGTGATACCAATATGTGCCAGACTGCCGAATAGGGAAATCATAGGTGAAGGTAGTTTGCGGTTTAATACCCGGAAAGCTCACCCCCGGAACGCCATCAAACTGGAACGGGACAAGCAAGCCGTGCCAATGAATCGACGTGTCCTCATTCAGGTGGTTGGCCACATTCAACTGGACATTTTGCCCCTCGCGCAAGCGGATGAGGGGACCCGGGACGCTCCCATTTACGGCAACCCCGTGGCCTCGGCGTCCTTGCACTAGGCGCTGGCCGGCACGAACCGCCAGATTGATGACATCGCCGTTTACCTCGTCGAAACCCACGCGAATCGATGGGCCGCCTTGCCCGTGCATGCTGTGGCCTTGCGCCCATGCCGGCATTGCAGCCATTGCAGCACCCGCGCCCATTCCGGTAAGTATGCCGCGTCTGTTGAATCTACGACCTATCATTATGCTTGCACCCTTTGTGTTTGCGGCCGTATAGGATACCCCCATAGGGTATAGCAACAGGTAACTATCATGCCACACAACCGCACTGCGAAAATCAATCGACTCAAACGTATCGAGGGGCAGATACGTGGCGTCGCGCAAATGGTTGCAGACGATCGATATTGCATCGACATCCTGCATCAGGTGCAGGCGGTGAAGTCAGCCCTTGCCAGCGTCGAAAGCGCAATCTTGAAAGATCATGCCGCTTGCTGCGTGGCCGATGCAATTGGATCAGGCGATGCTGCCGAACAACGTCAGAAATTCAATGAACTCATCGATTTATTTGGCAAGGTAAAGCGCTGAGAACACGCCAAGCTTGATCATTGCGCCGCGGCGGGCCAATGTTCGCCCTGTAATGCGATGGGGGAGTGTATAATGGCACGGCGTATATTTTTCGGGGTCGCGTTGATTGCGGCGGCTTTATCGTCACCTGTCACCGCGTCGCCCTCAATCACCATGAGCGAGACCGAAGTCCCTGTTCCAACGCTCCCCGCCATATTGGCGCCACGCGAAAGGGCCATGACCGAAAATCGCATTCTCGCCGAGCGGCTGGATTTGTTGGTCCCCGCTATGATGCGCGAGCAAGGCATTGATCTTTGGCTATTGGTCGCACGTGAATATTTTGAAGAGCCGGTGGTCGCCTCAATGCTCGATGCAGAGAATATGCATGCACGACGCCGCACGATTCTGATCTTCCATGATCCGGGCAACGGTAAACCTATCGAGCGTCTCACGGTTAGCCGCTATGGGCTTGGAGGTTTGTTCGCACCCGCTTGGGACCCAAGCAAACAGCCGGATCAATGGAAGGCCGTCGCCGACATTATTGTCGCCCGCGATCCGGCCAAAATTGCGATCAACACGTCCGATCTTTACCAGTTTGCAGACGGCATGACGCTCAGCCAATATGGCAAATTTGTTGATGCGCTGCCGGCATCTGTGCGCCCACGCATTGTGAGCGGCGAATCGCTCGCCATCCGCTGGCTCGAAACACGCACGCCGTCCGAGATGGTGTTGTACCCAACGATATTGCGTACCGCGCATGCTGTCATTGGCGAGGCTTTTTCGCGGACGGTCATTACGCCGGGTGTGACGACAGCGGAGCAGGTGCAGTGGTGGTATCGCGACCGACTATTGCAGCTTGGGCTTGATCCATGGTTCCACCCTTCGGTTGCGATCCAGCGCCAAGGTGCAAAGGGGATGCTAGAGGGCGCGGAAGTCATTCAGCCGGGCGACCTGCTGTGGACAGATTTCGGCATAAGCTATCTGCGGTTGAATACCGATACGCAGCACCTTGCTTATGTGCTTAAGCCGGGCGAAAGCGCAGCACCAGCTGGTCTCAGGCATGGCTTGGCAAACAGCAACCGTGTGCAGGATATACTCACGCGTCATTTTGCCGTGGGGCGCAGCGGGAATGCGGTGCTGGCGCTAGCGCGGGCAGATGCGGTGGCGGCAGGACTCGATCCGTCTATTTACACCCATCCCATTGGCTTGCATGGCCATGGTGCGGGTCCATCAATCGGCTTTTGGGACAATCAAAATGCCGATCCACGCGGCGGCGGGGCAATCAACGCCAACACGGCATGGTCAATTGAGCTGACGTCTTACGCCGCCGTGCCCGAATGGGGCGGCCAGCGCGTAGATTTTCGCACCGAGGAGAATGCCTTTTTTGATGGAAAAAGCGTGCGCTATATCGATGGACGCCAAACCGAGATTACGCTTATCCGTTCGGACTAACAAAATACGCACGTGCTTTTTGGTTGTTGCGAAATATCCGGTGCAGCACGCAGTCCTGCTCGATGTTCTCTCCCCATGATAAAACCGGACGATAACGCATGTCCGATATCGTCAAAGCCCAAGAGGCGTTTTTGACGAAGCAGCATGTAGGAAAAATTGTCTTGTCGCTTTAATCGACAGTGTCGATCAACTCGCCAATGCGTCCGACGATTTCGTCGATGTGGGTCTTTTGCAAGATCAGCGGCGGCGATAGGGCAATGATGTCCCCGGTCGCCCGGACGAGCACGCCATGGTCAAAGCATTTGTGGAATAATTGCATGCCACGCTTGCCAACGCCTCCATCATGCGGTGCAAGCTCTATTGCCGCCACAATGCCCATGTTGCGGATGTCGATGACATGGCGTTTGCCCTTCAGGCTGTGGACCGCCTCTTGCCAATAGCCGTGGAGCGAGCTGGCATGCTCAAAAATGTCCTCTGATTTGTAAATATCCAATGTTGCTAGCGCGGCGGCGGCTGCAAGTGGATGGCCCGAATAGGTGTAGCCGTGGAACAGTTCGATGCCATCGGGTCCGCCTTCGACAACGCCGTCGTGGATATGGCGGCTGACGGCGACCGCGCCCATGGGCACGGCGGCGTTTGTCAAACCTTTTGCCATTGTGATGATATCAGGCGTGACGCCCAAGGTTTCCGATGCAGTCGTACCGCCGACCCGACCAAAAGCTGTGATGACTTCGTCAAATATAAGGACAATGCCGTGCTTGCGCGTAATCTCGCGCAATTTTTCGAGATAGCCGATGGGTGGCACCAGCACGCCTGTTGAACCCGCCATCGGCTCAACAATGACAGCGGCAATGGTCTCCGCGCCATGCAGCGCAACGATAGCCTCAAGATTATCTGCGAGATGCGCACCCCATTCGGGTCGGCCCATTGTAAAGGCGTTATGCTCAAGATTATGGGTGTGCGGAAGGTGGTCGACGCCTGTTAGCAGGGTACCGAATTGCCGCCGGTTGTTGACGATGCCGCCAACCGAAATGCCACCAAAGCCAACGCCATTATAGCCACGTTCACGCCCGATTAGCCGCGTGCGTGTGCCTTGGCCAATCGCGCGTTGATATGCGAGCGCAATTTTCAGTGCGGTGTCCACCGATTCCGAACCGGAATTAGTAAAGAATATGCGGTCCAGGCCTTCAGGCATAAGCGTTGCCAGTCGCGAAGCCAGTTCAAACGCCAATGGATGTCCCAACTGGAATGGTGGGGCATAATCAAGCTCAGCGGCGCATTTCTGGATAGCTTCAACAATGGGTGCGCGGCAGTGACCTGCATTGACCGCCCATAGCCCGGCTGTGCCGTCAAGAATCTGCCGGCCATCATCGCTGGTGTAGTGCATATCTTTCGCCGATTTCAGCTGACGCGGCGTCGTCTTGAACGCGCGGTTCGCCGTAAATGGCATCCAAAATGCAGCGAGGGGGTCATTTTCCAGTTTCATCACTTCACTCCACCTTCGGGTCTTGAACGCTTATGCGACTGAACGGCTGTCATAGCATAACCGAAATATAAGTGCCATTGGACTTTCCTTTGGTCGGAATGGCCGCAAGAAAGGGTGTGCCTGCTCATATAATGTATCCACGCGTTAATCGGACTACTTAATTGTATTGACGCATCCGCTCGGCCGGTCGTTCGTTCGCTTGTTATAAAAGGAAGGTTTGCTTCCAGCCCAGCTGCGGCCGTTCAGCTATCCGCCCAGTTTTGGACGTTCATAGCTAATTAGTTGGCCCAATAGACATATTCCTGATCCTTCTTCCATGGCGCATTGAGCGGAACGTCGATCCGGATCGCGCCTTCGAGCAAGCCGGGCCAGAGCGGCTTAGGAAGACCGGCATTTTGTGATTCAATCAATTTGCGCAATTCCGCCACGCGCGCAGGATCCTTGGCGGCCAAATTTACTTGCTCGGTAGGATCGATCGCAAGGTTGAACAGCCACACCTTGTCGGGGCGTTTGGAAACATGCAATTTCCAGTCGCCTGCGCGGACAACGCGGTAATGCCCCGAACGCCAGAAGGTGATGTCGCGTTTTGGCCCGGCGCCAAACAGGTTGAAGCTGTCCATCTTGCGATCACTTGGCAGGTTCGCGCCAGTTGCTGATGCAATCGTCGCAAAAATATCAAGATGCTGGGCGACATCATTGCGAACTGTACCCGGCGCGATCTTGCCGGGCCAACGCATCATCATCGGCACATGAATGCCGCCTTCGAAGAAGGTGCCTTTATACCCACGATAGGGTGTGTTGTGGTCCTTTATGCCAGTATACCACGCGCCGCCATTGTCGCTGGTAAAGATAACCAGCGTATTGTTGTCGAGTCCTGTATCCTCAAGCTTTTGAAGCACATCGCCAATGCGCCGATCGAGCTGACGCATCATCGCACCATAGACACGCTGAGTATGGTCCTTGATCTGCGGCAGCGCATCATAATCCGATTTCAGCGCCTGTAACGGCGTATGCGGCGCATTATAGGCGAGGTACATGAAGAAGGGCCGGTTCTTATTGGCCTCAATAGCGGCGAGCGCATTGTCGGTGAAATAGTCTGTCAAATGGCCTTTGGGGCGAAAGCGCTGACTGTCTCCCCAATAAACAGCATGCGGCAGATTTGCCCATAAAAAGCGGTCGATCGGATCCCATGGCAGCTTGGCGTTGACGACCTGAGGGTCATCTTCGGCCATAAACAAATCGCCGCCCGAACGCATACCGAGGCTTTCGTCAAAGCCCTGTGACGTTGGCCGTAGTGGCTTTGCTTCACCCAGATGCCACTTGCCGATGTGGATGTTATGATAACCCTTGGCTTTCAGGACCTCTGGCAACATGATTTCAGCATTGGGCACGCCCATATCGGCATAGGCCGGCAGGTCGTGGTTGAACTCTTCATGATAAATGGTTGGATAAGGAGAATTCCCGCCATCATGCGCCAGGTTTGAAGCAAATGCTGCTGGGATAGAGGTAAATTCAAAACCAAACCGTGTCGGATAACGCCCCGTCATCAAGGCCGCGCGTGAAGGTGAGCAGGTGGCATTGGCGGCATAGCCATTGGCAAAGCTGACGCCCTGTTTGGCAATGGAATCGATATTGGGAGTCGGGACCGCTCCACCGGCAACCCCGCCGCCATACAATGAAATATCGTTCATTCCCAAATCGTCAGCGACAATCAGGATGACGTTGGGCGGACGTGTGCCTAAGGGGGCCACTGTAGGCCCCTGCGCCCATTCAATTGGACGGTTTTCAGCAATCGGTTCGCGCCATTCGCTGATGATGCCGGGAATGTAGATTTTATATTGCTGAAAGCCCAAATAGCCCGCGCCGACCAACAGCGCCAATGCTCCGATCCATATCCATTTTTTCATGCAGAAACCTCCGGCTCGGTTAAATGTGGTCGCCGCACGGATAGCCATAGAAACAGCAAAATCACAGGTAGCAAAACTGGGCTGGCATAATGTTCGGGCGGGTGATGGCCGCTGACGGGTACATGCTTTATCCAACCCGACCAGCTAAGCAACAGGCGCTCGATGAAGGACACAGAAAGAAATAGCGGCACCAGAGCGCGGTAGTGAAATGCGACTACCAGCGTCACTATGCCGTGTGCAATTTGGGTCGCGCCAGCCCAAGCAAACAGGCCAAAGATCAATGTTCGATTGTGGCTAAGATCCAGCCCTGCAATAACACCCGCACCACCATCGGGCAGGAAACTGTGGATCATTCCGGGCACGGTCCACGCGACACCATAAAACGCCAAAAACCATGCAGCAGAGCGCGCGCCTTGATATTGCGCATTTGTGCTGTGAGGCAGAAAGGCGCTCATATCGCACAGCTCAAAAGCGCAAAAGTCGCCGATGGCCGCATCCAAAATTCTCGGGTCCAGCGCATCTCGTGACGTTTCTTCGTCCGCAATGCCATCAACCAAATGTCAGCAGGGCGAGGTGACCCAAGGCCGCGAACAGCGCCAGCAACAATGCCACTGTGACCCGTGGGCTTACATAAAAGGATACCACACGCTGTGTTGGGAAGGAAAAGGTCGCCAAAGTACCAAGTCGCTTGTCCGGATGTCCCTCCATAAAGGCCGGGTTCATCGCTAATTTCATCATGTCGCGCCGACTGCGGTAGCGCATCAGGCCGAAAATCGTCCATTCGGGATCAGCTTCGGTGTTCCAAGTATCAACGTAGCCGCCGACCTTGCGACCGACCATGCCGGGATGGCCGCCATTGCGGAACAGAATTGGCATAAAGCGTTTCGAATAGCGCTTCAGCAAATCAAAGCCTTGAACCATTTGCCCGGTTTTGGGGTCTTCAACCTGCTCCATCTGTGCTTTTACCAGATTGAGCATAACAAACTCGCGGCCATCATCGGCTTCAAGGAAGGCCCGCATAACGTGCTGGCTATTTCCTGTGCCCTCGAAACGTCCCGCCATTTGCGCAAGAAACGCATCAATCTCTGCAGGCTTCAGTGGTCCGGACCAATTATCATACCAGAGCCGAAATACGCCATAGGCGAGGAACGCCGTCCCCCAAATTATCCATATAGTCATGGTTCTAGCTACCTGCTTTCTGAGCGCGCGCGGCATCGCGCTGCCCCTTTGCTGCCTTTTGGCAGTCGGGTGAGGTTTTTTTGATATTTTTGATCAGGCAGGCGCGGATATTTTCGCGGTTAAAAGTCGCCAATTCTGCGGAGCAGTATTTACGGATATCCGGCATGCACGCCGCGCGCACAGTATTTTGCGCCAACAAGGGGGTGGCGGAAATCAGCATAGCCGGCGCCGCCAAAATAAGTGCTGTTTTGGACATCTTTATTTTCACCTCTCGGGCCAATTAGATGACCTATATTGGCATTAATTGTGCCAATATATATTTGCAATCACTTTTGTCGCTTGCACCCACGCCCATTTGCCGCAAAATAAGTATGCATGACCAAAGTATCGCACAAAATGACAGCCCGCTCAGAAACGCCACTTGCTGATGGCCGACGTGAACGAAGCCGATCGAGCCGGAGCAAGATTGTCGCGGCGATGCTAGATCTGGTTGGTAAGGGCGACGTTGCGCCCAGCGCCGCCCGGGTTGCGGAATTGGCGGGTGTAGGGCTCCGCTCGGTTTTTCGACACTTCGACGATATGGATGAGCTTTACCGCGAAATGGGGGAGGTGATCCAAGCGCAGGTGATGCCCATCATCCTTGATCCGCCAACTGGCGCTACTTGGAGGAAAAAGCTGTTCGACATCGCGGACCGTCGGGCCACGGTTTTCGAAGCCATTCTTCCTTATCGGATTTCGGCTAATCTCAAACGCTTCCAATCGCCCTATCTGATGCAGGACTATCGCCGGATGCTGCGCCTCGAATCTGATACAGTTGAGGCGCATTTGCCCGCGTTGGTAAAGGCCGATGTTGCTGGTACCCATGGTCTCAATGTCATATTGAGCTTCCAAACATGGCGACTGTTACGGCATGATCAGGAACTGCCTTTTGAGGACGCCAAGGCGGTCGTGAGGCGTTTGCTTAGCGATGCTATGTCCGGCATGCCGGAGGCTTGATGCAACGCTTCGGGTTTGCTCTCGGTTTGGTGCTTCTGTCTGGCTGCAGCGATGCATCTGGGCCGCCCGACACAATGTGCACCGGCCTATCAGACAACAATATGGTCTGGATAGCTGGTGGTAGCTTCGTGATGGGTGACGATCCGCAATACTCGGAAGAGGGTCCCCCGCAGACCGTGAGGGTCAAGGGGTTCTGGATTGATGCGCATGAAGTGACCAACGCTGAATTTGCAGCCTTTGTAAAGGCGACCGGTTATAAGACCCTAGCGGAGCGCGATCCGCCCAAGCTGCCCGGCGCACCGCCAGAAATGCGGGTTCCCGGCTCTGCTGTGTTCAATATCCCGTCTGACGCCGACCCGCGTTGGTGGCGTTGGGTCGCAGGGGCGCAATGGCGGAATCCTTCTGGACAAAATGAGAGCATCCTTGGTCGAGACAAGGAACCCGTTGTCCAGATCGCTTATCAGGATGCAGAGGCTTATGCGCAATGGGCGGGTAAGCAATTGCCGAGTGAGGCGCAGTGGGAATATGCCGCACGTGGCGGCGCGGCGGCTTTGCCGGAGCCGGTTGATGGAAACGGCCAGCCGCAAGCAAATTATTATCAAGGCGCCTTTCCGGTCAAAAACCTGAACACCGATGGCTATGTCGGACGGGCGCCTGTGGGCTGTTTCAAACCGAACAGATTTGGTCTGTATGATATGATCGGTAATGTCTGGGAATGGACGAGCGCCAGCGGATCGCGCACAGATGCCAGTGAACCAGTTAACATCATAAAGGGCGGCTCGTACCTCTGCGCTGCCAATTATTGCGCGCGCTATCGCCCCGCCGCACGTCAGTTTCAGGAACGCGGGCTTGGAACCGACCATATCGGGTTTCGGCTGGTCGATACGAAGAAGGTTGGACCAGCTCCTTGACCCGGCAGTGATAAGATGACACCATAAGTGTCAATATTATGGAATTTTAGGGGTCAACTTGTGAAAGTCTTACGCACGCCCGATAGCGCTTTTGCCGCAATCGAAGATTTCCCTTTTGCGCCAAACTATCTGGAGATTGCCGATCCCTCGGACGGCACACCATTGCGGGTGCATTATGTTGATGAAGGGCCGCGCAATGCGCCAGTGGTGCTGATGATGCATGGCGAGCCAAGCTGGAGCTACCTTTACCGCCATATGATCGGTCCGGTAGTCGCGGCAGGCTTTCGGGTTGTCGCGCCTGACCTGATTGGCTTTGGTAAATCGGACAAGCCCACTAAAAAAACCGACTACAGCTATGCACGCCATGTTGGCTGGATGCGTCAGTGGATAGAGGCGGTTGACCTGAGCAACATGACGCTCGTCTGTCAGGATTGGGGATCGCTAATCGGCCTACGCCTTGTTGCAGAAATGCCTGGCCGCTTTGCGAGCGTAGTGCTCTCCAATGGCGGCTTGCCCGAAGGCGGCCCGGCACCGCGCGCTTTTGCTATCTGGCGCGCCTTTTCCCAATGGAGCCCATTCTTCCCGATCGGCAAAATCGTTAACGCTGGGGCAAAGCGCGCGCTCAGCGCTCCAGAGATTGCAGCTTATGACGCGCCGTTTCCAGACAGCCGTTATAAAGCCGGAGCGCGGATATTCCCAACCTTCGTTCCGTTCGAGAACAATGTCGCGATCCCCGATCAAAAACGCGCCTGGCAAGTGTTTGAGCAATGGGACAAGCCGTTTCTGTGCTGCTTCAGCGATGGCGATCCAGTCACGCGCGGCGGAGAGAGCCGTTTCATCGGCCGTGTTCCCGGCACTGCGGGTCAGCCGCATTGCACGTTGAAGGGCGGTCACTTCATTCAGGAAAATGATCCGCAAGGCTTTGTCGACTGTATTCTAAAAGTGCTAAAGAGATGACGGTGTTGCGACCATCCGAGGTTGCCGCCGTCTACGCCACCAGATCGCGGCGGCAATAGCCACCGCCAATAGGGCGCCCAGCGGCCACAGCTTTAGCAGTCGCGGTATCAATAACGTGCGCAATGCATTGGCGAAAATTTGTTTGGGTGCCGTGTAACCTTCGGGCATCGGCAGCACGTTATTTGCCTTGGCAAAGGCAACATAATCGTTTTGCATGGCAGCAAAGCGGGCTGGGTCAGAGCCCGATAAATCTGCGGTCTCTCCGGGATCGGCGCTCATGTTGTAGAGCCGCCAGCGCCCATCTCCGTAGGGCGGCAGGTTTTTAACCAGCTTGTAATCGCCTTTGAACAACACCGCATTGCCGGACAATTCATATCCTAAAGGCTTGTCTGCCGAATGGACGGACGATGCGGCCCCTGTGAGCATAGGTGTTAGGTCCATCCCAATCATGGGTTCAACGGGGCGCCCCGCAAAGCTCCCTTGTTGCGGCACAACCCCCGCCAGCTTCAGCAAAGTCATCGGCATATCGGTGACATGGGCAAAACCTGCGACAACACTGCCGCCTTTGATCGCAGGGTTGCCCGGCCAGGCTATAATCATAGGAACGCGCAAGCCACCTTCGCTCGCCGTAAACTTGTATCCACGCAGCGGCGACACCGATGCGCTCGCAAACCCTGCGCCTTGAGCGGTCAGCGAACCCGGGCGTCCCTGTTGGCCCACGCTTTGATCATATAGTTGATTAGCGTTCCAGCGCGTGAATGCCCGCATGGCCATAGGATCAGTGGCTTCGGCGCCATTGTCAGACAGAAATACGAAGATGGTGTTTTCATATACGCCGATTTTTTTGAGATGCGTGATCAATCGGCCGATTTCTCGATCCATCGCCGTGCCCATAGCAGCGTAAGCGGCCATCGCGCCGGAACGTTGTTCGCGCTGTTGCGCAGACAATTTTGACCAATCACCGCTGGTGTTCATGGAAACCATCCGGACGTCCGCCGGCATGACGCCTTTGGCGATCGCAGCGGCGCGGCGTTCGTTGCGCAGTGTAGTCCAGCCATCACGGTAGCGCCCCGCATAAGCTGAGATGTCAGTATCACGTGCCTGCACCGGAATATGGTTGGCGATGAAATTGACGGATGCAAGAAAAGGCCTTCCGTTGGCCTTATCGCGGTCGATATAGCTGATCATTTTGTCGATAATCAGGGTTGAGGAGTAGAAGCGCTTGGGCAGTTTTGCTGGCTTTCCGTTCTCACTCCATTCCGTCTTGTCATAAATCAGCAGATTGGGTTTATCTTCAAAATTGTCGGCGCCCGATTGCGCGAGGGCAAGCGCCCGATCATAGCCGCGCACGGTCGGCAAGGTATCGGCGGTGTGGCCCAGATGCCATTTCCCCGTCAGATAGGTGCGGTAACCACCCGCGCGCAGCTGGTCCGCAATGGTGACCACGCGGTTGTTCAGTTGCGCCTCATAGCCGGGTTTACCCAGATGTTCCGGTGGGATTGTCTCGGGCATATTGCCCAGACCCGCGCGGTGGTTAATCACACCGGTTTGCAGCATTGCCCGCGTTGGCGAGCAGGAGCCCGCCACATGGAAGTTCGAAAAGCGCACGCCCTTGGCAGCAAGCGCGTCAATATTGGGTGTCGCAATCTCCCCTCCGAAGGCACCGACATCCGTAAAACCCCAGTCATCGGCAAGAAGGATAACAATATTGGGACGTTTCGCTGGCATTGCTTGTGCGCCCAGCGTTGCGGGGCTGAGCAACGCCAGCGTCGTCAGCAGAGTTGCCGCTCTCTTCAGGCTCATTGGCTTAGCAAAGCGTTGAGACAACCCGTCTGTGCGAGCAGCGGATCGACCTTCGTCCGCGCTGCGTTGTCTAAAGCTGCGTAGCGCGCGCGCAAATCGGCTAGGCACTTCACCTGATATTTGAACACACCCTGCGTGTAGGGCAGGCCCATGGCCGTGATGTTGAATGTTTCCTCTCCTGCTGCAATCGCGGCGGCATTGGCGAGAAGGAAGGGCATATAGATTTCGCCCACCTGTTGTAGCCAAGAGGTGATGATCGGCGCAAAGGGTGCATCCACGCCCCCGGCGCCCGTATCCCATTCCCCGTTTATTCCCGACATATCGTCAATATGGAGCAGCCAGCGGAAACTATAGGGATAGTCTTTGCGCATCATCGCTTGCGCAGTGGGATCGACGCCAAGCTGGGACAATTGTCCGTACATTCCGAATTCAGCCATGCTTGGCCGTGTACCGAACAGACAATGATTGTCCACCACATGCGCTTCCAGCGCCCCTAGAATGGCGCGCGTCGAGGCCTCAATCAGCGGGAAGTTTTCTGCCGCGCAACCCACGATCGCCATGCGGCCAACCTGGCGTGCGCGGAACTGCTCGGCAAAGGCTTGGCTGGCCCCAAGCCCGCCGCCCTTCATCGCGTCAAAAGCAAGCCAGCGGCTCATCTGAGCCTGGTCCACTTCCTCGAGCCAACGATAACCAAACATGGCCTTTGTTACCCACTCGTCGGCAAAATCCTCAATCAGATGCGCGATAAAGGCGCACGCCGAATCGGTCGGAATCACCGATCGCTCGGCGTGCCGCGCCTCAAGGTCATAGATGAGCGGCGTCGAATCATTGTGAAAAGTCCCATCGGGATATTCCATCACTGGGATGACAGGTGCCTTAACCTTGCTCAGCGCATGGCGCGAGTCTGCGCCGTGCACCCACACATGCGGAATACGTCGATAACGCATTAGCGCGCGCATCTTCATCGAATAGGGCGAGCCCAGTGCGCCGTTAATTGCGTACATTGGAGATGGTCCTTACATTAATGTGTCTTGTCATCATGTTTGACGCAATCTAATGACATTATCAATGCCATATTATAGAGCGAAGAATGGCATCTGTGCATCCTTCGCCAATTTTTGGGGACAGAATACATGAAAAGAACGATGCAACTCGTGATTGGCCTCGTCGGTCTTTTGAATATCGTTATGGGTATGAGCTTCCTGTTCAATCCCACGAAGATGGCAGGCGAATTCGCTCTCTCTCCGCTGGGGACGCAGGGAATGGCAACGATGCGCGCCGACTTTCCCGCCTTTTTCCTGACAGGGGCTGTATTTTCGCTGATCGGTGCTTGGCGCGCAGACCGCCTTGCCCTGACGGTGCCACTGACGCTCCTAACATTCGCACTTCTCGGGCGTTTCATTAGCATCGCGATTGACGGTACTGCACCGACTACAATCCCACCGATGATAGTTGAAGCAGCTATGATTGCGCTTCTTGTTCTGGCGTATTACGCTTATGGAAAGCCACCGCAGCGGGCCGCAAATGCAACCACAGTCAGTTCTTAGCTAATTTTTCGTAAAACCAACCCGTCCGCTCACGGTCCAATTCTGATCATTAGACCAGGCGCTGGTGTCGCCGGAGGGTGGCCGTCGGAATGACAGGGTTGGAACGGCCGCGATGAGGGTAGATCCGGAACGTCTACTTTGGCGACCAAAATCGCGCTTGATTTCGGTTCATGACCGACTGTCGGTCGGCTGCTTCAAGGGATCCTTAGCAGCTAACTGACAACGTTTTTAAAGCTACCCTTGGTATTGGTTTAGCTCGGACGATGGTTGAACCGAAATTATTGGATGACCAGTTTTGAGCTTGGTGACATCATAACTCTAATAAGCATATGCTTCTTGGGCGGGTGCATCGCTTAACCTGCTGGCACTTCGCGAAAGAACGAAAGGGTCACCTCGACAGGCCCCGTGACGATGAGATGGTGCAGCACAAGCGGGGGTACGGTCAGCTTCATGCCGGTCCCCAATGTGTGGGCGACTGATGCCTCGCCGTCATCCCACGCAAAGTCGATTTGCCCGCTCAAAACATGGATTTCCGCCCAACTATCCGCTTTTAGCTGATGTTGTCCCTTTAGCCCTTCAGGGATTGCATTTTCCCTCCACGGGCCAAGCGTGCGATAGCAAGCAGCATTTACAGGCAGGGTGTAGGCTTGCACGTGGGCCATTAGAAAATGATGGCCCGAAATATCGCCATGGTCACACCAAAGACTGCAAAGCACGCTGGGATTGTCAGTACTTGTCCAACTACCGCTCCTTTATCCATCGGACCAGTGTAGGTCGCCAATGATCCTAGCCCGCGGGAAAAGAGCGATGGCTGTTCCGGCCTGTTCTGGTTGAACAATACTGAAGCGCAGCCAAAATACATCAAAGCATACAAAATGCTGATGATGATCACGAAGATCGTTCCATTGTCATGCGCTGTTGCTGCAATGAGACCGCCAAAAAAGATGGCGTATGCGGCAAACATAAAGATCCAGATGGATGCGGGCATTTCCAGATCGGTTTTTTCCGGCTGCACGACAGCGCGAGCGGTGACGGATGTTTCACCGGGAGAGAAATTGTCCGCGAGGAGAGCATTTGCGCCTGCGACGAAGTCTTTTTCATAGAGCATAATTCATCCTTTCAGTTTTGCAGGAGTTGTGATGCCGTCGCGATGAATATGGATGCCGAGCAATAAGCTCTCGGCGATCATTTCGGCGCGTTGGTAAATCCGGTCTCGCGTCGCTTGCGGGCCGTCCAATTCATTCAAGGTCTGGGCAAATAACTGGAGCCAGTGACTGAACTCGGTGTTGTCGATCTTGGATATCGCGGCGTGCTTCATCATCGGATTTCCCGAAAACTCTCCAGTTTTAAGCATGATGGATCGCCAGAAGCGTTTCATGTGCGCTAGATGATGCGGCCAGTCCTTGATGCGCTCTGCGAATATCGGGCCAAGGATCGCGTCGGCTTGAACCTTCGCATAAAACCTCTCGACCATCTGCGAGAGATAAGCCTCACTTATGTCAACCTCATTTGCTTCGGTTGCTGATTTCCTACGTGCTGCAATTGTTCTTGGATGCGTCATCGGTCGACTCAATACTGGTATATGAAATACCTGTTTAAGACGATTGCGTCTAAAAGCAATATTTAATATACCTATTTTATGAGATTGAATCTTCACACCGATTATGCGCTGCGTTTGTTGATGTTCCTCGCGGTCAAAGGCGAGCAAGCATCGATTGAGGAGATCGCCAAAGCTTATGGAATCTCGCGCAATCACCTGATCAAAGTCGGCAAGCGGCTTACAGAGCTTGGCTACGCCGAAGCAAGGCGTGGGCGTAGCGGCGGGTTGGTGCTGACGCGTTCTCCGGAGTCAATTAATGTAGGCGAGGTGGTGCGATCCGTCGAAAGCACGCGGGCATTTGTGGAGTGTTTCGATCCGCAGATTAACCGGTGCCGGGTTGCGGGTATCTGCGGACTACAGGGCGCGCTTTCGCTGGCGCTGGGCGATTTTATGAAACGGCTTGACCAATATAGTATCGCCGACCTGATACCTGCGCCGCAGAAATTTAAGGACCGCCTGGTTCCCCTACCCCCCGGCGAACAACGGCTACTTACTCTCGGTAGGCATGTTATCCCCGGTGGAGGGGAGTATGACAACTGAGCGCTTCTGATAAAAAAGCCTAATTCGGACAAGAAGCTTGCCCTAATTACCCGTCATTGAGAGAACAATGCCATTCTGACGAGGCGTCTCTATTGATTTAAAGCTTACGGTGTCGCCAAGTCGTTCGGTTAACATTCTTACATGCCCGAGGATGATTTCGGCACCATTTCCTTCGGCCAGCGCTGGACTGCCGCGTACGCGCCGTCCGTTATAAATGAGGCCGCTATAATCAAGTTGGACGGGCCATAATTTTGCTTGCGTCACCCGGCCATTTTCAATTTCGAGGCCAGCAACTAAGGATTGCCATGCCTCAGGTCCGTATGCGTCTTCTGACTTTTCCGTCTGAAATATGAACGAAGAAAGTCCGTGGAATAGAGGCGCATCCTTGTAATATTCTATACCCTGCAACTCTGGCACACCGTGGGCAACGAAGGTGCATGCACCAGCATCAATCGTCGCTTTCGCCAAATCACGTTGCCAAACTGGGGTGTCAGACTTCTGCTTTTCCCAATGATGATTATGGAGGTACGCGATAACTGTTGCGCCTGTGCTGGCCGCAACTCGAATTGCAGCAAGGTAACGCTCCAGATCTGATGCCACCAGTGCACCTTGAGGCCCGCGAACGAGCTCGTTGACGCCGGGCCGTGTGCTAGTCGCCGCCGCGCCCTCGCGTATGGCGCCTGACGCCGCGGCAACGAGCGCGACTGTGCCGCGTCCCTTCAGCAATGCGGGTCTACTTGCAGCAGCGAGATCCCGGCCGGTGCCCGCAAAATCTAGGCCACGTTGTTCCAAAGCTTGGATGGTCGACAGAATTCCGCCTGTGTTGAGATCCCACGCATGATTATTGGATGTCGCGAAAAGGTTCACGCCCAAGGACGTTAGGCAGTCGATGACCGATGGATCGCCTACGTGAAGTACTTCGCTATTCGCAGGGCGCGTTGACTGCGCAGCTAAAGGACCAGAGATTACAGTTTCCAAGTCCGTGAAAACGGCGTCTTGATAGCGCAGCAGCTTGCGAAATTGTGCGGCATGTTGCCAACCGATGGCGCGAATATCGGTCTTGATGAGCGACTGGCCGAGCAAAGAAATACGTAGCGGGCGGGGCGAATTCATGGCCGAACCAGCAACGGGCAGAAAAGCCACGGTTATGCCCGCACCTAGCAATTGGCGTCGTGAATGAGACATGATTGGCAATAACATTGGCGCCTCCGTTACGCTGTCATACGAAAATAAACAAAAAAATGGCAAGGTCATGCAATTTTGTTATGACTATATTCCGGAACGCCATAAGCTTTTCGATTGGATGTCCGGGCGCTATTGCCGCCCCATATCCGTAAATGGGGGAATATTTTAACATGAAATCCGATCGCTCAGCGAAAACGCGTCGTTCAACTAAAATGATGATTGCTGCTGGTATCAGTCTTGCAGCGTTAGCGTGGCCAAATATTCTTTCAGCCCAGACCGCCGAGGAACCGGCCGTTGAAACCGAAGCAGCCGTTGCGGACATCATTGTTACAGGTTCGCGGATCAACAGAAGGGATGCTGACTCTGTTGGACCGGTGTTGACGCTTACTTCTGACGACATCGCCAAATCAGGCACATCATCGGTGGGCGAGCTGTTGCAAAAACTTCCGTCTGCCGGTGTCAGCCTCAATTCGAACGGCACGCAAGGCACTTCCTACGGCGCGAGCTCGATTAATCTTCGCTATCTCGGTGGTGGTGAGGGCAGCGGCAATCGCGTTCTCGTACTGGTGGATGGACATCGTTGGGTAGACGGCGTCGGTCAACGCGGGTTCCGTGATTTTGTCGACCTCAACACGATGCCTCAGGGCATGATCGATGGCATCGAGGTTCTGAAAGATGGTGCGTCTGCTATCTACGGTGCCGATGCCATAGCCGGCGTCGTTAACATTAAAACCGTTCAGCCCTTTGATGGGTTGCGCGGTTCCGCACGTGCAGGTGTCACCAGCCATGGCGATGGCGCTGAATTGTCCAGCGTACTTACGGGTGGCAAGACATGGGACAGGGGGTCGATTGTTCTGTCCGGTAGCTACTTCAAATCCCGCCCCATTCGGACGGACGCAAGAGCACTAACAACGCTGACGCTCGTTCCGCAAACAGCATTAGGCACCAGCCCAAATGGGCTTTTCATCTTGCCCGGCCTCTCCAACAATACATACTTTGGAGCGCCCAGTGGGTTTGCCAGCAGCGCTACCCCAGCAGTTTACACCAACGCCGCCATCGGA
>Ga0105050_10003862_pt1 | contig 20457 bp, 12 predicted proteins | sample FRY01_FD_78088 | JGI IMG/M metagenome (GOLD analysis project Ga0105050, IMG submission 78088) | Freshwater microbial communities from Lake Fryxell liftoff mats and glacier meltwater in Antarctica - FRY-01 | ecosystem: Environmental > Aquatic > Freshwater > Ice > Glacier meltwater ...
ATCACCCCACGATCTGCTTCACCACCCCCACGCTGTCTTGGAAGTGCTCGGTTTTCACATCGACGCGCTGGAGCATGGTGAGCAGCAGGTTGCTGACGCGGGCGTCGCTGTCCGCGGGGCGGGAGCACACCTGGTAGTGGCCTTGGGCGTTGGTGACGTCGTACTTTCCAATCTTGGGCAGGTTGAAGTCGATGTGCTGGCCGTGCTTGTAGCCGAGGGCTTTGCCGCCGGCGAGGATGGTGGGGAGGTTGGCGTTGCCGTGGCTGTGGCCGTAGGCCATGCCGCTGCCCCAGAGCACCTGCGTAGTGTCGAGCAGCGGGGTGTCGCCTTCCTTCTGCGCTTTGAGCTGATCGAGGAAGTAGCTGTACTGCTCGATGAGGAAGGTGTCGGTCTCGGTGAGGCGGCGGAGCTGCTCGGGATCGCCATTGTGATGACTGAGGCCGTGGCGCGTCTGCGAGATGCCGATCTCCGGGATGCCGCTGGAGTGAGACTCGCTGCCGATCATGCAGGTGATGACGCGGGTGCTGTCGGTGCGCAGCGCCATGACCATGAGGTCGTAAAAGAGGCGATAATAGTCGCCGGCCTCGGCGATGCTGAGCTTGCGGGTGAGTTTTGAGATGTCGCCGGCGGCGAGCTGGGGTTTGGGGATGTTCAGCCACTCATCGGCACGTTTGGTGCGCTCCTCGACCTGACGCACGGCGGTGAGGTATTCGTCGAGCTTGTTCTGGTCTTCGCGGCCGAGCTTGTGGTTCACACGCTTCGCGTCAGCGGCGACGAGATCGAGGATGCTGCTACGGCGGCTAAGACGGCGACGAATGGTCTCCTTGCTGTCCTTTTCGACACCGAAGAGCATGTTGAAGATTTGCTGCGAGTTCCGCTCCGCAGGAATCTGGATGCCGTCCTTCGACCATGCGAGCGAGTGGCCCTCAATGGCGAGTTCCAGCGAAGAAAAACGCGTGGAGGCACCCTGCACCTCGGCCATGAGCTGGTCGGCGGAGACGGTGTTGCGGAAGGCACCGCCATCGCCCGGCACGTTCGCGCCGGTAAGCCAGACCTTGTCACAATTGTGGTGCTTGCCGATGACCATCGGATGATGCAGGCCGCTGATGGGCGTGATGTCGGCGCGGTGCTTCTCCAGCGGCTTCAGCGGCGTGGTCAGCTCATAGTCCGTGCCCGCCTTCGCGATCTGCCAGGTGAGCGTGTTCACACCGTTCGGAATGTAGAGAAACACACTGCGCTTCGGCTTCGACGCGACCGGCAAAGCAGCCATGGCATCGAGCAGCGGCAGAGAGATGGACGCGCCAAGACCGCGCAGCATCTGGCGGCGGCTGATTTGCCATTTGTTCAGGTTCAGGTGGCTCATGGTGATCGATGGGTTTGGCGGTGAGAGGGGCTTAGCGCTTTGCAAACAGGTCAGAACAAACGAACGCCTCAACAAGGTCTCTCAGGCGGTGATTCTTGGTCTTGCTGGCGGCGGCAATGGCCTGGAGTTCGTCGCGGTCATCAAAGGTCATGCTGCGGCGCAGACCGTAGGTGGCGAGCTTGTCGATGAAAGTGGCGGCAAAGGTGTCAATGTCGCCGACGAGGAGCTGCTTGAAATCATCCGCACCCGCATAAGCACGACCGTCGGTGAGCTTGCCGGAGGGATTGACCTTCGGATTCGCGCCGATGCCATCCGTAACTTCCTCAGTGCGCCAGCGGCCGATGGCGTCGTAGTTTTCAAAGGCGAGGCCGAGGGGATCGATCTTCGCATGACAAGCGGCGCAGTTCGCATCGTGGATGTGCGCCTCCAATTTTTCGCGCAGCGTGGCTTTCGGCGCGGCGGGGTTCGTAGCGATGGGATCGACGTTCGCAGGCGGTGGCGGCGGGGATTTGCCAAAGATGGACTCCATCACCCACACGCCGCGATGCACCGGGCGGTGCCGCGTACCGTCGCTGGTGAGCGAAAGGATGGCCGCCTGCGTGAGAAGACCGCCACGGTGGCTTTCTGCAGGAAGCGAGACTTTCACGAACTCATCGCCCTGAGTCTTGGCATCCGTGAGGCCGTAGAAGTCGGCGAGCCGGGCGTTCACCATGCTCCAGTCAGACGTCAGGAACTCGCGCAGCGTGAGGCCGCCCTGCAGCACCTCGTGGAAGTAGCGGGTCGTCTCCGCGATCATACTGTTTTCGAGATGCTCGTCGTAGTCGGGGTAGATTTTTTTGTCCGGCGGAAACATGCCGACTTTGCGCAGCCGCAGCCACTGCGTGGCAAAGGAATCGCTAAAGCGAGCGGCACGTGGATCGGCCAGCATGCGGGCAACCTGTTTGGAAAGCTCGGCTTTGTCGCGCAGCCTGCCGTTTTCAGCCAAAGCGAGAAGCTCGGCATCCGGAGTCGTGCTCCAGAGCAGGAAGGACAAGCGGGAGGCGAGTTCCCAGTCGTTCAGAGTGTCCCGCGCGGCATTCGGATCGCCTTCGGCCAAGAAAATGAAGCTCTTGGCGCACAAAATGGACGCCATCCCCGCCTTCACGGCCTCGCGGAATTTTTCACCGGCGGCGAGTTCTGATTTCACGATGCTGACGAAGCCATCGACCTCTTCCGCAGTCACAGGGCGGCGGAAGGCGCGTTGCGCCAGTTTAAAAAGGCAGGCTCTCACCTCGTCCATGTTTTCGCTGAGAGGCATGAAGCTCGTGCGGAGGCTCTGCTCCTCCTCCGTGACCAGCGGTCCGCGCCATGAGATCGAATCGAGAATGAGGAAAGGATAACGGGCGTTCCCCTGCTCGTCGGTGAGCTTGATCTGCCACGGCAGGCGGCCGTCTTTGATGCTCAGGAATGGCACACCACTCTGGTGGCGGCCGGAACGGGGCAGGTTCGACGGGCCGGGCACGTCATTATAGACATCGATGCTCGGCCGGCCCTTCGGCAAATGCGCACGAAACGTCACCGTGATGGGTTTGTCCTCCGGCGCGACGATGTCCTGCTCGAACAGCACGCGGTCCAGCTTCGACTCATACACCTTCAGTCGCGGCGCACGCCCCTTCGGCGGTTTCAGGCCGCTGAGCGTGTAGCTGATCTCATACACGCCCGCCTCTGGCAGCGGGTCTTTGAGCAAGGAGTAACGGAAAATGTCACCGGGCCACATGTCGTAGCGCACTTTGTCCAGCAGGCCGAGTCCACGCAGACGCTCGCGATGCGACGCGCTCAACTGCTCTTCGTAAAGCACAGGTTTCGCACCGCCAAAGGGAGGGGCGGCCTTCGCGTTCTTCACAGGCAGCTCGGGATAGGCCTCATTCAAGATCGTCTCCGCAGCGGCGAGATATTTTTCAATGTTCGAGGGCGAAAGCGTCAGCACGGAGCCAACGCGTTCAAAACCATGCCATTCCGGATCTTCCAAGAACGCACCGGGGTCCTTCGCATCGTATTGCACGCCGAGCAGATCGCTCACCGCGTTCACATACTCGTCGCGAGTGAGCCGGTTGTAGGAAACCAGGCCACGGGACGCCATGCGCGCAGACTCCCCTTCTTTCATGCGTGCGGCGATCCATTCGACAGTCGTCGCGTTTTCCTCGGCGGTGGGGCGCACCTTGGTCTTTTTCGGCGGCATCTCGCCTGAATTGATGCGCTCCATGAGCTCCAGCCACTGCGGTGTGTTCTCCACGCCCACCTTGGGGCTCAGATTGTCGATGCGGAAGTCACCCTTCTGCACGTCCGCGTCATGGCATTTCAAGCAGTGCGTTTCCAAATAGGCCTGCACCTTCGGGTCAAGACCTGTGGTAGGTGCGGCATTTCCGGCTACGCAGAGGGCGAGCAGGAAGGCCGTGGCAAAGGAAAAGAACAAGGCGCGGTTCAGCATTGGCACTAAGTACGTCGGAAGGCGGACGATCATGCAGCACCCCCGAACTATTGGGGGAGTCTGCGCAGGGCCGGGGGCCGGTTTTCACGACGGCAAGCGGGATCGCGGAAATTAATTCCAAATTCCCCGCAAAATTCCCCGCGCAGGCAAAGACGAGTCGGTTACTTTCCGCCAACTGACTTTTCCTTCTTATGTCCGACTCTTCTGGCTCGTGGTGGGTGCGTTTGATGCGCGCGTTGTTTGGGCAATTTCATTACCAGCCGCCCGACTGGATGCCGCGCTTTGGCCATGCGGCGGATGATCAGGTGCGCCGAAATCCCGGACGTTATGCGAGTGCCATCGTGTTCGCGGGTGTTCTGGCGATGGTGATTCCACAGGTGCTGGACTACATCGATTCGCATCGCCCGAGGCCGCGCCAGTTCACGGAACTGCGGCAGGTTAAAGGCGTGCTCAAGATGCCGGGTGTCACACCGATTGTGAAGAATAAGCCGCAACCACAGCCGATCACGGTGCAGTTTGATGCCTCCATCGCGAAACTTGATGCGGTGGGCAAGACGGCGCTCGGCGTGATGCTCTCACCTGCGCACGAGGGCGCATGGAAATGGAACACGGACAAGCTGCTCGTCTTCACGCCGGCGCAGGACTGGCCGGCAGGAGAGGAGTTCACGGTGAAGCTCGATCCCGAGCAATTGCCGCAGGAAGTCGCTTTGAAAGTGGTGAATTGGACGGGGAAAACAGCGGCGCTGCAAGTGTCGTCGATCAAAGCGGAGTTCGAGATCGACCCGCGTGATCCGTCGATTCAGAATGTGGTGGTCGGCTTCAACAGCACGCATCCGCTCGACAAGGCGCAGATCGAGCGGCTGGTGTCGCTGGAGGTCATCGGCGGATCGAAAATCTTTGAGTGGAAAGGCCAGCAACCGGACGCGCTGTTCACCATCGTCGAAGGGAAACATCAGCGCGAGTTCTGGATTCGCACGGCGCGCATCCAGGTGCCGGAGAAAGAGGACTTCGTGACGGTGAAGCTGCACAAGGAGATTACGAGCACGCTCGGCGGCGGGTCGCTAGCGGCTGACTTTGTCTCGAAGGTGCGCGTGCCGGACATCGAGAGCGGCTTCAAAATCACCGACGCGAACACCGAGATTCTGAAGGCCGAGGACGGGGAGCCGGAGCAGTTCCTCTTCATCAACACACAGGGCTACGTCACGACGGAGAATTTGATCAAACATCTCGGCGTGTGGCAGGAGCCGGAGAACTTCCGCATTCGCGACGCGCGTGGTCAGAGCGTTCGTCCCAGTGTGAATGATGTGACTGAAGAGGTGCTGCGCCAATACACGCCAGTGAAACTCAAACCGGTCGAACTGGAATTGAGCGACGATCATCCGGCGACGACGCGGCATGCGTTCAAGTTTCTTACCGAGCAGGAGGGGCGTTTGTTCGTGCGCATCACGAAGGGCGTTGAGGCCCTGGGTGGTTTCCGTCTTGGCGGCGAGTTTCGTGGATTTGAAGCGACACCGCGTTTCCCGAAGGAGGTGCAGCTCCTCGGCAAGGGTGGCATCCTGGCGCTGAATGGCGAGCGCAAGCTCTCGCTGCAATCACGCGGCGTGCCGTTCCTACGGGTGAACATGGGCCGCGTGCCGCAGCGGCAGGTGAATCATCTCATCGTGATGACGGAGGGCGATTTCGCTAATCCCTACTTCCGCATGGGCGACAGCTTCGATGAATCCAACATCGCCCACTTCCTGCGTCGCGTGCAGCCGGTGGCGATGAAGAACGAGTATCAGGCCAGCTACTCGATGATCGACTTCGCCAGCGCATTGCAAACGCCGGATGCTTCCGATGCGGACGCATCGCGCGGCTTGTTCTTCCTCTCCGCCGAAGGCGTGGAGCCGGTGGAAGACTCGAAAAAGCGCCTGGAGGGCGATGAGGTGGAGGATGACTGGCGTGTGATGGATAATGCGGAGACGCGGCGCTTTGTCCTCGTGACTGATCTCGGCCTGCTGGTGAAGAAAAACGCGGATGGCAGTCGCGATGTCTTCGTGCAGAGCATTCAGACCGGCGATCCCGTGAGCGGGGCTACGATCACCGTGCTGGCAAAGAACGGCGAGTATCTGCTGCAACGCAGCACCGCCGATGGTCATGTGCTGCTGCCTGATGTGGGAAATTTTCAGCGTGAGAAGCGGCCCGTCGCCATCCTGGCCACGCTGGGCAATGATTTGTCCTTCCTGCCCTTCGAGCGGCCGGATCGGCTGCTCGATTTCTCACGTTTCGACATCGGTGGCGTGTTCGCCTCGGAGAAGGAGGCGCTGGAGGCGTTCGTGTTCACGGAACGCGGCGTGTATCGCCCCGGCGATGAGATTCACCTCGGCGCTGTGTTGAAGCGCCGCGACTGGGCCGCCGGACTCGCGGGGCTGCCGTTGGAGATGGAATTGATCAATGCGAAGGACGAAGTGATCGACACGCAGAAGCTCGTGCTCGCGGCGGACGGCTTCATCGACGTGAAGATGAAAACCGATGAGGCTGATCCGACCGGCCGTTACATCGCGCGGTTGTATTTGATCAAAGGCATCCATGATCGCATCCGCCTCGGTCAGGCCGCGTTCAAGGTGGAGGATTTTCAACCCGATCGCATGAAGATCGACGTGACGCTCACCGGCAACGAACTGGCGGGCTGGTTGCAGCCGCAGAGCATCAAGGCGGATGTGTCGCTACAGACGTTGTTCGGTTTTCCAGCGGCGAAGCGTCTGCTGAAGGCTCGGATGGAACTGAGTCCGGGTGATTTCGCGTTCGAGCAGTTCCCCGGCTTCATCTTCCACAATCGCCTGCCTGCAGCAGAGGATGATGAGGAATCCGAGGCCGGGCAGAAGATCAATCTGGGCGAGCAGACGACGGACGAAGCCGGTGAAGCGCAATTCGATCTGGCGCTGGAGCGTTTCGACAAGAGCTGCTTCCAAGTGAGCCTGCTCATCGAAGGCTTCGAGGCCGATGGTGGTCGCAGTGTGCGCAGTGGGAAAAGTTTTCTCGTTGCGGCGCTGCCCTATGTTGTTGGCTACAAGCCGGAGGTGAAGCTGGACTACCTCGGCAAGGACACAGCGGCCAACGTGCGCTTCATGGCGGTGGGGCCGGACTTGAAACCCTTTGCGCCAAAGAATCTCACGGCCCGTTTGCTGCAAATCAAACACGTTTCGGTGCTCATCAAGCAGGAAAGCGGCAGTTATGCGTATGTGTCCACGCGACGTGAGTCGATGGTGTCGGCGTCGCGTTTCGTGCTGCCGTTGGCGGGGGCTGATTTTGTGCTGCCGACGACTGCGGCTGGCGAATACCGCCTCGAATTGCGTGATACAGAGAGCAACGTCGTCTGTGCCACGCCATTCGCCGTGGTGGGCAAGGGCGATCTCGAGCGCAGCATGGAGCGGGACGCGGAACTCGGCATCAAACTGGCGCGTGGCACCTGGAACAGCGGCGAATCGCTTGAAGCAAGTCTGAGCGCGCCTTACACTGGCGCGGGCCTGCTCACCATCGAGCGTGAGCGTGTGCTCGGCTGGCAGTGGTTCAAGGCGGGGACCACAGCGAGCGTGCAGCACATCACGGTGCCGCATGACTTTGAAGGCTCCGCGTATGTAAACGCGTCCTTTGTGCGGGCGCTTGACTCGAAAGAGATTTTCACCTCGCCGCTGAGCTATGCGGTGGAGCATTTCGTCGCGAATCCCGACAAACGGCGCATCGAGGTGAAGATCGACGCGCCGGAGAAAGTGAAACCGGGCGATGTGATGAAAATCGGCTTTCAAGCCGCGAAACCGTGCCGCATCGTCATCTATGCAGTCGATGCGGGCATTCACCAGATCACCGATTACAAGCTGCCTGATCCGCTGGCGCATCTGAACCGCAAACGGGCGCTCGAAGTCGAGACGGAGCAGCTCATGGATCTCATTTTGCCCGAGTTCTCACTCATCGCGCAGCACAAGGCATTCGGTGGCGATACCGACAAGCCGCTGCGGCTGAATTTGAATCCGTTCAAGCGCCGCAAGGAGCCGCCGGTGGTCTTTTGGTCCGGTTTGATCGCCGCAGGGCCTGAACGTCGCGAGGTGAGCTACACGGTGCCGGATTACTTTGCTGGCAAACTCAACGTCATGGCCGTGGCCGTCGCTGAAGATGGTGTGGGTCGTGCCGAGACGAGCAGCATCGTGCGCGGACCGCTGGTGCTGACGCCGAACGTGCCGTTCTTCGCCGCGCCGGGCGATGAATTCATCGCATCGCTCACGGTGGCGAACAATCTGGAAGGAGCGGAGGCGAATGCGCCGATCAGCATCGTCGCACAGGTCACACCGCATCTCGAAGTGATCGAATCGCCGCAGGGCGCGATCAATGTGGCCACGGGCAAGGAGGACACGGTGCGTTTCCGCGTGCGCGTGAAAAGCGAGCTTGGCAGCGCGGAGATCACGTTCAAGGCGGAAGCCGCCGGGCAGGTGGTGCTGCGACGTGCCACGCTCAGCGTGCGACCTGCGGCACCTTATCTCACGCATGTGCAGAGCGGTTACTTCCGCGACAACACGAAAGAGGTGAAGGTGACGCGCGAGATGTTCCCGCAGTATCGCAAGCTGAACGCGAACGTATCGGCGCTGCCGCTTGGACTGGCGCGAGGTTTGGAATCGTATCTTCACGAATATCCGTATGGCTGCTCCGAGCAGATCACCAGCCGTGCCGTTTCGCGTCTGCTGCTGGTGAAGGAGGCGGACTTTGGCTTCGATCCTGCGGATTCGATGCGGCAACTCGACACCGCCTTCGCTCTACTGCGCAGCCGTCAGAACTCGAGTGGCGGCTTCGGTTACTGGGATTCGTCTGCGGACACCGGGATGGATTATCTCTCGGTTTATGTGATGCGCTTTTTGACGGAAGCGCGGGATGCAGGTCATGCGGTGCCGTCCGCGCTGCTCGAAGGTGCGCGCAAACGGATGCAGCAGATGGTTCGCGGCAAGGTGAGCGGACTCGATAATGCGTCGATCCAGGCAGCGGCGATTTATTTGCTCACCCGGCATGGCGAAAACACCTCCACCTATGTGCTCAATTTGCGCGATCATCTGCGGCAGCAGCATCAGGAGGCATGGCGCGGCCATCTTACCGCCGCGTATCTCGCGGGCACCTATGCATTGCTCCAGCAGAAGCAGGAAGCGACAACGCTGATGCAGGATTACTGGAAGGCGGTGCGCAAAGGGCGTGCGGTGGGTGCATGGCGCGGCTGGTATTACCTCGATCCGCAGGTGAGTCAGGCGGAAGGCTTTGCTGTGGCGTGCAAACACTTCCCGGAACTGGCCGGAAACTTCGGCTATGACGATCTCGCCGTTGTCACCGAACCGCTGGGGCGCAATCGCTTCAACACGATCAGCGCCGCCACGACGATCCTCGCGCTCAAAGCCTATTCCGATCTTGCGAAACAATCCGGTGTGCGTGTTTCATTGAGCGAATTGGCGCGAGCTGGCGGCACGCCGAGTGTGCTAGTGCCGGAGACAACCGGCTTGATCCAAAGCGACTTCAGCGCGCAGGCTGGTGGGTTGCGCTTTGGTCTCGCGCAAGGCGGTGGGCGTGATCTGGGCGCGTTTTATCAAGTAACGGAGGCTGGTTTCGACGTCGGCGTGCCGACACAGCGCATCGCGGACGGTCTAGAGGTCTTCCGCGAAATTTTGGACGCGGATGGCAATGCTGTGGCGAAGCTGAAGGTCGGCGAAAGCGCGCTCGTGCGTTTGAGTGTGCGCAATGTGTCGTCGGATGTGCTGAACAACATTGCCGTGCTCGATTTGATGCCCGGCAGCTTCGAATTGGAACCTAACGGCCTTAAACCCGGACGCGGCACGATTCCCGGCGCGGATTATGTCGATGTGCGCGAGGATCGAAACGTCTTCTTCTGCGGCCTCGGCAAAGGCGAGGTGAAAACCTTCGCGTATCGCATCAAACCCATCGCCGCAGGCAGTTATGTGATCCCGCCGGTGTTTGCCGAGAGCATGTATGATCGCGGCATTAAAGGGCGCGATGGTGGCGGGAAGGTGGACGTGGAGTGATGTTATGCGCATGATCCGACAATTGCTGCGATTGCGACTCCTGCGCTGGAGTGTCGGAGCGTTGTTGTGCGCGGTATTGATCTGGCTGCTACTGCCGCAACCGGAGTTGTATCCGCCGGAGTTTCGGTTTTCGCGCACGCTGGAGGATCGCAACGGGCGGCTGCTGCATCTCGCGTTGACGCCAGATGGTAATTATCGGCGCTTCACGCCGCTGGCGGAGATCAGTCCGGTGTTGATCGAGGCGACGCTGACGCTGGAGGATCGCCATTTTTATGATCACCCGGGCGTGAATCCGCTGTCGATGCTGCGGGCGGCGTGGGGTGTGGTTTCAGGTTCGGCACGCGGCGGCGGATCGACGATCACGATGCAACTGGCGCGGTTGCGCTTCGGCCTGCACACACGCACGCCGTGGGGGAAGGCGTGGCAGATGCTGCGTGCGGTGCAGATAGAGAAGCATCACTCGAAGGACGAAATTTTGGAGGCTTATCTCAATCAGGCACCGTATGGCGGCAATGTGGAAGGCGTGGGTGCGGCGAGCCTGCTGTGGTGCGGCAAACCGGCGCGTGAGCTGACGATGCGCGAGGCGGTGGCGCTTTCCGTGCTGCCGCAAAGCCCGACGACGCGGCGTCCGCGTGCGACAGGTGATAATACGAGTTTGGCGGCGGCGCAGCATCGACTGTGGGAGCGTTTGCGCGAGGAGCGTGGCCTACCGGCCGATCCGCTGGATGCGGCGTTTACATTGCGGCAGTTGCAGCCGGTGCCGCGTGAGGCACCGCATCTGGCACGGCGGTTGTTTGTTGAAAAGGCGGCGGAGGATCGCGTTAGCTCCGGCGTGGCGCTGCGCTGCACGCTGGATGCGAACCGGCAACGTGGCGTGGAGCAGGCAGTGAATGATTATGTGGAGCGCAAACGTGAGGTGGGCATCACGAACGCGTGCGCGTTGCTCGTGCATGCGCCATCGCGCGAGGTGCTGGCCTATGTGGGATCGGGCCGTTTTTTGGACAGCACGATCCAAGGGCAGGTGGATGGCGTGCTGGCGCGGCGCTCGCCGGGATCGGCGCTGAAGCCGTTTATTTATGCGCTGGCGATGCAGCAGGGGCTGATTCACCCACACACGCTGCTGCGCGACGGGCGCATGGCCTTCGGTAGCTATAATCCAGAGAATTTTGACCGTAACTTTGCGGGGCCGATTTCGGCCCAGGATGCGCTGTATCACAGCCGCAACATTCCGGCGGTGTCGCTGGCGCAACGGCTCGCTGCGCCGGGCTTGTATGGCTTTCTCAAGGAGGCAGGTGTGGCGCTGCCACAACCGGCGGAGTTTTATGGATTGGCGCTGCCGCTGGGCGGCGGTGAAGTTTCGATGGAGGAACTGGCCGAGCTGTATGCGCTGCTAGGCAGTGATGGCGGTGCCAAACGGCTGCGCTATTTCAAAGCGGCTGCCGTGGTGGAATCGAAACCGCTGCTGACGGCGGCGGCGCGTTATTTGACGCGGGAGATGCTGCGCTCGCGCGAAGGCGAGACCGTGATGAATGATCCAGCGGTGACGTGGAAGACGGGCACCTCGCACGGCTTCCGCGATGCATGGGCGGCGGGGATTCGCGGCGAGTTTGTGCTCGTCGTCTGGATCGGCAACTTCAACGGCAAGGCGAATCCGGCCTTCATCGCGCGTGAATGTGCCGCACCGCTGCTGTTTGAGGTGTTTCGCCATTTGCGCCTGCCGGTGAAGCGGGCAACGCGGCCGGAGGGTGTCGCGCAGGTGGAGTTGTGCGCCGTGTCGGGTCAGTTGCCGACGCCACACTGCCAGCATCGCGTGCAGGGCGGGTTCATTCCAGGTGTGTCGCCGATCACGCCGTGCGACATCCATCGCGAGGTGTTAATTGATGCTACCAGTGGCCTGCGGGTGGCGCGTGATGATGGCAAGCGTGAGTTGAGGCGCGAGGTGTTCGAGTTCTGGCCACCGGACTTGCTGGAGATGTTCAAGCTGGCCGGAGTGCCGCGCAAAACGCCGCCGCCGTTGGAGGCCAGTGCTGAATCGCTCGCTGCGGCTGATGCTGGCGCGGTGCCGAAGATCGTGTCACCGCGTGCCGCACTGGTTTACACGCTGCAAGCCTCCGATGCGGCACGGCAGACGATCCCGCTGCGAGCGGACACGGCTCCGGGCGTGAACCGCGTATTCTGGTTCGCCGGATCACGCTTTCTCGGGGCCAGCGATCCGGCCACACCAGTGATGTGGGCTGCATCTGCCGGGAAGTGGCAGGTACATGTGCTGGATGATCAAGGACGCAGCGCAGCGGTGGAGATTCGTGTCGAGATGGTGCCGTGATGTTCGCAAGCTCACGCGGAGAGGGTGGGATTCGAACCCACGGTGAGAATTACCCCACGCCAGTTTTCAAGACTGGAGCCATAAACCACTCGACCACCTCTCCTGGTGCTGCGTTACGGAGCTAAGATAGTAGGCAACGTGAAGCGGCATGCAAAGCGGAAATTTGCGGGTGTTGATTGAAGGTCGGGATTGATCAGGGATGCGGGGGCGTTCATGGTCGGCGCGCAATGATTCATCCTACCGCTTTGATTGATCCGCAGGCACTGATCGACCCCACCGCTGAGATCGGGCCGTATGTGGTGATCGATGGCAAGGTGGAAGTGGGTGCTGGGTGCCGGATCGAAGCGCATGCGCAGCTCGTAGGGCAGGTGGTGGTGGGGGAGGGGACACGGATCGGGCGTGGGGCTGTGATCGGGGCCGAGCCGCAGGATTTGGGATTCGATCCCGCGACCGAGAGTAGCGTAATTTTGGGCAAAAATAATGTGATCCGCGAACATGTGACGATCCACCGTAGCAGCAAGCAGGGTGGGGTGACGCGGATGGGCGATGGGAATTACCTGATGGTGGGCTGCCACTTGGCGCATGACGTGGTGTTGGGGGATCGAAACGTCCTGGCCAATGGCTCCATGCTGGCCGGGCACATTCAGATGGGGAACAGCACTTTCATTGGGGGCGGGGCGGTGTTTCACCAGTTCCTGCGTATCGGGGATTTTTGCGTGATTCAGGGGAACGGCAGTTTCAGCAAGGACATCCCGCATTTTTGTGCCGCCCAGCGGATCAACCGAATCACGGGACTGAATGTGGTGGGGCTGCGGCGGCAGGGATTCACGGCAGAGGACCGGGCATCGATCAAGGAATTATTCCACGTGCTGTTTTGCGATGGGATGAACCTTTCGCAGGCCGTGGCGCAGGCGACAGCCAAGGAATGGCCTGACAAGGCGCGGCGTTTGTTGGAATTTGTACAAGCACCGAGCCAAAAAGGGGTCTGCCCGGTGCGACCAGGCCGGGAAGATGAATGAACCGGGCGGGGTGAAAAAAGTCCGGCTTTTTCTTGTCACCGAGACGCCAGTAGCCTATTAAAAGTTTTACCCTTGCCCGTTCTCCTGGGCTGTACTTACTCCCCGTGCCATGAACTTTCCAAGACTTTGCGTGACGATCCTTGTTTGCATCCTGGCGACAGCCGGTGCAGCGAGCGGGCAGTCCCTCCTCGACAGTCTCACGACCGATCTCAATATTCGTGGTTTAATGACCACCATGGATCCGGAAACTGGTATCGCCACTGTGTCCGGCGATGTGCATATCGTCTATGGTGATGTCGAAATCCGCTGCGGCAGCGCGCAGTATAACCAAATGACAGGTGATGTCATCGCCCGCGATGGGGTGACGATCTGGCGGCCAGGGACGATTTACCGGGGTGACGCCATCACCTACAATTCCGTCACGGGGGAGATGTCGGGTCAAAATGTGATTTCCGGCATGCCGGCGGGAACGGGCATGTTCATCTACAAGGCGGAGGACTTTCAGTCGAAGAGCAAGCTGGAGAACCGGATCGACGCCACGGGTATTTCATTCACCTCCCATGACGTGCAGAACCCGAACTTTCACCTCGGGGCGAAGGAACTGACCGTCTATCCGGGTGACAGCGCGGTGATGCGCGGCGTGAAGCTTTATGGTGGGGACACGCCGTTTTTCTACTGGCCGAAATTCTCCCAGTCGCTGCAAAATGAGGTGGGCTACCGAATGAGTCCTGGCTACCAGAGCCGCTGGGGTGCCTTTTTGCTGACGCAGTACTCGGTCATTCATGGAGATCACACGCTGGCGAATTACAAGCTGGACCTGCGGAGCAAGCGTGGTGTGGGCGGTGGGGTGGATTTTTTCTCCCTGCGTCACCTTGGCAACCAGCAGAACTTTGGCACCTTGAAGCTTTATGCGGTCAACGATAGCTCTGCCGCAACCAATGTGGCTGGCAGCACCCGCTTCCCGGTGAGCGAGACCCGTTACCGGGCGAATTTCCAGCATCGCATCTATCTACCAGGCCCGGATGTGAGCACTTGGTATCTGGATTTTGATCTCAACAAGATCAGCGACATCCATTTTTATGAGGATTTCTTCTTCAACGACTTTCGTACCAACCGCGAACCCGACAACCTAATCTCCCTCATTCACACGAATGACGCCTACGTCGCCACGCTGATGGCGAAGTTCAAGATGAACGACTTTTACCGGACGACCACGCGTCTACCCGAATTGTCAGTCGATTTTGTGCGCCGTCCTTTGTACAACACGGGTATTTTCCATCAGGGCACGATTTCAGCCGGCATTTACAACGAGGTAGTGGGCAGGCAGGAGGAAGCCGAGTTGCTGCGGTTGCAGGGAATTGGCGCTGGTCTTGGCCTGGCGGGTGTGCTGGCGGATACCTTTGGTGGAGCGGACTCTTACCGGAGCTTGCTGGGACTGCCGCGCAATTCGGGACTCACAGCGGCCGACATCGCGCAGGGGCTTGGGGCCATCAGCAGCAGGTTGCAGGAGCCGGACTTCGCCCGCTTTCACACCTATCACGAGCTACTGTATCCGAAGACTTACTTGGGCTGGCTGAATGTGACGCCACGCATCGGCGCAGGGATGACGAGTTATGGCAGCATCGATGGCAGTGTTACTGGCTTGCAGAATTTCACCCGTGGCATCCTGCACCTCGGGCTAGATGTCTCCTTCAAGGTGATCAAGACGTGGAGTGATGTGCAGGTGGAGTCGCTCGGAATCAACGGCATCCGTCATGTGTTTCAACCCTACCTGAACTATTCTTATCTGGATGCCAAGCAGGACACGGGGATTCCTGCCATTGACCGGTTGTCTCCCACCACGCGCCCACGATCGATTGATGTTCCCCTGTTCACCGCCGTGGACAGCCTGCGCTCATGGAATGTGGCCCGCATCGGGTTCCGCAATCTGTTCCAGACGAAGCGTGACTATATCAGCGGTTCCACTATGGGCAGTTTTTTTGAGACGCCGGAAGGTGGTGACAGCCAGACTTACACTTGGGCGGGAATGAACACCTTTGTGGATGTTTTTGCCAAAGACCCGGAGTTTGGGCGTGACCTCTCGAATCTCTACAATGAGATTTTTTGGAGGCCGGTGCCCTGGATCACGCTGAAGTCGGACTTGCAGTTGCCCATCAGTTCCGGCGTTGGCAGCTTTACTGAGATCAACAACGGCATCATCTGGCTGCCTAGCAGGCACACCTCCGTCGAGTTTGGGCATCAATTCATCTCTGACCATCCGTTCTTCCAGGACAGCAGCCTACTGTTCACGCGCTTTTACGCCAGGGTGAGCGAAAACTATGGCTTCAACATGAACCACATCTATGAGGCGGATGACGGCACTTTGGAATTCCAGAGTTACAGCGTTTCACGTGACCTGAGCAGTTGGGTCGCCTCCATCGGGGTGATGGCACGCGACAACCGCAATGGGGCGTCCGACCTGGGCATCCTGCTGACCTTCACGCTCAAGGACTTCCCGCAGTTTACTTTCGATCTCGATATCGACCCGAATCCGACGGGCCGTGGGGGCAAGCAATAGTGGTGGCGGCTTTGCCCGCGTGAATGTGGTCGAAGAACTGCCTTCTGCGTGATGACAGCACACCTTCCTCTCGTTTGCATAACGCCTGCCATTTGGGTCGAATGATGCGCGGTTGAGCACATTGACCATGGCGCGTCGATCTTGAGCGCTGTTCACCCGCCTGCTGCCGGATAAGAGTTTGCGTCACCGTTCAGCGGCACTGTATTGTACACGGGTCGTGGAGCAAACTCGCTAGACCCACTTGGTGGGGTAACTGCAAAATGCCAAACAACATCGCGCAGCTCACATGCCACCGCTTTTGGCGAGGAAATTGAGTGCCAGGGTGGCAACGGCGAGGATGAAGACTAACCAAGCAAGAGGCATGACGGGGGAAGGGGTAAGGAATGGAAAAGGGTGAATGAACGAATCTTGTCTCAAGGAATGGGCAGGAGGGTCTCCTTGAACTTGTTGGTCCAGATACCAGTCACGATGTTTTTGGATTCCCAGCCCTGAGTGTTGGCTGTCGGCACCATGATGGGGGATTCGCCCGTGGGGTCTGCCTTGACGGCATCTGCTCCAAACATCTGCACCACCATCAGCACGGCCGAAAGGACAAAGCAGATCACGGAAAGCGGCACGAGTCCGGCTTCGGGATCTTTTTCCTCGTAGAACTGCTCTGCGTCGGCTGCCGCGCTGCGTTTCACGGGCGCGCTGGGCGGAGCTGAGATGGAAGGGCGCTGCATGGCCTGCGTGGGCTGCAGCTTTACCGTGGCTTTAGGCAGTGGCGCAGTGCCGCCAACCATGGGGCCAGTGCCAAGCGCGCGTGGTGGCCCACCGGATTTTTGCAAAGGAACGGTCGGAGCGCCAGTCTCCGTGCGCGGAGGGGGAGCCGCCGGGTTTTGGCTCAGTGGACGAGTAGCGGCAGGCAGACCGGCCATCGGAGGGGCCGTTGGTCGTGGCGCGCCAGGTGGTGGTTTTGGTGCTCCCGCAGTGGGAGGTGCCAGCGGACGCGCAGGGGGCGGCATCGGGCTGGAAGGAGGCGCTGCTGCCTGCGGCGGTGCCGAGGCGACTGGAATGGCAGAGGTGGTCTTCCGGGACGGCGGCGGCATCGGCGGCGCTGGCAGCTTCACCGGGGAGGTGCTGGACTTGGGTGCGGGCGGCGGCAGCGGGGCCGAGGGCAGTTGAATGCGAGCCGTGGCCTTTTTGGCCATGGTTGGCACCACAGAGGTCGTGTTCAGGGACGCTGGAACCCCGCCGGTGGCTGGTGAGACAGGAGCCGTGGTCTCGCGTGGTTGGGTGACCCCGGCACCAGGGCGTCCGCGCAGGGTGATGCGCACGGTTTCTTTTTTCAGCGGCACCGCGGCTGTTTTCGGTGTCGAGGCTGGTGGCGTGTTTTCGGGTTCGCTCATGGTTCGGGACTGGAAGTGGGAAAATTCAGGGAATTACACCTCCATTTAGCTAATTCCGCGCCCTTGCGTCAATTCCTTTCTCCTCCTGCCTTGCAATTGTCCGCCGAGTGATGATAAATCAGCCGCATGAATATTCTTGTCACTGGCGGTGCCGGTTTCATCGGCTCCCACACCGTAGGCCGCCTGCTGCGCGATGATGCCGGGCAGATCACCATCCTTGACAGCCTCAACGATTACTACAACCCCGCCATCAAGCGGGAAAACCTCCGCGCCCTCGGCCCGCAGGTGAAATTCCACCAGGGCGACATCACGGACCCCCTGTTCGTGGCCGAAGTCTTCGATGTGGGCCGTTTTGACGCCGTCATCCACCTCGCCGCCCGTGCTGGCGTGCGCCCCTCCATCGAGCAACCGGAGTTATACATCGACACCAACATCAAGGGTACCTTCAACCTCCTCGAAGCCGCCCGCCGCACCGGCGTGAAGCAATTCGTCGCCGCCAGCAGCTCCTCCGTCTATGGAGTGAACAAAAAGGTGCCCTTTGCCGAGACGGACCCCATCCTCCAGACCATCAGCCCCTACGCCATGACGAAGATGGCCGGCGAGCAGATGTGCTCGAACTACAGCCACCTCTACGGCATTAAGACCGTCTCCCTGCGTTTTTTCACCGTCTATGGCCCGCGCCAGCGTCCCGACCTCGCTATTTCCAAATTCACCCGCCTCATTGAGGACGGCCAGCCCATCGACAAATTCGGCGACGGCAGCACCCGGCGTGACTACACCTTCATCAACGACATCGTGGACGGCATCATCGGCTCGCTAAACTACCGCAACGGCCCGATTTGCGATATTTTCAACCTCGGCGGCTCGCAAAACGTCTCCCTCAACGACCTCATCACCACCATTGAGGCGGCGCTCGGTAAAAAAGCCACCGTCAACCAGCTCCCCGAGCAGCCCGGCGACGTGCCCATCACTTCCGCCGATGTCAGCAAGGCGCGAGAGCTGATCGACTTCAAGCCCACCACCACCATCGCCCAGGGCGTGCCGCAATACGTCGAGTGGTTCCGCGACATGCGGGCGCGGGGCATTGCGGTGAGTTGAAATCAAAAATGCGGCGCTGAGATTGTCCCGTCCTCGATCTCCTGGCGCTTCTTGCGCACGATGCCGTCCGCGATCTCCAGCACCATCTCCTCCAGCAGCAGCCGCAGGTGGCTGCCGGGGCGGTAATCCGCCGGGGCGATGTGTTTCACGCGGTCTGAGATGCCGTTGAGCTGGTAGCATTTGCGGAAACTGCTGCGGTTCGTCTCATCCGGGTTGTACACCGCCACCGCATGGCCGCCGTAGCGCTTCATCAGCGTGAAGCAGGGCACGTCCGTCGGCCCGTCGCCCACATAAATCATGTGCTGGAAGGGGATCGGCCGCAGCTCGTGCGCCATGTGGTCGTTCACATCCTCATGCGGCTCCAGCATGCCTTTGTTGATGCGGAAGATGTACTGCGTCTTCGTGGTGTGGCTGATCACCCGTTTGGGGAAGGTGATACGGCCATTTTTGTCCTCGCCGAACTCGCAGCCGAAGATGCGTTTCACAAACGGTGCCAGCGCGGAGCCGTCCAGCAGCGCCTTCAGGCCGCTGGAGATGATGTAATGCTCGACCTTCACGCCCAGCAGCCGGTGCTGGTCATTGAGCACTGCGTTCAGCTCCCCGAACAGCTCCGGCACGCCTTTGTAAAAGCGCAGCTTCGCGCCCAGCTTGCGCAGGTCCTCGTTGGTGGGCCGGTCCATGTCCAGGTAGTCCAGCATGCACTTCAGGTAGGCCAATTCGCCGTCGTAGCCCTGCGTGTCCACCAGCTCGCGGCTGCGCTTCCAGAACTGCTCCGGATTGATGCCGAAGTGCGGAAACAGCGTCTCGTCCTGCATGTACGTCGGGCTGAGCGTCTGGTCGTAATCGTAGATGATGCCGATGGTGGTCTGCTGCGAGGCCATGATGGGATGCGTGGTTCAAACCAGCGCCTTGAGCGCGCTGTCCAAGGTTGGATGGGCGAAACCGTAGCCCATCTCCGCCGCAACGCGAGGAATCACTCGCTGCCCGCCCAGCAGCATCTCGTCCGCCATCCCGCGCAGCAGCAGGCGCAGCGCGAAGGCTGGCACATGAAAGAACGCCGGGCGTTTCAGCGCGGCGGCAAGCTGCCGGGTGAACTCCGCATTCGTCACCGCCTCCGGCGCGCAGAGATTCACCGGCCCATGCACGGCCTCGGTTTCAATCGCCTTCAGAATGAGTTGCACCGCGTCATGCAGGTGAATCCACGCCATCCATTGCGCGCCTGAACCCAGCCTGCCGCCTAGGCCGAGGCCAAACACGCGTTTCAGCAGTGGCAGCGCCCCGCCATCATCGCCCAGCACCATCCCGCTGCGCAGGCTCACCACCCGCATGCCCAGTGCCTCCGCCCGCAGCGCGGCTTTTTCCCAGCCTGCGCACACATCGGCCAGAAAGCCTTCCCCGCGCGGCGAGTTCTCATCCAACAGTTCGTCGCCACGATTGCCGTAAAATCCAGCACCTGAAGCGCAAATGAGCATTTGCGGCCGGTTCACTGCCTGCCAGGTGCCGAGGTGCGCTACCAGCGCCTCGGTGAAGTCCACGCGGCTGTTCCAGATGCGATCGCGTTTTTCCTTCGTCCACAGTCCCATCAGCGACTCACCGGACAAATGCACCAGCGCGTCCAATTTTGTCTCCGGCAGCGCATGCGGCGCATTTTTCGGCTGATACAGAGTCTCCGTCGAGACCGGCACAAACGAGCCCGCCTGCCGGGTGTAGGCGATCACCTCATGCCCGCTGCCCAGGGCGAACAGTGCCAGCTCGCCGCCGATGAATCCCGTCGCCCCTGTGATACCGATGCGCATACACACCTAACGGCTTGAAGCAGCCGATGGTTGCTGGAAAATGCCGACGGGCCTCTGCGTCCGACGCAAAAACTAGAGGTCTTGCTGAAAGTGCTCCAGTGCCGAGGTCAACCGCGCGATTTCCTGGATCGCCACGTCCAGGAGCTTGCGCGCATGATGGAGATTCCCGGCCCGGGTATTGTCGGTGAGAACGGACACGGCATGAAATGCCGGGGCCGCGCAGTATATGCCCACCATGCCTTTGAGCGAATGAGCCGCTAGATGCAGCGCCTCGGCATCGTGGTCGTCTAGCGCCTGCCGGGCATCGGCGGGCATCGTCTGCCAGTCTTCCAGAAACATGCGGACCAGCTCGCGCATGAGCGGCACGTCGCCAATGGAGACTTTGAATTCCGCCGC
>Ga0105050_10003864_pt1 | contig 20447 bp, 17 predicted proteins | sample FRY01_FD_78088 | JGI IMG/M metagenome (GOLD analysis project Ga0105050, IMG submission 78088) | Freshwater microbial communities from Lake Fryxell liftoff mats and glacier meltwater in Antarctica - FRY-01 | ecosystem: Environmental > Aquatic > Freshwater > Ice > Glacier meltwater ...
CTGTTCCTCGGCGGCTGGCTGCCCCCGTTCGGCATCGAGCCGTTCACCTGGGTGCCGGGGCCGATCTGGTTCATCCTCAAGGTCTGCGCCGTGCTGTTCGTGTTCGTGTGGGTGCGCGCCACCTTCCCGCGCTACCGCTACGACCAACTGATGCGCCTGGGCTGGAAGGTGTTCCTGCCGTTCTCGCTGTTCTACCTGGTCCTGGTCGCCGGCGTGCTGCTGGCGATGGGCTGGCTGCCCACCTCCGCCTGAAAGAGGATACTCCGATGGCATTCCTCGACCGCACCGCGCGCAGCTTCCTGCTCTTTGAGCTGGTGAGCGGCATGGCGCTGACCCTGAAATACTTCTTCAAGAAGAAGGTCACCATCAACTACCCCTACGAGCGCCAGGCGCTCTCCCCGCGCTTCCGCGGCGAGCACGCGCTGCGCCGATACCCGAACGGAGAAGAGCGCTGCATCGCCTGCAAGCTGTGCGAGGCGGTGTGCCCGGCCCAGGCCATCACCATCGAGGCCGAACCCCGCGAAGACGGCAGCCGCCGCACCACGCGCTACGACATCGACATGACCAAGTGCATCTATTGCGGCCTGTGCGAGGAAGCCTGCCCGGTGGATGCGATCGTCGAGGGGCCGAACCTGGAGTTCGCCACCGAGACGCGCGAGGAACTGATGTACAACAAGGCCAAGCTTATGGAGAACGGGGACCGCTGGGAATCGGCCCTCGCCGCCCGCCTGGAACAGGACGCGCCGTACCGATGACAGGAGCGGGCCGATGACAGGAACGGGCCGATGACAGGAATGGGCCGATGATCGCGCAGTTCGCCTTCTACCTGTTCGCAGGCATCCTGCTGGTCGCTGCCGGCATGGTGGTCTCCGCGCGCAACCCGGTGCACTCGGTGCTGTGGCTGGTGCTCGCCTTCTTCAACGCCGCCGCCCTGTTCCTGCTGGCCGGCGCCGAGTTCCTGGCGATGATCCTGATCATCGTCTATGTCGGCGCGGTCGCGGTGCTGTTCCTGTTCGTGGTGATGATGCTGGACATCAACTTCGCCCAACTGCGCGAAGGGTTCCAGCGCTACTTGCCAATCGGGGCCACCATCGGCGCGGTCCTGCTGATCGAGCTGGCCCTGGTCCTCGGTGGCTGGAGCCTGGCACCCCAGGCCGGCGCCCTGCGCGCCGCCCCCATGGACCCGAACGTGACCAACACGGTCCAGATCGGGCGCATCCTCTACACCGACTACATCCTGCCGTTCCAAGCCGCTGGCCTGGTCCTGCTGGTGGCGATGATCGGCGCCATCGTGCTCACGCTGCGCGACCGCGGCTTCTCCCGCAACCAGAACGTCGCCGAACAGATCGCGCGCACGCCGGCCGATACGCTGGAACTGCTCGATCTGCCGACCGGCGTCGGCATCAAGGGCATCGGCTTCCTGCGCCCAAAGCCCAAGGCCCTCCCGCCGGCCGAGCCCGCCCATATCGGCCACGACAGCCCCGGCCACGACGATAAGAAGGGGCATAACTGAGATGCTGCTGCCGGTTCCCCTCAGCCACTACCTCGCCGTGTCCGCTATCCTGCTGGTCATGGGCATCTTCGGAATTTTCCTCAACCGCAAGAATGTCATCATCATCCTGATGTCGGTCGAGCTGATCCTGCTCGCCGTCAACCTGAACCTCGTCGCCTTCTCCGCCGCCCTCGGCGACCTCGCCGGCCAGGTGCTGGCGATGTTCGTCCTCACCGTCGCCGCCGCCGAGGCGGCGATCGGGCTCGCGATTTTGGTGATCTACTTCCGCAACCGCGGCTCGATCGAGGTCGAGGACGTGACGCTGATGAAGGGCTGAGCCACGATGCTGTTCGCAACCGCGGTCTTCGCGCCGCTGCTCGGCTCCCTGGTCGCCCTGCTGTTCGGCCGCCAGATCGGCGACCGCGCGGCCCAGGCGGTGACGATCATCTGCATGATCCTGGCTGCCATCTGCGGCATTTCCGCCTTCGTGTCGCTGGTCTATGGCGGCGCCTCACCAGGCGTGATCACGCTGGCCAACTGGGTTTCCTCGGGCGACTTCACCGCTTCCTGGGCGCTGCGCTACGACACGCTGTCGGCCGTCATGGTGGCGATGATCACGCTGATCGCCACGCTCATCCATATCTACTCCGTCGGCTACATGGCTCACGAGCCGCATGGCAGCGTGTGGCGTTTCTTCAGCTATCTCAGCCTGTTCACCTTCGCCATGTTGATGCTGGTCACGTCGGACAACCTGCTGCAGCTGTTCTTCGGCTGGGAGGGCGTGGGCCTGGCGAGCTACCTGCTGATCGGCTACTGGTACCAAAAACCGAGCGCCAACGCGGCCGCCATCAAGGCCTTCGTCGTCAACCGCATCGGCGACCTCGGCTTTGCGCTCGGCATCGCGCTGATCTTCGTGGTGTTCGGCAGCATCAGCTTCGACGCCATCTTCGCCGCCGTCGGCCAGCACACCAACGACAGCTACCGCGTGTTCGGCACCAATTTCCGCGCCTACGAGGTGATCGGCGTCCTTTTGTTCATCGGCGCCATGGGCAAGTCCGCACAACTCGGCCTGCATGTCTGGCTGCCGGACGCCATGGAGGGCCCGACCCCGGTTTCCGCCCTCATCCACGCCGCCACCATGGTCACCGCCGGCGTGTTCCTGATGGCGCGCATGTCCCCGTTGCTGGAGTATGCGCCCTACGCGATGGCCTTCGTCACCCTGGTCGGCGCCAGCACCGCACTGTTCGCCGCCACCGTCGGCTGCGTGCAGAACGACATCAAGCGCATCATCGCCTACTCCACCTGTTCCCAGCTCGGCTACATGTTCATCGCCGCCGGCGTCGGCGCCTACCAGGCCTCGGTGTTCCACCTGCTGACCCACGCCTTCTTCAAGGCGCTGCTGTTCCTCGGCGCCGGCAGCGTGATCCACGCCATGTCCGACGAGCAGGATATCCGCCGCATGGGCGGCATCTGGAAGAAGATCCCGCTCACCTACGCGATGATGTGGATCGGCAGCCTGGCCCTGGCCGGCGTGTTCCCCTTCGCCGGCTTCTACTCGAAGGATGCGGTGCTGGAAGCCGCCTACGCGTCGCATATCGGCTTTGCGCAGTTCGGCTTCTGGGCCGGCATCTTCGCCGCCTTCCTCACCGCCTTCTATTCCTGGCGCCTGCTGATCCTCACCTTCCACGGCGCGCCGCGGGCCGACAAGCACACGATGGACCACGTTCATGAAAGCCCGCTGGTGATGACCGGTCCGCTGATGGTCCTGGCCGCCGGCGCGGTCCTCGTCGGCTTCGTCTTCGCCCCCCAACTCCTGGGCGACAACTGGCAGGCCTTCTGGGGGGCCGCGATCCACAACGGCCCACACAACCACGTGCTGCACGACATGCATGCGGTGCCGGGGTGGGTGGTTGCGCTGCCCGTCATCGTCGGCCTTTCCGGCATCCTGCTGGCCTACGCCCTCTACATGGGCGCGCCGTCGCTCCCGGCCCAACTCGCCAACAACTTCGGCGGCGTCTACCGCTTCCTGCTCAACAAGTGGTACTTCGATGAGCTCTACGACCGCATCTTCGTCCGCCCCACCATGGCGCTGGCCCGCGGCCTGTGGCAGGTCGGCGACGCCAGGATCATCGACGGCATTCCCAACGGTATCGCCTCGCTCACCGCCCAGGGCGCCGGCCAGGTGGTTAAGGTGCAGACCGGATCGATCGCCCACTATGCCTTTGCCATGCTGATCGGCGTCGTCGTGCTGGTCAGCCTCTACCTGATCATCCGGTGACGCTGCCATGAACGCCAACGTTGCGGGCTTTCCGCTGCTCTCGCTGCTCACCTTCCTGCCGCTGGTCGGCGGCGCGGTGATCATGGCCATCCGCGGCTCGGAGGAGGCGGTGGCCTCCAACGCCCGCTGGACCGCGCTCTGGACCAGCCTGATCGTCTTCGCCCTCTCGCTCGTGCTGTGGTTCCGCTTCGACACTTCCAGCGCCGGCTTCCAGTTCGTGGAGGAGGCAGCCTGGCTGCCGGAATGGGGCATCAGCTACAAGATGGGCGTCGACGGCATTTCCGTCCTCTTCGTCCTGCTCGCCACCGCACTCACCCCCATCTGCATCCTCGCCAGCTGGGAAAGCATCGGGACCCGCGTGCGCGAGTTCATGTTCGCCTTCCTGGTGCTCGAAACCATGATGGTCGGCATGTTCGCCGCACTCGATTTCGTCGTGTTCTACATGTTCTTCGAGGGCGTGCTGATCCCGATGTACCTCATCATCGGGGTCTGGGGCGGCCCGCGCCGCGTCTATGCCGCGATCAAATTCTTTCTCTACACGCTGGCCGGCTCAGTGCTGATGCTGCTCGCCCTGCTGGCCATGTGGTACGCCGCCGGCTCGACGGACATCGAGCACCTGATGCGCCACCAGTTCGCACCCGCGATGCAGACCTGGCTGTTCCTCGCCTTCTTCGCCAGCTTCGCGGTCAAGGTGCCGATGTGGCCGGTCCACACCTGGCTGCCCGACGCGCACGTGGAGGCACCGACCGCCGGTTCCGTCATCCTGGCCGGGGTACTCCTGAAGATGGGTGCCTATGGCTTCCTGCGCTTCTCCGTGCCCATGCTGCCCGACGCCACCGCCACCTTCGCCCCGATGGTCTTCGCGCTCTCGGTCGTGGCCGTCATCTACACCTCGCTGGTGGCCCTGGCGCAGACCGACATGAAGAAGCTGATCGCCTATTCCTCCGTCGCCCACATGGGCGTGGTCACAATCGGCATCTTCACGGTGAACGAACAGGGCATCTCCGGCGCCCTGTTCCAGATGCTGGCCCACGGCGTCGTCTCCGGCGCGCTCTTCCTCTGCGTCGGCGTGGTCTACGACCGCATCCATTCCCGGGAAATCGAGCGCTATGGCGGCCTGGCCGACCGCATGCCGAAATACGCGCTGGCCTTCATGCTGTTCTCCATGGCCAGCATCGGCCTGCCCGGCACCGCCGGCTTCGTCGGCGAGTTCCTCGTCCTCGTCGGCGCCTTCAAGGTGAGCTTCTGGCTCGCCCTGCTGGGCAGCATGGGCATGATCCTCGGTGCCGTCTACATGCTCTTCCTGTACCGCCGCGTGCTGTTCGGCCGCATCACCCGCGACGATCTGAAGTCGATCCTCGACCTCTCCCCGCGCGAGATCGCGGTGTTCGCGCCGCTGGTCGTCGTCACGCTCTGGATGGGCATCTACCCGTCCAGCTTCACCGTGTTCTGGGATGCCTCCGTGCGGGCCATGGTCGCAAATCACCTCGCGGCACTCGAAGCCACCACCAAGCTCGCCGGAGTGCTCGCGCCTTGAACTGGCAACTCGCCCTTCCCGAGATCGTGCTGGCCTGCGCCGGCATGGCCATCCTGCTCTACGGCGTGTTCGCCCGCCCCGAGCGCAGCTTCCTCACCTGCTCCATGCTCACCATCGGCGCCCTGCTGATCGCCGGCGTGCTGGTGCTCTCCGGCGTCCCCGGCACCGGCTACCACGACCAGTTCGTGGTCGACGCCTATAGCGGCTTCGCCAAGCTGCTGGTGCTGGTGGCCGTCGCCTTCGGCGTGATGATGTCGCTCGACTACAACGAGCACGCCAACATGCGCCGCTTCGAATTCCCGATCCTCATGCTGTTCTCGTCGATCGGCATGATGCTGATGGTCTCGGCCAACAGCCTGATGACGCTGTATGTCGGCCTCGAGCTGATGAGCCTGTCGATCTACGTGCTCGCCGCCTTCGCTCGCGACGAGCGGCGCTCCGCCGAGGCGGGCCTGAAATACTTCGTCCTCGGCGCGCTCGCCTCCGGCCTGCTGCTCTACGGCATCTCGCTGGTCTATGGCTTCTCCGGCACCATGTCGTTCGAGCAGCTGGCCAAGCTGATGGTCCAGCCCGGCGCCGCCTCGCCGGGCCTCGTGGTCGGCATCGTGTTCATCGTCGCGGGCCTCGCCTTCAAGATCTCGGCCGTGCCCTTCCACATGTGGACACCGGACGTCTACGAGGGCGCGCCCACCCCGGTCACCGCCTTCATGGGAACGGCACCCAAGGTGGCCGCCATGGTCCTGCTGGTCCGCCTGCTCGCCGGCCCCTTCCAGCCGCTGCTCGACCAGTGGCAGCAGCTCATCGTGCTGGTCTCCATCGCGTCCATGCTGCTCGGCTCGCTCGCCGCCATCGGTCAGAGCAACATCAAGCGCCTGATGGCCTATTCCTCGATCGGCCACATGGGCTTTGCGCTCATCGGCCTCGCCGCCGGCACCGCAGAAGGCGTGCGCGGTGTGCTGATCTACCTGCTCACCTACGTGTTCATGAATCTCGGCACCTTCGCCTGCATCATCGCCATGCGCCGCCGCGGCCGCAACGTGGAAGGCGTCGGTGACCTCGCCGGCCTGGGCCGCACCGACCCCGCGATGGCGCTGGCGATCGCCGTATTCATGTTCTCCATGGCCGGCATCCCGCCCTTCTCCGGCTTCTGGGGCAAGTACTTCATCTTCACCGCCGCCGTGCAGCAGGGAATGTGGACGCTGGCGGTGATCGGCGTGCTCACCAGCGTGATCGGCGCCTTCTACTACATCCGCATCATCAAGGTGATGTACTTCGACGAACCCGCCGAAGCCTTCGACCCGCGGCCGGTCTCGCTGTCCGTCGTGGCCGCGGCCAGCGGCATCTTCACCACCTTCTTCTTCCTGTTCCCCGCCCCCGTCGTCGCAGCTGCCCAGGCGGCGGCCCGGGTGCTGTTCCCGAATGGCTGAGCCCGGTCGCCTCGCCTGGCGACTGGAGACCCACGACGAACTGCCCTCCACCTCCGACCTGGTGCGAACCCGGGCGGAGGCGGGCGAACCGGCCGGCCTCGTCGTGCTGGCCCGCCGCCAGACCCAAGGCCGCGGCAGCCGCGGTCGCGCCTGGTCCACACCCGCCGGCAACCTCGCCGTCTCCGTGCTGCTGCGCCCGCACCTGCCGATGCGCGAGGCCGGCGGCATGTCGCTGCTCTCGGGCCTGGCCCTGGCCGAGGCGGTGGCCGAGATCCTCCCCCCCGGCCCCGCCCTCGCGCTCAAATGGCCGAACGACGTGCTGCTCGCGGGCAACAAGCTCGCCGGCATCCTGCTCGAAAGCCATGGCGACGGGCAGGGTGGCGTCGCCTGGGTCATCTCTGGCATCGGCGTGAACCTCGCCCACGCCCCCCTCCTACCCGACCGTGTCGCCGCGTGCCTCGCCGATCACATGCCCGCCCCCGCCCCCGCGCCCGAAACCTTCGCCTACCGCCTGCTCGACCGGCTCGCCCATTGGTGCGCGGTGCTGGAACAATCCGGCTTCGCCCCGGTGCGCGCGGCGTGGCTCGCCCACGCCCAACCCCCGCACAGCCCGATCAGCCTCAAGCTGGGGGCAGATGTGCTTTCAGGCACCTTTGCCGGGCTCGACGCCGATGGCAGCCTGTTGATGGCCATCGACGGTGCCACCCGGCGTTTCACCACCGGCGAAGTCCTGCTGCCCCAGGAGAACTGACTCCGCGGGGCGGCCGAGAATGCGAGGAGCGCGATCCATGCTGCTGGTCGTCGACGCAGGCAACACCAACACCGTCATGGCGGTGCACGACGGGCGCAGCTGGGTCGGCCGCTGGCGCATCTCCACCGATGCCCAGCGCACCTCTGACGAATACGCCGTCTGGCTCCTCACCCTGCTGACTCATGCCGGGATCCGCCGCGACCTGATCAACGCCGCCGTCATCGGCACCGTCGTCCCCGCCGCCCTCTACGACCTGCGCCGCCTCTGCCGCGATTGGCTGGAGGTGGAGCCGCTGATCGTGAATGCCACGCTCGACTGGGGCTTCGACATCAGGGTCAACAACCCCGCCGAGGTCGGCGCCGACCGCCTGCTGAACACGCTCGCCGGCCACCAGCGCTACGGCGGCCCCGCCGTGGTGATCGATTTCGGCACCGCCACCACCTTCGACGTGATGGATGCCGACGGCGCCTATCTCGGCGGCGTCATCGCGCCCGGCATCAACCTGTCAATTGAGGCGCTGCACCGCGCCGCCGCCCGCCTCCCGCGCATCGCCATCGGCCGGCCCCAGGCGGTGATCGGCCGCTCCACCGTGCCCGCCATGCAATCCGGCATCTACTGGGGCTATGTCGGCATGATCGAGGGCCTCGTCGCGCGAATCCAGGCCGAATACGGCGGCGGCCTCAAGGTCATCGCCACCGGCGGCCTCGCCGCCCTGCTCGCCGAGGGCACCACCGTGATCCACACCATCGACGCAGACCTGACCCTCGACGGCCTGCGCCTGTTGGCAGCGCGCAACCCGGCGCCCATATGGAATAGGGAGCGCACGCGTTTGGCCGAAAGCGACTGAACGAAGGCCTCCCGGCGCGCGGGCGTTGACTTTCCCGGCGCGCCGGCGCCTCTACATCTGCCGGCCGCGGCGCGTGCCGGATTCCAACAGACCCGCATGTCCCGGTTGCCGTGTCCCGCGGCGATTGGCGCAGGCGCTTTCGTCCCGGGGCCACGCCCGATCGGACCCATGAAGAGCGAGCTGAAGACGAAGTATGGACGTGCAAACACCTGACCTGGCCTTCCTGCCCCTCGGCGGTACCGGCGAAATCGGGATGAATCTCAACCTCTACCGCAGCGCCGGCAAATGGCTGGCGGTCGATTGCGGCATGGGCTTCGGGGGTGCGGAGAACCCCGAGGTGGACATCATGGTCCCCGACCCGTCCTTCATCGCCGAGCGGCGGGACCAGTTGGTCGGGCTGGTCATCACCCACGCCCACGAAGATCACCTCGGCGCCGTCGCATGGCTGTGGCCGCAACTGCGCTGCCCCATCTACGCCACCCCCTTCGCCGCCGCGGTGCTGCGCCGCAAGCTCGGCGAGGCGCACCTGCTCCAGGACGTGAAACTCACCGTGATCCAGCCCGGCGGCAGCTTCCGCCTCGGCCCGTTCGACCTCCAGTTCCTGCGCATGGCCCATTCCATCCCGGAATCCCAGGCGCTCGTCATCCGCACCCCCGCCGGCATCGTCCTGCACACCGGCGACTGGAAGCTGGACGAGGAGCCGCTGATCGGCCCGCGCACCGACGAGGCCGCCCTGCGCGCACTTGGCGACGAGGGCGTGCTCGCCATGGTGTGCGATTCCACCAATGCCATGGTGGACGGCCACTCCGGCTCCGAGGGCGAGGTGCGCCGCAGCCTCGCCGAGCTGATCGCCTCCGTGCGCGGCCGCATCGCCGTCACCTGCTTCGCCAGCAACGTCGCCCGTGTCGAATCCGTAGCCCTGGCCGCCCGCGCTGCCGGAAGGTCGGTGGCCATCGTCGGCCGCTCGCTGCGCAACCTCGATGCCGCGGCGCGCGAATGCGGCTACCTGAAGGGCCTCCCGCCCTTCCTCGGCGAGGACGACGTCGCCGACATTTCCGACGACAAACTGCTCATCCTCATCACCGGCAGCCAGGGCGAGCCCCGCAGCGCGCTGTCCCGCGTCGCGATGGACACCCACCCGCGCGTCGAACTCGGCGAGGGCGACACGGTGGTGTTCTCCAGCCGGATGATCCCCGGCAACGAGCGCGCCATCGGCATCGTGCAGGACAACCTGGTCCGCCGCGGCGTCACCATCATGACCGACCAGGACCATTTCGTGCACGTCTCTGGCCACCCCGCCCGCGACGAACTGAAGCGCATGTACGCCCTGGTCCGCCCGCGCTTCACCGTGCCCGTCCACGGCGAATGGCGCCACCTGTCCGCCCATGCCGCCCTGGCGCAGGAAATCGGCATCACGCCGATCCTCATGGAAGACGGCGACATCCTCTCGATGGCGCCCGGACGGCCCGAAGTGGTCGATTCGGCCCCGGTCGGCCGCCTGGTGATCGACGGCAACCGCCTCGTCCCGCTACAGGGCAACGTGATGGGTGCGCGCCGCCGCATGCTGTTCAACGGCGTCGCCATCGCCTCGCTCGCGGTGGACGAAACCGGCCGGGTGCGCGGCATCCCGCGCCTCTCCGCCCCCGGCCTGCTCGATCCCGACGATCCCGAAACCGCGCGCATCGCCGCCGAATTCGCCGGCGCCCTGGCCGAACTGCCTCTCGGCCTGCGCCGCGACGACGCCTCCCTGGCCGAGGCGGCACGCGCCGCCCTGCGCAGGGCACTGGGCCGCCGCCTGCAGAAGCGCCCCTTGGTCGATATCCACCTCCTGAGGGTCTAGCGTCGTGCATCCGCTGACCGGCTTCGCCATCTACTTCGTAACGTGGTGGATCGTCCTGTTCGCGGTGCTACCCTGGGGTATCCGCCCGTCGGCCGCGCCCGATCCGCAGACCGGATGGCGCGGCGTGCCCACCCAGCCACGAATGCGCATGAAGGTGCTAGCCACCACCATCGTCGCGGGGATCGTCTGGATGGGGCTGTATCTCGCCATCACTAGCGAAACACTGAGCTTCCGCCACGGCATTCTGGCGCCGCCTGGATTATAGGCACCATAGGCAGCCAACGCACGAAAACTCGGCAAATTACGCCTGAGCAGCGCAAAAACAGCCAGTTTAACAAAATTTTCTCGTAGACGAGAGGGGCGCTCGAAGCCATCATCACGGCGGGGGAGAGGCCTGCCTCTTCCTGCCGTGTGACTGGCGTTTCCTCCCTAAACTTGGCCCGCTGCGCTGCCATGCGCGCGGCCCTTCTTTTGTGTAGTCAATCGTGACCGGGGAGTCACGTAGTTTCGTGCGCCGGCTTGCGGCCGCGCGACATAATACCAATCGGCCTAATGATTTACCGATGAGTGAGGCAAGGCCAAGGCTTTGCCCTGGACCCACCAAAGGCCGGCGGCCTTTGGAAACCCATTTATTATCATATATTTAAGGCCCAGGGGCTTGGCCCCTGGTGGGTCCAGGGCGAAGCCATGGCCTTGCCTAACGAAGGGTCATTCTTTATGGCGGTTGGTATAATTCTACATAAAACGAGCTGTGCGTCGCACAATATTTCTCGAAAAGCCCGGGTGCTGGCCTCCCGGCCCCGCGCGGGTTAGGCTGCCCGCCCACCGTTCGGATACGCCACCGCAATGCGCCTGTCCCGCAGCTTCGTCCCCACCCTCAAGGAAAACCCCGCCGAGGCCCAGATCGCCTCGCACCGGCTCATGCTGCGGGCCGGCCTCGTCCGCCAGACCGCCGCCGGCATCTATGCCTGGCTCCCCGCCGGCCTGCGCGTCCTGCGCCGCATCGAACAGATCGTCCGCGAGGAACAAGACGCCTCAGGCGCCCAGGAAGTCCTGATGCCCACGCTCCAATCCGCCGACCTCTGGCGCCAGTCCGGCCGCTACGACGGCTACGGCCAGGAAATGCTGCGCTTCAAGGACCGCCACGACCGCGACATGCTCTACGGCCCCACCAACGAGGAGATGATCACCGACATCTTCCGCACCGGCGTCAAAAGCTATCGCGACTTCCCGCAGAACCTCTACCACATCCAGTGGAAATTCCGCGACGAGGTCCGCCCCCGCTTCGGCGTCATGCGCGGCCGCGAATTCCTCATGAAAGACGCCTACAGCTTCGACCTCGACCACGCCGGCGCCGTCATCGCCTACCGCAAGATGATGCTCGCCTACATGCGCACCTTCCAGCGCCTCGGCGTCCAGGCCATCCCGATGGCCGCCGACACCGGCCCGATCGGCGGCGATCTCAGCCACGAATTCATCATCCTCGCCCCCACCGGCGAATCCCAGGTCTACTTCGACGCCGCCTTCGAGAAGATCGACGTCTCAACCGCCCGCTATTCCTACCAGTCCGACCAGGACCTCGCGGATTTCTACACCACCATGACCACCCCCTACGCCGCCACCGACGAAAAACACGACCAAGCCGCCTGGGCCCAGGTCGCCGACAAGCGCGAAGGCCGCGGCATCGAAGTCGGCCACATATTCTACTTCGGCACCAAATACGCCGAACCGATGGGCCTCAAGGTCGCCGGCCCCGACGGCCAACTCGTCGTCCCTCACATGGGCAGCTACGGCATCGGCGTCTCCCGCCTCGTCGGCGCCCTCATCGAAGCCCACCACGACGACGCCGGCATCAAGTGGCCCGACGCCGTCGCCCCCTGGACCGCCGCCATCCTCAACCTCAAGGTCGGCGACCCCGCCTGCGACCGCCTTTGCGAGGAAGCCTACGCCGGCCTGCGCGGCAATGCCCTCTACGACGACCGCCCCGACCGCGCCGGCGCCAAATTCGCCGACGCCGACCTGATGGGCCACCCCTGGCAAATCATCATCGGCCCCCGCAGCGCCGCCAACCGCCGAGTCGAACTCAAGCGCCGCATGACCGGCGAACGCGAGGAAGTCTCGGTCGAGGACGCGCTGGCGAAGATCCTGCCTTGAAAAGGCAGAATCTTCTTTTTGTGAACAAAAAGAAGCAAAAAAACTTCATCCATTTGCCAATGGCTGCCGTCGTGAATCACGGCAGCGCCACCGTAAACGGACAAAAGTCTTTTTGCTTCTTTTTCTACAGAAAAAGAAGAATCTTCTGATGTTCTCCCCCTTCGAACGTCTCGTCGCCGCCCGCTACCTCCGCGCGCGCACGGGCGAGCGTTTCGTCTCCATCATTGCCATCTTCTCCCTCGTCGGCATCGCCCTCGGCGTCGCCACCCTCATCGTCGTGGCCTCCGTCATGACCGGCTTCCAGACCGAGGTCGTCTCCCGCGTCCTCGCCGCCAACGGCCACGTCGTCCTCCAGGCCTATGCCGGCGAAAAGATCGCCACCTACCAGAAACTCACCGCCGACATCGCCGCCCTCCCCGGCGTGCTGGCCGCCACCCCCGTGCTCGACGGCCAGGTCCTCGTCACCGGCGAGCGCGGCGGCGGCACCGGCGCCCTGATGCGCGGCATCACCGAGGCCGACCTGCGCGCCCTCTCCCAGCTGCGCATCATCGCAGGCAGCCTCGACGCCTTCCGCGGCGACGACGCCATCGTGGTCGGCGCCGGCCTGGCCGCCAATTTCCGCCTCGCCCCCGGCAGCCGCCTCACCCTCGTCTCCCCCCAGGGTGCCGCCACCGCCTTCGGCACCATCCCCCGCGTGCGCGCCTACCGCGTCGCCGCCGTGTTCGATGCCGGGCTCGCCACCTTCAACTCCGGCGTCGTCTTCCTCCCCATGCCCTCCGCCCAAATCTTCCTCCAGGCCGGCGACACCGTCAGCGGCATCGAACTGCGCGTCGAAAATCCGCAACAGGCCCGCGCCATGGTCGAGCGCATCCGCCCGCTGCTCGGCACCCGCCAGCTCCTCCTGCGCGACTGGAGCCGCGCCAACGACCAGATCGTCGCCGTGCTCCAAATCCAGAAAAACACCATGTTCATCGTCCTCGGCATGATCATCGTCGTGGCCGCCTTCAACGTCATCTCGTCCCTGATCATGCTGGTGAAGGACAAGCGCCGAGACATCGCGGTCATGCGCACCCTCGGCGCCAGCTCCGCCGCCATCCTGCGCATCTTCATCATGTGCGGCGCCTTCGTCGGCGTCGCCGGCACCCTGCTCGGAACCGTGCTCGGCGTCGTCGTCTGCTGGAACCTGGAGGCGATCCAACACCTCATCGAATCCCTCACCGGCGGCCAGGTCTTCGACTCCTCGGTCTTCCTGCTCACCGCCCTGCCGAACCAGGTCCACTGGCCCAGCGTCGCCCAGGTCGTCGGCCTCGCCCTGATCCTCTCCCTGCTCGCCACCCTCTACCCGAGCTGGAAGGCCGCCTCCACCGACCCGGTCGAGGTCCTGCGCAATGAATGACACCCCGGCGCTCGAACTGCGCGGCGTCGTGCGCACCTACCGCAGCGGCGACGCGGACCTCCCCGTGCTGCGCGGCATCAACCTCGTCCTGAACCCCGGCGAAATCGTCGCCCTCGTCGCCCCCTCCGGCACCGGCAAATCCACCCTGCTGCACCTCGCCGGACTGCTGGAAAAGCCCGATGCCGGCCAGGTCCGCATCGCCGGCCACGACGCCGGCACACTGGACGACGCCGCCCGCACCGCCATTCGACGTGATTCCATCGGCTTCGTGTACCAATTCCACCACCTGCTCGGCGAATTCACCGCGCTGGAAAACGTCATGCTGCCGCAGATGATCGCCGGCATCCCGCGCGCCAAAGCCGCCGAGCGCGCCCGCACCCTGCTCGCCGATTTCGGACTTGCCGCCCGCACCAGCCACCTCCCCGGCAAGCTCTCCGGCGGCGAACAGCAGCGCGTCGCCATCGCCCGCGCCCTGGCCAACGACCCCCGCCTCATCCTCGCCGACGAACCCACCGGCAACCTCGACGTCGCCACCGCCGCCGCCGTATTCGACGAACTCCTCGCCATCGTCCGCACCCACGGCGCCGCCGCCCTGATCGCCACCCACAACCCCGACCTCGCCGCCCGCATGGACCGCACAGTCATCCTGCGCGAAGGCAAAGCAGTCGAAGCATAAGAATCTTCTTTTTCTGTAGAAAAAGAAGCAAAAAGACTTTCATCCATTTGCAGCACCACCACCGAAGCAAAATGGATAAAAGTTTTTTGGTTCTTTTTTCCAAAAAAGAACAACCTTCCTTCCAACCTATCGCCACATGCTAAACTAACCCCGACTCGCCAGGATCGCCTCATGCCGCATGCCGACTTCGTCCACCTCCGCGTCCACTCCAGCTATTCGCTGAGCGAAGGCGCCATCAAGGCCGACAAAATCGCCGCGCTGGCCGCCGACGCAAGCATGCCCGCCGTCGCCATCGCCGACACCGCCAACCTCTTCGGCGCCATGGAATTCAGCCAGGCCTGCACCGCCCGCGGCGTCCAACCCATCATCGGCTGCCAGATTTCCCTCGCCCGAGAAGACAACCCCCGCTTTGCCCCCGACAAGCTCGTCCTCCTCGCCCAGAATGCCGCCGGCTTCGCCAACCTCCAGCGCCTCTCCTCCGCCGGCTTCCTCGAAACCGAACCCCATCTCCCCCCCCAACTCCCCCTGGCCCGCCTCTGCGCCCTGTCCGAAGGCCTCATCCTCCTCACTGGCGGCTCTTCCGGCCCCCTCTCCCGCCTCCTCGCCGAAGGCCAACTCCCCGCCGCGCAGCACCTCCTCGCCCAGCTCGCCGAGGCCTTCCCCGACCGCATCGCCATCGAACTCAACCGCCTCGGCCTATCCTTCGAACGCGCCGTCGAGCCCGGCCTGATCCGCCTCGCCGACCAATCCAGCCTCCCCCTCGTCGCCACCAACCACTGCTTCTTCGCCAAGCCCGAAATGCACGAGGCCCACGACGCCCTCCTCTGCATCGCCGAAAGCCGCACCCTCGCCGAGCGCGACCGCCGCCGCGTCTCCCCCGAGGCCTGGTTCAAGTCCGCCAAGACCATGCGCGCCCTCTTCGCCGACCTCCCCGAAGCCTGCGACAACACCCTGGCCATCGCCCAGCGCTGCGCCGTCATGGCCGAGCCGCGCAAGCCCATGCTCCCCGTCTGCCCCAAGGTCCGCGAAGGCGCCACCGAGGAGGAAACCCTGCGCGCCATGGCCCGCGAGGGCCTCGCCTACCGCATGACCCAGATCGGCACCCCCCCCGACCGCCTGAAAACCTACCAGGACCGCCTCGAATTCGAACTCGACGTCATCGTCCGCATGGGCTTCCCCGGCTACTTCCTCATCGTCGCCGACTTCATCCAGTGGGCAAAATCCCAAGACATCCCCGTCGGCCCCGGCCGCGGCTCCGGCGCCGGCTCCGTCGCCGCCTGGGCGCTCACCATCACCGACATCGACCCGCTCCCCTTCAACCTCCTGTTCGAACGCTTCCTCAACCCCGAGCGCGTCTCGATGCCCGACTTCGACATCGACTTCTGCCAAGACCGCCGCGACGAAGTCATCGCCTACGTTCGACGTGAATACGGCGCCGATCGCGTCGCAGGGATCATCACCTTCGGAAAACTGCAAGCCCGCGCCGCCGTCCGCGACACCGGCCGCGTCCTCGGCCTCCCCTACGGCCAGGTCAACAAGGTCGCCGAACTGATCCCCAACAACCCCGCCAAGCCCGTCACCCTGCAACAGGCCATCGACGGCGAACCCAAGCTCCAGCAACTCCGCGTCGAGGACGAATCCATCCGCCGCCTCCTCGAAATCGCCCTCCAGCTCGAAGGCCTCTACCGCCACGCGAGCACCCACGCCGCCGGCCTGGTCATCGGCGACCGCACGCTCACCGAAATGGTCCCGGTCTACCGCGACGCCAAATCCCCCGACCTCGTCACCCAATACTCGATGAAATACGTCGAACAGGCCGGCCTGGTGAAGTTCGACTTCCTCGGCCTCACCACCCTGACCATCCTCAAGCGCGCCGTCGCCCTGCTGAAGCGCGAACGCATCACCGTCGACCTCGACCGCCTCCCGCTCGACGACCCTAAAACCTTCGAGATGCTCCAGCGCGGCGACGCCGCCGGCGTCTTCCAGTTCGAAGGCCAGGGCATGCGCGACGTCCTGCGCCAGATGCGGCCCGACCGCTTCGAAGACCTCATCGCCGCCGTCGCCCTCTACCGCCCAGGCCCGATGGCCAGCATCCCCGCCTACTGCCAGCGCAAACACGGCGAGAAATGGGAAGCGCCCCACCCCTCGATCCACGCCATCCTGTCCGAGACCTACGGCATCATGGTCTACCAGGAACAGGTCATGCAGATCGCCCAAACCATGGCCGGCTACTCCCTCGGCGCCGCCGACCTGCTGCGCCGCGCCATGGGCAAGAAAATCCGCGCGGAAATGGACGCCCAGCGCGAGATCTTCTGCAACGGCGCCATCGAACGCGGCATCGAGTCCGCCAAGGCCAGCGAAGTCTTCGACCTCATGGCGAAATTCGCCGACTACGGCTTCAACAAATGCCACTCGGCGCCCTACGCCCTGGTCGCCTACCAAACCGCCTGGATGAAAGCCAACCACCCCGAAGCCTTCATCGCCGCCTGCATGTCCCTCGCCGTCTCCAACACCGACCGCCTCGCAGCCCTGCGCCAGGAAGCCGGCCGCATGGCCATCAAGCTTCTCCCGCCCGACATCAACCGCTCCGAAGCCGATTTCACCCTCGAACGCCAGCCCCCCGATGGCCAATCAGGCAGAAAATTTGCCATCCGCTACGCGCTCGCCGCCGTGAAAAAGGTCGGCCAGGCCGCCATGGAATCCCTGGCGAGAACCCGCGGCACCTCCCCCTTCGAAGACCTCGCCGACTTCGCCGCCCGCGTCGACCCCAAGCAGCTCAACCGCATGCAGCTGGAAAACCTCGCCCGCGCCGGCGCTTTCGACCGCATCGAGCCCAACCGCGCCCGAGTCTTTTCCGCCTCCGAAACCATCCTGCGCCGCGCCCAGGCCCAGGCCGAGGAAAAAGGCAGCGGCCAGATCACCATGTTCAGCGGCGGCAACCGCCCCGAACCCCTCCGCATCCCCGAAATCCCCGACTGGGAAGCCTTCGACCGTCTCGGCTTCGAGGCCGAAGCCATCGGCTTCCACCTCACCTCCCACCCACTGGATGCCTACGAGGCCACCCTGAAGCGCCTGCACGTCGTCCCCAGCACCCAACTCGAAGCCACCGCCGCCAAAGGGGGCAAAAGCGGCGGCTCAGCCCGCGTCAAGCTCGCCGGCTCGGTGGTCAACATCAAGGAACGCATCACCCGCTCCGGCAGCCGCATGGCCTGGGTCCGCCTGTCCGACGCCGGCGGCAGCTACGAAGTCACCTTCTTCAGCGAAACCCTCGGCCGCTCCCGCGACCTCCTCGTCGTCGGAACCGCCGTCGTCGTCACCGCCGACCTCAAGCTCGAAGGCGAAACCCTGCGCATCACCGCAACCGACATCCAGGCGCTGGACGCCGCAGCCGAACGCGCCGGCGGCGGCATGCGCATCTGGCTCCAGCAAACCGAAGCCGTCCCCCACATCCGAACCCTCCTCGCCCGCGAAGGCCAAGGCCGCGGCCGCGTCATCCTCGTCCCCCGCCTCGAAGACGAACAAGACGTCGAAATCACCCTCCCCGGCACCTTCAACGTCACCCCCCGCCTCGCCCAGGCCCTCAAAATCCTGCCGGGCGTGGAACGAGTGGAAGACCTCTGACCGGGTGCGGCGCGAACATGAAAAGCAAAGGCCAGGGCGCCGCCCTGGACCCGCCAAGGGCAACGCCCTTGGAACCCCTAACTCCAGAACCTGCGGCCGAATCGCCGTAGAAATTCGAGGATGAACGGAGCGAAGCGATACTTCGTCGTCTGGTAGCCCGTCGGTGTGCCCTTGCGTGGCTCTCATGCTCGAATTATCCTCGCTCAGATACAACGTCTGGTCATGGTATGACGGGGTGCCCCCTACTGATTTGACGGAATGGTAGGATAAGTTTCTACTGGATCGGGCAATTGACAGGAATAAAAAATGGATCACTTAAAGAAAAACAATAAAAACGATAAAGAAACGAATACGGCGGCTACGGCGTTTCTTAATTATTATGTCGATGTGGGTCGGAAATTCGATTACGCAGTTATGATTAATGGTCCATGGGGGTCGGGAAAAACATATTTTATTAAAAAATTCCTTGAAACGAGGACCAATAGGTCGCTCTACATATCACTCAACGGTATCTCGTCGACTCATCAAATTGATCATGAGATGTACCGGCAGTTGCACCCTGTATTATCAAGTCCCGGCATGCGGATCGCTGGCGCTGTCGCGCGCGCTCTAGTCAAGGGCGCACTCAGGATGGAGTTTTCGGAGAATACAAGCGCTATGATTAGCCCCTCGCTGCCTGACATTGACCTCTCCAAGGAACTCAAAAACCCGCGTGACTGCATATTGGTTTTCGATGATCTTGAGCGATGCAAGATGCCGGTTAGCGAGGTAATGGGTTACATTAACGGGTTTGTGGAGCATGACCAAATCAGAACCATCATTTTGGCAAATGAAAAAGAAATATTAAGTAAAGACGATCGGTATAAAGATATAAAAAAAAAGCTAATTGGGCAAACAATTGCAGCTTCTACAACAATAAGTGATGCATTCGATTCTTTTCTGGACGATATAAATAATCATGCTGTGAGGGAATTTCTAAGGCGTCACAAGGATGTTGTGCTATCGCTCCACGCCCAGGGCGGCCTGGGAAATCTACGATCCCTCAAGTTTGCGATGTGGAACTTCGAAAAAATTGGCTCGAAGCTTGCGTACATTCATTGGGAGAAGGAAAATTCAGTCCTAAAGATTGCGAAAGCTGTGATTTCACTTACTTTGGAAGTTCGGAATGGTAATTTGGACGAGTCAAGTCTTAACTCTCTGATGGGGGATCCAATCGCTCGTTTAAGACGTCGAGACAAAGGTGAGGCCGCTACAGAAATCGACCTAATCGTCGAGCGCTATCCTCAAGTCGATTTTGATAATGTGATGCTCAGTGCGCCATTGTTTGACGAGCTTCTCTTGCGGGGTGAGATAAGTGGTCCGGATATCGTGGCCGCACTGGATGCTTCGAGCGATTACGCAAAACCCGGTGAGCAACCGCTATGGCGACAAGCCATGGAATTCTTCAGAACCGACGATGCGACCTGTGACCGGATCGCGACCGAGCTCGAGGCAGCCTTCGCGAAGCGGGCGTTCACCGTCCGCGGCGAATTGATGCAGATTTTTGGCGTTCGTCTATGGTTCGCGAAGATCGGGTTGATCCCCAAGGAAACCATTGAGGTCGTCGCCGAGTTCAAGGCCTATGTGGACGATCTAGCCCGCGACGATCGGTTGGAAACCAGTTTGGACAGGCCGAGGGAGAGGGGGACCGACAATTTCTTCGACGGCTACAGGATAGTGCAGTCTGAAACCTCGGAATGGCGCGATGGCATGGCTCACTACGACAATGTCGCCAAGACGGTTGAACAGAACAGGTATCCAGCTATCGCGCAGGATTTGGTCGACCGTCTCTCGACCGATCCGGATGGATTTCTATTCGACCTCGCCGTCAACAACGCTCGCACGGGTCGTTATTGGGATCATCCGGTGCTTGCGTCGTTCCCGCCCGAAAGGTACGCCGAGATTACCTTTACGGCATCTCCTGAGATACAGTCGCGGGCTCTTGAGATTTTGCACAGCCGTCACGAAAGGGACGTCCCCTCACTTCGTCCGGAACGGTGTTGGATCGCGAAGGTGAAGGCTGAACTGGAGAAGCTCATGGTCACGGCTAAGCCGATGACGCGCTACCGGCTCGAATCTCGCATCGCACGCAACATCGATCCAATCCTGGGCCGCCCTGAGTTTGGCGGAGACTCCAACTCCTGAGATGGGGAAACATGGATGAACGCTCCGGGTTCGCCGGAGGCTGTGTGTATTGAGTTTCACGGCCTGTTGCATGGGGCCGGCTGGGACTGGAAATCGGCCCAGGTTCGGAAAAAAATCCTTGTAACGCCGCTGGACATTGGCTAAACTAACAGCGAATGTCAGTTTCACAACCCCTCACCGAGGCCCCCACCAGCCTGCGCATCGCAACCACGGCATTTGCCGAGGCTGCCGACGCGCGCCTGCA
>Ga0105050_10003867_pt1 | contig 20439 bp, 19 predicted proteins | sample FRY01_FD_78088 | JGI IMG/M metagenome (GOLD analysis project Ga0105050, IMG submission 78088) | Freshwater microbial communities from Lake Fryxell liftoff mats and glacier meltwater in Antarctica - FRY-01 | ecosystem: Environmental > Aquatic > Freshwater > Ice > Glacier meltwater ...
AACGTTACTAGGCATTGCATTAGGATAGCCGCTGGACGCTAACTATGGAACTCTTTGTTGGAAAATCGATCAACTGGCTCAATCGGCGCAGCGAATCTTGGAGCGAGCAACTAGTGATCAAGTTTTTGAGGAGCGAGAGCCTGTGGTAGATCGACCATGATGCCGATTCTTTTTGGCGCGTTGGCCGCAATTAGTACGGCTATTGGATTGGTGCTCACTAAATCAATCAGTTCCCGAATGCCTGTTTGGCAAGTCGTCGGACCATTGTTCTTGATTAACATGTTCCTGGTCTTACCGATAATTCCCCTCGGGCCTGCCTGGCAAGTCCCCACACTGCAAGTATTCATACTTCATGGTGCATCGACATTTTTCCTCATTCTTGGGGCCACTTGCGTGTTCATGCTTATCACTCGAGGGCTTGCATCTGGCGTTTCCGTCGGAAAGGCTGTTTCACCCATGGCAGTGCTCATTGCTGCACCTATTTTATTGGGCTTCAATGAATCTCCTCTGCTTGCCCTAGGGGCTGTGATCGTAATGATCGGGGCTCTGACGCCTTTAAGACGCGGATTCGAGGGATTAACTGCAGGCAAGACTTTGATCATCCTGGTAACTCTCGGCTTTTCAGAGGGACTCGTCACGGTGTTTTCAGCGATGTTGTCCTTGCGTGGGATTGGCCTCCCTGAGATATACATTGTTCGTACGCTCGTAGCAGGTCTATTTTTCACGCTACTTTTTTTACCCCGCGAACTTCGGCCAAAAGACCTAGGACCTTTGACTGTGAGGGCACTCTTCGTGACGGGTGGTTACGTTTTCACGATTTTAGGTGTGCGTGATGGTGATGTGATAGCGGTCCAATCACTCTGGGCGACGGCGCCAATCATTGTGATCCTTATTGAATGGCTACAAAACAGGCAGCGGCCTCAACCGAGTGTTCTGATTGGATCCATTGTTGTCGCTGGGGGCGTTCTGGTATTGCTCTCGGCACCTGCGTTTTGATCTCGGGAAAGAGCTCCCCACAGGCTGCGCGTCGGTCACTTGGTAGATCGCTCCTGTGCTTACGCGCATGCCAGTCTCATAAGGGAAGGTCGCGATGAGATGTCTGCCAATCTACCCGTGAGGCCATTTCTTGGGCAGTCGTTGATGCTGGTAGTTATGAACTGGTAGTTATGAAGACGTGTGTTCTCAACGAGTTTCACTAATTCGGGCATCAACACGGACAAGTTTACGGACAATCGTTGAGGAAGTGTGGCCTATAACCACTGCAATGACACGCCTTGATAACCCCGATAGTTCTATCACTGTTCCGTCCCTGCTCCGTCAAACTCGCGAATAGTGAATCGATGGCACTCTCGACGCGTTCAAGATCAATGCGTTCACCATGGATGTATCTCACGTGGGGTGAGACTAATTTCGCCAAAAGTTCAGAGGTAGTGTGAGGGGCGACGAGAAGATCAGAATCGATGCGACGGCCACCAATTTTCTAATTTCCTTTCCAATTCAAAACAGAGCGAGGATCGGCGCCTAAGAGTGCGGCAGCCTATTTGTGAGCCTTCTCTTCATAACGTAAGCGCAAAAATTCTTAACATTTTACGTTGGCCTTCGAACGCGTGTAAATACCTCGTTCATGAGCACAATTGTGGTCCGTGATTTAGACTTGGTGTGAATTCATTGAGCCCTGGCTTTTGATACTCCAAGTGCGGCTTTCACTATGATCGATTTGAAGGAACGCAAATCCCTAGTCGAAAAAATCCCTAGGGGACGCCGTGGACCGGCGGAAGCGGTAGCAGACTTAATGGTATTTATGGCATCGGACAGGCTGTCGTATGGCTCGGGATCCTTCCGTCGTTGCGCTGTGGGTGACTAGCATTCCATGAGGAGTGCCCCAAACCAACTGAGCCGCTCGATGTGCAAGTTCTTGTAACGATTTGCTAACGAAGGAAACGAGTTGTGGCCACATCGCTAGTTTATTCATATAAACTATTTATATGACTATTCGGCGTGGAATGCCCGAGCGAGTCGCAGCAGTGCTTGGCCAGCGGATCGTCAAAGGTGACTTTCCAGTTGGACAGACCATCCCACCGGAGGCCGCTCTGATCGCGGAATTCTCAGTGTCGCGACCTGTTCTGAGAGAGGCCATCAAGCTCCTTTCCGCGCGTGGACTCGTAGAGATCAAGCAGAAGGTTGGTACTCGAGTCACTCCTCGGGAGTCGTGGGCGCTTCTCGATTCCGAGGTCTTGTCGTGGCAGTTGAAGTCCGGTCAGGACCAGGGATCGATGATCCGACAGCTGATTGAAGTACGTGCGATTGTTGAACCGGCTGCATCAAGACTTGCGGCACTGCGCGCAACTGCGGACCAGGTCGCAGCAATGCGATTTGCACTGGAAGAGATGGAGAAGGCATTGGAGGTAGATGATTCGATGGCATTCATTGAAGCTGACCTCCGCTTCCACAACGGTATTCTCCTGGGTTGTCGTAACCTGTTGCTCTTGCAGATGAACGCCACGGTCGCTTCATCGCTTCGCATGAGTCGGGAAATTTCCAGTCGGTCGCCGAGTGCCAGCGTAAGTTCAATTCCCCTCCATAAGGCCCTACTTGATCGGATCGCGGCTCAGCAGCCCTTCGCCGCCCAAATGGCGGCCGAGCGTCTTGTAGATCGCACGCGCAGTGATATCGCAGCTTTGCTGCCGGATGTGGACTTCAGTGATGACTGACATTTGCCAGCAACTGCTCATCGAGGTCGGATTGCCCCCTGGCGACCTCCACGGGCACCCAACGAGCGACGGGCGTTTCCCGGACGGCGGTCAGTATCGAATCGAGATCCCTTCAGTAGAAGGGCTGGAAGCGGCGACGGCCGTCCTCGACCAGGCGGCTCGTTTGGGAGTTCCTATCCACCGAATGTCATCGGGTTCGGGCATTTCGTTGATGACCGATGATGAGATTCGTGACCTCGCACAATTGGGATTCGACGCAGGTGTCGAAATTTGCCCCTTCGTGGGACCCAAGGCGCCGTGGGACGGAGACTCCGCCGCTGCGCTCGCCCCTGACGGTCAGGTCATGGGTTGGCGGCACTCTGGGATGGATCAACTGCTATATGCACTACGCGATGTCGATCGCGCCTCAAGGCTGGGAATTCGCAGTGTTCTGTTGGCAGACGAGGGACTCATCGACGTGGTCGCCCGCGGGCGAGAACTGGGTTATTTCCCGGCTGACCTCGTCATCAAGGGATCGGCTCTGCTAGGACTGGGAAACGCTTCCGCCATGCGCCTACTGCGAGGCCTTGGGTTAGACAGCATGAACGTCCCTGGAGACCTGTCGCTGGCCAAGCTGGCCGCAGTCCGGTCGGCAACTGATCTGATAATCGACCTCTACATCGAGAGCCCTGACTCGCTTGGAGGGTTCCTGCGCTACCACGAGGTTGCAGAGATCGTCCGAGTCGCCTCGCCGGTCTACCTCAAGTTTGGACTCCGCAACGCTGGCGGAATTTACCCCAGTGGTGGGCATCTCTCGCAGCTCGCTAATTCCTCGTCGCGCGAGCGGGTTCGTCGCGCACGTATTGGCATTGACCACCTCAAACGCTCGTCCTCCGATCTAATAATGAGTGGAGGGGACCCACACCGGCGGGGGGTTCCGTCGCCGTAGCCACCGCGTCACGCTAGGCCACAGCCCGTATGACAACCCAAACCACGACCCAACTCGGAGGAAATATGACCGGCCCGGCCGAAACCGACACCACGGATATCCTGCGGCGTCTGACCCGTAGAACCCTCGACTACGACTTCTCCGTGTGGTTCTGGGGTGATGCGATCGCACTCGACGGACTCTTGGACGCAGCCGACGCCCTTGACATTGACGAACCGTTTGAACATGCTGCCCGATTCCTGACCGAGTGGAGCCACCGTCCGATCACTTGGGTGGATCACCTCACTCCTGGGCGTGCGCTTCTGCGTGTTGCCGCCCGCGGTGATCGATCACTGATCGATGCGGGACTCCGCCTCGGAAACTACCTGCTGAACCATGGCCCCCGATCGGCTGGCGCTCCGCTGTACCGTCCAGATATCCCGCAGTATCGGCATGCCGTCTGGGTCGACTCCATCTACCACGTACCGACCTTCCTAGCTGAACTAGGTAACGCCACCCAAGACTCGACTTGGCACGCGGCCGCGATCAACGAGTGGCAGGCACACAGCCGGCTCCTTGGGGATGATCGTCAAGGCCCTTTTCTAGGTCACACGTACGACACGGGGCAGCGCACGCTGCACGGGTACGGCTGGGGGCGAGGTGTGGGATGGGCGTTGTACGGAATGATCGAAACGCTGTCCCTCGTGCCGGAGGCAACACCCGGCTATTCGAAAGCCAGAGCTGAAGCGATAGTGCTGGCTGAGGCCGTTGTCGGTGAACAAGACCCGACCGGCTTCTGGCACACGTTGATCCATGATCGCGAGAGCTATCTGGAATCGAGCACGGCTTCCTTCTTTTACGCTGCCCTTGCGCTGGGCACCAGCACAGGGATCCTCCCGGATCGCTACGAGGACGCGGTGGAGCGCGCTTGGCAGGCGACCGCATCGCGGGTTGACGATGCCGGCGAGTTCTGGGGCGTGTCCGCATGCACCTACGCGGGGCAGTCCGACATTGATGACGTCACCATGTATCGCACGCTCCCGACCGAGGTGAACGTGTGGGGTCAGGGCTCAGCCCTCCGCGCTGCCGCGCTCCGGCTTCAGCACGAGCGCAGCATGGCCGCGGTATGAGCAGCGACGGCCCGCTCTCCGGGATTCGAGTTCTGGATGCATCGCAGATGCTCGCGGGGCCGATCTGCGCAATGCGATTGGCCGATCTCGGGGCTGACGTCATCAAGATCGAGCCGCCAGGCACGGGTGAGTGGACCCGAACTCACGGGTTCGCCAACGCCGAAGTTGGCGGTCACACCACCGCATTCTTGGGGATTAACCGCAACAAGCGCAGCGTCACTGTCAACTTGAAGGACCCACGTGGCCGGGACTTACTGTACGAACTCGTTGGAGTCAGCGATGTGTTCATACAGAACTACCGCGTCGGCACTGCCGCTCGATTGGGGGCCGCCTATGAGGATCTGTCCGCTGTGAATCCCCGACTGGTGTATGCCTCGATCACCGGCTTCGGGGAGACCGGCCCCAGCGCCGGATTCCCGGGTCAGGACCTCGTGGTCCAGGCGTACTCCGGCTCGATGTGGAGCGTCGGGGGCAAGAGTGACCCGCCCCAGCCCGGAGCGCTCTGGGCGGTGGACGTCATGACCGGATATCAGGCTGCGATCGGCATCCTGTCGGCCCTGTGGGCGAGACAGACATCTGGCCGGGGGCAGAAGGTGTCCGTCGACATGCTCTCCACAGTTATGGATTCGCAGTGTCAAGAACTCGCCACTCACTTGAACCTGGGCATCCAGCCAGAGCGCACTGAGGAGCCGCTCGCGCATGCGTGGGTGAACGCGCCGTATGGGGCCTACCCGACGAAGGATGGCTGGCTCGTGCTGGCCATGGCACCGATAGACAAACTCGGTGAGGCCATCGGAGATGCGGTGTTGGCACAGATGACGGATTGGTCGGACGGCCACACTCATCGCGATGAGATCTTCCGCCGCGTCACCGCGGCCACCCCGGCGCGGACCACGGCGGAGTGGCTAGCCATCTTCAACGGCGTCAACGTGTGGGCGGGGGAGGTCTACGACTACCAGCGCCTGTGTACAGATCCACACGTGCTTGAGCGGGGTCTCATCGTCACAGTCGAGCACCCCACCATCGGACCACTGCGCCTCACAGGTGTCCCGATTCAGATGTCGGAAACCCCGTTGTCAATCAGGATGCCGCCGCCCCTAGTCGGCCAGCACACTGACGAGGTATTGCATGGCTGGCTTGCCCGGGACGTGGCCGACCTCGAAGACCTACGAGCAGAAGGAGTCATCTGATATGACGGCAGACTTGAACGCCACGACTGACGAATTGACCGTGGACGTTGTCGACGCGGTGGCCACCGTCACGTTGAACCGTCCCGCGAAGCTGAACACGATGACACCTGCCATGGGCAAGGCCCTCCGGATGATCGTTGGTGATATCAACGCCGACAGGAGCGTCCGCTGCGTCATTCTGACTGGAACTGGCGAGCGAGCATTCTCCGCGGGCAGCGACGTCTCCGTGCTGGACGATTATGGGGATATCTGGCAGTTGCGCAATCGAGTCGACTACGCGAATGAGATCCGGGCGATCCGCAAGCCGGTCATCGCCAAGATTCGCGGATACTGCATTGGCGGCGGGCTTGAGATGGCTCTCATGAGCGACATCCGCTACTGCGACACGTCCGCCCAATTCGCAGCCGGGGAGATCAAGCTCGGCTGGCACGGAGGCGCAGGGAACACGCAACTTCTTCCACGCCTAGTCGGCAGCGGGATCGCGTCGGAGATGCTCTTCACAGGCGACATGATCGATGCAGCGGAAGCCTTCAGAGTAGGGCTGGTTAACAGATCAGTCGAACCCGAAGATCTCGACTCTACCGTCGCGAGTCTCGCCGGTCGTATTGCGAACGCCGCTCCGATCGCTGCCGAACTGGCTAAGCACCTCGTCCGGGTCAGTCAGTCGGCCTCGCTCGAGGTCGGTTTGGCTTACGAGAATGACACTTTCGCCTTCTGCATGACCACTGACGATGCGACGGAGGGTAAGGCCGCCTTCGCGGCCAAGCGACCGCCGCGATACGAAGGGAAATAACCGTGGAGATCTTGCCCGGAATCCATCGGATCGAGGCCCCATTGGGCGAACGATACGTCGCCTTGTACCTAATTGTCGGTGACGATGCATCGCTGTTGGTTGACACCGGTCTCGATGAGTCGATCCGGTCGAGCCTGATTCCTTACATGGAAAGCATCGGGCACCCGTCGGATCGCGTGCGCTATGTCGTGAACACTCACGCGGACTTCGACCACGTCGGAGGGAACGAGGCAGTACGCGGGTTGTGCCCGGATGCACTTCTGCTGTGCGGTGCGAAGGATCGCGCGCAGATCGAGGACATCGAAGTGATGATCGACGATCGCTATGGCGAGTTCCGCCGGCACGGCTTTGACGAGACACCTGAGACCAAGAACTTCATCCGAGCGGTGGCGCACACCGTTCCCGTCGATGGTGCACGAGGTGCCGGTGACGTGATCGATTTGGGCGGTCGCCGCCTAGAAGTCCTCGAAGTACCAGGGCACAGCCGCGGGCACATTGGCGTGTACGAGCCCGAACTGCGAGCGGCATTTATCGGTGACGCCGTTCTCTGGGATTCGGTTCTGACGACTGCGGGCGATCCCGCCTTCCCGCCGACCTACCGAGACGTTGCCCCCTACCGCGACACCATCCGGCAGATCCTTGACCTCGCACCCGACCATTTGCTGACTGCGCACTATGGCGTCGAGTCCGGAAACGGAGTGCAGGGCTTCCTCCGCGGCAGCCAAAACTATACGGATCTGGTTGAGACCGTCATCGTGGAGATTCTCGACTCGACACGGACACCTCTAACGCTGCTCGAGATCATCGACCGAGGGCGGGACCGGCTGGGACCATGGCCTGCAGAGGCTTCGCTGTACCTGGTGTATCCGGTGTTAGGTCACCTTGAGGATCTTTCCACACGCGGGGTGGTGACCCAAGCGGACAACTCGCCCGGGACGCCACGGTTCGAGACCGTTCGATGATCACGGTCACAGGACGGCCCGTGCGCATTGGTGCAATCGGTGCGGGGTGGTGGGCCACCACTAACCACTTCCCCATTCTCGCGGCGCGCGATGACGTCGAACTCGTGTCCGTGTGCCGTCCCGACCAGGACCTCCTTGGGACGGTGCAGGACACGTTCGGCTTCGCGCATGCCACGGAGGACGTCGATGAACTGCTCGACCAGGACCTTGATGCCGTAGTCGTCACTACCCCCCACAATCTGCACTACGACCACGCCCGCCGAGCCCTAGAACGAGGACTCCACGTCATGTGCGAGAAGCCGATGACCTTGCACGCATCCGAGGCGTGGCACCTCGTGGATCTGGCCCGCGAGCACGATGTGGTGCTCCTGGTACCGCATGGCTGGCAGTACACCGACTACGTGGTGCGCGCCAAGGAGGTGGTGGATGCAGGCGCTCTGGGTGACGTTGAGTACGTGAGCTGCACGATGGCTTCCCCGACCAAGGAATTCTTCGCCGGCGCCGGAGGACCACCCAGTCAGTGGACCCCCAACCTCATCGCGCCAGACATGAGAACGTGGCAGGATCCCATTCGCGGGGGAGGCTACGCGCATGGCCAACTCACGCATGGGGTCAACCTCGCGTTGTGGCTGACGGGGGTTCGCGCCACTCGCGTGAGCGGGGTTGTGTCAAATCCCCACTCGGCGGTTGACATGTACAACTGCGCCAGCGTCACGTTCGCGAATGGAGCCGTGGGTTCGTTCACGGGCGCCGCAACCCTTCCCGCGGACGCCAAGTTTCAGGTCGACATCCGAATATTCGGGTCGCGGGGCGTCCTCCTGCTGGATGTCGAGCGCGAGCGCGCGGAGTTCCAGTTGCATGACGGCCGGCACGAGTCGCTTCTCGCGGCACCTGGCAGTGGCGCATACGAATGCGCGCGCCCCCCGAAGAGGTTTGTCGAGTTGATCACCGGCGTCGAATCTGTCAACAACTCCTCCGGAGAGGTTGCGGCGCGCTCGGTGGAGTTGATCGAAGCAATGGTGCGGTCGGCGGCGCAGAACGGTGTACCGGTCGATATCGGACCCGTCAACCCAGCAGATATCAAGGCCTTGCGCCAGCCCGAAGGGAATACAACAACAACCGGGAATCCAACAACAACTCTGGACGTGAGTTCAGCAAAGTGAAGGGAGGTCTCTTTTGAGGCCTAGATCTCGTTTTCGACCGGAAACAATGGAGCCACCACTATGACGGGAGTTGTTATCGTCACGGGTGCCGCCCAAGGAATCGGCTTCGCAACGGTCGAGTCATTGGTTTTGGCTGGCTACTCGGTCGTCGGCTGGGATCTTCAGGCTCCGGTCGAGACCTGGACCATTGAAGAGACTCATCCGACACCGGCATGGCAGGTATGCGACGTCACGGACGAGGCGGCAATTGCACAGGCGGTGGCACCCCTCACGGCGGTCGTCGGCCTGGTCAATTGCGCGGGCATCGCGTCGTACGCGGACGCGGTCGAGTTGAGCGAAGACCAATGGGATCGGTTCTTCGCCGTGGACCTCAAGTCTTGCTGGCTGGTGGCCAAGCACGTGATCCCACTAATGCGTAAGTCAGGGCACGGATCGATTGTCAACGTGTCATCGATCCACGCGCGATTCACTCTGCCCGGCATGTTCCCCTACGCCGCTGCCAAGAGCGGCGTGGTCGGACTGACTAGGAGCCTGGCACTGGACCTGGCCCCGGAAGGGATTCGCGTCAACGCGGTCAGTCCGGGCTGGACCCGGACCCGATTGGTTGATGAGTGGTTCCAGATGCAGGATGACCCTGACCAGGCGCTGAGGGATGTCTTGAAGGTGCACCCTATGGGGCGGATGGCCGAGCCACGTGAGATCGCGGATGTCATCGTCTTCCTGATCAGTGAACGTGCGACAGCGATAACCGGAGCTGAAATCAACGCCGATGTCGGACTAGGGGCGCGCTTTGCTACTTGAGAATCTGACAAGAGTCAAAGCCCGAGCGACGATGGAGAAAATGTGACGACCCTGCAGGGAGTGGACCCGCGAACCGGAGCATTTGTCGGCCGCCCGGTGCCAGAGACCACAACTCGGGAGCTTGACCTCATCCTCGATTTAGCGGTAAGTGCTCGTCGCACCTGCGCGGCGAGCAACGTTGAGGATCGTGCGGCCTGGCTACGTGCGGTGGCCGCATCCTTAGAAATCGGCAGAGCCATGCTAGTTGAGTTGGCCGACTTTGAGACTGCCCTTGGTGAGTTGCGGCTAAACGGTGAGTTGAATCGTATGATCGCCCAACTTGAACTCTTCGTCGAAGTAATTATGGATGGTAGTTACCAGCAGGTCATCATCGATGACGCAAACACTCATGCGACGCCACCTCGGCCTGGACTCCGAAGGTCGTTACGAGCCATCGGCCCTGTCGGGATATGGGCCGCAAGCAACTTTCCATTCGCATTCGGAGTAATCGGTGGGGATTCAGTTTCCGCCATCGCTGCCGGATGCCCAGTCATTGTGAAAGCTCATCCGAGCCAGCCATCGCTCTCCGCGTTATTGGGAGCTCTCGTCGCTGACAGTCTGTCCGAGGCCGGAGCACCCCCTGGGGTCTTCGCCACCATTCATGGGATGCCCGCCGGTGAAGCACTCATCACCGACAGGCGCCTTAAAGCCGCGTCATTTACCGGTTCGGTGCAGGGTGGGCGCGCACTCTTTGATCTGGCGTCTAGGAGAGCAGAACCCATTCCCTTCTTTGGTGAACTGGGCTCGATAAACCCGGTCTTCGTCACAGCGGCGGCTGCACGGGTGCGCACCCAGGAACTCGTCGAGGGCCTTGTCACCTCCGTGTCACAAGGCGTGGGCCAGTTCTGCACCAAGCCGGGTTTGGTGTTTGTCCCCGCTAACACTGGAATCGCAGGTTTGGTTTCTGCTGCGATGTCTTCTCAACCGGCCGGAGCGATGCTTAACTGTTCAATCAAGTCGGGATTCGAGTCAGGTGCTGATGCCATTGCGGCGCTGGACGGCGTTCGCATGAGTGAATCTTCGGGAGCCGTGTCCGAATCTGGCTCATGGGTGATGCCGCGGGTCGCGACGACCACGCTCGACACTTTTATGCTGAATATGGATGTGCTGGCCGAGGAGTGTTTTGGCCCGGTGACGGTGATAGTGGAGTATTCGGACCCCGCCGGATTAGTTGATGCAGCCAGGGCTTTGCCCGGCTCCTTAACCGCAACGATTCACGGCGAAGCCGATGATTCACAGGACTTGATTTTTTGTCGCGCGCTTACCGATGTTCTCCAAGACTCTGTTGGCCGTATGATCTGGAACGGTTGGCCAACGGGGGTTGCCGTGGCTTGGGGAATGCAACATGGAGGACCCTTCCCGGCCTCTACTAACTCCGCGACGACTTCTGTGGGAGCTATGGCGATCGCGCGATGGCTTCGTCCCATCACCTTCCAAAGTTTCCCTGAAACCTTAATGCCCCCATCATTAACCGGCGGGGCTTCCAGGGGGCTCATCCGCCATAACGGAGCACCCATCGTCATGACTGAAGGTCACTGCACCCCCACTCCGCCGGCAGAAGCAAGGAGTTAACGATGAAGATCACGTCGATCAAGACTGTGGTCGTCAATGCCCGGCTCAGGAACTGGATTTTTGTCAAAGTCGAGACGAGCGAACCCGGGCTCATCGGATGGGGTGAATCCACGCTCGAGTGGAAGACCCAGGCAGTGGTCGGCGCTATACGGGACCTTGAGCCACTGCTGGTCGGACAGGATCCGATGCGCCTGGAGCACCTGTGGCAGTCGATGTACCGCCATCAGTTCTTTCAAGGCGGCGTTGTGACGATGACGGCCATCAGTGGCATCGACCAGGCCCTCCACGACGTTGTCGCACGCTCATTGGGTGTCCCCATCTATCAGCTCCTGGGGGGCGCGGTCCGCCACCGAGTGCGCATGTACGACCACCTCGGCGGAGGAGACTCGGAGACGGTCTATGCGGGGTCAGAGGATGACTTCGGATTGGCGGCAGAACGGAGTGTTGCGGATGGCTTCACTGCCCTGAAGATCCTCGCTGTCCCGATTGGCCCGCCGCTAGCCGGTCATGCCGCGATCAGCTCAGCAGCACGTCGCATGGAGATCGTCAGGACCGCGGTCGGAGATGACGTGGACATCATGGTCGACCTTCACGGCCGCACCACCCCTGCTATGGCGATCCAGTACGGACAAGCCCTCGCGCCGTGGCGGCCGTGGTTCTTCGAGGAGCCGTGCCAGCCGGGCAACATCGACGCGATGGTGGAGGTCGCCCGCGCCCTGCCGTTCCCGGTGGCGACCGGTGAGCGGCTCGTCAGCCGCCACGACTTCCTCGCAGTCATGTCCGCGCGCGCATGCTCGGTGATTCAACCGGATATCTGCCACTGCGGCGGCTTCACCGAGATCCGGAAGGTGGCGGCACTCGCCGAGACCTTCCAAATTGCCATCGCTCCTCACAATCCCCTCGGCCCGATCGCAACCGCAGCTAGCCTGCAGTTCGCATTCTCATCGCCGAATCACCTGATTCAAGAGGTCATGAGAGCCGATGTCCCGTGGCGCGACGAAGTCGTCGGCCCCGGATTCCCCATCGTTGATGGTTACGTCGAATTGCCCACGGCCGACGGCCTGGGAATCGAGGTTGACGAGAAGGCTGCGGCGAGGTATCCCTATCGCCCGGAACCCCAGATCGCCCCGCTCGGGGCAGACGGATCGGTAAGGGATTGGTAGCCAGTGAGGACGGATAGTCAATGCGGACGATTCGGCTGCACGCCCGCCCACAGTCGAGGCCGACGAATCAGTGAACTGCGAATACTGCGGTAAGGAGATCCGGGTGCGCGGGGGTAAGGAGCACGTGACCGAACTGCCCTAGCAGCGCCAATGCTGAGTCCATGGCAAGTAAGAGTCGTCGCCGAACGTGACCGTGACGATGTGCTGCGATTATGGGAAGCGACCGAGGCGACCATGTCGGTTCCGGGCCTTTTGGCTGCCGGATTGGTCGGAACCTTGCGCGATGGCGATCCCGGCGAGGACGACGATCCGCAGGACACGATTCCTTATCGCGCACTGGTTGGCGTCCTCCAGGACTCCGTCGGCCGCCTGATCTGGAACGGCTGGCCGACGGGGGTTGCAGGTCAACCTTCATCACAATTAGGTAACAAAATCATAAATTAGCAGAAAGATACGTGGCAAATCTATCAGAATAACGATTCCAGAAGAAACGTTTCCAGTGAAACGATTCAGAGTGTCGAGAGACAACTTAATTACTGGAGGGAACACGGATTCTGATTTGCAAAGTGTCCCGGTGTTTCAAACTGTTTGAAAGTTTGTTGAGTTCGTTTGGTGATATTTCTAACGAGAATGAGGAGTGAAGTTATGAAGCGAATAGGACCAGTGGGCGTTGGGTTATTTTCTGCAGTTCTCTTTTTGAGTGCATGTGGAGGAAGCACAACTTCAACGGAGGAGGCTGCACCCGCGGCGACGGAGGAGGCTGCACCCGCGGCTGAATGGAACAACAAGGTCGCCTACATCCCAAAGCGCATGGACCAGGGATGGTTCGCCAATGAGGTCAGCGGAGTACAGAAGGTTGCTGATGCGGAAGGAATGGAGATCACAGTTCTTGATAGCCGTTTCGACGCAGCGGTTCAACAGTCGAATTTAGACACCGCCTACGCTCAAGGAGTTGGTGGAATCCTACTCATCACCCAAGACCAGAAATTGGGTCCACAAATCCTTGCACAAGCCAAGGAAAAAGGTGTGATGGTAATTGCCATTGATGATCCGATTGTTGACGCGGATGGAATTCCAGCGCCTTTCGTGGGTATGAATACGAAGCAGATTGGTGACGGGGTTGGGGTACTTCTGGCGGAAGCAGTTAAGGCTAAGGGTTGGAATGTAAAGGATCTTGGTCTTGGTGGGTTGACCTTTAATGAGGTGCAGCCGTGTGTTGACCGGACTGAGGGAACCAAGGCGGCTCTTTTCCGTTTACTCCCAGGTCTAAAAGAGTCACAGGTTTACGAGACAAACTACGCGGGATCGAATACTGATGGTGGATTGCAGGCAATGCAGGGATTGATCACGGCGAACCCTAACGTGAAGCATTGGTTGATTTACTCCTGCAACGAAGAAGGTGTTTCCGGAGGGATTAGGGCTCTTGAAGCAGCCGGGATTGATAAAGAGTCCTGCGGGGTTGGCATTGGAGATGGTGCCCTTGCCAAGATTGAGTTCGAGAAGGGAACACCGGCCTACTGTGGAAACCTATTTGCTAACTCGGCATTGCACGGCTCGACGGCCGCAACACTGATGCTGGAATTCCTGAAGAATGGAACGATTCCTCCCACTGAGACATTAGTGGACGGAATCAGAGTGACACCTGAAAACTATAAGGAAATATTTACACTTCAGTAAATAACGGCGCGTTCTTTGCGGGCGGGTGTGGCGAATCTATGCCCGCCCGCAAAGGCTTGGAGATTGGAATAGATACAAATGGCCGCCAAAATCGAGTTCTCCGAGATTAGTAAGGCGTTCCCGGGCGTCCAAGCGCTGGATCGCGTCTCCTTCTCTGTGGAGTCAGGAACGATCACTTCACTTATTGGGGAGAATGGAGCAGGCAAGTCAACGTTACTGTCGATCCTCAGCGGTGAGCAGAAACCCGATTCCGGAACAATTAGAAAAGATGGCCAACCGCTAACTTTTTCTACCCCCCGTGATTCTCAGTCTGCGGGTATACAAATCGTGCATCAGGAGCCCCATTTGGTACCAGGCATGACAGTCGCCGAAAACGTCCTTCTTGGTCAATTGCCAACACGACTAGGAATTGTGCGGCGGTCGAACGTGTACGAAAAATGCGTGGGGGTGTCTCAACGTCTTGGGATTGAATTGGAGCCAAGTTCCTTCTGTGGTGACCTAGGAGTCGCACAGCGTCAAATGGTTGAAATTGTGAAGGCGTTGGTAAACGATGTGTCTGTTCTTGGACTTGATGAGCCAACGTCCACGCTGTCTGAGCGTGAAGTCTCACAGTTATTTCGGGTTATCGCGGTGCTTAAGGAAGAAGGAGTTGCGATCATCTATGTATCCCATCGGATGGAAGAGGTTCTTGACCTCTCGGATAATTTTTCCATTCTTCGAGATGGCAAGATCACCGGGAAGCTGACGAAGGAAAATGCTACGGAGGGCGAAATCATCAGGCTCATGATTGGTCGCGAATTGAAAGACGTTTTTAACCGGGTTGAATCATCAATCGGTGACGTTGCTCTAGAACTAAAGGATTACGTAACTGACCAAATGGGTCCGGTTTCAATGTATGTGCGAGCGGGTGAAGTCGTAGGTATTGCTGGACTGGTTGGTTCAGGGAGAAGCCGGCTGGTCCGTGCAATCGGAGGGGTTGATTCAGGGAACAGTGGCTCATTGCATGTTCACGGGGTGCCGGTTTCGCTACGTTCCCCGATTGATGCTCTGAATCGCGACATTGCGGTTTGCCCTGAAGACAGAAAGAAACTGGCGTTATATCCCTTCCGTTCCATGTCAGACAACATGCATATTGGGTTAAATCATAAAGGGATAAGCGGTTTTTTTGTTCGGAGAAGAAATGAGCTCAAAAGTACGGTTGCCTTTATTGAACGCTTGGCAATCCGACCGGCTAATCCCTCGCTTCAGGTGAGCACATTGAGTGGGGGTAATTCCCAGAAAGTGATTGTCGCTCGATCGTTGATTCATCGGCCAAGAATTCTTGTACTTGATGAGCCCACTCGGGGGATTGACGTCGGGGCAAAGAGTGATATTTACGATCTTATCCGTGAGTTAGCGGGGCAAGGAGTTGCAATAGTAGTTACGTCTTCCGAACTGATAGAAATCTTGGGCTTGTCGGATCGGATTTATGTAATGCGCAATGGAGTCATAAGTGGAGAATTATCCGCCAATCTCGCGAATGAGGAGTCGGTCATGCAACTAGCGGTGGGATCAGAGAATGCTCAAATAGAAAAATTAGTTTCATGAAGATGATCAATAACAGTAAGTCGCCCGCCAGTGCAACGCTCAAGTTAATCCGGGGCGACCGCATCGGGGTTGTCATTGCCATAGTTGTCATGTGTGTCTTCTTAGGCTTCGCTTCTCCTTTCTTCTTTACGGGAAACAACTTGCTCAACATCGGCACAAGTATCTCAATCGTTGGCATAGCAGCTGCTGGGGCTGCCATAGTCATGATCGGTGGGGGGATTGACATTTCGATAGGGTCCACGGTAGCCGTCACGGGGATCGTTGGAGCTGTGGTAATGAGTGCAGGAGGGGGGACAATTGCTGGGGTGTTGGCGACGGTGATCGCAGGGGCTGTTGCCGGTCTAATAAATGGAGTCTTAGTCACAATACTGGGGGTCAATCCGCTAATCGCAACACTTGGAACCCTCTCCATCTTCCGGGGGCTTGCCTTTGTGATTTCAGGCGGAACGGCGGTCGGTGTATCTGATTCCGCTTATCTCGCGATTGGTTCGGGAAAGCTATTCGGGATTCCTAATCCGCTTATAATCATGATTTTTGTATTTTTGATTGTTGGCGGAATGCTCAAATGGACAAACATTGGCCGAAATATCTACGCAATTGGTGGAAATATGCAGGCTGCAAAACTTTCTGGAATTAGAGTTCGTAGATACGGAATTGGCATCTATGTAGCTTGTGGAACGCTCGCGGGGTTGAGTTCAGTTGTATTGACAGCTCGACTCGGATCTGCACAGCCACTCGCCGCTGTGGGACTTGAATTAGATGCTATTGCCGCCGTCGTGCTGGGTGGAATATCACTATCAGGCGGAATTGGATCCATGGGTGGCGTAGTTCTAGGTGTGCTTGTCTTGGGTGTGGTCAACAACGGCCTCAATATTCTTCAGGTTGACTCCTTCTATCAATACATCGCACGCGGAGGGGTGCTTCTTATTGCAGTAGCGCTCGATCAGTTCAACATAAAACGACGTAGTAAAGCGCAGGCAGGGAGTAAGCGTTCGAGAGAGCTGTCGAGCGCCTCTAGGGCGGGGGAGCCTTAACAAGTCTGCAAGCAGAAGAGGCAAATGATCACGAATCTGACAGGAACATGAGATGAGATGACATGACATATGTAATCACCGAACAATGCATAGATGTCATGGACCGCTCGTGCGTGGAAGTCTGCCCAGTGGATTGCATTTACGAAGGGGATCGAAAACAATACGTAAATCCATTTGAGTGCATTGACTGCGGTGCATGCGCTGGCGCGTGTCCAGTAGACGCCATTGTTGCAGACGTCAATGTCCCCGAGCAATCTCTTAAACATATTGGTGACGACGCTCTTTTCTTTGAAATGACGTTGGCTGGGCGTGACGATCCGATTGGCCGTGCGGGCGGTGCCACACATATTGGAAGAACCGGGGTCGACACACCGTTGGTAGAAGAAATCGCCTGAAAAATCATCGCGTTGATAACAACTGAAAGATTAGGAGACGTTGTGAGTTCACATTCGGAACTCGTCGAATCGCTGCATTCAGAGGCGTTCGCCTTAGATCCATTTCCGGTATGGGAGCGTCTTCGTACTGAGGCACCCGTCATTTGGGACTCCATTGATGAATGTTGGGTCGTCACTCGTCAGGAGGACGTCTCTGCAATAATATTGAACCATCAAACGTACTCCTGCGCGCCCTATCAAGATATTTTCACCGCCGTTATTGGGCGGACCATGGTAGAAATGGATGGTTCTGACCACGATGTCCTTCGAAGTATTGTTGCTCCTCCGCTAGTTGGAAACAAATTAAAGAACCACTTTGAATTAATTAGTCAGTGTGTTTCTGAATTAGTGGAGAAGGTTCCTAAGAGTGGGCCGGTTGACTTGATTGGGCAGATCAGCAGACCACTTCCCGTTATGGTCATCGGTGCACTGCTAGGACTCGAACCTAAGGACCGGGATTACCTTGAGGGTTTTGTGTCAAAAATTATTCACGCTTTGCCTGGTCTACAACCAGAACGTGCGATTGGAAAAGAAGCGCAAGCAGAATTTGAAGTGTATGTGGAAGAGTTGGTGAATCAACGCTCGCAGTGCCCCGCAAACGATCTGATATCAGCTATCGCATTAGGGTCTAATTCAGAGGGTGATTACCTCACCCCAAGTGAGATGGCTTCCTTCATTAGTCTGCTTCTTGTTGCTGGCGGCGAAACGACCGACCGGGCATTATCGAATTTTTGGTTTCTGCTCCTTCGAAATCCTGCCCTGCTAAAAGTGATATCGGAAGATGAAAGTCAAATTGAGGCAGCCATCACCGAGTTCATGAGGCTTGACGGTGTCGTGGTCTATGAGGATCGCCAGACAATGAGAGATTCGGTAATAAGGGGTGTAGAAATACCCGCGGATTCCCGAGTACGCGTGGCCTTAATGTCGGCAAATAATGATGAGAGAGCGTTCGAAGACCCAAGGACCTTTAAACTTCATAGGTCTGACCTTAAAGCGGGTAAGGAGAATCGCATTGGCGGTGCCCGACCTGGTGTCACTCCTCATATCGGTTTTGGAATGGGTAAACACTTCTGTATCGGATATCAATTGGCCCGAGCCGAGATGACTATCGCTACCAGTCAAATTCTCGAGTTGCTATCTAACTCAAAACTGGTGGAAGGCCAGATCCCTCAGTTACGAGTTGATTGGTTTCATCGATACGTGGACAGGTTAATTGTCGTACGTTGAACTAACAGATGTAACACTTAAGGCAGGGAAATGAGGAACAAAAATGAAACAAAAAGAATTTGATTATGTCATTATTGGTGCAGGATCTGCCGGCTGTGCATTAGCACGGAAACTCTCGGATCTTACAAAGTCACGCATCCTCGTTCTAGAAGCTGGAGGATCCGACTCCAAGCCCGAAATACAGGACCCTTCATCCTGTTTTAAATTGTTGGGAAGTGAAGTCGATTGGGGATACAAAACGATCCCGCAGCCCTATGCAAACGACCGAGTCTTTGATACACCTCGCGGACGCGTACTCGGCGGAAGCGGGAGTATCAATGGGATGGTTTATATTCAAGGTGACCCATTTGATTTCGACCTATGGGCCTTTTCAGGTAACGATGGTTGGAGCAACGCAGAGGTGCGTGAGTGCTTCCGCACTATGGAAGGAAGAGATTCTCTATCGAGGGAGGATCCACCGCGTGGTGACCTTCTGAGGCCAGCCACCGTTGCTCACAGGAGCCCAATATCACAGGTTTTTATCGATGCATGCGGTGAGGTAGGTATTCCATTCAATGGAGACCTAAACGGTGGCCCGCTGGTTGGTGCTGGGTGGAATGAATTGTGCATCTTTGAGGGGCGTCGTCAAAATGCCTACCGTGCGTTTCTGGAACCCATATTAAAAACGAGCCACGTTCAAGTCGAAACAAATTCCATTGTCCGCAGTTTAGAAATAAATTCTCAGGGAGTAATTGAGACTCTAACCTATTATCAGGATGGTAATGAGTGCACCGTTTCTATTGCAGGAGAGGTTATCCTTTCGGCAGGCGCAGTGGATAGCGCGCGCCTCCTACTCCTGTCAGGCATCGGTCCTGCAGAAGAACTTCAGAGTATTGGAATTCAGACTCAAGTCAATTCACCTGAGGTGGGCAAGAACCTAGTTGATCACATGCTTTTAGGGGTAGCATTCGCTGCCGCTAACGAAATAGTTGAGTACAACCCAGCCATTACTGAGAATTGCGCATTTGTAAAGTCGAACCCAGATGTTTTTGGCAGTGATATTGAGATTTCATTCGTTAGGAGCGCGCTCTTTGTCGAGGGTCACAACACGCCAGATCATTGCTTCACGATTGTTCCGGGAATTGTAAGACCGCAAAGTCGTGGCAGTATTGTGCTTAAGAGTTCTGATCCTTTCGAGCACCCATTGATAGATCCTCAGTATCTTTCCGAGGAAGCTGATGTTCAGGCGTTAGTCCGAGGGATTGAGATCTCGCGCGAGATAGGTGCCAGTAGAGCATTTAGGGCTTGGACTTTGGGTGAAATTGTGCCGGGTCCGAAAGTGCAAGATCGAAAGGCGATTGGAGAATACGTTCGAGCAGTGGCCGGGACTTGGTTTCACCCGGTCGGAACCTGTCGCATGGGAATAGATTCAGCTTCAGTTGTGAATTCGCAACTTCAGGTTCGTGGTGTAACTAATCTGCGGGTCGCTGACGCATCAATTATGCCCCGAATCGTTTCCTGCAACACTAATCCTGCAGCCATGATGATCGGCTGGAAGGCGGGCAATTTAATTGCTAAATCATCCTAGTGTTAATGAATGAACGACACGTGAAGGATCGCTTTGTTTGTTCCATAGATAGGCCAATGGACAAGATCATTTTTCAGAGGCATTGTTTCGCAAAACAGGAATCGAAAGGAAATGGGAATGGAAAGAGGCTGTTTTACATATGACATTATTGAAGGTTCTCAAGACGAATATAAGAAACGTCACGACGAGATTTGGCCTGAAATGTTGGAAGCCCTGACGGAAGCAGGTTTCTCAAATTACACGCTCTTTCGGCGCGGTACCCAGATTGTCACTTACGGTGAGTTCCACCCTAATCTCGAAACCGCTCTTTCAAAACTCAGAACCTCAGAAGTATTCGCAAAATGGGACAAGTGGTTCGGAGACATCCTTGTAAATTTCAGTGATGAGAATGGTGAACTTAAAACATTTACTGAGGTTTGGCACTTCAAGTGAATGAAATCATTGCAGGCTCTCGGGTGAGAAGAAGCCGATTTCATTGAATG
>Ga0105050_10003869_pt1 | contig 20428 bp, 22 predicted proteins | sample FRY01_FD_78088 | JGI IMG/M metagenome (GOLD analysis project Ga0105050, IMG submission 78088) | Freshwater microbial communities from Lake Fryxell liftoff mats and glacier meltwater in Antarctica - FRY-01 | ecosystem: Environmental > Aquatic > Freshwater > Ice > Glacier meltwater ...
GCCACAACTTCAACAGTCGCTGGCAGTCCTTACGGCACCTGTACTGGAGTTGCGCGCGTTAGTCTCGAAAGAGTTAGAAAGCAATCCACTGCTCGAACCGGTCAGCGATGTCGAGGAATCCGTGGAGGCGCGCGAAACTCGCGAAGATATGGAGACCGCCATGGCCGATCCGCACGAGCCGCCGCTGGATGTGCAGTACGACCCGGCGAAGGAACCTGCGGCCGAAGACTCTGACTTCGACAAGGAGTTGCGCAGCTTATTAGAACTTGACCGCGACTTATATGATTCACAATCGCTAGGCTCACTTAACACTTCATCGGATGCCGACGAGGAGCGCAGGCAATTCATGCTTGACTCGGCCAAGGCACCGCACACTTTGCAAGAGGAACTTGAGCAGCAGGTTCAAGGTATGTTCGATCTGACATACAGTGAACGCGAGGAGGCATCGGTATTTGCACAGAACATTGATGAGCGCGGGTACTTGAATGTCCCATCAGATTTGTTCGATAAATGTTTCATCGAGCGCATGCAGATGGTGCTTGAGCCGCCGGGCATTGGCGCACGTAGCTTGCGCGAATCATTGAGGATTCAAACGGTGCGCCATGCAAGTACCAACACGTGCGTGATGTCTATCTTGGATTGGCACTTTGAGTTATTGACTAAGCGCAAGTTCAATACAATTGCCGAGATTCTTGGTCTAGATTATGACGAGGTGTGCGATGCGTGCGCGTGGATTGCCAAGTTAAATCCCTATCCGGCGGCGCAATTCTACAACGCTGACAGCTCAGTGGTGACGCCAGAGCTTGATGTCGTTGCCGTCGACGGTGTCATGGAGGTTCACCAACGCTTGGATTACTTACCCAATCTGCGCATAAGCAGTGGCGTCGCGCGCTTGGTAACTCATGCGGCGACCGACGCGACGACGCGTGACTACATTCGCGAGAAGATCAGAGCGGGTAAGTTCTTCATCCGTAGTATTCATCAACGGCAGAATACAATTCTCCGCGTGGCAACTGAAATTGTGCGGCGGCAACACAAGTTCTTTGCAAGTGGCAACGTCCTTGAATTACTACCGCTGACCATGTCGCAAGTTGCCGATGCCGTCGGCGTGCATGAGACCACTGTGAGCCGTGCGGTTTCTGGTAAGTACATGAGCACACCGCATGGAGTTCTTGAGTTGCGTTACTTCTTCTCATGCGGTGTGGCGAACGCGAGCGGAGTCGACACGTCGAATCGCTCAGTCAAGTTGATGCTGGTGGAGATCATCGCGGGCGAGGACAAGAAGAATCCTTACTCGGATGAAGCCTTGGTTGCAGTGTTGAACTCCCGCGGCATGTGCATTGCCCGGCGCACGGCGGCCAAGTATCGCGCAGAGCATAACATTCTGCCGCGCCACTTACGTGTAATTCATGGCACGTAGGCAGCTTACCTGTTTTGCGAGCGGTCGGATGGGCCGTTAGCTCTGTATCTTGTGATACAGATAACAGTACATTACATAAATAGGGATCAGTAATGTACTGCCAATTTTGCTGAGCCCTGAAAGCCAGCGACTAGTGAGCTATGATTTCGTAGGAGATCTACGAATGGGGTACGCCAGAACGGGAGTGGCGGAGGTTGCAAGGCCTTGTGTTTTCCTCCATGAAACACTCACTAGGTAATTTCCAGTCACGCTAAGTGTGACTGGAATTCAAAACAAAACAAAACAAAACAAAACAAATGGGACTCATCCGTAAAGCAGCACTGCCCGACAATTCATGTGGTATTCCGCAGGAGTATTACAACGTGGCTATTGTGGAGGCCAAAGCCCAGAAGTCCAAGCGCACGGGCGCAGACATGATCGTTCTGAAGCTGGAGATCCTCTCTCCCAAAGAGGTTCCTGTCGAGGGAAAGCTCGTCCGCACTCAAGGACGCAAGTTCGACCACTACATCGTGGCTTCGGAGAACGACAACCGATGGGTCAAGGAGATCGAGACCCTGCTGGGCGATGAACTGCCGGCAGAAGTTGACAGCACCGAGCTGGCCATTGGGGCCGCTGCTGACTTGCAAGGTATGGTTCTGATGAACGTCTCGCTCAAAGCCGAGGAGCGTTACAAGAACCAGCCCGGGACCTACGAGCCGGAGATCGTCAACGGCCAGAAGGTCGTCACCGGGTATGGCATTCGGTTCGCCGACGCCAACCGCCCGCGCGCGATCTCCGCCGAGGCCGCCGGTCTGGCCTAAGCCAGCAAGCAACAGACAGTATGAGGCGCGAGCTCCACAAGGGCTCGCGCCTTTCTCTTTTCAATATGAATGTACATTATGTTTTAGGGCATAGGTCGCGTTATGATCTAGTTAACAAGGCATTCTCAGGACCTGCTCAAGTCTTTCTTGAAGACATATCGCTAGAGCTTAGCATTACGCACACTGTGTCTTGGTCCGACATGCCTATACCGCAAGTTAGTCATTGTGTTCTGGCCGGACCCAAAGCTTGGGCGCTGCGCGGATTCACTGAACGCGATGTGGGTGTGGTGATTGAGCGTGGCAATGTAACTTACGTGTGCTCTTACCATCCGCAAGACGCCGTAGACGTGCGCAAGATTGACGAGTTGTTCACCGGGGTTGAAGACAGCGAACCCGACGAGGACGATGCAGGTTCGGCCAAAGATGGCGCAACCACTCAGCGTATTAATTATCGCTTCTGGATACAGATCCACACTGAGAAACTAATTGCGCCAATACAGAAGCATCGCCCATTTAGTATGCGGATGGAGTCGTTGGTAAATTGTGGGTTTCCAAACTCAACGTATCTTTACCTAGACATCGAGACACACCCGCCTACCAATACATTGCAGTGCATTACTGTAGGGTTCGACGAAGGCGCGGTGTTCTCCATTACGATCTACAATTACAAAGGAGAGTTGCAACCCGACGCACTGGACAGTATGGTCTGGCTGGTGCGGGCGCTCAAACGCTACACAGTTGTGATCCACAACGCCGCGTTCGACTTGCCATTCTTGGCAATGTTCCATGGCTTGGCGCACGGAGATAAGATACACGATACCATGCTTATCTGGCATCGCATGTTTCCGGAGGCTGACAAGTCTTTGGCCCATGTGATTCAAGCGCTTACCAACCTACCTTATCACAAGGATGAGGCTGGGACATTCTGTCCTCACAACCACAAGCAGCAACAGACTTTGCTGGTGTACAATGCGCGTGATGTGTACGCATTGCGCGAGGTTCACAAGATGATGTTGCCCTTGAGTGCCAGCGCCCAATCAGTTTGCGATAGCATCCCTGATTATCTTTTCACTGGCTTGCTCGGGTTCTACATCAATGATCGCAGGCTGGCGCATCATCGGAAGCGCTTGTCTGTCGCCGCCCAGCAGCTTGAACGCATCATGCGCTTGCTAGTTGGTGTCAGTGATTTCAATCCTAACTCGGGCAAGCAGGTACAGATTTGGTTGTACGACAAACTCAAATACAAACCTCCCACGCTTACCGACAGCGGCGCGCCGGCGACGGATGCTACTACGTTGTACAAGCTACTGATTACGCATCCTAAGAATGTGGCTTTGCAAGTGCTGCTTGAGATCAAGGAAAATTCCAAGCGACTATCGTCCATCAATTACAAACCATACACTCAACTCAACGAGCGATGAAACAAACACGCAATGCAGCCATTGCTGCGTCCATCTCGCGGCCGTGCGAGGTCTTCGCCGAGCCTGTCACTTCCGGTTGGGAGTGCCGCCCCAAACTTAACGGTGTCTTTGCACGCTGGGATTCGGCGTCACAGACACTGTACTCTAAGCGTGGGATTGCATTCAAGCAGCACTTGATTCCGCTTATCTATGCCGCACTAGAGGGAACACGCCTCGATCTAGACGGTGAGATCTGGGCTGGCGATATTCCATTGCAAGTTATTTGTGGCATGTTGAATCATGAGCGCGACGAGATGGCGCCCGATGCGCTCAAGTTAAACTACGTTGCCTTCGACGCACCTGACAAGAGTAGGATGATTCCCTACAAGTTTCGGTACAGTCAGGTGAGGGAGTCGGGTGTGTACAATTTGGATGACCTAGACAATGTCACGGCAGGCAACACCGACGGTTACATCTACCGTTACTTGAATGGTGTCTACATACCCGGCGTCAATGGCAACATCAGGAAGCTGAAATCGTGGCGCGACATGGAAGTGGACGTCATTGGCGCGGAGCTTGCGGATCCTAATTCCCTGATGCACGGTATGCTGGGTGGATTGTTGTGCCGCATGGAAAACGGTGTTAAGTTCTCCGTAGGTTCAGGCTTCAATATCCCAGAGCGACAGGAGTTCATCAAGGATTATCCTATGCGCATCAAGGTTAAATATCTTTCACTATCAACCGCAGGTGTTCCTTTGAATCCTGTGTATATCGGTCTCGACCTGTAAACCAGAAGGAAAAAACAAATGATAACAGTTAAAGCAAGTGACATCCTCAACTCTGTTGCTCTCGAAGGTGTGGTAATCGAGTATAATGAACGTCCTCTGAGCTCTCCGACGATCAACAGTTCCGGGCGTACTATGTACATGGCATACATGCTGTCCGATCGTGGAGTGTGCTCGATCATTACAACCAAGAATTATGGGGTCTTTACGATCGAACTCCATGATGAGTACGTACAAACAGATCACAACAGGATGCTTGTGTGGGATGAAGAGGCAATTACGAGGCTGGAAAACTGGAAATACGTTGTCAAGGAGGAAGACATCGCTGAGTTCGCACTCAAAATTAAGAAGATCAAAGCAGCTATGGCTAATCTGAAACCCACGGAGGTTAACATCTGCGAAGCTGCACGCTTGGCACTCAACGCTCAGTACAATCTTAACATCCCAGAGCTTGGAGATCGTGAAGCCTGCGACGAAGGGCTTGAGGCGTACGGATTTGATAGCGGTCAGCTTTCAGTCTGCCTTGATAAGTGCCAGATTGAGTTGTACTTATTCTTGCCGGGCGAAGGTAATGTCGTCCACAATTACACCTTCGCACTGGGTGATATCGTCAAGACCTACGACAACAGGCGGCATTTGATCTCTCCGGGTCAGGAGTAGATCCCACAATAGGCGAACCCGCTGCGGCGGGCCTTCCGCTTAGCTACCACAAGTTGGTGGTTAAGGAGAGGGCAACATGAATTACGAATACATAAACACAAATGATCCTGTCTTGCAGTTGACCGAAGCTCAAAAAGCTAGCTGGCGAGAGAACGATAATTACTATGGACAAACGGTTGTAATATACGACTACATTGAGCTTCTTGGTTACAGGCATGATGAGTATGAGGACCAATGGTTCAATCGCGACAACTATCCGGTTGACATTGATGCCGTTGAGGTAGCGATCAGATACCACCTCGACAACGTATCCAAGGAAAGTTAACAAATATGATTGAACTAACTAAAGGTGACTTGCTGTCCAAGCTGGTGGATGCGCAAGTAAACGCAGTGAACTGCGTGGGCGTCATGGGCGCAGGCATCGCAGCGCAATTCCAACAGGCTTACCCGCCGATGTTCCACGACTACGAGCTGGCGTGCAAAGAGGGCAGGGTGAAGCTCGGCAAGATGCACGTGTTTGACCTGTGCGGGCCGCTGTTCAGCTACCCACGCTGGATCATCAATTTCCCAACCAAGAACCACTGGCGCGACAACAGTCGGATGGATGACATTGAGACTGGACTCAAGGATTTGGTGGCAACCGTGAAGCGGTTGAACATCCGCTCCATCGCCATTCCGGCGCTCGGCTGCGGCAATGGCGGATTGGATTGGGGCGACGTGCTTCCTCGCATTGAGTGGGCGTTTGTGGAGTTGCCTGATGTCCGAGTGATGCTGTTCTCACCGGAGGCAAAGCGATGAGTAAGCTCGAACGTTGGCAGAAGCCATTCAAAAACCTACCGAAGCAGGCTAGGTTCATCGCCGTGGACCACGGCAGCTGTTACTGGTATGCTCGTCGGCCTAAACCGCTTGGGTATTGCTGGGGATTCACCAAGCCAAGCACCTTAAAGTATTCGCGTCTTGGCTTTATTAAACATCTCAAAGAACCGCGTGATTGGCGAACTGCCATCCGGGCGGTGGAGCCCAATGAACGTGTTAAAACCAAATAAATTTACTGACCAATATGACAATCGAACAAGAGTTTCTCCCCGGCATGCACACTTGGATGATGGATGACAACCGACCGACGAAATTTATTCTCCATGAAGTGCGAATTAAGATTGAGTACGGCTGTATCGTGACTGTGCTGTATATTCAAAGGACAGAGGATTCTAACCCGCTTTACTTGAGGCAGTCGAGTGAAGTTTACCTAACCAGACAAGACCTAATTAACTCCCTATGATCTCATCCATGACACCCGACCCAATGTGGTACGGCGGCCTCGCCCTCCTAACTATGATCTGCTTCTTCCTCTGGCGACGCATCGCTAGGAGGGGCAAGTGAACTGTCCAAAATGTGGAAGCCCTGGCTCGTTCCATAAAAGCAAGGCCACGTACGAATGCGGATCGTACCAATACCCTGATGGGGATGGTCTCGCAGACGTGGGAGACAAGTGCATGGAGATGCAGTTGCACAATGCGAAAGCCCAACTCGCTGCTTCTGATTTCTCAAGCGTCACGCTTTACGACAGCCTGTCACGCGCAAGGCAAATGATAAACTCGCTTCAAACCGAGGTTGATTTGCTTAACACTAAACTGTACGTCAGAAATGAGCAGGTTGCTCAGCTTATCACAGTGGGTGAATGCCTGTTTGCCAGTTACTCCAGCAACCAATACCAAAGTAAACAAAACATCGCGCAAGCGTGCGAACTAGAGCGGGTGTGGAAAGAAGCCAAAAGAACAACGATGAGCAACAACACACTTGAAACACAACCCGCTACTTCTAACGCCTCAAGCGTCACGCTTTACGAAGAACTGGAACTAACTAAGAAGAGACTGTCTGAAGCTCTAATGACGTGCGATGCACTCAATTGGAGGATGCTTGCCCACAGGGAGTACCTCACCAAACTGGAGGAGGCTGCGAGATTGGTAGTCGGACATAGTGAAGTGAAAGGCAACATCGATCATACAGTCCCTTGCATTCTTATCAAACGCCTAAGTGATGCGCTCAACATGCGAAAGGAAACCAAGTGAACTGCCCGAAATGCGACAGTGAGATCTATTTGAATTTAAGCATGACATTCAAGTGCGGATCAATTGGCTCGCCAAGCGGGGATTATCTGGTCAGGCGAACCACGATTTGCATAGCGAAGGAGTTGGACAATGTGAAAGCCAAACTCGCCATCGCCGGTTCACACGCAGCCTCAATGGGCCAACGGATTCATGCACTCCAAGCAGAGGTAGTCAAGCTGAAGCAATCCAAAGAAATCTAAATGAACATATTCAATGTAGGTATCGTCCCAATGCAAACCCCAACCAACGTCCGCTCCGAGACAGCCACCGACCCAACCCCACCCTGCGGAGACCCAGCCCTCAACGTCGGCACTGGTGACGTCGCAGAAACGCCTGGAGAAAACCTGCTTGTATACGCACAAGAACTCATACGGGAATCCCGACGCATGAAGGAAGAAATCACTCGTCTTGACTCCCTTGTCATGCTCAAAATCCTACAATCACTGGCACGAATCGAAGCCAAGCTCGACGCTCAGCGTCACTAAGACATACCATGAGATTCAACGAATACATTAAACTCGCACTGCGCACTGAGATCAAACTCAAAGACAATAAGGAGCGCAGGTTGCACGCGGTGCTGGGTCTCGCATCCGAGATCAACGAGGTACTCCATAGTATCACGAAATCAAATCGTATTGAGGAGATTGGTGATGTTGCGTGGTTCACCGCACTGTTGTGCGACTCGATCAACTACCCTGAGAGCTCAATGAATCATCCTCATCACCAACACTTTACAGTGGACGAAGGTAATCTGACGGGCATTGTCAGCCACTTGTGTGACGCAGTAAAACGCGAATACATTTACGGCAAGGTATACGATAGGTGTCCTTACTCCGTTGGCTGCTCGGATCTTCTTGGCTGGTTGCGAGTTTATGCAGCATTGGCAAACACTTCGCTTGAGGCCATCTGCGATCTCAACATCGAAAAGCTTAAACTTCGATACCCAACTCACTTCACAAACAAGGCATCAGACCTGCGCGACACGGAAGCTGAGGGAGCAATCTTCACTAAGCATTATGAATAAGCAAATGAATTTGTTCGGAGGAGATGACAATCTACCTCCGGGTGTAACACAGAAGGATCTGGACAACCACGGCGACGGAAAGGTTACCTGCACAAGTTGTCTTCGCTCGCGCTATCAGCACGATATGTTCGACGGACTGTGCCGTTGGTGTATCTCAATGTCAGAAGGGGACTAATGCATACTAATAGATTAAGGGCCATCACATGTTACAAGCAAGCTGGCACACGCAGCTTCCGTCTCAGCGCGACGCAGTACTTCAATACCTACGGACTTAATCTACAAAATCCGGACAAAGAAACTCTGGATCATCTGGAAGCCCCGGCCGGCCACGTCATAGTGCAAGCAGATCAAAGCGGCGCCGAAGCTTTGATTGTAGCTTATGACTCCGCGCCGGGGCGTTATCGTGCTCTGTTTGAAAACGGAGTTAAGCCGCACACTTACCTAGCGATGCAAATCTTTGCATCCTATTTTGGTCTGGCCGCCGACTCTCCGTTCTTGAATGAAGAAGTGGCAGAGTTTACTAAGCTGCCAAACTGGGCCGAGTTGCACAAGCGCATCAAAAAGTCGGGCAAGCCTTACGACATTGGCAAGCGGACGGCACACGGATCTTCTTACAAGATGGGTCCAATCACATTCCGTAATGCAAACATAAAGCAATCAAAGGGCAAGCTTGTATTGTCCATTGCAGAGTGTCGTGCTTTTCTGGATATGTTCAAGCGTTTGTTTCCAGAAGTAGTTGCTTGGCAAGACAGTGTTGAAACTACACTTAGACGCGAGCGAAAGCTTGTCAACCATTTCGGCTACACAAGATTGTTTACACGCGAGCTTACTGATTCTTATGTTCGCGAGGCAATCTCTTGGCGCCCGCAGTCCACGGTGGGTTGCATAACCCACCAAGCTATTCGTCGCGCACGAGTAGCGGGATATGCCACGTGCTCCAACAAGCACGATTCGGCCGCCGTAATGGTAACTTGCGAAGATGCAAGCACGGCAGCTGCTTTCATGCAGAACGCCATGAGGGTAAAACTTCAAGGCCACGACTGCGAATTCACCATGAACTCAGAAGTACAGATTGGGTCGAATTGGGGAGCATACGATGCTGACACCAATCCAACTGGTATGAGGGACTCTAGTGAATGGATCAAGGCATCCAATGAGTAACCAACGAATTAAGCTGTCCATCACTACCGACTACTACGCCTTCATTGCGCGTTACGGATTGAAGCCCAATGGACTCTTAGTTTCCAGCAACGCCGAGCTAGCTCTCAATTCATTGGGACTAAAGCCCGGTGACATTTACATCGGCATGCGCATCGTCTCTGCTGAATTCGCAGAGGGTGATACAATCGTGGCTCTCCTTTCTACGAGTAATGAGTAACTTGGATCTATGGAAACTCTACACAAAACGACTTCATGCACCGCGGCAATTTCTTGATGCAGCATTTTACTACACAATAGGCGCCGCACTTGAGCGCCGTGTATGGCTGGGCGCCGGCGGTGGCACAGTGTATCCGAATCAATACATACTATTTTGCGCAGACGCGGGCGTCGGCAAAGGCTTGGCAACCGGTGCCGCCGAGCATGTCCTAGATTCTCTTGTCGATCCAAAGAATCCAACGCGTCCATTCATTACCAAAGGTCCGGACTCTGGATCTTATGAGGCACTGATTCATCGTCTGGCAGATTCGACCAGAAGCACTCGCTACATGAGTGGCACTGTTGTAATGCCCTACATGTATGCGAGTTTGCGTTTGGAGCTAGACGAGCTGATGAGCTTCTTCCATGTAGAAGCTAACAACGCTGTTAAGTTCTTCTGCTCTATGTGGAGTTGCGTAGATTTTGACCGCGACACATTAAGCCGCGGCCACAAGCCACTCAGCCATCCGCTGCTTAACTTTCTGGCGGGCACAACGCCGCAAGATATGAAGAAGCTGCAACGATGCGACATCATGGGCACGGGCTTCGATCGTCGCATCATAATCATTTACGCAGACAAGAATGAGTTCGAGCAATTCTTGGTTCGAGACTTCTTGCCTGAGGAATTAGAAGCCGGATTGAAACTATGCAATCATGTGGAAAGGTTAAGCAAAGTATGTGGTAAACTAACATTCTCCAGCGAAGCCAAGATTCTCGGCGAGCAGACTTGGATGAACTTGGCCAAGCGCAACGTGAATAATCACAAGTCGCTGCAATCATACAATGCCAACAAATCACCTCAGTGGCAGAAGTATGCGATTGCAATGCACTTTGCAGAGGGTGATCCGGAAGAGCGGTTGCGCACGCCGATCGCAGCCAGCACATTGGAGCAAGCCATCACCAAGCTTCAATCGTACGAGCTATTCCGGCACTTCGCGTACGACCAGACGGACATCAATGAGTTGGCTATCGTGGCCCGCGAACTTAATAAGTGGTTGTCACGTGAAGGATCAAAAACACAGGCAGAGATTGCAAAAGCGTACTACGGTGCAGTGACATTGAAGCAACTCGACGAGGTGCTTCAATACTTGATACTGTCACGCGGGATCAGTCAAAACGGAGAAACATTCACAGCAATATAAATCATGAGTAACGTACTACCAATAAACAACGCTCAAAGGCGTAAGGAGCTCTTACGTCAAGCGGAGCAGTGCGTGTGCACTGATCGCAATTTAACTTATGGCGACGCAGAAGATAACTTCACAAGCATCGCCAAGTATTGGTCAGTGTATCTTGGCGGGAAGATTACTGCCGTGGATGTAGGATCGTTGATGATCCTGTTCAAACTTGCACGCATTCAAAATAACCCAACACACCAAGACAGCTGGGTGGACTTGATCGGTTATGGGGCTTGTGCGGCAGGGATTGTTTTGAAACCTGTGGTTTCTCCTTCCCTTACGCCGCCGCCGGCGCCGCCGTCAGGCCTTTTATATACACCCAATTCAACGGGAACTTGGGGGCATGGCGCAGGGCTAAATCATGATAAGCACGGTGTTGGACATTGCGATCCGCACCCGCCCAAAAATGACTGAACTATCATTGTACGTCACACTTCGCTACGCAGTGATTGCACTGCTTCCACTGATCGGAGTGGTCATTGGAGCTTGGGTAGTTTTGATAGCAATCAAACGAAACAAGGAATAGAGTAGATAAAAACAAAGCCCACCTTATGGTGGGCTTTTTTTTTGTGTCGATTTGCTTACTGTTTGAAGTACGCTCGGCGTCTCTCGGCCAACACCTGATCGCGCAAGTAGCGCTCACGCAAAGCTTTCACACTATCCTTGCCTTGCGTAGCCTCTACAAACTTCATGTGATCCCTGAACTCCTTTGGATCATTGTCCTTGGATGGCATATAGCTTATCCGGCTTGCGGCCGCGCTTGCAAATGCCTTTGTGCGATCATCACTGTTAGGCATCTTGCGGATCTTGGACTTCAACTCACTAGCCTTTTCCATCATCTCAGGCTTTTTGCGTGTGCGCTCCATGTCGCGCTCCTCTGCCTTGCTGTAATCAATAGGCATGTCAGGCGCCTCACGAATATCCTTACCGCGCAAACGCTTGCTAACACGCTGGTCACGGCGCAAGTTGGCGTCTTTCAGATCCTCGCCCGCACCCTCGAGTAAACCTGTACGACCTCCCACACCCTTCACGAAACGTGCGAAGCTAACCTGCCCGTCAGCCAGATCATTGGCAAATGCCGAAACCACCGTCAGCGGATCTTGGCCCTCTGCGATAGCTCTGGCCGCCGCGATTGCGCGCGGAATGGTGTCGGACCCAAGCTCATAGGCTGGCATCGTAGGCGTTTGCGGTTTGTCCTTGGCTGCAACTTGAAGAGCCATGTTACCAATCTCCATCATGATGCCGCCCGTACCTGTGAGCTGCGTAAGATTACCGAGATAGCGCACACCTTCTTGATACTTAGCCGAACCTTCCGGCGCGGCGAGCATCTCGTCAATGTTAGCAATCCGAGACTTGCGACCGCTCATCGATTCGCGAATCTCTTTCACGGCAACGCCGCCAATCATGCCCGACACAATCATCGTGATCAGCGGTGCGTAGTTTCCGGTGCGCGCAGGCTTAATTGCGAACTCACGGAAATTATTCCACTGCTCAATGTTCCAACGCGACAGCGAGAAGAATGGCGCCGCCGGCGAATCGCTGAGCCATTTAGGCAAGTTGGTCGCATCATACTTACCCTGAAACAGCTGACCGATGCGTGTTCCCATTTCGGCCTCGGGCAACTTGCGCCAATTGGATGCAACGCGATCGAGGAAAGCCGTGGACTTCACGTCGCCCGCAAGAGCCAACGCATTGTTAACTCGGAAGATATACTCTCCGCTGTTCTGCGCCAGCCCGCGCCCAAGATGCTCAAGCTTCTCGGAGCCAGTGTACTTGGTAATCGTGCGGGAAGTTTTGTCTAGCCAATTTGTGAATGACTCGCCCGCGCCAAGGACTTCGCCAACAACAGTGTTGCCGCCGGACTTAACCCAACCAGTGTCGTGCGCGCGACTGATTGACGAATTGAGGTTCCTGAGATTGCCGATCAATCCGGCAATCTGCGTAGGCTTAACATAACCAAGAGCCTTGAAAGGGCTAGTAGCAACGTCAACCATACGCGTGATAGGATTGGCCAGCCACAACGTGGAAGCCAATCGGCCGACAGATCTCGTAACAGTATCCTGCTTCTGCGCACCGACGCCCGAAGCCTCGTTCAACAAGAACTTGATATTGTCATCACCGGCGACTGGAACATCCTTGAATGTCACGGGTGTGGATTTGCCATTGGTGAAATACTCCGACTGGCCCAGCGCAGCCATGGCACGATCGTCAGAGCGGATCGTATCAAAGAACGTGCGCGACTTAGACCAACTGCGCACATATTGATTCATCGCCGCCACAACGTCAGAGTGCATCCAGTGTCCGGGCAACTTGGATCCGGAGGGCAATCCAACTGAGCCGAAATTGAACTTGTCATCAACTGCCGTGCGCCCAATGTCCGTCACATAGCGCTCAAACAATTGCGTCGCCTCACCTTCGGCAACAGTTTTGGTCAGCTTGCGTGAACGCATGAGCGAACGCGTGTTGTAATCGATGAACTCATCGCGCAATGCCTTGTAGCGCGGCGAGTCGATCTCACTGTTAAGCGTCTTGCGCACAGAAGGGTCGATTACATTGGGGAAGTAAAACGGATCCATCTTGGGCATGGAGCCATCTTCGCGCGGATGATTGGCGGCAAGCTGATCGACGCGCATTTGCTTCAACGTAGCGCGTACATCATTGTACGCCCCACGCAAACGCGCCGGAACGGTGGCCGCTCCGGAAACTGAATTTAGATCTTCATCGACCATGAGTCGATACAAGACATCACGATCCTTGGTATTGAGCTTCTCAAATGTGTCAGGCAGCGTGCGATACTTACCTTGCATTGCGCGCTGCGCAGGGAAAAGCTCGGAAAGCTTATCGCCAATGTAGCGCACGGTAGGATTAGAAGAACGCGCAGCAGCTTGAGTGGCCGATTCAAACACAGAAGTGCTGATCCGCGAAGGTGCTTCAGGCAAATCGCCATAGGTTTTGTCCGAGCGATTGGGTCCGAACTCTTGGTATCTGGGGCGCTCTTCGCCGGCGAGCTTTGCCTCGATGCGGCGATTCTCCAAGTCTGCAGGAGATTCGGCTTCGGCAGCTTTGTTAGCTTTCGAGATGCGCGTCCTAGCAGGAATCGACTCACCGCTGTACGTAACATTCTCGGGACGACCTACATCATCAAGCTCAAGGTCTTTGAGATGCCCCTGCTCAATCAGGCGCATCACACGTTTAAGCTCCTTAAACTTTGAGCGATTCTCACCACGCCTTGAAGATCCAACCTGTCCTGCCGCGGCTGGTTCGGCGGCTTCTTCGCTTTGGCGCAGCAGATCATCGCGCTCACGTTTAACTTGAGCAAGCTCTTCACGAGCACGTTGCAAGTCACCACCGCGATCCGGCTCGCTGCGATTCAATGGCTCATGGCCAAGCAACTTGCGCTCTGCGGCGGCAGGCTTGGCTAACTTTTTGCCTGCACTGAATGGCTCCACATCAGGGTAAAAGTACGGATCTGGGTCCCCTACCCTAACTGGAGCTTCCTCTTTCTTAACAGGTGGAGCTTTCTCTTCTGCAATAGGCAAAGCTTTTCGCTCTGGCGGCTTCGCCGCGGGGACAGCCTCGGGAACGATAGTATCCGCCTGTGCGGGTTGCTCTGGCATCGTGGCTTCGAGGGGAGTCGAACCGTCCGGTGCCGATGGCACCGGATCGTCGGTTCTCTCTTCTCCTTGTTCCGGCCGCGCGGGCGGGCGCGCGTTAAACTTGTCGACAATCTTGCTGGATCCACCGCCGCGCAACATGACGTTTGACATGATGCGCCGAGCATCCTGCGCCGACGCGCGGCCCATCTTGTAGCGCATGAACGAGCCGAAGTCATCTCGCCAAGAATCAGTGGTCTTGTCCAAGAAACGCTTGACTACATCCTCGCCAACTCCTTGCACAAACTGCTCTTCCGGCACATTTGCAGCCTGCAACAGTGAGCGCATCTTGCGCTGCTCGCCATAGTTTCCGTGATCCAGAACATCCAAGATCAGTGCGTGCGTCAGCTCGTGCGGCGCCGTATCGGTGTACGCATCGGTTGCCACATCAATGTTGCGTGCATTGTTGCCGACGCGTTTGACATCCGTGCGACCCGCGACCTGCGCGCCACTCTCATTACGCGGCGTGCCGAAGCGCATCAGCGAGCGAAAGTTCTCGCTAGCGTTGTCAGCCCACCATTTATTCCAATTGCTGGAAGGCTTCAAATTGCGGGTCGCATCCAAATGCCCCGGAGAGCTTTCAGCAGGAATCACAGGAGGCCGCTCAACTGACGGAGCCTCTTGCGGCGGGCGCAGATTTTGCGCAGGTCGCTGATCTGGCGTATCGTCAAACGGTCTAGTGCCGGCAACACGTTGATCAACTGTGCGCAGATCCCTAGGAATTCTGGAACCATCCGCGGCAAAACCAGACTGCGTAGGAACTCCTCGTTCGAAAGTTCCAGTGGGTTCGAATGCACCGTGCATGGGCGCGCCCGATTGATCCGCAAAAGGTTGCTCGCCGCGAATAGTGAATTGCTCACCAGACTCGGCACTTTCAACCAAATTCTCAACCACGCGCGCACGAGGCGGCATGTTGTTAACTTGATCAAAGGCGGGCGGCATTGTGCCTTCGGGCATAACTTCGCCAGTCGGCCCGCGATTAGCCATACCTTCCATTACACCAAGCCTGCGCGCTTCTGCAAGATCGTTCTCGGTCCGACGTGCGATATCTTCACGCAGCTTGGCCGCCTGCTTGTCAAGCACAAATCGCCTAAGCAATGCCTCATTGGCGGCAGTTGCTTCAGGAGAAATACCAGCAGGTTCCGCAGGCGCCTGAGGAGGCGGTGCATTTAGATCGGCAGGATTGACTGCGCTATCCAGCGGAGTGTCCCTGACATGCCGCGTAATTCCGGGCAACCGCGCGCCCAGCCGCGTGGGCTGGTGCTGCGCTGCGCCAAGAAGCGCCGAGGTCAAAACAGACTGCACGTCGCCACCGCGCGCCATATCGGTGCCGGCGCCAAGACCTCCGCCAATGACGATATTGTTAAACGCGGCCGACTGCGCCGGTCGCATGCCGAACGTACCGGCGCCGGAAGTAAGTGAGCGCAAACCAGCAAGCGCATCTTTGGTGACTCCAACGCTGGGGCGCATAAGCGCAAGCGACGATCCAACCTCGCCAACGGTTGACGCCGTTGGATTGCGAACCTGTCGCGCCTCTTGTCCAAGCTGCCACGACTTGGGATACAAAGCCTCTTCGATCTTGTCTCCAATCCAACCGCCACCAGCACCGCCTGCAACAGAGCCAGTGATGGCGCCAGCCACAGCTCCGGGTCCGCTGGGCGACGTAACCAAGCCAGCGCCAAGTGCACCGAGTCCCGCGCCCGCGACACCCATGACAGTGCTGGGAATATTGTACGCGGCAGCTTTGATCCCCGCCATCGTACTGCCATCCTGCGGCGAGTCGATGACATTGCCATCGTCGTCGATCCAGTTTTTCGCTGGATCGTAGCCGTTGTCAACAAGGATCTTATGCTTTTGTTGTGGTGTAATCATAATTATTTGTGAGGTTAGTCGGCAATAGCCTTCTTCTTCTTCTTCTTCATGTATTCTAGCAGTTGCTCACGTCTGACTGTTTCCTTTGAATCGGTATTCCTGCCTTTCAGGTAATTCGCGGCTGGATCTACTAACTTACGATTTAGTAGATTCAAACCGGGTCCAAAATCTTTGTTAAATTCTGCTCCCACAGCCCTAAGTGGGTCCATGAACAGCTCACCCACACCACCCAAGACGGTTCCTTCCTTTGGAGTTTGAAGTCCAGCCAGTGTAGCTGCCTCAACGTCTCTCCTGACTCCGGCAGGATCTCCGGCCGCGGCAGGATTTGCAGGTTGCGTGAGATCCTTGACATGTTCAGTAGTCACCTCGCCCGTGTCAGGATTCACCCGTGTGATAGTGCCGTTAGGATTAAACCTTACACCTGGGACAGTTCCAGTACTGCCGTCAACATTAGCTGAGCCACGAACACCACCACGGCCACTTGTACCGAGAGGAGGCAGGCCATACACCCTTTCCATGTCAGCATCGTACTCATTCTCATTACGTTGGCTTTGATTGTCATTCCTCCCCTGACCAATGCTCCTAAGAAACTCATTGCGTTGCCTGTTCGTCGCATCGGTTTGAGTGGCAATATTCATTGCCTGAGTCCTACCAAGAGCACCCTCAGTCTTTACCTGCTCTCGGTCAAGATTGGCCATGCCCACGCGACCATTAACTTCTTCACGCACTTGCGCCAATCGAGCAGCATTATTGCTTGTAGCAAGCTCCATTGCCCTGCGATGATCGGCATCTTGAAGACCTTGCTGCATCATATTACCCTCACGGGCCCCAGATCGCGCATTGTTCAACGCATTGGACTGGTCACCCAGAAACGTGCGCCACCAACCGGCAGTCTTGTACTTGTCAACATTGGCCATAGGATCGTTGGCAAGAGTTGCCAACGAAGCCTCATTCACACGAGGCCTAAGAAACGATGGGACATCGATGCTGCCCCTTGCAGGGTTACCGATCTTAATACGCGAAGCTCCATCGACAACACCTTCGGCTTGCTGCATGGTGCGCGGGCCGGCCGCCGCCGCCGGACTACCCATCGCCAACGACGCAAGGCCGCCCATGTCCGCACGCTGCTGGGGCTTTGAGTCGAACGCAATCTTTTGCGCTTGGGCAAGAGTTTGCCCCGACTGCGGGCCACCATTGGTCGACAGCCAGTTAAAAATTTGCTGCCAGCTAGGCGGATCTTCAACTGGAGCCTGTTTTCGGTTTGGATACTGAGCACTCATACGTGAATAAAGTCTTCTGATGCACTAACAGGTGTATCATCATGTGACTGAAATGATACGAAAATCAAAGGTCTAACCGTGCTTAACCAATGCGGAGCATGTGCCGGCACTTTGTGCACGCGGAACATACGCCAAGAAATGGTTTTACCGGCACAGTGCACAGTGGCACCGTAGCCGGCAAGCAACACAAACCAACTGGAGAATCCGTGAGTGTGTGCCGGCACTTCAGTGCGCGCCGGCATATACCAGAACTCTAGGGATTTACCGAAGCCCAACCTTAATTGAGCCCCTCGGCAGGTTCTCCATTGCGTGAACCTAGCAAACTGAAAAAGCCAAGCCATAATTTTTGTAGCGGATGGAACACCCATCCATATGCGTTGAGCTTTGCAAGCCAAGCCGCGTGACGCGTCATGGGATCTACGAATGTAAGATCTACAAGCTTTCTGATGACTCTTGACTTCTGCATCAAGGGTACCATAACGCAGGAAAACTGTCGATACCCTTCGTAGCGCGCAGGTGTGTAGTGCGCATCGCGTGACGCACGAATGTACCAAGGCAAACCGTCAGGGAACTTTTCAGTAAACTCACGAAAGGTCCAACAGCAGCTTGGCAAAGATCCCATGACCTGACTAAAGTTATCGATGAAGCTCTTCTTCGTAGCCAGATTATTCTGCTTGTTGCCTGCAAAAGTACCAGCTTGCTGCAAGAGTTGGCCACCCATTCCCATGGTCTTATCGCCAACTCCGGTCACGCCGCCAAACTGCCCAAGCCCTGCGTTGGGCTGCGAGGCGCGGCCAGTAGTCAATTGCAACGCATCGATCCCAGTGCGGAATGCGGGCATCGCTCCGGCCGCACTGCCTACGGCTTGGCCAATTGCGTTCTGCTTCTGTTGCTTGCGCGCTTGGCCTGCGCTGCCCATTTTCATCGCAGCCTCAAGTGTGGACTGCTGCGTGGCGTCAGCATTGCCGCGCGAGAAATTGTCGCGCGCCAGCGAGCGCGTAGTCTCTTCGCGTTCGGCGCCAGACAGCCCAGTGGTTGGACTATCGAGTGACGCAAACAACTTGGTGAGCGCATCGCCTGACTGCTCACGTGATTTGAAGAACTCTGGATCAAGTTCCTTTTGAGTAAGCAGAGTCTCGCGCGCAAGATCCCGCCCAGTGCCCGACATGAGACTGAGATCGCTCTCAGCCTGCCCTTGCGCTTGCTGTCTATTTTGGTCGATGCCAAGTTTAGTAAACTTGGGCATGAACTCATTGGAGAGATCATAGCTAAGCTTCGCCTGACCGGGCGCAATCTCTCGCTGAGCATCCAACTGCGCGCGCTCCATAGGCAGAATGTTCTGTCCCATGATACGAGTTAGCTCAGGCATGTGCTTAGCCCACGCCTGCATCATATCGTCCGTTGTCTCCCCTGAGCCCTTGTATTCTGGTCCTCCTCCCATATTAGTTCTGGTTAAAATTTTGTTGGTTGTGCCTACGCTTTAGAACTCCATTACGATAATAGCTCAACGCATAGAACGGATACTTAGCCTTCCACTCGTTAAGCATTATGTACATAAAATCTTTTGTTCCGACAATTCCAATTAGGTGAACTGCCCGATCTTCGTGCCTGACTTCCCACGTTGCGACACTTGTTATCGCAAACGGAGGTGCACTGTAAATGAATCTGATCTGCCCTGAAAAAGATGCCTCTATCAGGTGTGCCTTAAGTTGTACATCGTTGAGCTGGTTGTAAGCTTTCTTATCATTAGCTTTGATAAACGCCACACAACCTTCGATCAGCGCCTTAGGTGAGGTAACGATCTCGTACTGTACCTCCGGAATTAACGAATTCCCATGCACACCGAAGGGGTCCAGCAGCGACTCTGAGATAGCCATATTCAGCAATTTGTTTCATTGATCCATCTGCTAGGACCGTGCTAATGGAGTGTAATACCTGACCGCCAGATCCCACAATGAAGATTGGCAGATGCTTGTTAAGTCGTTCGTACAGGTGCGCGTGACCGCAAACCAGCGCAGACGCTCCGGCGTCGGCAATCGCTTCGGTAAGCGGTTGCATTGTGGTAATGCCCGGATAATAGGCCGCCGATGAAGTATAGGGCGGATGATGCCAGACTACAATCTTGTTGCGTGCGGTAGAGGCGCGCAGATCGGCCAGCAATTCCCTAGCTTGGGATGACTCAAGATATGTTGCACCGTCCGAATTGCGCGGATCTGTCTGGGCGCCACTGGTTTTAATACCCGTGTTGAACAGAAAGATCTCAGTGTGCGCATCAAGCATTACAGTTGAATAACGCTCTGGCGTCTGGCGGACATACTGAAAGAATGGCGCACCATTACTGGTGTCTAGGTCATGATTACCCGGTGCGGCATACAACTTACCGGCAAGCTTCTCGGTATTCCAGTAAGCTTTGAATCGCAAGTCAAGTTCGGCCTGCGTGCCCGAGTTGTAAATGTGATCGCCTGCGCCCACGTAAGCGTCTACATTACGTTCGGCGCGCATCGCCATATTCACGAGTGTGCGATTCGTATTCAACACACCGTCATCCGCGAAGAACAAAATCTTCAATGGATCGATAGTCTCGCCTGAACCATAGGACGATCCTTCATTGCTTACGCCGGGGTAAGTTTCCACTTCAAATCTGATTGTCGAAAGCCTAGCGGAACCCGACCAACGGATGACAGGCGTGGTGCGATATGCGCGTTCGGGGACACCGAAAGTAAAGTTCAGCGTCGTAGCGTCGGGAACCAAAGTGCCCGGAGTAATTGGCCGCGCAGATGGATCCTCGACGACGTTGGCGGCCTTGAGTAATTCGGTTTGCGACGAGATCAA
>Ga0105050_10003870_pt1 | contig 20424 bp, 20 predicted proteins | sample FRY01_FD_78088 | JGI IMG/M metagenome (GOLD analysis project Ga0105050, IMG submission 78088) | Freshwater microbial communities from Lake Fryxell liftoff mats and glacier meltwater in Antarctica - FRY-01 | ecosystem: Environmental > Aquatic > Freshwater > Ice > Glacier meltwater ...
ACGTCGACCAAGCGCTTGGCCTTTACCGGCACATCGCCGACAAGGAACATACGGCTGGTATCGCCGTGCCAGCCATCCAGTTGCGGCGTCACGTCGATGTTGACGATGTCGCCATCCTTCAACTTCTTGTCCGACGGAATGCCGTGACAAATAACATGATTGATCGAAATGCAGCAGCTGTGCGTATAGCCGCGATAGCCCAAGGTTGCCGGAACCGCGCCACCGCGCAGGGTCATCTGGCGGACGATGTCGTCCAATTCCTCGGTCGAAACGCCGGGCACGACATGCGGCACCAACGCGTCGAGTATGTCTGCGGCCAAGCGGCCGGCCTTACGCATGCCTTCAAAGCCCTCGGTCCCGTGCAATTTGATTACGCCGTCGCGGGCAATACCGGCCTCTGCGGGCGTCACTAATACATATTGATCCATGGCGCCAATATAAGGGAATAATCCGCGCTTTGCGAGGGGGTGAATTATGCTATCGCACGCGCATGACAGAATCCCGCATCTACACCGCCGCGCTGCTTATTATCGGCGATGAAATCCTTTCCGGTCGCACACAGGACAAAAATGTCGCCCAGATCGCACTTTGGCTCAATATTCAGGGCATTAGATTGCGCGAAGTACGCGTTGTCGCCGATGATGAGGATGCGATTGTTGAGGCGGTGAACATCTTACGCGCCCGCAATGATTATCTGTTCACGACGGGCGGCATTGGCCCGACGCATGATGACATCACGGTGGACGCGATTGCGGCTGCGTTGGGCGTCGACGTGGTCATTCATCCCGAAGCGAGCGCAACGTTGCATGCCTATTATGAAAGCCGCGGCGGCATTAACCCCGGACGGCTGCGCATGGCGCGCGTGCCAGAGGGCGCGGAGCTTATTCCCAACAAGATGTCGGGTGCGCCCGGTATTCGCCATGGCAATATCTTCATTATGGCCGGCGTTCCGCATATCACGGCTGGCATGCTTGACGCGCTCACCGGAACTTTGGAAGGCGGCGCGCCGTTGCTGTCGCAACAAATTGGTTGCTGGGTGGCTGAAAGCGAGGTTGCTATATTGCTTGGTGACACCGAAAAGCAGCATGAGGGATGCCAGATCGGCAGCTATCCGTTTTTCGGCGAAGGCAAAGTCGGCGCGAACTTCGTCGTTCGCACGACTGACGCGCACCGGTTGGCGGAATGCGTTGGGGCATTGAAAAGCGGCCTGAACGGCTTAGGTTATGACACAGTCGATGGCGGGATTTAGGGTTTCGGCCTGATTTTTCGAATTTTCGGCGACATTAACCGTCATTGTTGGCGGCGTTCATCTGCGGTCAACCATGCCCCGCAATATTAGGAGCGTCATGCGCATATTTTCCAAAACGCTCGCCCTCGCAGCTCTGCTGCTGACCACCTCCGCTTATGCGCAAACCGCGCCTGCGACCGCTGTCGCGGCCACGCCAGTCAAACAGCCGTGGCTATATGAAGGCAGCGACGTCCCGGTTGACGACACGTGGACCTTTGGGGTGCTCCCCAATGGCCTGCGCTATGCGGTAAAACAAAATGATGTTCCAGCAGGGCAAGTGTCCATTCGGGTCCGGATTGACGCGGGCGCGTTGCATGAAAATAACGAAGAGCAGGGCTTTGCCCATTTGATCGAGCATCTGTCGTTTCGTGGATCGACCTTCGTTCCCGATGGCGAAGCAAAGCGGATATGGCAACGCTTCGGCGTCACGTTCGGCAGCGACAGTAACGCCCAGACGACGCCGACGCAGACCGTGTACAAGCTCGATCTACCTAATGCGACGCCCGAAAAACTGGATGAATCGGTCAAGATTATCTCGGGCATGATTCGCAATCCGCGTATTTCGGACGAGGCGCTCAACGCCGAACGCGCCATTGTCTTGGCTGAACTGCGCGAAAATAGCGGTGCACAATTGCTGTATAGCGACGCCCTGCGCCAACATGCGTTTCAGGGGCAGCGTTTGGCTAGTCGTTCGACCATTGGCACGCCCGAGACGCTGCAGGCTGCGGATGCGCGCCGCCTCAAAGCCTTTCATGATCGCTGGTATCGACCGGAAAATGCCGTCGTTGTAATGGCTGGCGACATGAGGCCTGCGAAGCTCGCGAACCTAGTGCAAAAGCATTTCAATGACTGGAAGGGTGCGGGGCTCCGTGCGCAAGAGCCTGCCTTTGGTGATCCGAGCCCACAAGGTACGCCAACACGTGTGTTGGTGGAGCCAACGCTGCCGACAACGGTTAGCATCGCCTATCTGCGTCCATGGCGGAAGGTAGACGACACGATTGCCTATAATGAGCAGTTGCTGATCGACGCTCTTGCGCTGCAGATTATTAACCGGCGGTTGGAGACTCAGGCGCGCAACGGGGGCAATTATCTGTTCGCCGAAATTGCGCAGGAAGATATCTCGCGTACGGCAGATGCGACGCTCGTTTCCGTCACCCCAGTCGGCGATAAATGGGAAGATGCCACGCGCGACGTGCGCGCCATTATCGCTGATGCCGCCGAAACGGCTCCGTCGATCGCCGATATCAACCGCGAAAAAACATTGTTCGGCAATGCGCTGCGCACGATGCTGGACAGCTATCCGTTTGAAGCGGCCGCAAAGCAGGCAGACGACATTGTGAATGCTGTCGACATTCGCGAGACCGTCGCTGCGCCGACGACGGTTGTTCAGGTCTATGAGGGCATGAAGGATAAGATCACGCCCGAGCGTCTGCTTGCATCGACGCAGAAGCTTTTCATGGCTGATGTCACGCGCCTCATGCTGTCATCACCGGTTGCCGTGCCTGATGCGGATAACCGCGCCTTGGCGGCGCTGAACGCTGTTGTGACCGCGAATAAAAGCGCGCGGCTGGCGGAAACCAATCTAGGCTTCAGTGCGCTGCCGCCGCTGGGTGCGCCGGGCAAGTTAAAGAGCGAAGAGAAGATTTCCCGCTTGGATATGACCCGCGTTGAGCTGTCCAACGGTGTTCGGGCATTGCTTTATCCGAACAAGGCAGAGGCCGGGCAAATCCGCGTTTTGGTTCGCTTTGGTAAGGGATATCAGGCCGTAACCCCCGATCAGGGGGGGCTATTGTGGGCAGGGCCATTGGTCTTGCCTGAAAACGGCATCGGTAAATTGAAGCGCACCGATATCGACCAGATGGTCAATGGCAGGCGCATCGAACTGAATTTTTCGGTCGATGATGATGCGTTCCAATTCAGCGCTAATACGCGGCCAGACGACCTCGCCGATCAGTTGACGTTGATCGCCACGAAAATGGAGCATCCAGGTTGGGACGCCGCGCCTGTGGAACGGGCAAAGGCACTTGCCACATCCGGTTATGACAGCTTCGAAATGTCGGCCACGTCGGTGTTGCAGCGCGATCTGGAATATCTGTTGCGCGGCAATGACCGGCGCTGGAAAGCGGCGACGCCTTCAGAAGTTGCCAAAATAGATGCGGCGACGTTCCAGTCTTATTGGAATCCGCTGCTGGCCGAAGGGCCAATTGAAGTGCTCCTGTTTGGCGACTTCGATAAAGCGGCGGCGGTTACCGCGCTGGAAAACAGCTTTGGTGCATTGGCACCCCGTCCGGCCCAAGCCCCATCCGCTGCCGCACTGGACGTTCGCTTTCCAGCGCCTAATATTACGCCAGTGCGCCTGACTCATCGTGGTTCGCCAGATCAGGCGGCGGCCGTGATGGCGTGGCCGACCGGCGGCGGAATGGCGGGGATCAGCGAAGGTCGCCAGCTCGAAATCCTGGCGTCGATTTTCCGTGACCGTCTGTTTGAAAAATTCCGTGCCGAGCAGGCCGCAAGCTATAGCCCTGACATGGCGTCCAACTGGCCGGAGGATTTTGCCGATGGCGGTTATCTGATGGCCTACACGCAAGTAAAACCAGCGGATGTTGACCGCTTCTTTGCCTTTGCCGATGCAGTTGCCGCTGATCTGGTCGCCAATCCGGTGAGTGCGGACGAGTTGCAGCGTGCGCTGGAGCCCACAAAGCAAGCGATCGAACGCGCTGCGTCTGGCAATACATTTTGGCTGAACCAGTTGAAGGGAGCAACTTACGAGCCTGAGCGTTTTGCCGCGTTGGGCCGTCTTTATGGTGATTATAACACCGTCACACCGGAACTGCTGCAGACTTTGGCCAAGCGCTATTTTGTGAAGGACAAAGCCTGGAAGCTTGTGGTTGCGCCACAAGCGGGCGGTGCGCCGGTCACTGCGACGCGCTGATGATCACAAAGCCGGCCAACGGACGAAGGTAGTTTAAAGAACATATTTGGACAGGTCGGTATCTTTGGCGATGCCGGACAATTGCTTGCTGACATAGGCCGCATCGACGGTCAGCGTCTCGCCCTTGCGATCCTCAGCTTCAAAGCTGATCTCTTCCAACAGCTTCTCCATCACCGTCTGCAACCGTCGTGCGCCGATATTTTCAACAGCGGCGTTCACATCAAAAGCAATCCGAGCGATGGCATCAATGGCGTCATCGGTAAACGCGAGCGTGACTTCTTCGGTGGCCATCAGTGCTGTATACTGCTGGGGCAAATTAGCCCTCGTTTCCGACAGGATGCGAACGAAATCGGCATGCTCCAGCGCGCGCAGCTCAACGCGGATAGGCAAGCGCCCTTGCAACTCTGGCAGCATGTCGCTCGGTTTGGAGACATGGAAGGCGCCGGATGCAATGAAAAGGACGTGGTCAGTCTTCATTGGCCCATATTTGGTCGCGACGGTTGTGCCTTCGATTAACGGCAAAAGATCCCGCTGAACGCCTTCGCGGCTCACAGATCCGCCGCGCACATCGGACACTGCAATTTTGTCGATCTCGTCGAGGAATATGATCCCGTTTGCTTCGGCATCAGCCAGCGCCACGCGATTTACGTCGTCTTGATCCAGCCGTTTCTCTGACTCCTCCTCGACCAGCTTGGTCCAGGCATCGGGCACCTTCATCTTGCGTCGCTTCAGATTATCCTTGCCGAAAGCTTTGCCCATCATCTCGCCCAGATTTATCATCCCGACGTTGCCGCCCATGCCGGGAATTTCCATCGGCATTGCGGGCGTGTCTGACACTTCGATTTCTATTTCGACCTCGTCCATGTGACGGTCACGGATGCGTTGGCGGAACGCCTCGCGCGTTGCCTCGCTGGCGGTATCGCCTGCCAGAGGATTCAATATCCGGTCCATGGCAGCGGCCTCGGCAGCTTCGCGGACATGTTCGCGGCGGCGGTCCTTTTCAAGCCGTACCGCTTCTTCAGCAAGATCCCGAGCAATCTGCTCCACATCGCGTCCGACATAACCAACCTCAGTGAACTTTGTGGCCTCGACTTTGATAAAGGGCGCATCGGCGAGCTTTGCCAGACGACGGCTGATCTCGGTTTTGCCGCAGCCGGTGGGGCCAATCATGAGGATGTTTTTGGGCGTGACCTCGTCGCGCAAATCGGCCCCGAGTCGTTGACGCCGCCAACGGTTGCGCAAAGCTACTGCAACGGCGCGCTTGGCATCACTTTGTCCAATAATATGTTCGTCGAGAGCGGCCACAATAGCCTTGGGTGTCAGTGCATTTTTCATCTCCGCCTAAATGGGGTGTGAACGTGCGTGTTCAAGTGTCCCGAACTGCGGTGCGTTTCTGTTCCATCGCCATCGTTACCCGTGGCTGTCATGTGCGACATCTGCTATGTAGTTGAAATGCCGATGCCTTCGCTGATTATCATCGACGATTTTCTTAGCGACCCGCACCATGCGCGTCGCGCCGCGTTGGCGCTCGATTATGACCCTGCATTTAACCAGGGCAATTATCCAGGGCATGTCTCGACGAAACCACTTGCCATCGCGGGTCTGGATGATGCGGTCTCACGGACATTGGGTACGTCGGTAAAAGCGCAGCCCGGCACCATCCACGGACATTGCCGGCTAACACTTGCGCAAGATAAGGGCGTTTCGGGCGTGCATATTGACCCCTGCTTTTGCTCGGGCATCCTCTATCTCTCACTGCCCGAACATTGCCGCGGTGGAACCGATTTCTTTCGTCACCGCCGGACGGGATTGGAGCGCGTGCCGCAGACGGACGAGGCGTTGCGGGCAACAGGATATGCAGACATTAACGCGCTGGTCGAAAAGGTCGTTAACGCCGATACCAACATTGCATCGCGCTGGGACAAGAGCTTCAGCGTGCCGATGCGGTTCAACCGGCTGATATTGTTCAGTCCGTGGATGTTTCACAATTCAGCGCGCGGCTTTGGCACGAACGCCGATAACGGTCGGCTGGCACACCTAATGTTTTTTGCGCAAGCCTGACGATTAAGCCGTGCTGTCCAGCGTCTCGACGGTAAGCTGGTCATTGGTGTACACACAGATTTCGGCCGCTATCTTCATGGCATGTCGCGCCATTTTGTCTGCGTCGGCTTCATAGTCCGCCAGTGCCCGTGCCGCCGATAGAGCGTAATTGCCGCCTGATCCGATGGCAGCGATACCATCATTGGGCTCCAGCACGTCACCATTGCCAGTTAGAATGAGCGTTACGTCCTTGTCGGCGACGATCATCATCGCTTCCAGATTGCGCAGATATTTGTCAGTCCGCCAGTCTTTCGCAAGGTCGACGGCGGCGCGCATCAATTGCCCGCGATGTTGTTCGAGCTTGCGTTCCAACCGCTCAAACAACGTAAAGGCATCTGCTGTTGCGCCCGCAAACCCGCCGATGACCGAACCGTCATGCAGCTTGCGAACCTTTTTGGCGTTGGGCTTCATCACGGTTTGGCCCATTGACACCTGACCATCGCCTGCGATGACGACCTTGCCGTTTTTCCGCACGGACAAAATCGTCGTGCCGTACCAAATGGCAGCATTTGAGTGTGATTGTGTTTCCATGCCTCGCGATATGGGAGAGGCCCCAGCAAAGCGCAAGTATTGGTCTTTGCGCTATCCAGCCTGAATATCGGTCAGCCGCCGTTCCCAGTTGAGCGCATGCTGCACAATCTGGTCAAGGTCATCATAACGCGGTTCCCAACCGAAACGCGCTTTGATGGCGGTGTTATCGGAAATCAACGAGTCCGGATCACCGGCGCGACGGCCTTCCATTTTACGAACAAGTTTGTTGTTGGTCACGCGATCAACGGCGTCGAGAACCTGCATGACGGAATAGCCATGGCCATAGCCGCAGTTCAACGTGTGGCTCTGTGCCGGATCGGCGACAAGCGCTTCAAGCGCGATGACGTGGGCAGCAGCAAGATCACTGACATGGATATAGTCACGAACACCGGTGCCATCTTCGGTCGCATAATCAGTGCCGAAAATGCTCACAGCCTCGCGTTTCCCCAATGCCGCTTCTACGGCAATTTTAAGTAAATGTGTCGCGCCAACTGTAGATTGTCCAGTCCTGCACTTCGGGTCTGCACCAGCGACATTGAAATAACGCAGCGCGCAGTAGTTAAAGTCATGTGCCGCGGCAACATCTCGTAGCATCATCTCCGTCATCAACTTTGATGTGCCATAGGGGTTGATCGGCAGCGTCGGCATATTCTCCCGCACCGGGCTGGTTTTCGGAATACCATATGTCGCGGCAGTAGACGAGAATATCATATGCTTCACGCCGAATGAGACTGCTGACGCAATCAGACTGCGGCTTTTGGCCGTATTGTTGTCATAATATTTGAGGGGGTTATCGACCGATTCAGGTACTACCACTGACCCGGCGAAATGCATGATGGCATCAACAGCGTGCGTGCTGATAATCTTGCCGACAAGTTCAGCATCGCTGATGTCGCCCTCGACAAAAATTGCCTCGTCCGCAACCGCCCATCGGAATCCGGTGACAAGATTGTCGATTACGACTGGCTGGTGCCCTGCCTCGATGAGAGCGAGGACAGCATGGCTGCCAATGTAACCGGCACCGCCCGTTAGTAAAACGTTGAGCTTTTTCGTCATCTAAAAGTCCCGTGTCAAAAGGCGGCTAGGTAAGCGGCTAATGTACTTATAACGCATCAGGCGAAAAAAAAGGCGACCTAAAGGCCGCCTTTTTCAAATTACGTCCTGAAGAAATCAGGGGCTGGTTGGCGAGTTGTCGTCGTTGCCAGCTGCGATAACGATACCGCCGATGACAGCAACAGCAGCCAGAATAGCAACAATAACGCCGCTTCCGCCACCGAGCTTGTTTTCTTCTTTAGTAGCGGCGCCAACGCGCTTTACCTTGGAAGCGCCAACTGCCTTTGCAGCAGGCGAAAGTGATTCTGCCATTACGGGCGCGCTTACAAGCGAAGCGGCTGCAATAGCCGCGTTATTTCAAGCAATGAATCGCGCACACATCATTATTTTCTCACAATGTTGACATTCTTAGCCATAACTGAGCTTTGCAGTGTTGCTTGTCCTATTATAGGTCGTATTACATTTGTTCCCGTGAAGGTGGTTGTAGGCGTGCAGATAGCGGTTCATCAAATGACCAGCGGCGTGGACCCGCGAAAAAACGTGGCTGACATGACCGCAACAATTGCTGCGGCGGCCGAAGCAGGCGCGATTATGTATTTTGCACCCGAGATGTCCGTTTTGCTAAATCGAAACAGGGCTGAGGCAACAGCCAAGATTACGTCGGAATCGGCGTCAACAGCTTTAGCGCAGCTGCGAGATTGCGCGCGTGACACTGGGCTATGGGTACATTTAGGATCGATGGCGGTCCACGATGAGGGCGATTCTAAATTGGCGAACCGTACTGTGGTCATTAACCCACAGGGCGAGATCCAAGCGCGCTATGACAAGATTCATCTTTTCGATGTCAGTCTGGAATCCGGCGAAAGCTGGTGCGAGTCGTCCGCATATAACGCCGGCACACAACCCGTGATCGTCGATACCCCGCTTGGCCTTATGGGTTTGGCGATTTGCTATGACATGCGTTTTCCTGATCTTTTTAGCGCTTATGCCAAAGCGGGCGTCGGTGTCTTAACACTCCCGTCTGCTTTCACGGTTCCAACAGGTGAAGCCCATTGGCACAGCCTGTTGCGTGCAAGGGCTATCGAGAGTGGATCATTTGTTATTGCGGCCGCACAATGCGGCCTGCACGCCGACGGCCGAAAGACATATGGTCACTCGCTGGTAGTTGATCCATGGGGGCATGTTTTGCTCGATATGGGGATAAACCCTGGACTTGGGCTTGTGGACTTGGACCTTGGCCGAATTGCGGATGTGCGTGCGCAGATACCAGTGCATGCCAACCGCCAACCCATATCGGCCCCCTTGGTTCTGGGTACAAACGGCGTTAAGTGACGCGCATGAACTTTAATGGTGGTGTGATGTGGCAAAACTATTTCTGGACACTGCTGTCGCTAGGTTCTGGCGCCTTAGTGTTGGTCAGTAGCTTCGCCGACCGCCGCCGCCACGGCCGCACTGATATCGATAAGGTCGGCGTAATGCCTTGGACCACGATCACCGTCTTTTCCGTTTTGTCGACCGTCGTTACAGCGGCGCTTGCCCTAAAGGGGTTTTAGCCAAGGCAAGCCTCGAGAAACGGTTGATCAAATCCGAACTGGCGCGCTTTTTCAAGCGTGTAAGGGCGAACGCCCCCAGCTACCCATTCTCCGTGGATCTTGCCGTCGGCGTCCTCATCGCGATACTCAAACTTGAACAGGTCCTGGGTGACGATCACGTCACCCTCCATTCCGATGACTTCGGTAATCTGCGTCGTACGTCGTGACCCATCGCGAAGACGTTTCACCTGCACAATCAGATCAACCGATTCTGCGATCTGCCGTGAAATTGCTTCCTTGGGTATTTTGATGTCGCCCATCAGAATCATGTTTTCCATACGGCCCAAGCATTCACGCGGGTTGTTGGCGTGCAAGGTACACATGGAGCCATCATGCCCGGTGTTCATGGCGGCCAAAAGGTCAAAGCATTCTGAACCACGAATTTCGCCCAAGATAATTCGGTCAGGGCGCATACGCAGGGCATTTTTGACAAGGTCACCAATGGTGATGGCACCTTCGCCCTCCAGATTTGGTGGACGGGTTTCAAGTGGCAACCAATGTGGTTGCTGAAGCCGCAGTTCGGCGGCATCTTCAATCGTCAGCACACGCTCGCCGGGATCAATCATTTTCGACAAGGCGTTCAACATCGTCGTTTTACCGGAACCGGTACCGCCCGAGATGACGATATTCATCCGGCACGCGCCCGCAATTTTCAGGGCTGTCGCCATTGGTTCGCTCATTGAACCAAAGCCTTTGAGCATGTCGATGGTAATCGGCTTTTCGGAAAACTTACGAATTGAGATCGCGGTCCCGCGCAAAGATAGTGGCGGCACAATGACGTTGACGCGGCTGCCATCTTTGAGGCGGGCGTCGGCCAGCGGCGTTGTCTGGTCGACGCGACGGCCGACTTGATTCACAATGCGCTGGGCTATCTGGAACAGATGCTCTTCATCGCGAAACTGGATGGGTGCAATCTGTAGCTTGCCCTTTTTTTCGATGTAGGTCTGCAGCGGCCCGTTGACCATGATATCCGAAATATCGGGGTCACTCAGCAGTTCCTCGAGGGGGCCAAAACCAAGTAGTTCGTCGACCAGAACCTTTTCGAGCGCAAATTGCTCGCGCCGGTTGAGGGTGAGTTTCAGTTCGGCCAATACCTCAAGAATGATCGGCCGGAATTCCTCAGTCAGCTCTTCTTTGTTGAGCGACGCTGCGGCTTCCGGATCGACGCGTTCTAATAAGCGCGGGAGCACCTGTTCCTTGATTTTGTGGACGGACGCCTCAAACCCTTGTGGGCCGTCATCGACTGGAGCGGCATTGTTGGCGCGATCTGACAGGCGCGACATCGCTTGCTGCATGGCAGTCTGAGGAACGCCGTCGCTGCCGCCACCGGGTAGCTCAACAGATTCGATTGGCGGAAACTGTTCACCGCCGCCCACGGGTTTGAAATCGGGTGGCGATTGTGGTGTGGTGGTTTGCGGAGCAGCTGCACTACCGCCACCTGTCATTGGCCTCGCTACGCCAAAAGATGGACGCCCCGAAGTTAGGCCTGGCTTTTTCCCAAATGCGCTCACGCTATCCGCTCCGATGGTCCAATATTGCAACGTCATCGCTGCTATCGGGAAATGGTGAATAATTTCGTAATATTACCGAAACGCCTTATTCTTCACCGGTTTCGCAGCCGGCTATCTATTTGGTCCAAAGCGCTGTAGTGGGCCGGTAATACAGGGAATTTCCAGTGCCTTCATCATCCGCCCGGTCGGGTCTTTTATATGCGCTGTGCGGCTTTGCGCTTTTGTCGTGTGGTGACGCCATCATCAAATCTATTGCGGGTGCCTGGCCGGGTACCGCTGTCGCCGCGCTGCGTTATTCGATTGGCGCCGCTGGGCTTGGTACCGTGCTCTTCTGGAAGGAGGGCGCCGGCGGATTTTCCCTGCCCATGCCAAAATTTCAACTACTGCGCGGGTTGGCGGTCGCGTCTGCAACTATCCTGTTCTTCTCGTCCATCTTTGTGATGCCTTTGGCTGAGGCAACGGCCATCGGTTTCACTAGCCCGATGATTACAGCAATTCTGGGTGCCCTGTTCCTGAAAGAACAGACAAACGGCACGAAGTGGATCGCAACCCTGGTCGCGTTTTTCGGTGTGCTTTTGATTATGCGCCCGAACGTGGCTGAGCTTGGCTGGGCAGCTCTACTGCCCCTCGGCGCTGCATTCAGCATGGCGCTGGTCATGATTGGCAATCGCGCGGTGGCTGGGGCGGGGACGCCATTGCTGATGCAGTTTTTGGTCGCGTCGATTGCCACGCCATTTGTTATCGGTGCTGCGGTCGTTGGACATTATTCCGGCGTTGATGCCTTGCAGGTCGGCATGCCCGACTGGACAATTGTCGCCCGCTGCGCGGTTGTGGCGGTCAGCGCCAGTTGCGCACATTGGTTGATCTTCATGGGCACGACGCGGGTGTCAGCGGCGGAGATTGCACCCATGACCTATGTGCAAATGCTGATTGCCGTCGCTTTGGGCGTAGCTATTTTTGGCGACTGGCCAGATATGACATCGCTTGCTGGTTCCGGAATCATCATCGCGACAGGGCTATTCCTTTGGCGAAAGTCGCGCTGACGGCACTGTTGCCCGCAAATGTAAGGGCCGTTCAGAAAATATTGAATTTTCTGCTGTAGCTCGCTTCTTCTCAACAGGAGCCACGACGTGCCGGATATCATCAGCTTTAAAATGCTCGGCGTCGCTGGGGTGCTTTCTTATGCGATGGCGCGATTCGCCACCAAGGCGGGCGTCATAGGCTATAGCCGCTATGTTGTGGTATCGGTTCCCTTGAGTGGCATGCCCCAAATGCCCCGAAACTTCAAAGCCCGCGCGTTATCACTCGCGGAGTTACGCGACCACGAAATCGACGTTCCTTCAGAAACACAGGCAGCGCGCTTTGCCCAAGGGCTCACTTGTTTGGGTGCATTCAATGCAAAGGGCGCCCTTGTCGGCGTCAACTGGGTTGGCACAACCGACTTTACCGAAAACGAGATTCACGTGCGGTTTGGCTTGCCACGCGGTGCCGGTTGGGATTGCGGTCTATGGATTGCGCCGCGCCATCGTTTGGGCCGGGCTTTTGCCGCATTATGGGCGGCGACCGCAGACTGGATGCGCGCGAGGGGATGCGACGCCTCGATAAGCTGGATTGCGGACTACAACCTGCCGTCCTTGTTGTCGCATCGGCGGATGGGTGCCGTGAACATTTGCCACATGACAGCTATCCGCTTTTTCCGTTGGCAGTATGTCGGGCAGGGCAAGCCGAAATTGATACGCGTGGACGGGCCAAACCCGACGAAGCTTGACCTCGTTATGGCTAAGGCAAATTAGCAAAAGACTTGGTTAAATCGGACTGCTATCGGTCCGGCATGTCCGAACAAAAGCATCTCTATCTCGTTGACGGGTCCGCCTATATTTTCCGGGCTTATCACCGTTTGCCGCCGCTCACCAACAAGCATGGTGAGCCAGTTGGAGCGGTCTATGGTTATACAACGATGCTGTGGAAGTTGGCGGATGACCTTCATCAGGCAGACGGTCCGACTCACATGGCGGTTGTGCTCGACAAATCGAGCCAGTCGTTCCGCAACCGGATCTACGACCAGTATAAGGCGCATCGTCCCGACCCGCCCGAAGATTTGAAGCCGCAATTCCCCATGATCCGCGATGCCACGCGCGCGTTTTCCCTGCCACTGATTGAGGAAGACGACGTCGAAGCCGACGACATGATCGCAAGCTATGCCAAGGCCGCATGCGCCGCCGGCTGGCATGTGACCATTGTTAGCAGCGATAAGGATTTGATGCAGCTTGTCGAACCTTGCGTCGACATGTTCGACACGATGAAAAATGAACGCATCCGAACCGAAGAGGTGTTCGAAAAATTTGGCGTTGGCCCGGACAAGGTGGGCGATGTCCTCGCTCTTATGGGCGACAGTGTGGACAATGTCCCGGGCGTTCCCGGCGTCGGTCCCAAGACCGCGACCAAATTGATTCAGGAATTCGGTGATCTCGAGAGCGTGCTGGCAGCGGCCTCGGATATGAAACCGTCGAAAATGCGGGACAATCTCATCGAGCATGCCGACAAGGCACGCCTGTCAAAAGTGCTGGTGACGCTGAAGGAAGATTGTCCGCTGCCGATGGCGATTGAAGACATGGCCTTAGGTGCAATACCCGAAGAGCCGCTCGCGGAATTTCTGCAGCACCATGGTTTCAATTCGCTGCTGAAACGCATTGGCCATGTCGCGAATACAGCGTCAGCGAATAAGGCAATTGCTGGTAACCCCAAAGCGGTAAACAAAGGCGACGGGGCTGCACTTGCGCCAACAGCAGGCGCGTCTGCCTTACCCGCGCCGATGCCAAAAATAGATGTGTCTGCGTATGAATGCGTCACCGATATGGCGCGCTTGGAGCACTGGATTACCCGCGCACATGAAACAGGAACCTTGGGATTCGACACCGAAACCGATAGCCTGCAAGCGGCTAGCGCCAACCTGGTCGGCATCAGCCTCGCCGTCGCGCCGGGCGAGGCCTGCTACATACCGCTCGCGCACGGCGGGACGGATATGTTTGCCGAAAAACCCGTTCAGATCGGGCTTGATGTTGCGCTAGCAAAGCTGCGGCCGATTTTGTCGGACCCGACTATTCTGAAAATCGGACAGAATATCAAATATGATATGTCAGTGCTGGCGCGCCACAACGTCCACATCACCCCTTATGATGACACGATGGTGATGAGTTTTGCGCTCGATGCTGGCAGACAAGCGCATGGCATGGATGAGCTGTCAAAAACCCATCTCGGCCATGATTGCATTTCGTATAAAAGCGTGACCGGAGCCGGGAAAAGCCAGATTGGCTTTGCTGCCGTTCAGTTGTGCGATGCAACCTGCTATGCTGCGGAAGATGCGGATGTGACGTTGCGGCTGTGGCATCACCTGAAGCTTCGGCTCAGCCCCGAAAAAGCGGCGAGCGTATATGAGCTGGTCGATCGTCCGTTGGTGCCTGTATTATCGAAAATGGAATGTGCCGGTATCAAAGTCGACCGGGCCGTTTTGGCACGACTGTCGTCCGAATTTGCGACGCAGATGGAATTGCTCGAAAAAGAAATCCACGGGCTGGCTGGACAGCCTTTTACCATCGGTAGTCCGCAGCAGCTGGGTGAGATTCTTTTTGGGAAAATGGGATATAAGGGCGCCAAAAAGGGCAAGTCGGGTCAATATTCGACGGACGTAACGGTGTTGGAAGACTTGGCTGGCCAAGGCATAGATATTGCCCGCAAAGTATTGGACTGGCGCCAGCTCGCAAAATTGAAATCCACTTATACCGACAGTCTGCAGCAGCAAATCGACCCGAAAACGGGGCGGGTCCACACCAGCTACAGCCTTGTTGGTGCGCAGACCGGGCGGCTTTCGTCGACTGACCCGAACCTGCAGAATATCCCTATCCGCACCGAAATAGGCCGGCAGATCCGCGACGCGTTTGTTGCGGAGCCGGGTAATGTCATTCTGTCGGCCGACTACAGCCAGATTGAACTTCGGCTGGCGGCGCATTTCGCGGACGTTGCCCCGTTACGCGACGCGTTTGAAAAGGGGGAGGATATCCACGCCCGCACCGCGCTTGAACTATTCGGAGAGGTCAATCGCGATACCAGAGGCCGCGCGAAAACTATCAACTTCTCGATTCTCTACGGCATATCGCGTTGGGGCCTGTCGAAGCGGCTCGAATCCACTCCGGACGAGGCGCAGGCGCTTATCGATGCCTATTTTAGCCGCTTCCCGGGTATATCGAACTACATTCAAGAGACGCTGGCGACCGTGCGCGAATGCGGGCATTCGACTACCTTATTTGGCCGTAAAACATGGTTCCCGCGGATCACTTCGTCCAATCAAGCCGAGCGGCAGGGCAGCGAGCGTGCTGCGATAAATGCGCCTATTCAAGGCACGAGTGCGGACATCATCAAGCGTGCGATGGTTCAAATGGATCCAGCGTTGAAAGCAGCGGGACTAAGCAGCGTCAAAATGCTGCTGCAGGTCCACGACGAACTGGTGTTTGAATTGCCCGAAAGCGACGTTGCTGCCGCGAGCGAAATTATCCGCAATGTCATGGCAAACGCTGCCGACCCGTTGGTAAAACTCAGTGTGCCGCTTGGAATAGAGATTGGCACAGGACCAAGCTGGGGTGCTGCCCACTAAGGCGCGCACCCCCTCAGACGTTTAGTCATCTTCGTTTTTTTCTTCTTCGAACATAAGGGCGACGTCGGCATTCGCTGATAGACGGATCGTACCGTCTTCGACCGACGCAACTAATCCCCCGTCGATATAATGATGGTGGCCCTCATGGCTGCCCATGCCACTGTCGGCTTTGGTAAGTTTGATGCGGTTGCCATCAACGCCGTCAACCGTGCCCACATGCACGCCGTCAGCGCCAATCACTTCCGCATGCTCTTGTATTTTTGATAGGTCGGCCATGTGTCGTCTCCTTCAAGTGAAGGAGGGTAACGCGTCAACTGCTGGGAAGGTCCAATATGTCAGCCGCGATTGCGCGTTTGGGCATAGGTGCCAAGCAAGCGAACCGAATTGCAATGGAAGCGCAATTCGTCAAGCGCCCGGTCAACAGATGGATCACCGGGTGCACCTTCAATATCGGCAAAAAATTCGGTTGCAGCAAAGCTTGCCCCATTTTGGTAGCTTTCCAGCTTCGTCATATTGACGCCGTTCGTGGCAAAGCCACCCATGGCCTTGTACAATGCTGCGGGTATATTTTTGACTTCGAAGATGAGCGTTGTCATCAGCGTGCCGGATAGCGTGGTGCGGTCAACCGGGTCGCGCGACAGCAACACAAAACGTGTCATATTGCTGGCATCATCTTGCACGCCATCATTGATAACCTTCAGGCCATATAATTCGGCGGCAATAGGTGGGGCGATTGCGGCGGCGGAGGGATCGTCATTCGCAGCGACAAACGCGGCGGCTGCAGCAGTGTCGGCATAGGCCACAGGAATGATATTGTGCGATCTGAGGTAATGTCGGCACTGACCCAAAGCTTGTGGGTGGCTCATGGCTGTTTTCAGTTCGGCGTCAGCCGTTTTCGCCATCAGGCAATGGCGGATCGACATAAAATGCTCCGCAATGATACTGAGTCCTGATTCCGGTAATAGAAAATGAATGTCCGCAACCCTGCCATGCAGTGAGTTTTCAATCGGGATGATCGCTCTTGCGGCTGTTCCGTCTTTCACCGCATCAATGGCATCTTCGAACGAAAAACAAGGCAATGGCAAGCATGCTGCATCATATTCCAGCGCAGCCAGATGTGAGTTCGCGCCCGGCGCGCCTTGGAAGGCTACAGCTCTTTCCGGCTGTGCATGGGCGGCGTGCGTCATGTCTTTGACAATAATAAGGGCGGGCGCTGGATAACTGTTCATATCGGACATGCGATAGGAGAGGCGAACTTATCCGGCAAGTCTGGATTTGGGCACTTGCACGGCTATGCTGTCGCTATTAGAGGGGCAGTGAATCCGGCAGTCAAAACGGCGCCGGCGTCTAACGCACTTCAGGGCTGATACCAATGGATGATCGCAGTAACACAATTGCAGGCTGGGTTTTGGCGGGCGGCATCGTCGCTCTGGGACTGAGCATTGTTTCGGGCATGTATTTTCACGGCGAGGCACCTGAAAAAGAGGGCTTTGCAGTAGTTGCGGAAGCGAGCGGTGAAGCAGGCGGCGTTGCAGCGGTGCCCATCGCAACATTGTTGGCGACCGCCGACCTTGCAAAGGGCGAGGCTGTTTTCAAGAAATGCGCGGCATGCCACACAATCGCACAGGGCGGCGCGAATGGCATTGGGCCTAATTTGTGGGCTGCGATGGGTAAGCCGCATGGCCATGTGGCGGGTTTCGCTTATTCGGACGCCCTCAAGAGCGTTCCAGGTAATTGGGATTGGGAGGGCATGGACAAGTGGCTTGCTAACCCGAAGAAATATGCACCTGGCACCAAGATGACTTTTGCGGGCCTCGGTAACCCAGAGGAACGCGCGAACCTGATCTTGTATCTGAACGCGCAGGGTTCAAACTTGCCATTGCCGCCACCGCCAGCCGCTGCAGCACCTGCTGACGCCGCTGCACCAGCCGCCGCCGCTGCGACTGGTGAGGACGTAGCGACGCCAACAACCGATGCAACGCAAGGTCCCGCTCAGGCAGCAACAAAGCAGCCCGAGTAATCAGTTAATGTGAGACTTCGTAGAAATCGCAGATAGCTTCCCATGCTTCCTCTGCGGTTTCTACAAACTGGAATAGTTCCAGATCAGGCGCGCTAATGACGCCCTCGAGCATAAGCTCTTCGAAATTCACCACACGATTCCAGAATTCGCGGCCGAACAGCAGAATCGGCATCTTCTTGATCTTGCCTGTCTGCACCAAGGTCAGCAGCTCAAAAAATTCGTCGAACGTGCCAAACCCGCCGGGGAACACAGCTACGGCGCGGGCGCGCAACAGGAAGTGCATCTTGCGCAGGGCAAAGTAATGGAATTGGAAGCTGAGGCGTGGGGTCACGAACAAGTTTGGCGCTTGCTCGTGCGGCAGGACGATGTTCAGACCTACCGATTCAGCGCCGACATCATGCGCGCCGCGATTGGCCGCCTCCATAATCGATGGTCCGCCACCGGAACACACGACGAAATGCCGCCGACCTTGCTCGTCAGTCACATTGGCTTGGCTTGCAATCTGCGCGAGGTGCCGCGCTTCCTGATAATAGCGCGATTTTTCGACCATCCGCTGGGCAATGGTGACTGCCCGTTCGCCTTCAGCCGCAGCCAGCTTTTGCTCGGCTGCCTCGGGTTCAGGAATACGGGCCGACCCGTAGATGACCAGCATCGAGCCGATATTTGCTTCTTCAAGCAACATTTCGGTTTTGAGGAGTTCCAGCTGGAACCGGACGGGGCGCAAATCTTCACGCAGAAGGAAATCTGTGTCCTGAAACGCAAGCCGGTAAGACTTGCTTTGCGTCTGCGGTGTGGAAAGCTGCTGCTCGGCGAAATCCGCTTCTTGTTGTGCTTTGTAAAAGCGGCGATCGTTAATTTTTGTGTCTGTCATTCCGCTGCGTGTAGGGAGAGACGCTGCATTTTGCCACCCCTTATCGGCAAAAGGAGCTGCCGTTTTTCATCGATCTAGCCATGTCAAAGTGGAAATGGTTCGCATGGGCGCTGTTATAATCAGGGCCGAGGACGGTTCCGAAGCGCTTGCACGCCGATTGATGTAGCCGGCGAAGGAATGCGCGTTCCTCACTCGTGCCGTTCCAGCCCGCCAGCACCGAGATACGACGCCCGTCCTTCAGAATGAACGCCGAAATATCTACAGCATTGCCGAATGCATGTTCGGATAATTTACCCGATTGTCCGCCATTTATATTTCTGCAACTGAATGTGCCCATCGTCTCAATCCGCACGACTTCGCCGTCCAGATATTGTTTGGCAGCAGGACGGACTGCGAAGCGCGCCCAATCGGTGAAGTTTGCAGCCAGCGGGCAAGTCATGGCCCCCAAATTAGTCGTAGGCGTGCCAAAATCCATGAGCTTTATCGTGTCGATGGTGCGGCATCCGTTACCGAAACTTTTGTCCGGCAACCCGGTAAATCGAACCGATTTGGCGGTCAATCCGCTCAGACACTGCCGGACATGTTCTGAAGTGGCCACATTTCCCGGCTTCGCCGGTGGCGATGTCTGTTCGCGGCCACCGCAGGCGGCAAGCATCAGGACGCCGATGACTAAGAGAAATTTTTGGGCTGCTGCCGAAACCATAGTGCCATAATAGCGCAAACGCGTCCAGTTGCAGCCCGAAAACGACAGATGCACCGTAGCTGCAGCCAAAGCGGTTCCAATTCTATGGTGACATCGTTCCCGCGACGGCATTTGCAAGTTGCTTCGCGGCAGTCAGGACAGTATCGCTTTTGCATGTTGCGAATCGTTCTTAATAAGAAGCCGGCGTTTTGGGCGTTATTGTGTTTGCCCGGGCTTCTGATGATGCGTCCGTTCTGGTCTGGCGATGCGATCGCCATGGATATGCTGCACCCAACGGGGGAGTGGTCGGCCCGTTTCATGATTTTTGCCATGATCCTCAGCCCTTCATTGTCGTTGCTTGGGCCAAAGCCCTGGCTTGCGTGGCTGATCCAGCGCCGCCGTGCGCTTGGCGTCGCTGCCTTTGGCTATGCTGTGCTGCACCTGATTTTCTACATCATTGATATGGGCAATATGGAAGACATGTTAGCCGAATTTCTGGCGCTTGGTATCTGGACGGGATGGGCCGCGATGCTGTTGTTCGTACCTCTGGCCCTGACCAGCAATGATGCGTCGATGCGCTATCTGAAGGCTGGTTGGAAAAAGCTGCAGCAGTTGGTGTATCCCTCTGCCGTGCTTGTTCTCGTCCACTGGATATTCATCCACAATAATTTAGGCCCTGCATTGGTCCACTTCATTCCGCTCGTGCTGCTTGTTGCAGCCCGTTATTTTCTGCCTCTAAAGACACGTTTTAAAGGAGTATAATTATGCGTTTACCGACTATTCTGATTGCGGCCGCTGCGGCCACTGTTGCTTTGTCTGCCGTGCCTGCGTCAGCGACTGGCGTCATCACCTGCAAAGCAGGGCCGCAGTCGAGCTGGAAAGGCGAAAAGGCGCTGACTGACAAGCTGACCAAGGAGGGCTGGACCGTTCGCAAAGCAAAAGTCGATGGCGGTTGCTACGAAGTATACGGCACCACTCCTGAAGGCGACCGGGTTGAAGCTTATTTTCATCCTGTGACGCTCGAGAAACTCTATGTTGGCCGTCGCGGCGAAGTATTGTTTCGGAAAAAAGGTTACTGATAGCATTTTGCGATAGTCATTGACAAAGCCGGGGCTGCGCTTAAACGCGGCTCCGGGCCACGCGGTCCCAACGCGCGCCGCCCCCTTCAAGGAAGCGCCTACCTGGACAAAGGAACC
>Ga0105050_10003875_pt1 | contig 20405 bp, 19 predicted proteins | sample FRY01_FD_78088 | JGI IMG/M metagenome (GOLD analysis project Ga0105050, IMG submission 78088) | Freshwater microbial communities from Lake Fryxell liftoff mats and glacier meltwater in Antarctica - FRY-01 | ecosystem: Environmental > Aquatic > Freshwater > Ice > Glacier meltwater ...
CCCACGCGGGAAATTGCCGATCGCCTTGGCTATGCCAACGAGCCGGAGCTGGTGCACCGCGACAACCTGGTGGTCTATCGCTGATGATCGATCGGGAGTCTGGCGCTGTTCTGCGGCACAAACTCCTTGTGTGATGGGGTCGTGATCAGGCAGCAGCGAGCGCCTTGATATGCGCGTTCAGCCGGGACTTGTGCCGGGCAGCCTTGTTCTTGTGCAGCATGCCCTTGGCAACCATGCTGTCGAGGACGGGTACCGCACGGGCAAAGGCGGTGCGAGCAGCATCGGTATCTTTGGCCTCGATTGCAGCGATGACCCGCTTCACGGCGGTGCGTGTCATGGAGCGCTGACTGGCGTTCTGCCGACGTCGTTTCTCGGATTGTCGGACACGTTTGCGGGCTTGCGCGGTATTGGCCAAAGGCGACTCCAGTAAGGGGGAAAAACAGGCGCGGTAATATGCCGAGCAGGGTAATTGATGTCAACCAGGGATAAATCAGAAGCGACGGAAACCCACAGCATCACGCGGCAAGGAAGCGTCGTTGCCGCGATGACGCTGCTGTCGCGGATCGCTGGTTTTGTTCGCGACGTCGTACTCGCCAACTTCCTCGGGGCGTCCGGGCTCGCGGATGCTTTTTTTGTCGCGTTCAGGATTCCCAACTTTTTTCGTCGACTATTTGCCGAGGGCGCGTTCAATCAGGCGTTTGTGCCGGTACTGATGCGCTACCGCGAACGTGGTTTTGTGGAGTTGCAACAGTTCGTCGCCGTCATCGGTGGCAACCTGGCCATTGCCGTGTGTCTGCTGGTCATCGCCGGAATCGTCTTTGCACCGGCAGTAACCATGGTCTTTGCGCCAGGTTTTATCGGTACCGAACGATTTGACCTGACGGCTGAACTGCTTCGCATCACCTTTCCCTATCTCGGCTTCATTTCGCTGGTGGCGTTTTCCGCCTCGATTCTGAATGCGCATCATCGTTATGCGATTGCAGCCTTCACGCCAATTCTGCTGAACCTGTCGTTGTTGCTGGCGATGTGGTTGGGCGCGCGTTACTCCGAATCGCCGATTCACGTGCTGGCCTGGGGTGTATTTGCCGCCGGATTTGTGCAATGGATATTTCTGCAACCGGCGATTCGGAAGCTCGATCTGCTGGTTCTGCCTCGACCCGGAGTGCGGCATGAAGGCGCCCGGCAGGTGGGTCGGCTGTTGGTGCCCGCGATCCTGGCGGCGTCAGTGGGCCAGATCAATGCGCTCATCGACAGCATTCTTGCGTCGACGCTGGTCGTCGGCAGTGTCTCCTGGCTCTATTATGCTGATCGACTGCTCGAACTGCCCGTCGGTCTGGTGGCTGTCGCGCTGGGGACCGTGCTTCTGCCAAATTTGTCCCGTCTTGATGCGCGCGGGCAGGCTGAAGCGTTCACCCGCCTGCTGGATTGGGGATTGTCACTGGCACTGCTGCTGGCGGTGCCTGCCGCGGTTGCGTTGTACGTCCTGGCGGGGCCACTGCTTGCCGCGATCTTCCATCATGGAGCGATGACGTCACATGACGTGGTCATGGCGTCGCTGGCTCTACAGGCTTTTTCTGTTGGGCTGATCCCCATGGTGCTGGTGAAGGTGCTGGCGCCGGCCTACTTCGCGCGTCAGGACACGCGCACACCCTTCCGGATCGCCCTCGTCGCCATTGCCATCAACATCATCGGTAATCTGGCGGTCTTCCGGTGGTTTGGCCACGTTGGACTTGCCCTGGTGACCAGCCTGTCGGCCTGGGTTAACGCCTGTCTGCTGCTGTACGTCTTGATCCACCGCGACCGTTATACGCCCGGACCCACGTTCTACAAACGCACCCTTCGCGTCCTCGGCTCTGCCGTAGTGATGGGATTGTTGTTGATGTGGCTGGTGCCACCAATGGAAGATTGGCTTGCCGCTGATCAGGCGCTGCGATCCCTGTGGATCGCTGCTGCAGTGGGCGGCGGTGGAGCGATCTATCTGCTCATGCTGATTGTGCTGGGGTTTCGGCCCCGTGACTTCGTTCATCGGGTCTGATCAGTTGACGGACGAAGGTTTGTGTTGCCATCGGCAGAGCCGGCCGTGGTGGGTATACTGCCGATCATGGAAGTCATACGCGGCTCCGCGAACATCAAACCGCAGCATCGTGGCTGCGCGGTTACGGTCGGCAATTTCGACGGTCTGCATCATGGCCATCGCCTGCTGATCTCGCATCTGATCGCCAAGGGCAGGGAACTTGGTGTACCGACCATGCTCATCACCTTCGAACCCCAGCCGCGAGAGTTTTTCCGCGGTGCCCAGGTACCAGCCCGACTCACACGATTCCGGGAAAAAGTCCAGTTGCTGAAAGAAACCGGGATTGATTTTCTGCTGTGTTTTCCTTTCAACGAGCGGACACGAAACCAGCCGGCCGAGTGGGTGTGCGAAGATTTTCTGCATCGACTGCTGGCGGTTCGGTACGTGGTGGTCGGGGATGACTTTCACTTTGGCGAAGGGCGGCAGGGCAACTACGCCATGCTGAAGGCGGCCGGTGACCGGCTCGGTTATGAAGTCAGTCACCTTGGTACGCTGACCTTCGATCATGAACGGGTCAGCAGCAGCCGTGTGCGCCAGGCGTTGGCAGAAGGTGATCTCTCACTCGCCGAAAAGTTGTTGGGGCGACCGTACGCGATAACCGGTCGGGTGGTCTACGGCAGGCAACTGGGACGGCGGTTGGGCGTGCCAACTGCCAACATCCGCCTGCAACGGTACAGATCCGCGCTGGTTGGTGTATTTGGCGTGACCGTGGATGGGCTGGATCGTCGTTACAATGGCGTTGCCAACATTGGTGTTCGCCCCACCGTCGATGGCAAGGAGCCACTGCTCGAGGTTCACCTGTTTGACTATACGGGCGATCTTTACGGCCAACTCCTGACTGTGACGTTCCACTCGAAACTTCGCGATGAGCAGACTTTCAGTTCGATCGACGCGCTCAAGGCGCAGATAGACCTGGACATTGTGCAGGCACGCGGCTGGTTTGCGAGGCGAGGTGCAAGTGCCGGTTAAGAGCATTGTGATCGCGCTGGTGATAGTTCTGTTCGACCGGGCGACCAAACTGGTGGTCAGCGCCGAGTTGTTGTACGGCGAACGAATTCCCGTCTGGTCGTTTTTCGATCTGGTTCGCTGGCACAACGAAGGCGCAGCATTTTCCGTTCTGGCGACCGCCGGTGGTTGGCAGCGGTGGTTTTTTGTGGTTCTTGGCATCGGTTTCACGATGTTCATCCTGTATGAACTGCGTCGTCTGCCTCGCCATGACCATCTGATGATGTGGGTCTATGGCCTCATACTCGGTGGTGCGCTCGGCAATCTGGTTGATCGTGTCTGGCAAGGTTACGTCGTTGATTTTCTGCTCTTCCACTACAACGGGGCGTACTTTCCCGCTTTCAATGTTGCAGACAGCGCGTTGACTTGTGGCGCCGCGCTATGGATCTGGAGAATGTTCCATGAGTGGCGCACCGAGCGATCCCGTTCGCCGCGTGACCAGGCAGCACCATAGCCCGGACCCTGCATGAACCTTCATGAATAGTCAGGGCCAGAGAACTCGACCATGACCAGAATCATTGCCCGTGAACCTTTTGCTCGCAAGACCATCGTGCCCGGCACCCAGGTGACCCTGCACTTTTCCCTGTTGCTCGCGGATGGTCGGGAGGTGGACACCACCCGTCGTGGCAAGCCGGTAACGTGTGTCATCGGCGACGGCAATCTGCCGCCGGCGTTTGAACAGGTACTGCTGGGTCTGCAGCCTGCGGACGATGCCCAGTTCGAGATAGCCGCTTCGGATGCCTTCGGACCGCGTCGGGAGGAGAATCTGCGCTGGTTTCCCAAGAGTCGGTTTGCTGGCATGGAACTCGAGCCTGGGCTGGTGGTTTCGTTTGCCGAACCAGGGGGTGAGTTGCCCGGTGTAGTCGCCGTCATTGGCGAAGAGTCGGTGCAGGTTGATTTCAACCATCCTCTTGCCGGCCAGGATCTGGTCTTCGATGTGTCTATCATTGCTGTCGGTGACCATTCGTCGCCGGAGGACTACCGCTCGGGACAATCGCTCTCGTAAACACGGCTGAAGGGAGTAATTTTCCTGCAGGTGACAAACTCCGCGGAAAATGCATGGCATCGGTCTGCTCCAGACGCTCAAATCAGTCCGGCTTCACGCTGATCGAATTGCTGATCGCAGTGGCCATCATGGCCATTGTGGCGGGTGTTTCGATCCCGATTTATACCGCCTATGCCGACCGGTCCTACCGCAGCGAGGCCCAGGCGGACCTGGCGCTGTGTGCACAGGGTATGGAACGTTGGGCCAGTAACAATTTTGACTATCTGGGCGCTGCAGATACCAACGGCGATGGTGTCGGCGATGCCAACGCTGGCCCACCAGCGGCACAGGTCTGCCAACCACGCTCGGTTGCCAACGGGCGCTACACGGTTGCGGTGACCGGTACGGCGACGACCTTTAACGTTAGTGCAACGCCGATTGGACAGATGACAGGTGACGGTTTTGTCACCCTTGACCAGGCCGGCGCGCGTGGCTGGGACGAAAACAACAATGGCTCCATCGGAGCCGGCGAAGATACCTGGGAGCATTGATGCTGGAGATTGGCGCATGTGCAACCCCAGACGGTCACCAGACCAAGCGGGGGTTCACGATTGTCGAGTTGATGGTCGCACTATCGATTGCCGCCGTGCTGATCACCATCGGCCTGCCGGCATTCAATGGCTTCCTCGGCCAGCAGCGCCTCACCACGTATACCAATGACCTGATTGGCGGAATTGCGTACGCGCGAAGCGAGGCGGCGAAACTGGGTGGTGTTGTCAGCATCCAGGCGCTGACAACAGACAACGGCAATGAGTGGGGTGGCGGCTACTGTATCGTCGCTGGCAACCCCGGAAATTGTAACGGCACACCATTGCGGAGAATTGCCGCACCAACAGCCGTGACGCTCGATGCGATCGGCGGGCTCGAAGCCATCTACACCTTGAGCTTCAACTCCCGGGGACTGCTGGTGGGTGGACTGGGCGGTGCTATACAGATCTGCAGTACGGATGCTTCAGTGGCGAACGGGCGGACCCTGAACATCACCCCCGTTGGTCGAACGATGGCCCAGGAGCTGACATGCAACTGACGGCGCTACAAAGGCGCGGCATAGTTGCTGACAACCGCCGCGCCGGTGGCTTTTCCATGATCGAACTGCTGGTGGCGGTGCTCGTCATGGGCATAGGTGTACTAGGTGTCACTGCCTTGCAGATGGTCAGCCTGCAGAACAACCGTGGTGCTCTGCAGAGAGCCGAGGCCGTGCAACTTGCCTACGACATGATGGATCGGGTGCGAGCCAATCCGGCGGGTAACCCGCCAGGCTCCGCCTACTCGGGTCTGGATCTGGCCGAAGGCCCACCAGCTGCAGCCAACTGCAATAACCAGAATTGTACCCAGGCGCAGATGATCCTCTTCGACCAGGCGATCTGGAAATGCAGTCTTGGTAATTTCCACGACGAGAACATCTGTCAGACGCTGCGCGCTGCTGGTGTGCTTGCCGATGAAGATGATCAGCCTGGGCTCACGGCGGGCGATGGCAGCATTACTGTCGATGGGAATGGCGTCATCAACATCGCGGTGCAGTGGACGGAGCTGGGCAACCAGCAGGTCCGCACCATCACCATCAACAGTCAGAGCTGAGTCATGCAACGCCAACCCAGATCATCAGCACCATCATCAGCTTTGGGATTTTCGCTCATCGAATTGATGCTGGCGCTTGCACTGGGCGTGGTTATCACGGCGGGTATCGTGCAGCTGTTTGTCGGCAACAACCTGACGTACACAACTCTGCAAGGACAGTCACGATTGCAGGAAGGCGCTCGTTACGCCCTCGATTTCATCTCGGAAAGCGCACGTGCCGGTGGTTATTTCGGCTGTGATCCTGATCTGGACAAACGCTACACGACACTGAACCAGGACCTTGCAAACACCTTCGAGATGAACATATTGCAGCCGGTTGCCGGATTTGATTACGTCGGCGGCGGTGGAACGTCGATGACGGATTGGAATCCCAGCGTGGCGGTATTGCCGAGGGTTGGTGCAGCCACGACTACGCCAGTACCGGCCAATGGTCTCAACTTCGCCAACATCGCACCGCAGACCGATATTCTTGCAGTGCGTCGAGTCGAGCCACCGGGCGAACGGATCGCGGTGATTGTGCAACCCGACGCCAATCCTGTGGTCATTGAGGATGATGGGAACGTGGCGTTTGCCGCCAATGACTTTGCCGTCATCAGTGATTGCGAGCAGGCATCGGTGTTTCGGATCACCGCAGTCAACGATACCGGGGCAACGGTTCAACTGAGTCGAGCCGAGAACACCGGCCCCGGATCTGCCATCTTCCAGAATCGAGCTGCCGCCACGCTCTCGGAACAGAATGTCGCCTATGGCGCTGCCACCAACTCGCAGGGAACAACGGTTGCGCGCCTGTTCACCGAGGTTTACTTCATCGCCAATAGCGCTGGCACCAACAACCGTGGTCAAACACCGCTGTCACTATGGCGAAAATCCGGAGCGGCAGCGCCAGTTGAGCTGGTCGAGGGCATTGAAGACCTGCAATTGTGGTTTGGCATAGATTCAACGCCGAACGACAACATCGATGCACCAAACCGCTACGACGACTTTGCGGCGACCAACCTGAATGAAGTCGTGCGCACGTTGCGTATCCAGATCACCGCCAGTACGGTTGATGTGGTTGGTCCGGATGCCAATCAACCCGTCACACGTACCTTCAGCCAGACGATCTCGCTGAGAAATCAGGGTTAGAAGATGCAGTTACCTGTGCGTTCGTTTGTTTATTCACCAGTGGGTCAACGGGGCATCGTACTGTTTATCAGCCTGGTTCTGTTACTCGTGCTGACCATCGCCGGGGTGTCTGCCGTGCAGACCACGACGCTTGAAGAGCGCATGGCGCGCAACTCACACGATTCGCTGATTGCGTTTCAGGCGGCCGAAGCTGCTCTGCGTCAGGCTGAAAACTGGATGGATGCCAATGTGGCCGGTACCGCATTGTTTGATGCAACCGGGGCCGGCGGAATGTGGTCCGCAGCAGAATTCGGCGAAGACGATCGATGGACGGATGATGCCGTCTGGAGCGGTGCACAGACCGTCGAAGTTCCGGTGAACATGCCTGATGTTGCCGCTCAACCGCGCTACCTGATCGAGTGGCTGGCGACAGTTCAGCGCTCCGAGAACTCAGTCATGATCCAGAGTTCATACAGCAACCTGTTTGATCGCATCGAGGTATTTCGCATCACTGCGCGCGGGGTCGGCGGTTCTGCCAACTCGCAGGTATTCCTGCAGAGCACCTACGGCATGGTGTTCTGATCCAATTATGACAACACAGCTGACACAGACAAGCCAGGAGAGACCAATGAAGTATCTGGCGTTTCGTAAACTGGTGCTTGCTGCCGCCTGGCTGGGTTTTGTACCGGCGGTCGTGGCAGCACCTCCCATGGCAAACCCGACGAGTCAGACATTGAGTGGCGCCGGATGGGTTGAGGATCGACCGGATGCCGAGTTGGACCTCACAACGATATTCTCGGACGCAGACACGGGTGACGTGCTGACCTACACACTGCTCAGCACCAGCGGTGATACGCTGTTTGCAACGAGTGTGGATGCTGATAGCGGTAAAGTCGATCTGGTTGCAGAAGTGAATGCCAGCGGTTCCCAATCCCTGGTTTTCGAAGCGCGTGACTCGACCGCCAATTCGGCGACGTTCACGCTGACGATTCAACTGTCCGGCGCCAATGACGATCCTTCTGCAGTCGATGATTCTGCGACCATGGCTGAAGTGGACCCGGGTGGCTCGGGTTCTGTGGTCATCGATGTGCTGGATAACGATGAGCTGGGAGATCCGGTGACGCAGATCACCCAGTATGGCCGTAACTGGCCGAGTGATCTTGATCCCCAGGTTCCCAATTCATCTGAAACTACACCGACTACCCAACTCGATGAGTCGGGTATCCAGGTGACCAATCCGAACGGAATCATCGGTTTGTTGCCGGATGGACGGCTGGAGTACTTTCCCAAACCGAATTTTTCAGGCACGGACTTTTTTACCTACACGATCCGCGACGCGGACGGACAGACTTCGACGGCGACAGTGAACATCACGGTAACCGGTGACGATGATCCGCCGCGTACCTGGTCCACCTATGACTACACCGTCAATCAGGGCAGTTTCCTGAATATCGATGGCGGTGGCGGTCTCCTGTCACGCACCATCGATGATGATGGGGATACAGTGCAGGTGTTTGTCGTGACTCCGCCGTCGATTGGTAGTCTGGGTCTGAACAACAGCACCGGTGCGTTCACCTATACACCACCACCCGCCTACGGCAATGCGGGCGATCCGCCGGTGACGTTTGTCGTGCAATATCGCGAGCTTCCGTCGGGCAATGAAGACCCGAGCGCCCAGGCCACGATCACGATCAATTTTGACCCGATCGATCCACCGATTGTCGGTGCAACAGCCAATCAGATCACGCAGTTGATAGCACTCGCGGATGTGCCGCTGGAAGATGCCATCAGCGCCGAGGCGAACGTGCTGGTGATCATGGATGACTCCGGCTCCATGGACTGGGCCATGGTGACACCCGGGCAGGACAGCCTGTTCGCGATCAGCAATTCGGCGACCAAACAGGCAGGCATGCCAGCTCGTTCCCGGAGCTACTACTATCTCAATCAACTCGCAACCAATACCTACGGCGGCAATCTGAACATGCCAACGCAGGAAACCATCAACGGTAACGCCAAGTTTACCAACAACAACTACGGGGTCTGGCGTGCCTGGAATCCCCAGTACAACACCATCTACTACAATCCACAGATATTTTATGAACCGTGGACAGGGCTCAATCGGAACTCGGTCGACTTCCCGCAGTCGAATCCGACCGCAGCGGTACTCGATCCTTATGACGCCGTGCCCCAGACCGTCAATCTGACGTCAGAGAATCTGAGCTACACGTCAGCAAGCGTACCAACCACGTTCAATGATTCGAATGGTCTGGAGACGGTTACCAACAGTAACGTGCATCTTGCGCACTATTATACGACGACTGCCCCGCTCGGCACGTTCCCTGCCTTCAACCAGATCGATATCCGAATCGACATTCGCGCGAACTACACACTCAACAGCAGTGCAGTCCTGACGAGTTATCCGGGTGGCGTTGCGCGGGTAGATTGTGCGGCAGATGATGGCAATCCGTTAACGTGTACCTATGCGCAGGAAATCCAGAATTTTGCCAACTGGTTTACCTATTACCGTTTGCGCGAATATTCGGCAAAGGCAGCACTCGGCCGAGCCATCTCAGGTGCATCAAACCTGCGCATGGGCTATGGCGTACTCAATCAGCTTACCCATCGTGAACCGCTGGACAGCCTCAATGCTTCATACCGTGTGGGTCAGAAGCGCGAGATTCTCGAGCGTGTCTACTCGCTGAACTCGAATGGCGGGACGCCGTTGCGGGCAGCGCTGGATCGTGCAGGGCGGACCTTCGAGTGTGCAAGTGGCAATGTGTTTGGTACTCCTGCGGCGTCCCCTGGTAGTGCCAACTGCCCCGTGCAGGCCGCACCAGAAGGGGAGTGTCAGCCAAATTTCACGCTGTTGTTCTCTGATGGTGAATGGAATGAGGGATTCGCTATTGCCAATCACGACAGTCAGACCCCCGACGTCAGTCCCTCGGCGTTCGACGGTGGAAAGTTCGCGGACGGGTTTTCTTCGACCCTCGCGGATGTGGCAATGTTCTATTACGAGCGAGACCTGCACCCGGGGCTTGCGAATCGGGTGGCAACCAGTGCTCGTGACCAGCAGAACGCGCCCGCAGCAGCGTTTACCAACAACGCCGAAGCGATGCACCAGCACATGAAAACCTATACCGTCGGGTTTGGCCTGGTGGGCAACTTCACTGAAGCCAACCTGCCACTCGACTACACCCAGGCCTTTGCATGGCAGAATCCTGCCTCGAGCAGCGCCGCGAAGATTGATGACATGCTGCACGCGGCGGTAAACGGTCGTGGTCAGGGACTCTCGGCCAACAACCCGGTTCTGCTTACCCAGGCGTTTCAGGCGGCATTTGCGGAATTTTCGGACAGCACGATTTCAGTTTCTGCGGTGGCATTCAACTCGACGGCACTGCGCGAAGATACGGTCGAATACCGTGGTTTCTTCAATCCGAAGTTCCATACGGGTGACCTGCGGGCGCTGCGGGTGAATTCGGCGACCGGCGTAGTGGATACGTTGAATCCCATCTGGCGTGCCTCCGTGCAAATGGATCAGATCCTGCCGGCGAGCAGAGTGATCACCACGTACGACGACATCACGGGCCTCGGCAAGCCATTCCTCTGGGCGAACCTCAACGATGACCAGAAAGCGGTGCTCAGCACGACGGAACTCGACTGGCTGCGTGGTATCCGTACCCAGGAAGAACCGAACGGTATTTTCCGGCAGCGACAGGGTACCGAAGGTTTACTGGGTGACATCATTCACTCGGCGCCAGTTTTTGTTGGGTCGCCTCGCGCATTTCGGCGCGATCAGGCTCCTTTTCCGACGGTGACCGGTGACATCTACTCGGATTTTGTCCAGGCTAAAAAAGCCCGCCAACGGGTAGTCTATGTGGCAGCCAACGACGGCATGTTGCACGGCTTCGATGCAGGCACAGGCAATTCAAATGGCACGGGCAACGAGCTGTTTGGCTATGTCCCCAACAAGATCATCGACAACACGGAGTTTGATGCTCACCGTCTCGATCAGCTGACCTCGCTCGTGTATGCACACCGTTATTTTGTCGACCTGACACCTTCGGTCGAAGACGTGTACCTGCGGCCGACGGCCGGTGCGACCTCCAGGGATTGGACGACGCTGCTCGTTGGAGGGCTTGGCGCCGGTGGTAAAGGATACTTTGCGATCAACGTCACCAATCCCGGGGCCAGTTTCAGTTCGGCGACCAATGCGTCAAATGCAGTACTGTGGGAGTTCACCGACCAGGACGACACCTATCCTCTGGATTCTGCGGGCAACCCGGTGGTTGATGGCAGTGGCAACCAGCTCCTGTTTGAAGGACGTCCCGTCAAGGACCTCGGCTACGCCCTGTCACAACCCCAATTGGTGATGACCAACGCTGTGGATACCGACAGCCAGAAGCGCTGGGCGGCCATATTCGGCAACGGCTATAACGCAACGTATGGTGTTGCGAAGTTATTCATGCTCGACGTTGACAAGGGCACCAATGGCTGGCAAGCCGGTGACTTCTGGAAGCTCTCGACAGGGGTTGGCGCTGTAACCGCTGGACCGATGGCCGGCCTCCCCAACGGCATGGGTGGTGTCGCGGTGATTGACAAGGATGGCAACGGAACCGCAGATCTTGTCTATGGAGGCGATCTGCAAGGCAACCTTTATCGGTTCGACATATCGAATAACAATTCCACGCTCTGGAAGGTGACGAAGATATTCCAGGCTACCCGCGACGGCACTGCGGCGACCGTACAGCCGATCACGACTCAGCCCTTTGTAATCAAACATCCAGACGGAGGATTCCTGGTTATTTTCGGGACCGGCAGCTGGCTGACCCATGGGGACGGCACGAGCACGACGGTAGAGTCCGTGTACGGTATCTGGGATCGGTTGGAAGTCAGTCCTGGCACCGCCACTCCTGATTCGAAGTTGAACCGACTGATCGAACAGACGCTGACCAATGTGGTCGATGAGACGAGCCCGATCTTTCAGCGCCAGCGAATCGTCTCGGCGAATCCGGTTGAGTACGTGCCCGATGCACCCGGTGATCCTGGTGTATACGGCTGGTACATCGATCTTGATCCGGTACGTCCAACAACGACTCTCCAGGGCAATGTGAATGGTGACATTTCGGGAAATGCACCGCCCGCAGTGCAGTATCCGGGTGAGCGAGCCATCCGCCGTATCATCAGCCGAGGATCAGCCATTCTGATCACGACAGTGGTGCCACGGGATGCCAATACCTGTACGCAGGCGCCTCCGGGATCAACATTCCCGATCGACGGCCTCACGGGTGGCAATCCAAAACGGCCGATCTTTGATCTCAACAACGATGAGGTCATTGACGACAACGACTATGTGCAAGTGAATGGCGTGAATTACGCGTCAGGGATCGTCTTTGATTCGGATGATCTCGACGGCACCCTGGTCGACCCGTCGTTGCTGGTTGGGTCGGGTGATTTTGACTTCCTGTTTGTGAGCGGTGGCGATGACCAGGTATCGATCCGCATTGCCCCACCCGAAGACCAGAAAGTCGGTCGGCTGTCGTGGCGACAGTTGATGAACGAGTGATCAGGAGAAAGGCATGAAAAGAATACTGATTGGAGTATTGCTGCTTGGCGCCACCAGCCTGGGTTTGGTGGCGGCAGAATCGGAGCCCATGGTGCGCTCAGACAGAGGCATCATCCGCCACCTCGATTTCGAAAAAAATACTATGGTGGTGGGTGGCATGGAGTTTGTAGTGCCTTTGGAGACACCCGTAACCCTGAGGGACGCCGCGGGTGCTTTCACCATGCTGGTTGTCGGCATGAAAGCCGAGGTGGTCTACAAGGAGTTACCCACTGAACGGGTGGCGCTGACCGTTGATCAGCTGCCGGACAACACGGAGATTGAAGAGTTCTGAACCTTCGCTCGTCGACACCGAGGGGCCAAAGGATCAGACCCACACCGGTAACCGCAGCCGAAAATTCATGAATAGACCGGGCTAAGCGAGTTATGTGGCCGGAGTACAGCTCAATGGTCGGCCACTGGCATCTTCACGAGTACCGTCTCGGTTCCGGTCCTGGGCATGGCGCATTCGACCGGCGGTATTGAGAATGAGCATTCTGGCATGCCGCGGATCGCTGTCGTCAGGACAGTAGAGAAAGCTCCCGTTCAGCCAGTCCGTCAGTCCATGGGCGGTGAAGATCAACTCGCTGCGATTGCGGAAGGAGCGCCACGTAAATCGGCCGTGAGTGGTGCCAGAAACCCGCGCAATGATCAGTTCGCGTTCACCTAACCGCTGGTCGTTGTCATCGTCGGCAAAGACGAGCATTCCATCTGCCCAGGTGTTTCGCGCTCCACACGCATTTTCACTTCCCGGACACAACTTGATCCGGCGCTGGTAGGTCAGGGCGGCACTGCGTGCCAGCGCGATGGTGCGCGCCAGGTCGTTGATGGCGGAATTGGCCCTTGAGTTGCCAACCATGTATTGCGCTGCCGGGGCAGCCATGGCCACCAACAGGCTGGCTACCGCCAGAGCTATCACCAGTTCGAGAAGGGAGAATCCGCGCTGCATGCAGACCAGCTTGTCGGCAGGTAAACGGAGGTACCAGAGTCAAAGACGCGGGCCAGCGTGTGAAGTCGGCGCTGTTCGCCCCGCGACTACTCCATGTTCAGCTTCGCCAATCGATACCGCAGTGCACGAAAGCTGAGCCCCAGTTGTTTGGCCGCCGCAGTCTTGTTCCAGCGTGTGGCCTCGAGTGCCTCTGTCAGCAGTTTGCGTTCAATTCTCTCAAGGTAGCCTTCGAGTGATTCTCCCTCCGGTAGAGACATGTCGATCGAGAGTGCCGGGTCGGTATGAGCAGGCTTGCTGAAGTCCAGGGTGCCGGTTTGGCCGTTGCCTGGCAGCCCAAGATCAGAGGGTTCAATCCTCGTGCCTTCACACAGCGTGAACGCGCGCTCGAGAATGTTCTCCAGTTCGCGGACGTTACCCGGATAGTCGTACTTGAGGAGCACCTTGAGCGACTGGGATGACATCTCGGGCGCCGGGTGGCCATACTCTTGTGCAAGTCGGCCAAGGATATGGACGCAGAATGCAGGAATGTCCTCGGGGCGATCTCGCAGCGCCGGCATACGCAATTCGATCACGTTCAGTCGGTAGTAGAGGTCCTGGCGAAAGTTACCCTCGAGTACCTCTGTTGCGAGATCACGATGGGTCGCTGATAGCACTCTGATGTCGATGGCATTTTCCTGGGTGCTGCCGACCCGGCGAATCGATTTTTCCTGAATGGCACGCAGCAGTTTGACCTGCATGGAGAGGGGCAGGTCTGCAACTTCGTCCAGGAAGAGTGTGCCGCCGGCGGCAACTTCAAACAGGCCAGGTTTGTCCATGTGAGCACCCGTGAACGCGCCTTTGACATGGCCAAAAAATTCGCTTTCCATCAACTCCCCGGGGATCGCGCCACAATTCACCGGTACAAAAGGTCCACTGCTCCGTGGTCCTAGTTCATGCATGAGGCGCGCTGCCACCTCTTTGCCTGAGCCGGATTCGCCGCTGATGTAGATCGGTGCCTGGCTGCGTGCGAGTCTTACGATCTGTTGACGCAGCGCAGCGATTGTTCCGGACTCGCCGATCAACTGTGTTTTTGTAGTCGGGCTTGTCGGTGCCTTCAGCTTGAGCGCGCTTTCGACCAGTGTGCGAAGGATGTCCAGGTCCACGGGCTTCTGCAGAAAATCAAAAGCACCGCCTTTTAACGCCTCTATGGCGGTATCCATGCTGCCATGCGCGGTGATCATGGCGACCGGGATCGTTGGGTATTGATCTGCCATCAGATGCACAAGATCGATTCCATTGCCGTCGGGCAGATTCATGTCAGTCAGACAAAGATCGAAGTGCTGGGCTGCGAGCAACGAGCGTGCAGAGGCCAGATCGCTGGCTGCACGCGTGTCGAGATCCATCCTGCCCAGAGTTATCTCAAGCAGTTCACGGATGTCTGGTTCATCATCAACGATGAGCACCTGCTGGCGTTGCGTCACGGTGGTTTCTCCATCGGTGGTCTTCGTTTCAGGCGCCGAAACGATCAGGATGCGTAAACAATATACGGAAACACGCACCACCGCCCTCGTCGCGGGTGTAGGTCAGGCGTGCCTGGTTGGCTGCACAGATTTCTCTCGACAGGTACAGACCCAGACCTGTCCCCTTTGCCTGTGTAGTGTGAAATGGTTCGAACAACTGCTTCTCCTGATCCAGCGGTACACCTGAACCGTTGTCGATCACGCTGAGGAATGGTCGATCAGTCTGAGGATCAATGCCGCCCACCAGTCGCACGACAGGTTGGTGAGTACGGCCATGCCGGAGCGCGTTGGTCACGAGGTTGGTCAGCACCTGACGGATCTGACGGGGGTCTACCCGCACTTGCGTGTCTGGTGGATTCACTTCTACCGACAGCACCGCGTCGGGTTCGGATTCGGCGTATTCCCTGGCAAAAACAGCGATGAGACTGTCCAGTCGGGTTCGTTCCGGAGTTGAAGGTTGTCTGCGCGACAGCAGGAGTACGTTTTCCACCACGGCATTCATCCGCTTGGTGTGGTTGTGAATAATTGCCGTCAGGCGTTCATCGCCCTTGTCCAGATTTCGGGATTCCTGCAGCAACTGGGCCGCATGACTGATTGCAGCGAGCGGATTGCGTATTTCATGCGCAATGCTTGCAGACAGGCGGCCCAGTTCCGAAAGTTTGAGTTGTTGAGCCTGTTGCTGAATTTCACCGTTGTCTTCCAGGAAAATGGTCGCCAGTTTCTTCGGGTCGTCGATTCGAACCGAAGAAAAACTCACTCGAACACTTGGCCCGGCAGTGTCCAGTTGCATGGCCGGGAGACCTCGGCTCATGTTGTTTCGCCAGCTGTCCAGAGCGGCGAGCACTTGCGGCGGCAACTCCAGAGACCGCTGCTCCTGCATTTGTCCCAGCAGTCGCCGGGCAGCCTGATTGAACGTTCGTACGTTGTCATGTTCGTCGATCACGACAATGCCGGTCTGCATGCGCTGGATGACCTGCTGATTGACACGCTCTAGGTCAGCCAGCTCTGCTGCCTGGGAGATATTGCGCAACTCGTTCTGACGAAGCCGGTTGGAGATGTTGGTGATGAAGAGAGTAAAGACAAAGAACAGAATGCCGAGCATGCCTGCCTGAAAAAAACCGTTGGGCTCTTCGGGCAGTCGCAGCGCAGTAAACAGCTCCTGATAGAGCACCGCAATGGTGGCGAGTGCAGCGGTCAACAGACTGCTGCGGTCGGCAACGATGATGGCACCTGCGGTAACGGTGACCAGCATGAAACCATCCAGTCCGCTGCCAACACCTGCGGACATGGCCATCAGTACGGCCAGCCAGAGAATGTCGCTGGCGACGATGCCAACACAGAACAATTGTCGCCGGGCGAGTTCCTGAGGCAACAAGCGAGTCAACACAGACAGAACCAGGTTGGCAGCGATGTAGGCGGCAAGCGCCCAGAAAAAGGCGTCTGGCGCCGCGCGTCCGAGATCAGTCCGTAGCCAGTTCTGCGTATAGATCAGGAAGAGTGCGATGCCAACCAGTACACGATAGGTGTTGTAGATGCGCAGCAGCGACAGCGTTTGAGCGATGCGGGTCGTATCGGTATTAGCCCATTGCTGCCACGATTGGCTGTTCTGGTTGGACATCAGCCGATAAATGGCAACCAGCTGAACCAGCCCTTTTTGCGGGCCTTGTCGTCCGTGCCGGTTTCTTCTTCAGTTGACGGGTCAGTCACGTTCCTCGGCGTATAGCCTTCCGGATGCTGCAACCTGATGGGTGGAGGCACTTCCGGGCGGTCGAGCAAACCAAATGTCACGATATTGGTCCACGAACGATCACGGCTGAGTACCCGGTCAGCGAGAACCAGATTGCCTTCCGTATCGAACGCACTATGCGATGGGTAATTTTCTGCCAGCACTCGCAGGGTGTCGTTCGCTGCAGATTCCAGCCCGAGGCGCCAGTTGCATTCGACGAGAATGACCAGTGCATCCGGAACGGCAGTGCTCTGTGCGTAGTGATCGAGCACATACTGCGCCCGATTGTTGGCCGCCATATATGCACCCCGGCGCATGTAATAGTCGGCGACGTTGATTTCCGCTGCGCCAAGCAGGTTGCGCAGATAGACCATTCGCTGGTGTGCGTCGGGTGTGTACTGGGATTGCGGGAATCGGGCCAGCAACTGCGCAAAATCCGCATAGGCCTCACGCGCCGCAGTCAGGTCCCGCTTGGAAGGGTCGGTGGCCAGCAGTCGGTCGAGCAGACTTGCGTTCTTGTTATAGGACGACATGCCTTTCAGGTAGTAGGCATAGTCGATGTTGGAATGAGTGGGATGCAGTCGAATGAACCGGTCGGCTGCTGTGCGTGCTGCCTCGTGGTCCAGGGACATATGACGCGCATAAATCAGTTCCAGTTGCGCCTGTTCGGCGTAGCGGCCAAACGGGAACCTGGCTTCCAGACTTTCCAGATTCTTGATGGCGATATCATAGTTGGCGCTGCGCAGATATCGCTGCGCGTTCCGGTAGAGGGCCTGTTCAGAGGTCTCAAGGTCCTCTTCACCTTCCGCCAGGTCATCGTTCTTGTCACCAAATGGCCAGAGCGCGCATCCCTGCAGGGCGCCAAGCAGCAAGGCCATGAACAAGGAAACTTTCAATGTGTGCAGAAGGGCGAAGCGTTGCGACATGTCAATCCGGGACTCGGGGTTGGCTAATACTAACAAAACCGCCATTCTAGCCAGGAAAATTCATGATTGTTCTGCTGCGGATGTCGATCTGCCGGAAATTGCCGGACTGACCCGCCGCTGACAAGCCCAACCTGAAAAACCAACGTGCAAGACATCGACTCTGGACCCACATTGTGAACTCACCAATCCTGCATCAACAGGTGCCCATGCATCTGGCCGGTGAGCGTGCCGATCGCATCGCCAGTGTATTGTTCGAAGACCATTCCCGGGTTGTGCTAGCCCGGGCGATCGAGGACGGTCGGTTGACAGTCGACGGGGCAACGGTCAAGCCCAAGCTCCGTCTGAAAGGTGGCGAAACGCTGAGTCTTGACCTGCCACCAGTCACGGTTGTCTATGACACACCTCAACCCATCCCGCTCGATATCCTGCATGAAGACGAGGACATCATCGTGCTGGCCAAACCGGCCGGACTAGTCGTTCATCCAGGCGCGGGGAATCCCGATCGAACCCTGATGAACGCACTGCTGGCCCATCGGCCCGACCTCGGACAACTGCCGCGCGCCGGGGTAGTCCATCGTCTGGACAAGGAGACCAGCGGGATCATGATGGTTGCGGCCAGCACACGCGCACATGGTCGTCTTATCGAGGCGTTGGCGCAGCGGCGGGTGCGCCGCAGCTATGTGGCATTTGTCGAAGGATTCCTGGTCTCAGGCGCAGAGTACCGTGAACCCATTGGCCGCGACCCCCATCATCGTATCCGTCAGGCGATCCGCGACGACGGCAAGACAGCTCACACGAGTGTGCGGGTCAATGAACGTTATCGGGCACACACCTGTGTGCAAGCCGAACTGCACACCGGTCGCACCCATCAGATCAGAGTGCATATGGCGCATGCAGGCTATCCTCTGATTGGCGATTCGACCTATGGCGCCCGTGGGCGTTTGCCGCAACAGCCTTCGCTGGAATTGATCGCTGCAGTGCGTGGTTTCCGTCGCCAGGCATTGCATGCGGAGACGCTCAGCTTCGAGCATCCGGCGACCGCAGAGCCGATGAGCTTTGTAGCGCCCTGGCCTGCGGACCTGCTGAAACTGCGCGCCATTCTGCGTGTTGACAGGGAATTGCATGAACGGGCTTCCTGAATCGTGGATTTATCCGAACTGGTTGGAAGCGGGTGTGCTGGCAGGCTCAACCACACGTGAAGGCGGCTGCAGCAGACCACCGTTCGATACCTTCAATGTACAGTTTGGACAGGATGATCCGGTTGCCGTCGAGGCCAATCGGCAGCGCCTGAAGGCGCTGATGGGTGCGGAGCAGGTGCAGTATCTGGAGCAGGTGCACGGCACTGGTGTACTCAGAGCCACCCGCTCAACAGCGGCCCACCAGATTGTGGCCGATGCGATGTGGACGGATGAATCCGGACTTGCGCTGGTCATCCAGACTGCAGATTGCCTGTCTGTACTGGTTGCCCAGAGTGGTGGCCTCTGCATCGGTGCGGCTCACGCCGGCTGGCGCGGATTGGCAGGTGGTGTGATCCCTGCCTGGCTGGCGGCCATGCCCTGTCCGCGAGATGAACTGCTGGTGTGGATGGGACCCTGCATCAGTCGCGGCAATACCTATGAGGTTGGGGCCGAGGTCCGCGAAAGCTTTGTCGGAACGGTTCCGGATGAGGTCATTGAGGAGGCGTTTCAGCCCGGTCCGTCGGCCGGCAAATGGTGCTGTGATCTGGTCCGGCTAGCGCGGGCGCAGCTTGAAGCGGCCGGGGTGCCGGCTCAGTCGATCACCGATTCGGGACGCGGAACGTTGCATGATCCGCAGCTGTTTTCTTATCGCCGACAGACCAGCACAGGGCGCATGGCAAATTTCATCGTTCGTCGGTGACATTCAACAAACGAACTGCGCTGATCAGGTACAGTTCGTGGCGATTCCTTCCTGGGCTTCTGCGATGCGGCGTTGTCGCTCGTCTTCACCGATGATGCGTTCGTTACCGGAGTCTTCGCGAACACGCACACGGTCCGATTGTTTGAGCCGTTCAAGTACACCCTTAGATTTTTCGCAGTTCGTCTGCCTGATCTCGGCAACCTGCTGCTCCTGCATTGCATGCAGTGCTTTCAATTCGTCGAGTTTGCGCTGCTGTTCTTCGGTCAATTTGGGTTTTGCAGCTACTTCGGTTTGTGCAGCCGCAGGTGTGGCGTCCTCCTGAACGCGCGAGGACAGTGAGCCCCGGGTCACGATCTTTTCGGATTTCACGCCTTGTGGCTCGACCTGCGAGTAGTTCAGGACACCACCCTTGTCGACCCAGCGGTACATGACACCTGCCTGCGTTGCCATTGTTGGAACCATCACCGAAGCCATGACCGACGCGCCCAGCAACAAGATTGCCAACGTTGTACGCATCCTGACCTGCCACCTGCAACAAACTGGCGTCAGGATAGCACAGCGAAGGATCGGGCTGCGAAGTCTGCAAACCCGGCGTGCAGGAGAAGTGTGATCCCGCGCACAAGCGGCCCGCGTTGACAGGGCCGGGCTGAATCTAAAGAATACCCCGCTCTTTTTTCCATGCCTTTCGACTTTGCCAAACAAATCAATTCGTTGTTTGCGCGATCAAGCCCAGAGGAGATGACGATGACCGAACGCCTGTCCGGCGGCGATATGCTCATTCGTGCTTTGCAGGACGAGGGCGTGGAGCATGTGTTTGGTTATCCGGGTGGGGCAGCCCTGCACATTTACGATGCCATTTTCCGCCAGCAGAAACTCGAACATATCCTGGTGCGGCACGAGCAGGCGGCAACGCACATGGCGGACGGATACGCCCGGGCCTCCGGCAAACCGGGTGTGGTGCTGGTCACTTCCGGACCGGGTGCGACCAATGCGATCACGGGCATCGCCACGGCCTACATGGA
>Ga0105050_10003877_pt1 | contig 20401 bp, 17 predicted proteins | sample FRY01_FD_78088 | JGI IMG/M metagenome (GOLD analysis project Ga0105050, IMG submission 78088) | Freshwater microbial communities from Lake Fryxell liftoff mats and glacier meltwater in Antarctica - FRY-01 | ecosystem: Environmental > Aquatic > Freshwater > Ice > Glacier meltwater ...
AAAAAGGAGAAAGAGTTATAGAAGAAGTTAAACTAAATACTTCCTCAACTTAAACTCTATCTAAAACACATCTGAATTAATATTACTGAGGAGTCTCCACAGAAGGAGGCTCCTTTTTATGTAAAAAGACCAAATTCTTATACTTAAGGATTAGAAGTATGGCAAAGAAAAAGAAAAATAACATGTACTTCACTTTGGATGTGGACGATGCTATCACAGAACTCAATTCATTATCAAATTTAGAAGAACTAAAGCGCAACTCTCTTTATAACATACGCATATATAAACCTATGCGTGAGATGTGCTTAAACATAATTAACACTTTCAAATTTTATGAATCATGCGAAGAATCAACAGATGATTTGATAAATGATTGTTTAGGATTTTTATACAGCAAATTTCCAAAGTTCCATGGGAACCGGGGAAAGGCTTTTTCGTATTTTAGTGTTGCATGCAAACGCTATTTGATTCAAAAATCTACCAGCCAAAAGAAAAAAAGATACAAAATTGTTTCGGTTGATGAAATGGATATGAATAAGGAATATGATGAAGGTCTTTTTTTTGTATACGATTACGAAGCTAAGGATGCAAAAATATACAAACTTAAACTTGTGGATTGTATCGAGGAGTTTATTAATTCATCTAAAAAGAAAAATGATGTACTTTTAGCTAAAGCTTTGTTAATTATTATTAAGAACCCTGATTTCGTTGATATATATAATAAGAAGATAGTCTATGCTCTACTTCGTGAAATGACAGGACTTAAAACCAAAGCAATCACACGCATCGTTAAGAAAATAGAAAACACAGCATACGAAAAATACAAGGAATTTCGCAAAAATGAATGAAGAAGTTAAGAAAGTAGATATGCTACTCAACGACTTATTTGTAGGTGACAAGACTCTCGAAAGTTTTTTACAAATAATCGAATCTTGGGCAACAGAAGATAGGCAATCAATTAATAGAGTCATTGAAATTTGTACGCATAATCTTGAAATAACCGAAGACCCAGAAGAACAAACTATGCTCGGTAATACCCTTGCAGCACTTTACCGAGTCAAGCAAGCTAATACAGAATCAGTTATTCGAGTAGCAGATACTCTTAAAGATTTAACTAAGTTTAAGAATCAAGGTATTCAACACGGTAATTCAACATTCATTATAACTGATGAGCAACGTGATGCTATTCTAAAAGACCAACCTTCCGCCAATTTGAGATTGGAAATAAAAAATGAACGAATCGAAGAGCCTAAACAGCAATAATATTATCACTACACCTAATTTTTCTTATCTTGACAGTGAAGGTTTGAATATTGAAATTAGTAGAGTAGAATCAAGCTTACAAGATATATCTAAACCGCTTGGTGAAATGTTACGTAAATATGCTGATGCCCGAAGAGAATATGAATTGTTAGTTACTGAAAGAAAAAAAAGAATTAATAATGAGTAAAACTTATCGTAATATATTTCCTGAATCCATTCTGTATAAAATTCTTCGCGAAGCTGATAACAAAATCAATCATGAAGAATTTAATCCAAGAGGACCACATAGAGCTATTGTTCTTGAAGTATGTAAAGTTCCATTTAATCCTGATATACACGGCTTAAGAGGTAACAATAAAGTTGTGTGGAAAGGCATGGGAAATGATAATTTTTATAAAGATGAAGAAAAACAAAGCTTACAAAACAATGATGGCACAATAAGTTGTATCGTTGATAAAACGGCTAACAACAAATATTATCTTCCATATCCAAAAGGATATATTCGAGCATATGTTGATGGCTTAGATGTAGGAATGCCTTTTGAATTTTGTAGAGTATTTCGTCCAGCCGAAGATATTCCTGATGCAATTAATGCAATTCACCGTGGCGATATGATTAATGTTGAGTTTGATGACCCAATTCATTTTTCACAAGGAAAATGGGGAGGTAAGCTTCCAGAATCAGTCAATCCAGATAATTTGCCTGTCGGATTGGAATGGGAAACTGTTGATTCTTATTTTGGCGGTGTGGATAATCAAAATATACCATCAGAACCATTTAAGGATATAATAGTCGAGAGACCAATTGGAGAAGAAATTGATGAATTAAGCAACGCTGTAGTTTTAGCTTGGCCTGTTGATTCAACGCAGAAATACATAACTTCAGAATTTGGTGTACCTCGCACCGGTCGCATACATAAAGGTACTGATATAAGAGCACCCGAAGGTACAATTGTTCTCGCCGCTGGGAACGGGCAAGTTAGAACGGCTCAATTCACAGATACTACATTCAGTTATTTTATTGAAATTGAACATAGTGGATATATGACTCGATATTTTCATTTAGGTTCAAATCTTCAAGTTTATCCGGGTATGTACGTTCAAAAAGGACAAGCAATAGGCCAAGTTGGTCCAAAGGATAGAGTTTCAAGTGGTCCACATCTTCATTTTGAAGTACGAAAAGTCAATCAAGGCCAAGAAAGAACGAATGGTATTGCTCTGGCAGCATTAAATCCAATTAATAATAATACGGCGATAATAAAGGTTTATTCATGATGGCATTTGAACTTAAACAAGAATTAAAGAACAAAGTTAAAGTTCTTAGCTTAGCTACGTTACCCGGCGATGAAGAATTGAGTTCACCTGTTGGTTCGACATTACTCTTATCACACGAAAAATATAATGCTAATGTTTCTATCATAGTTGGTAGATATAATAATAGACCTGATATTAATAAAGATTCGGCAACATTTTTTGCTTCTGAATATGGCAGAATTGATAAACTTTTATTGAGTTCGCTGAAATCAGCGCCAGACCGTGGAGAATCATCATTAGCAATAATTAATGCTGACAAACTAAGATTGAATAGTAAGGTAGGAAGTATATCAATAACATCATCTGATAATTTATTTACAACTTGCCTAAGCAATAGAATCGATACCGTTGGTGGTGACATGGAATTAACAGTATCAGGAAATGTTAAAATAAACGTCGTTGGTAATGCTGAAATAAATGTTAGCGGTGATATAAAATCAAAATCAAAAAATCTTTTACTTGAAGCTAACAACAATGTTAAAATCAAAGCTGGTAATGCTATGGAATTAATATCACCTAAGGTTATTGTTGATGGTAGAGATATTTCACTCGGAAAAAATGCAACTCAACCCATGGTGCTTGGCAATAATTTGGTAAATTGGGCACAGATTCACGCTCACATTAGCGTGGGAGGTTCACCAATATCTCCAATTCCAACAACTCCAACAACCACACCAGCAACATTGATATTAAGTCGTAACGTTAGGGTTAAATAATGCCTCAGAATAGAGAAAGTCACTTTGGTGACTCAAATAGAACTAACATAACAATTCGTATTCCGTTGAGAAATGGTAGAGATGGATGGTTTGATAACATTGATAAAACAGTGGACGCTATTGAGCAAGACATCAGAGCATTTTTATTTACCAACAAAGGCGAACGAGTTATGCGTCCTGACTTTGGAGTTGGTTTTATAAAATATATATTTGACCCTAATGATGGATTAATGGAAAGTCGAGCTCGTCAGGAAATTGAAGATGGTTTTCGTCAATATTTTCCTTTTGTTAAACTTAAAAAAGTAGAAGTTAAAAGAAAACCTAATGATGATTCTTTATCCGAAAATGAATTAAGAATTAAAGTTGAAGCTGAAATAAATTTTCCAGATGACATCAAAATGATAACCATCGATAAGGTATTAACATACTAATGGACCCAAAGAATCTAAAAATAACAGATAAAACTCCCCGTCAAGAGCGTTCAATTAGGTATATTACTAAAGACTTCGTCGGATTCAGAAACAATCTAATGAAGTATCTTAAGTCTTATTTTCCCGATACTATAAAAGATTTTCATCCAGCTTCGTCTGGTATGATGATGTTAGAACTTGATGCTTATGTTGGTGATGTATTAGCTTATTATATCGAAACTGCATTTCACGAAATGTTTCTTGAAGATGCAGTTGAAAGAAAAAATGTATATAGACGAGCTAATTTCCTTGGATATACCCCACCAGTAAAAGGCGCTGCACAAGTAAGCTTAGATGTTTACGCTGTAGTTCCAGCAATAATGTTAGAATCAATATATGTACCAAATGAAAACTATACGCCGTATATTCAACATGGAATGAGAGTCCAATCTAATAATCCACATGGTTATTTTGAAACTACTGAACCTGTTGATTTTTCGATAAATACGCAAACTTCACCGCGTCAAGATATGATTTACGAATATAGCGGCGCAACACCAATAAGATTTTTGTTGAAAAAATCAATACCAGCTGTTGCCGGACAAACAAGACAATTTACATTCACAATTGATAATCCTCAGGAATTTTTGAAAATTAAAGTTCCTGACTCTGATGTAATTGACATTATAAGCGTCAAAGATTCTCAAGACAATACATGGTATGAAGTTGATTATTTAGCACAAGATACAGTATTTTATGAAAATAGAAATATTCAAGCCAACAATGCTGAATATTTTGAATACGAAGATGATGTTCCATATTTGCTTCGCTCTAAAGTGACTAACAAAAGATTTACCACTGAGTGCGACCATATAGGCAATTTACACATGAGATTCGGTGCAGGTGTATCATTTAATACTGACGATGAATTAATAGATAATCCTTATTCATTTCCATTGCCTATTATTAGTGCATCTTTTATTGATAAAAATATAGACCCTAATAATTATCTAAAAACAAAAACTTTAGGCGAAGCTCCATTTAATACAACCTTTACGATTGATTATAGAGTTGGTGGTGGTAAAAACACAAACGTGCCATCAAACACTATTACATCAATTAATAAAATTCAAGTGAGCATGGCCAAACCAAATAATATTGTTACTCAAAGCGACCCTGACAGAATAAATACATTAAGTTCTATAACTGTCAATAATCCAAATCCGGCTACTGGTGGTTCTGATTTTGAAAATCTTGAACATACTAAGCATTATGCATCAGCATTTTTTGCTGCTCAAAATCGTGTAGTTACTGCACCTGATTATATTGCGAGAGTTATGTCAATGCCGTCAAGATATGGAGCGGTTGCTAAAGTTAATGCAGCGCCTACATATTTAGCTCAAAATGATTCATCGCCATCAAAAAAAAGACTTGATACCAATCCATACGGTATCAATTTGTATGTTTTATCATATGATAATAATGGAAAATTAGCAATAGCAAATAATGCTTTGAAAAGTAATATTAAAAATTATTTAAGCCGTTATCGTATGTTAACCGATGGAATTAATATACTTGACGGAAAAATAATTGATATACGTATTAGGTTTCATGTTAAGGTTTTACCATCATACAATAAAAATATAGTTTTAACAGAATGCATTTCAAATATTGCTAAATTTTTCAATACTAAAAATTGGCAATTTAGTCAGCCAATAATAAAATCGGAACTTGTATATGTATTACAACAAATCGAAGGAGTTCAAGCAGTAAAAAATATAACAATTGAAAATATTTATGGTGGTAATTATTCGAATGCTGTTTATGATATTCAATCAAATACTTACGATGATACAATCTATCCATCACGACAAATAAGTATTTTTCAAGTACGATTACCAGAAAACGATATTCTGGGAACTGCTTCCTAACATGGACTTTTTATTTAATATAGAGACTAAAAACTAATGTATTTATACCTAACAGCAAGCTTAGATGCAACAATATATGAAGGACATCCATCAAGTAATTTTGGTCAATCTTCTTTTTTGAAAGTTGGTCGAGTCCGGGAAGATGATGGATTGAAACGCTATCGTTCACTAATAAAATTTGATTTAGATTATGCTTATTCATTATGGAATGGTGGTATTGGTAGTAATTTTATTAATACACATTCGTCAAATCCAACATTTTCTTTACATTTATTTGATGTCTACTCGCCACAAGGTAATCAACCATATGGTTTCGAAATTTGTGCAGATAATCTTAGCATCAACAAATTTTCAAACGAAGGACGAGGAATTGAGGAAGATGGTTATCATACTGGCGCGCCAAGTTGGATTGAACCGATGGGTGGAGTTAGTTGGACAACAACAGGCTCTGACCATTATATTAATGCTCCTGCTGGTTCAGCATCAATGAGATTTGAATCGGGCGATGAAGATTTACAAATTGATATATGGAATTATGTCGACCTTTACGGTTCTTCAAACAAAGGAAGGTATGGACTTGTATTGAGATTATCTGACGATGAAACTTCTGATGGTGGATTTGATTCGGAAAATATTGAAGAAGTTAATACTAAAATGTTTTATTCTCGCCAAACGTCGACAATATTCCAACCAAGACTTGAAATATGGTGGGATAATTCTATTCAAGATGATAAGGGTAGATTCAAGTATGGAGCTTCGAAAAACAATTCTCTTGCTTATTATAATTATTCTAAATCAAGATTGCAAGATGTAACAGACAATGACATGTATCTTGAAATTTTTCCGTCAGGTGTTTCACATTTAATTGGTTCTTATACCGCAGCCCATGTGACAACTGGAATATATCTTGTAGAGAATGTAAATATTACTGGCTCATATGGTACCAGTAATATTGATTATTGGGAATTACAATGGAAAAGCGCATCAACGCTTCACAATACCGAATATATAACAGGAAGTAGTGAGGTTAATTATAGCGAGATAAATTCAGACGATGAAATGGTTATCAATATAAAAAATCTTAGAAGTATATATTCAGTCGATGAATTTGTCAGATTTGATTTATTTATTAGACCTCGTTATCCAGTATACGGATTTACTTCAGGTAACGAGCATTTAGGAAATATGATTATACCAGATATGTGGTATGAAATTGTTGACGCTGATGACTTTAGCACAAAATATAAATTTATGCCTTTCAATAATGTAGCCACTCGATTATCTTACGACAACGGCGGTAATTATTTCAATTTAATGATGTCTTCATTCAATCGTCACCGTACTTATAATATAAAATTAAAATATATGTTGAATAATCCAACTATTATACATTCGAAACGATTCTTATTTAAGGTAGTGTAATGCCAGAAATAGCAATAATAAGTCCAAACGGCGCTAATACACATAGCGTTGCTCTTGAAAGAAAGAAAAGCAATAAACAAATTTTCACCAATATAATTGATGAAGACTTCATTGAATTTATTATTAAACAAGAGCCATCGGATATAGTCATCGAAGATATAGTCATTGAAGATTTAATCAGCGATGAACTATCAAGTACAATGAATGGTTTAAGATTAAGAAAAGGTGCTAACTTAAAATCTTTAATAATACCTCAAGTTCTTGCCAAAATTAATGAAAATAATGCTATAACTGTTGAATGCTGGTTCAAGTATAGATTAAGTGGAGAATTTATACCCAATCTTTACGCTTATTTATTTTCTTTCGGTAGTCCAAGCACGCCAAATTCATTTACCATTAATCTATCAAGAGATGTTGACATTAGAGGTGTATTAGATATTGCTTATGCATCACACAATGTTTTCACGAAAAGAACCAATATTCCCATCAAGAACAATCATTTTTACTACGTATTTTGTTCGATAGGAAGAAGTTTTACTGATTCCGAAGGTGAAGTTATTCCAGCTGATAGTCAACAGCGAATGATAGTAAACATATATGATTTCACCGATGATATTTGGTATTATAGAAGGACCGAAACAGATAATCAATATACACTTTCAAATCCAATAGCTTTTACAGATACTGCTAACAACTTCATTGCAAAAATTGGTGATTTCGTTTTCCCCGAAGCTGCTAATATAGGCATAAGAGGATTTGATGGCGATGTATTTGGTTTAAGACTATGGAACAAATATGTATCTGATTTTGATGTAATCGACCAATTAAAGCAATTGAAAAATCCACTAATAATTAACGGTTTGAATATGACAGAAGACAATTTAATAATTAACATGGATTTTAATGACGCCTCAGGCCAAAATATTTTATATGATATATCTGGCAAAGGACTTGATATGAATTATCTTAATGCCGACAATCAACCAATACAAGAACAAGATAAGCCACTACCACAATGGATAACTGAAAAATCAATATTTAACGATGACTAATATTGTACCATTCACATTAGAGTCATTTACTGGTTCTATAAACATTAATAATATTACCGCTTATTTAATTGATAGGCGAGGCGGTGGACGTATTGCCTATACTTTTGTTTCTGGTGAATTTATTGAAGATGAAAGAAGCGTAGGCTCTTATAAACTAAATCTATCGAGACTGGCTAAGTCAGTTCAGCCGGGTAATTATACGCTCGTTGTTATGGGATTGGAACCACTAATAACCTCAACGATAACTGCTATCAGTCAAGGCAAATATGAAGTAAAAATTTCATTATCTGAATTATCTAAATTTGAAGATGTCAAATCAGAATTAATTTTTACGCATGATTTAGTTTCAGATGAAGACACATACACGATTGTTAATGTTTATGTCAACGAAGAAGAACTTGTTCTTAAGCTTATAAAGCCGTTGACGACAGAAAAAGTCGGCGATAATGTTCAAGTAAGTCGTAGATTATTCGAAAATACAAAAATTCCCGTACGTGTCGAAAAAGAAAAAGATGTATTAAATAACCTTGAATTTCTTTTGAATGCCAATACATCAATCATCGAACAACAAACCGATGAATATAGTTTTACGGATTTGTTTGGTTCGGGAAATATGTCGGAATCAATAAGACATGAGTTTCTTAGGTTAAAAAATGACACGCAGCTTAATATCGACTATAGTGATTTTAGTAATCATACCTATTTTGCATCAGCACAAACTACTCTTGATACTGCTTACAATAAAATTAAACAATTTATTGATTATGAATCAATAAAATTTAATTTCGAAAATAGTAATCTTAAATCTATTCATGATAGTTATGATAATTTACAGCGTGAGATGATGCACGATTTCACTGGTTATGAATGGCATGTTTTTAGTACTGGTTATCCACATTTGGGCGTGGGAACATCATCGCTGCTTCACTATACAACAAGTCAAGTTAGTGGTTGGTATGTTGTACAAAGTTATTCAGCTTCTAAATGGGATGATGAAAACGGCGCTCAGTTATGGCAGCATATACCAAATTATTATTTTATGAATGATGATTATTCTTTTATGTATAATATTATTCATGTTAAAGCAACTCATTTTGATTACATTAAACAACATGTTGACCAATTAGTTAATTTTGTAAATGCTAATTATGATGGAATTGACATGCCTCCCAATGAATTAATTTGGGTGCTTGGAAAATTTATAGGTTTTGAACTTCATGATGGAAATTCTCTAAAGTCGTTATCACAATATTTACTTGGTGAAAATGTTTCAGGTTCAAATGCAACGGTGCCATTAAGAACAATGACACATAAGCTTTGGCAAAGAATAATCAATAATATAACTTACATTTTCAAAACTAAAGGTTCAAAAGAATCAGTCAGAGCTCTATTAAATTCTTATGGAATACCAGCAGATGTTCTTCAATTTAATGAAGCCGTTATCGGAGGAGCTACAACAGAGACAGGTTCACTTGAAACATTTTATCATCCAATTAAATCATCACGATTTATCAATGTTGGCAATAATGATGGTCAATTGAGTTTTGATATAATAGATTTTATTGGTTCAGGTTCAGATAATAGTGGAGCAAGAACATTTGAATTAAATTGTAAATTACATCCAAGCGCACTTGGCGGTCTATCTAATATTAATCCTTTATTTACTAATTTACCATTAGAAAATGGAATTTTTATTGTAAAAAATACTCCAACTTTAGAACCAGCAATACAATTAATGGGTGAAACTGCCGAAATTGGTGATGGTACATTTTCAGCTTCGCAATTATTTAATGATAAGTTTTTCTATATTGCCTTTGGAACTGATAGAGATGACCCTACATTAGCAGTTACGAGTAATTCTTTTTTTAGAATAATACAATACGATGAAGATGGAATTTTAGCTTATAATACTGGATTTTCTTCTCGAACATTTACCGATGGTCAGCAAATGAGTGGATTTACAAATTACACATCTAATCCAACATGGTCATGGAATGCTGGTTCTGATTTTGCATCTATGTCAGTTATGGAATTTCGTTTATGGGATAGAGCATTAACAGAAACAGAGATGCTTCAACATGCACAAGATTTCAAAAGCATTATGCTCGAAGAACCATTGAGTAATTTAGGAACAGTTGATGAAAGATGGAATCTTCGAGACTTACGTGCTCAGTATCATCTTGACGACAATATTGATTTGGATATTGATAGTATCAATACTCTAAGAAATTCATCTGTTAATCCAATTGATATCAGAATGACAAATACCAACTACGGTGCCATTTCTCATCCAACCGTTTCATATTGGGGAAGACTTGTAAAAAATACAAAAACATTCGTTCCTTCAGTAATCGGAAATAGATATGATAGAAAAATTCGTATTGTATCTGGTACTGAATCACCTAACATTAGTGATTTACCTGTAATTGACGCAGTATGGTCACCGGTTCATGCTATCGACCGTGATATACTTGAAACAATTGCCAATCTTGATTTTAATGATTTGCTTGGAGACCCTTCTGAATATTATTCTGGAAGTTATCATAAACTAAAAGCATATCGTGACAATTATTTCAATAAGTATTTTGGAAGCTATGATTACAATAAGTTTATTAAATTAGCTACAAATATGGACCGTAGTCTTAAAAATTCAATTCAACAATTGATTCCTGCACGAGCTAAATTGAATTTCGGTCTTCAGATAGGCAGTCATATGCTTGAACGTAATAAGTTTCAATTCAGAAATATAAACGTGCAAATTCAACCAAAACCTTCAGGTAGTATCGATGAAGGTAATTGGTATGCTACTTACGCACAGAGTTATCTTGAACAAATAGGCAATTTTAACTTTGACTCAATGGAATTTATTGGTAAATTTCCTTATATAGTCGTTCAAGATGGCCACCCGGGTCCTTGGGAACTTAATGTTGAAGGTGAAACACATACAGCTGGTTTATATCAAACTTTTTACCAATCTGCTATATTTAATACGGCATCACTTAAAAACTATCAGCAAAATTATATGTACGCATATGAAGAAATAGCATATGCAACATATCTTGGGACTATTAACCGAGATATTGATTACGTAACAACAGCATCGGCATGGGTAACAAGTTCTACATTTGGTGAGCAAATTGTTATCAAGTAAGATAATTAAAATAGATACATAGAAAATATCTAAGGAGAACAAAAAATGGGATTCTTAAATCCAGAAGAACAAATTGTCAATGCAACATTGACTAAAAAAGGCCGTGAACTACTCGCTAAGGGTGACGGTCGATTCAAAATTTCTAAATTTGCAATTAGCGATGATGAAATTGATTATTCCCAATGGAATACAGACCATGTTTCAGGTAGTGATTGGTATGGCGAGGTTATCGAAGCATCACCTATCTTTGAAGCTTTACCTGACGAAACAATAGTTATGCGATATAAATTAGTAACGCTTCCAAAAGGTTCAACTTCAATTCCGTATGTTGTTGTTTCACCAGCATTCATGTCATTGACTTATCTCGCCCGTGGTATTGTTAAACCTTCAACACTGAATGGTGGTCCGGGATATAATGACGCAAACGGCGGTTATACTTGCATTCTCCATAACAAATCCATTGCATCGCTTCGAGCAACAAGAGTTGCACCGGGACAAACTCCAAGAAATTTACAGATTTCAGAAGCGTTTAACGATGAAACAGCAGTTAATTCAGAATTTGCTGTTGGTCTCGAATTTGAAATAGTTGCTAAAAATGTTACTAATATAGCAGCAGCTTCTCGTACTTCGCTTATTACTGTTTATGGTAATGAATCAGGCACAAGTGCTGTGTTGACATTAACAATAACACCACCTCCACACATAAGCTAAAAGGAAGATAAAGATGGCTGAAAATAATACACAGCAACAAAACAACGCGAGCGTAGCTTTTCCAGCGACAACACCTTCCCAAGTAATTGGTTCATATTCAAATTATTTTAAGATATTTGATATTGATAATGATGTTGTCACAAATCAAAATATTGTAACTGCTCCATTGTTTGGCAGCGAAATTACAAAAATCGGTCCTTTCTTTCATCCAGTAGGATTTAATGTATCTGCATCGGTAATGCCAATGTACGACGCAGAAGGTTCTTCAACTGCATCTAAAGTATATGATGCAGTATTTGGAGTTTTATCAGGAACTGAAATACTATCGGAAGTTCAGCCGGAACATCATGCTGCTTATTCTGCATTGAGAATTTCTTTGATTGATAGTCCTACGACATCATCATTGCTTATGAGTGATATATTTGGTAGCACTGGTTCAAATGCCGTAGTTGCTATTTCTTTTGCTCGAGCAAATTACAAACAACAACTTGACCCCGGAAACTGGGAAATACAAATTAATAGCGGCGTCGTTGCTTCTGTTTCAAAAAGCGGCGTTTATATTGATAATAGTTCTGTTGCTACTGGTTCATATGGAAAAGCTGGTTATCGTACACAAATAGTTAGTGGTAACCTTGACGCTGGACCATATAATACAGTTGCGCTTGGTTATTGTTATCATGACCTTGGATTATTGTTATTTAATGCTAACGATAAATATATTGGAGCTTCTCCATTCGGCAAAATCATAATTTCTGCTTCAGCTGTTTCTGCATCTGCAGCATTAGTAGCAGTAATTGAAGGTCGTTCTCTTGTTCGATTAAATTCAACAAACTATTTTTGCCGAGCAAATAATAGAGAATTCAATTACTCAACTAATCCAACATTTGCTAATGCTGGAACAGGAGAATTGTACATCACTGAGTTTAAGACAAATCCGAATACATATTGTACGACAATTGGACTATACAATGATGATAATGAATTACTTGCGGTGGCAAAAATGAGTCAACCTATTCAGAAAAGTTTTGATAGAGAATTTGTAGTTCGTGTTCGTATGGACTATTAATTGAACTGTTGCTATTTAACATGCGCTTAAATTATGATTAAAAACTTTGATAGTATAGAAGAAGGATTTCCAGTTGTAACTGAAAGTCAAGAAACATCAGCGCAGAAATTTGAAAGAATGGCTGGAGAAGCAACCGTATCTTATTTTCAGCCTCAATTTTATTTACCTGTCGAAGATTTTAATGACCGCATATATGAGTTTATTGCTCATAAATCATACAACGTAACAATAACATCGGGCGCGGTAGATAATAATGACATTTTATTTTATCAGGTATCTCCAAATAATGCTAATAGTGATAAAGGTTATTATCAAATTCTAAAGACTGCAGCATCTCAATCAGCTGAACGATTTGCTGCTTATCCAACTACTGGTTCTAATAAAGTTGACATAGCTTCTGGAGGATTACTTATTTCTATTCCTTCAAATAGACTTGGCGAAGGAATAGAAATAGGTTCAGTATCAGTGACATATGATGTTACTGGATTTACACTTGTTACTACAGATTCTTTACGCGATGACGGACAAGGCAATTTGATTGGTGAGAATTCTTCACCACCTCTTGTCGGTTCTGTATTTTATGGTCATGGAATTATATTCATACCTGATAGAAATCCTGATTCATTATGGTCAAAATTTGGTGATGATGCTGGTGATTACATTACTCTTGAATATCGTTCGAAAGTACCTATTCGAGAACATAATTGGTATTGTCACATTCCTCAAGGAGCGTTTAATTTTAGTTATAATCCAACATCACATGATAATCCAGCCAGCGATACTGGAAGTACGGCAATTAAGCGAAAAAATATACCGTTCCAACCATATATTTCATCTGTTGGATTATACAATGATAGAAATGAATTACTTGTTATTGCTAAATTGGCGAAACCAATAAAAAAAACAGTCGACATGGATTTGTCATTTCATATTCGTATCGACTTTTAACATAAGAAAAGTAAAATGTAAAGGAGCGCCTCTATACTGAGGCGTTTCAATTATAGGAGAGCAAAATATGATTTTAGGTCTTGATATTAGCACAACAGCTGTCGGTTGGTGTTTAACTAAGGTTGCTGAAAGTAAAGAAATAATTATCGTTGACGGTGGGTTCTGGAAGAATGATAATAGAGACATCTATGACAACGCAGAAGAGTCAATCAAGCGCATAGATGATATTATTGACCGCTTCAAGTCATCAATCAATCTGGTGGTCGTAGAAGACTCTGCAAAGAAATTTACGCAAGGAAAATCAAGTGCCGATACCTTATTCAAACTTTTTTCTGTAAATTCTATTATTTGTTATCACATATCTAAAATCAGAAAATATAAGGCTATTCGGCTCGCGCCAGCTTCGGCTCGTAAAGCAGCTTGGGGAACTACATTTTTGTCAAAGATAGAACGCGAAATGACTTTTCCTGATATTGCAAAGACAAATCAGCGTAAACATCAGATTTATCTTGCAGCAGTTAAAAAATATGGTGAAAGATTAGAAGAGTTTATCGTTATTAACCGAAGGTCAGATAAAATGGTTAAGGAAAACTATGATTTTATTGATAGCTTAACACTATCGCGCGCAGGCTGGATAATATAGTTTGCCTTTTTAAGTTAAAGAGTTAGATTATCTTATAATGGAAAATCAGATAATCAAGATTCTTAAAAAGTATTTAGGTGAGCATAAAAAACATAGCTCTATTCAATATAGCTTTGTTTGCCCTAAGTGTAAAAAGTCCGATAGATATAAACTTCAAGTGAATGTAAAAAAAAATATGTTTCACTGTTGGGTTTGCGAATACAAGGGTCGTAATATAGTTAGTTTGCTTAAAAATTTGCAAGCGTCTGTAACAGACATGCAAGAACTCGCAAAACTATTAGGTGTACCTGAAATTAAAGAAATTGAAGATACTCAATATAAAAGAATATCTTTACCATGCGATTTTAATTCTTTGTTGATGCCTCGAAAAACTATTTATGCTAAAGCAGTTTATGATTACGCTATAAAACGGAAATTAACACCACAAATTATGGCCATGTATAATCTTGGCTATAGTCTTGAAGAAAAATATTTGAACTATCTAATCATTCCATCTTATAATATAAGTGGAGAGTTAAATTATTTTCAAGCACGTAATATTATTGATGATGATTGGCGTTCAAAATTTCTTAATCCGCACGTTGAGCGTAATAAAATAATTCCTTTCGAACTATATGTTGACTGGAATGAACCAATTATCATAGTTGAAGGTTTCTTCGATATTAATCATTACCTTAATTGTTTACCATTATTAGGAAGTGCAATCGTCAAAAAAGACGAAGGAATACCTAAATTAGTTTTGACATTATTAGAATGCCAAACACCAAAAGTTTTCATCATGTTAGACCCGGACGCCATAAAAAAAGCGCATGATATTTGTCGTATACTTTATAATTATGGAATCGAAGTGTGGTTTGTTGACATATCACCTCACAAAGACCCCGGAGTATTAAGCTATTCACAATATGAACATTTTATAGAAAATGCTATAAAAGTGAATGAGCACGTTTTATTTCAGATGAAAATGAGGAATTAATATGTCCGAAGATAAAAGTCTCGTAATAGCGCACATAGCTGATGTTCACGTAAGGAACATTTCGCGCCATGAAGAGTATAAAAATATTTTTGCCAAACTTTACAAAGATTTGAAATCAAGAAAAATTGACCTTATTGTTATTGCAGGCGATATTTTTCATTCGAAGACACAGTTATCACCTGAGTCGCTTGGTTTAGTCAGCGAATTCTTAAATAATTTAGCCGATATAACTCAAGTTTTAGTTATACCCGGTAATCACGATGCTAACTTATCTAATCAAGATAGAATGGATGCTTTATCACCGGTAGTTGAATTGCTTAATCATAAAAATATTTATTATTTTAGTAAATCAGAAATTTGTAGATTTTATGTTACATCAGCTGATATGTTAATCAATCTTGGTGTATTCAGTTGCATAGACACTTCTGGATATGATAGAGTAAATGAAGAAATCAAAAAAAATACACCTAATGATAAAATAAACATTGCTTTGTATCATGGTGCTATTAATCTTGCAAAAACAGATATAGGTTTTACTTTTCATGATGGGCGCAATCCAGAATCATTCGATAATTGGGATTTTGTACTTCTTGGAGATATTCATAAGCGACAAGATGTTAATGAAAAAGGTAATATGAGTTATCCGGGTTCACTGATTCAACAGAATTTTGGCGAATCACTTGATAAGGGATATTTGCTTTGGACAATTAAATCAAAAACCGATTGGAATAAACAGTTTGTTCGACTTTACAATTCATTAGGTTATTATACGCTTAATATTCGTGATAGTAAAATTTCACTTCCAAATTTAACTGATGTACCAGACAATGCACGATTTCGTATTATTTTTCATGATAGTGTAAACATAGCTGACATAAAAAGAATACGATACGAAATAACTTCTAAATATAATCCGCATTCGATATCAACAGCCATCAAGCACAATGAAATACAATTATCTAATATTGATGATAATGATGTTGTAAATGTTCGAAATAAACTAACTCAAGAGAAACTTTTTAGAAATTATTTTGAAATTAGTGACCATATTGTAGATGAAGATATGTTTGCTCAAATTTGGAACATACATGAAGATTCGTGGAATGAGTTGATGAATACATATGAAGAAGCTGAACGCTTCACAGACTGTAAAATCAAAAAACTTGAATTTGAAAATTTGTTTAGTTATCGTGGCGAGCATAAAATTGATTTTGAAAAAATGCCCGGAATAACTGGAATATTTGGTGCGAATGCTTCAGGTAAATCAGCTATTGTTGATATTTTATTGTATGTATTTTTTTGTAATACATCACGATTCATTAGTAAGATTGGCAGAATAGTAAATAACAAAGAAGATGTTAAGGAAGGGTGGGCAAAAGTATATTTTGCTGTCGGCGATACAGATTATTATATCTATCGAAAAACAACTAAACTTACAAATAAATATGAAGAATTTATTCGTTTTCGTTCAGATGTTGAATTTTATAGAAAAGACAAAGATGATAATTGGCTTTGCTTAAATGGTATTCAAAGAACAGAAACAGAAAAAATGATTCGTAATATCATCGGTACGATTGAAGATATTACCGTGACTTCAATATCGCCGCAAAATGCTCTTACAAAATTTATTGATTATGGTTCAACTGACAAGAAAAAAATGCTCAATAAATTTCTTGATATTGACGTGTTTAGTGTTCTTTACGATTTAGCTAAAGAAAAAGCAAATACTGTTGAACGTATTTTGAAAAATTTCAAAAAAACTGATTATAATCAACTTAGAATTCAATGTGAAAAAAGTAACAAATTATCAGCAATGGAATTAACAAAAATTGATTCCGAAAAAAAATTAGTTGTGCAAGAACTTGAAAATTCAGAACAACATATTATCGAATATAGTGAAAGAATATATTCTGATATCGAAGACATCGACATATCAAAGATTCATCGCTTACTTGAAGCAAACAATGATAAAATAAAAGAACATCAAAAAGAACTTGAAGAAACTAAGCAGTGGATTGTTAATAAAAATGATGAGATGAATGAATTAAAAGTTTACTTAAGCGATGACAATCCTATAATGATGAGTATAGCAGTTTTCAATGAACAATTAAGTAACCAAGTTGATTCGATGGAAAGAATTAACAAAACAATTCATACTATCGAAAGTTCACTTGAACAACAAGCCAAAACTATTAAATTTTTCGACAGCAATCGCTGTGATAGCACGGGCTGCAAATTTATGGAAAAAATTGGTAATTTTTTAGAAGAACAACCAACTATAAGAGATAAAGTCGAAGAATTAAAAGTTATTCGAACAACACTTGTAAAAGCTATGCAATCAATAGAAAGTCAAATTTCCGAAAAAAGACGTGAACTTAAAGTTAAACGTGATAATTTTCATAGAATAAAATTATCAATAGCTCAGCGTAAAGTAAAACAAAGTAATGTAGAAAGTGCTATACTTAAAGTTGATAATAACATTGGTATACTTCAACGTGAAATTGCACGATATGAACTCAATTCTAAAAAAATTGAAGAAAATACGTTTAACAACAAAAAGATTAAGCATGAAAGAATTAATAAAGAGTCTTTGAAGATTGATTTGGAATTTATTGATACCAAAATTAATAAAATTCGAACTGAAATTATTGTTAATGAAACAAAAATAACTCAAATTAAAGAACAATTTGAGCAAATGGAAAAAGTAGAAAAAGAATTTAAGGCTTATTCGTTGTATTTAGAAGCTATTCATCATAAGGGTGTTCCGTATACTATTCTTTTGAAAATGCTTCCTCGTATAAATTATGAGATTAATAAAATTTTATCTAATGTCGTACCATTTAATATTGTTATCGAAAATCCTGATGAAGAAGAAAAAAAGACTCTCGAAGTTTGGATTGAATATCCAAATGAAGAAAAACGTTTATTAAATCTTGGTTCTGGTATGGAAAAAGTTGTCAGTGCCATTGCTATCAGAGCCGCATTAATGTCTATCTCTAATTTACCGAGATTCAACATTTTTCTTATTGATGAAGGATTTGGTGCGCTTGACCCTGAAAATCTCAGCGCTTCACATTCGATGTTTACTTACTTATGCAATATTTTTGACAATGTGATTATTATTACTCACATTGACTCATTAAAAGATATTGTAGATTGCACAATTGATGTAAAGCGCGATGATGAAGGCGCATCATATTTCTATATAACAGAAGGTAAATAAATGAAATGGCACCAATTAAGCAGATAACATTTCCTTTACCAAAGGGATTAAGCGAGCTTAATACGATTGATATTGAAGATTTAAGTGTAAATTCACCTCAATATTTTAATGTGTCTAAGCTAAAATTAATATACGGTTTGGGTTATCATTCGATAGTTATTAGAGGGAGCAATACACTTAAGAAGTTTTCAATTATAAATTATGAGATGTATGATTCCTACAGCGTACAAATTCCTTGCCAAGTTAAGGTAAATAATATAACTGTTGGTGCTACAAGTGCTTTGCTTTCATTTTACATAAACAATATTCATTCGAATGGTGAATGTACATTGATTCTTGTTGGTAGCGAAAAAACAGGCCGTCATTCAACTCGTGACCCAGCTGTATCAAATGTTAGATGGGTACAAAAATTAACAATTGATAAATATCGTAATAATGACGATGATTTGATTTTTAATGGTTTACCCGAATTATTGTATTCCGAAACTGCAAATGGAGTTGTTAATGATAATGGTGATGAAGTAACTCTCGCTAATGTTGACCTTAGTTTATTAACTCCATTCTCTGGTAAACTTGAACGTGTTTCAATTTATTCACGTCTATCTAATACTGAAAACGATTTTGGTCTATCAACAATATATAATCTTAGACCAAGTTCAGAAACTACTGGTAGCATTGTTGATGTAGATTTAAGTGAGTATGTACAATATGCATCGGAATCACAAATCACTAATGAAGTAAACGATTCGAATATCAATTTTAGTGTGCCACTTGTTATAATAGATAAGCCAACTTATTATGATTTGAAAGTAACTTTTGACGATGGCAAAGATTCGTTTGCGCGCAATGATATCGGGGAACCATTATCTATTATACTTAAAAATATACCATTCAGTGGCGTAGAATCAGTAGCTTCATTAAATTACGAAAATGTCATAGGTGTTCCTAATGTTAAATGGGTAAATTCACCAAACGAAGAAAATACTGAATCAGGCACGCTCGGAACTTTTAATACTGCAATTGAACTTACTTGGCTTGATATAAATTTATTATCGCTGGGTTCATTTCCACTAAGAACAACAGATATTTATGGTATTCCAAGAGATTTAACATATCGTAACGCTCGTACGGCAAGCAAATATGCTGTATGGATGTTTATAAGCAATGAAAGAGAATATTCACCTGACTGGCAACATCCGGGTCGAGTTGTTTTATATAACGCTAATTTATTTAATCAATCATTGTTTAATCAAAAATCGCTTCCTACACCTGATGGAAAAGGCGCATGGTATTTTAAGGGTTTCTTTGGAACAAATTACGCAACAATCGACGTACCAAGAGGTCATACAGTATCTTTTTGGGTTGGTATTATTACAAAATCAACTAAAATACCTACTCTTGATTACTATCGTCCAAATCTAAACCCAGCAATATAATATGACACTTATTATTTCTTCATCATACCCATATAAACTTGACACTGATTTGACGTTAATTATTGCTTCAAACAGTCAATATGCTATACTCGATACAACTATGTCATCCAGCTGGATTGAACATGAAAATAGCTATCAAT
>Ga0105050_10003880_pt1 | contig 20375 bp, 18 predicted proteins | sample FRY01_FD_78088 | JGI IMG/M metagenome (GOLD analysis project Ga0105050, IMG submission 78088) | Freshwater microbial communities from Lake Fryxell liftoff mats and glacier meltwater in Antarctica - FRY-01 | ecosystem: Environmental > Aquatic > Freshwater > Ice > Glacier meltwater ...
CACGTTTCAACGTCTGCTGCCAAATCATTGGACGCAGGAGCGGATGCCTGCAAAAATCCACCGCCCTGTTCCGAGGTCGAAAGACCGAAAGCGAACCTCACCCTTGCCACTAAAATCCAAGAAGAACCAACGTGCAAGGTCTGAGAAGACACTCGCTTCGCTTTAATCCTCGTTATCGCGTGACAAATGACCGCTCGCATTGATGGCAAGATAAAGTCGCAACATCATCATCACACTGAAGATGGTGCCCATCGTTCCAAGCACACTGATCTCTTGAATGCCGAAGTATGTGGGTTCGGCAAACATCACTGGGGGCACTTTCATGGCGAGCAGCAACGCCGAACCAAGAAAAAGCGCACTGGCGATCAAGCCGACCACCAATCGGTTCACCGTGGAACCGATTTTTCGATGGTCGAGCTGTATTTGCAGCTCACCGCGGCGAGTTTGTTCCAGCAGCCCTACCAGCTGGTCTGGCAAAATTTGCATCAGGTATTCTGCTTCAATCATCATGCGTCTGACTTGATGCAGGCGTCGTCGTGGGCTGAGCCGCTTCAGAGCGGCCCGGCGTACAAAAACGGCCATGACTTCCAGGGCATCGAAATCTACTTTGAGGGATGACAGAGTTCCTTCCAACGAGATCAACATCTTCATCAACATCGCGGACTGGCTCGGCAGCTTGATCCCATGCCGATGCAAAAGATCCCCCAAATCATTCAGCGCTCCGGTCAAATCAAACCGTCCGAGACTCTGGCGACCGTAGGTGGACACAAACTCCGAGACATCGATCGACAACGCCGCTTCGTCGAGCGTCATCGGTGCGTCACCCGCTCGGCGAATGAGCTGCGTCAAGCGAGCGCTGTCCGCCACGCTGATCGCAAACAGCATTTCCTCGATTTGTTCTCGAAGCCGTGTATCGATCCGTCCGATCATTCCGAAATCAAGAATACCGATGGCTCCCGAGTCGGTCGCGATCAAGTTGCCGGGATGCGGATCCGCATGAAAGAGTCCATGGGTAAAAAGCATCTGCATATAGGTTTCGGTGATCGTCTTGGCCATCTGATGACGAACTTCGGGCGAGAACTTTTCGGCCGGACTGCAGCGAGACAAATCTTCTCCAACCAACCGAGTCATCACCAATACCCGGCGGGTGCAAAGCGATTCGATCGGGACCGGAATGGCGACATCTTTATTGTCCTTCAACAACTCCGCGAACAAATCGAGGTTCTGCATCTCGCGCCCAAAGTCGAGCTCGCGCCGCAACACAGGTGTCAACTGACGAACCATCGCTTCGGGGGAGAACGCAGCCAGCCCTTCCACGCGTTCGGCAAGCTGCGCCAAACCGCACAAAACATCCAGATCGCAGAGCATGACGTCTTCGATGCCTGGCCGCTGGACCTTGATGACGACTTCGGTTCCGTCGGCCAATCGCCCGCGATGAACTTGGCCGATTGAAGCGGTCGCGACCGGGGTGTCGTCAAAGTCGACGATCTCAAATTCGAACTTTTCGCCCAGTTCCGCATGAAGGGTTTTCCGAATGGTTTGGGAGTCGATCGCTGGCACGTTGCTGTGCAAGAGCTTCAATTCGTTCGCGATCAACGGACCGATCAAATCGGGACGGGAAGCCAGCACCTGCCCTAATTTGATGAATGTTGGCCCCAGTTCCGTCAACGCCAGACGCAATCGAACTTCGCGAGAATGCGATGCTAGCGGCAGCCCCTCCGAATCCTTCAACCAATTGCGAAACGGCAATTGCGGGAACTGGCTGAGCCAATCCGCCAGCCCGTAACGGCGAAGTACATCAAGAATCTCTCGCCATCGTCTTAGGTTACGATACAGTTGTGGAATTGCCGTGATCTTCATGGCAACTATCGTACTCGCAATGGAATGGTTTTTCGGTGTGCCTTAATCGCAAAGAATCGCTTTCATTTATCGCCGCGCTGTTTTCATTCTGCGTCATAACGGTTGTAAGTAACGGACAGTCCGCGGAAACCGTCTCCTTCAAGGACTCCAAAGGCGTTGTTCGTCGAGTCGTCGGCGAATCGTTGGTGACGGCCCAGGACGGAGGACTTTTTTTCCTGGGTGACGATGGACACATTTGGACGATCCTACCCGAAGCGATTCAGTCGCATGAATCAAACGACCATCCCGTCGTACCGATCGACGCTACCGAAATAGGACGACGACTGCTCAAAGAATTGCCCGCCGGATTTTCGGTGCATCAAACCGGCAACTACGTCATTGTCCACAACACCAACGAAGGCTACGTGAGGTGGGTGGGAGCGTTATTTGAGCAACTGCACCGCGGCTTTTATACATACTGGAAGAACCAAGGCTGGGAATTGCCACCGCCGACCTATCCGCTGATCGCGCTCGTATTTGCTGACCGGGCAAGCTACGACGCTTATGCCCTTGAGGACGTCGGCGAAGCGGCACGATCGACGATTGGCTATTACAACCTTGAAACCAATCGAATGATTACCTTCAACGTCCCTGACGTTGAACGCAACGTTGCCACCATCATTCACGAAGCGACCCATCAACTCGCTTACAATTCTGGACTGCAAAAACGATTTGCCGACAACCCCATGTGGGTCAGCGAAGGGATGGCGGTCTTCTTCGAATCGCCTGACTTCAACACCAAAAATGGTTGGCGAAGCATTGGCAAAGTAAACGCGGTAAATTTGGCGAGATTTAAAAACTATGTCCCCAGACGCGGCAGCGAATCGCTCGCCAAACTGCTTGCGGATGACATGCGATTTCGACAAGAGGCCACCGCATCGGATGCTTACAGCGAAGCATGGGCAATGACTTACTTTCTGCTCCGTACCAAGAAGAAAGAGTACACGCAGTTTCTTAAAAAACTCAGCGAAGGCAAACCGCTTGAAACCCGCAACGCGCGGGAGCGTATCGAACTGTTTCAACAAATGATTGGCATGGATCTGGCAACACTGGACAAACAGTTTCTCGTCTACATGAGCCGCGTCCAATGACGACGGACTGATGACTACATCGTATCCGCGAGGCTGACCGCGACTCGCTTGCCGACGACGATGTGGTCCAGTACCTTGATGCCGATGATGTCACCCGCTCGCTTCAATCGATCGGTGACCGCACGGTCTTCGGAGCTGGGCGTCGGATCGCCCGATGGATGATTGTGAACGAGGATAACGGATGCCGCCGCATCACGAATCGCGGGACGGAAAACTTCTCGCGGATGAACCAGACTCGCATCGAGGGTCCCCACGGTAATCTGATGCCGCGAGATTGGTTGAAGCTTCGTATCCACGGTCACGATATGAAACTCTTCTTGGCAGCCGTCAATGGCGAGCCTCGCAAAGTGATGGAGGCAATAGTCGATCGCAGCACGAGTGCTCGTGATTTTCTCCGTCGGTAAATTTTGCTGCATCGAATCGGCGACACGACGTCCGAGCTCGACCCCCGCCATGATTTGGCAATACGCGACCTCCGAAACTGCGGTGCTGACTCGCTTTAGTTCGCTCGGGGACATCGAGCGGAGATTGTCGAGCCGACTGCCAAAGTGATTCGCGATCCTCTGGCCGGACTGCACCGCCGATTCACCTTTACGACCAGACCGGATCAGAATCGCTAACAACTCAGCCGTTCGCAGCTTATCGGCCCCATCTTTGATCAATCGTTCACGGGGCCGTTCATCTTTGGGCGTCTGCGTGACTTGGTCGCCAACGATTTGTCGATAGATCCAAGTATCAGGCGTAAAGTCGACACTCGCTTTCCAACAAAGCTTCGTTGCCCGGCCGGCACGAATCTTTTCGATCATGCCGTCTTTGCTAAGCTGATTGAGCACTGCCGTCACAAACGCGGGGCTCGCCTCATGGCACTGCTGCTGAAGCTCCTCCTTGGTAAACTCGACCAAGAAGCCAATCACCCCCAACACTTTCTCATACTTTTCCCGACGCAATTGTTCAGAGCGAGAAAGCATGGAGAACGCTTTGGTTTTAGGGTGCAGCGTGAAAGTGAGAGTCCGCCAACCGCCGAAGCTTTGGAACCAAGACTTTTAAAGCTCGCGAGCGGTGGCTAAGGACATTTTTCACCGCAGAACCGAGCTGCGCAAAAGTGAGGTGGTACTCTGGGATAGTAAACAGAGGATCATAGCCGAAACCGCCCTGTCCTGACAGCGTTTCTGCGATCACACCACGACACATTCCCCACGCCTCCAACGCGACGGCACCGGACGGATCGGCAACGGCAATATAGCATGTAAACGCCGCACCTCGCCGTTCACAAGGGATGCCACCGAGTTCGCTCAGCAACAAGCGATTGTTCGCCTGATCATCGCCATGCTTTCCAGCGAAACGAGCGGATAAAACTCCGGGGCGACCACCAAGCGCATCCACCGAAAGACCACTGTCCTCGGCGAGGACCCAGCGTTTCAAATGAACCGCTTGTTCGGTCGCCTTGAGACGAGCATTCTCAGCGAACGTGACCCCGGTTTCATTGACATCGATCGTGTTACCGATGTCGGAAAGCGAATGGAGTTGGAACAAGTCATCGGGAAGCATCTCCCGAAGCTCGATCACTTTGTGCTGATTGCCAGTACCAAGAACAAGATCGAACACGGGCTGCTTTCGTGAAGTGTTATCGCATTCCAAGCTTGCCCATGTAGAGACTTCGCTTGGATTTCTTGGGAACCGCAATCGGAGTGGGCTGCACATCATAGGGAATCGACGCTACATGATTCGCTGCGATGCCCGGTCCAAACTGTGTCGGCGAACTCTGATTACCGGCGCAGTACTTCTGCATAATTTGTCGGATCGCGGCGTCGTATTCAAACCCGCCATTTGGCAATTGACGGCCGAGTGCATCGAAACTTCCGATGGTCACCAAGCTACGTGTGCGATCATGAAATTGGTAGGCCTCGACGCCCTGTTTTCGCAACTCTCGAACCATCTTGTCTGCGTTTTCGGCACAACTGTCCATGCGTTCGCTGCTGGGCTTGAACTCGCTGTCTTTCGTGCCGTTCATGATGACACCTAAGCCCGCAAATGTTCTCACCACAACGGTGTATCGCCCCGGGTTATTGAGAAGGCTGAACTCAACTTGATTATTCAATTCCATCACGAACGAATCGACTTCCGGTGCACTGAAGAATTCTTCAGGCAACAAGGGATTGGTCGTCGCAAACGCACCACCAAGAGGGCCTTCTTCCGACTTACCCGTTCGTTTCATTAAGTTTTTTTGTAGCTTACGAACCGCGGCCAATGGATTGTCTTCTTTGGATTCTTCGACGCCAGGGCCACTCAAGGACTTGGGGCTCGCAGCCTTCAATCGCTTGAGGTCCTTGATCAACTGCGGGTGATTCACGGAGTCGTATTCGCCCACCAAAACCGCATATGCTTTGTAGCTGGATTGATTCGCGTATCGAGCGGTGCGTCCATCGGGGCTGGTGAGATCCAAACGGCCACCGAAGTCGAAATCCTCTTCATGAATGAACGAGGCGAGCCCATGGTCCTTGCTTAGTTCGTCGGCAAGCGCATTGGCTTGCTGCTTTCCTTCCTCACCAGCAAAGGATGCGGCAAGGATCATCCATGGACCGTCGACCTCGGATAATTTGCGACTTCCTGTTTCTTTCGCGGACGCAGCCGGATCTCGACCGAAAATCTTCAGGAACCCGGGCGGGGCGGCGGCGACTGACACCACACTCATCGCCAGTGTGCAGAGGGTGACCAAGTTCGCCGCAAGAAAAGTCTGTCGCATCGCCATCCTTGGCTCCCACATCGTAAATATTGAATGCAGTTTCCAATCGGAAACTCTTTCTTGATGGCGTACCTATCAAAACATCGCCTCAGCGAGAAAGAGGGATTTTGAAAACGTGCCCCCGTGCCCCCGGGACACCATCCCTGCACCGAACATGCCAAGCCCCCGGGACAACTAAAGTTCCGCCGTTATTTTTTTTCTGGTCAGTCCGCCTCACTTGTAGGTCAAGAAGCTTCACACATCACCTGTGCGGACTAACAATCGGCTCCTCGAATGAGCTTAGAACCACTGCTGGATCGTTGGCTTGATTACGATCTCTGGAACGTTTGCGCGAGGCGGCAACTTACAAATCGCAACAATGATTCCGGCAATATCTTCGGGCTGCAGAATCGCATCTTTATGCTCCTGAGAAACCGGCGTCGGGCGGTTGTCCAATATCGGAGTGTTGACTTCACCAGGATAGACGTTGGTAATGCGAACGCCTTCTTCACGAACTTCGTTACTAACCGCTGTTCCTAGAGCAGTCATCGCGAATTTTGATGCACAATAAACAATGCCTCCGAGCTGGATGGCGCGTTTGCCGGCGACGGACGAGATGTTGATGATCAATCCGTCGCGTCTGGCACGCATCGCGGGCAGGACTTCCAACATGCACCGGTAAGCTCCCGTCGCATTGATCTTCATCACGCGATCCCAGTCGTCGGGATCCATCGCTGCCATCGTGCGGTTCTGTATATTGATTCCTGCACTATTGACGAGAATATCGATCTCACCGAGTTGCGAATGGGCCGTCGCAAAAAAATCACGAATGCTTTCGGGCTCCGCAACATCGAGTGATTTGCAGACAATCCGATGGGTCGATTCGATCGACTGGGCAAGCTTTAGAAGCGGTTCTTCGCGACGACCACCGATGATGACGCGGCATCCGGCAAGAGCCAACTCTTTCGCAATTCCGGCGCCGATTCCCGTACCGCCACCCGTAATCGCCACGACTTTATTGATCAGCTCAAGCATTTATTTGTGCTTTGCAAGTTAAATGAAAAATTGTTTTTTGCTTGGAGAGTTTATCGCGAGTCCTTTGCTGCGTCACCCGCTTCGGGCGTTGCAAAAGGAGGACGGATTGGCGGATAATCGTTAGGCGTCCCGCTACCACTGCAATTTCTTTTATCGATGGGTGTCAATGTCGACCGCGAACGCACTGGACACGACGATCGCGGTCGTCACGCCGGAGAACATCGCTTTTGAATATCAATTGGCTGGCCCTTTCCGGCGATTGCCCGCCTATCTGATCGATGTGGCAACACGATGGGCCGTGATTTTGTTGTTTGTTTTTATTTTGTTGATGATTGGGGTACTCACTAACATCTCTTCGTTCGGTTCGTTTCTGCTTGCAACCGGCATGGTGATCTATTTCATCATCAGTTGGTTTTACGGAACTTTTTTAGAAACCTATTTCAACGGCCGAACGATCGGAAAATGGGCGTGTGGATTGCGAGTCATCTGTGTCGATGGAAGACCGATCGATGGCACGCGAGCCGTCATTCGTAACCTCGTCCGAATCGCAGACATCGCACCGTTCGCCGCGGCGAGTCAGTTCTACGATGATGCCAGCACCCTCATTTGGATTCCCACGGGCATGGTCGGATTCATCAGCGTCATCTGCACTCGCCGAATGCAGCGTCTAGGCGACTTAGCCGCGGGAACGATGGTCGTCGTGGATGAGAAAAGCTGGCGGCTGCCAGTCACCAAAATCGAAGACCCACGAGTTCCCGCGTTAGCGGCTTACATCCCTGGCGACTATCGAGTGACTCGCAGCATGGCAAGAACACTAGCGATTTATTGCGAGCGTCGAGCTTACCTCACGCCCGCTCGTCGGCGCGAGATCGCGATGCATTTGACAACGCCGCTGATCGAGCGTTTTGAATTTCGTCCCGACATCGATCCGGATCTTTTGATGGTCGCACTTTATCATGCGACCTTCCTATCGGATTCACGAAGTGAGCCACCTGCGTTAGGACCGCTTGCCAATGCAAGTCCATTGCTGCGAGACCTTAAGAAGCAAACATCGGAGCTTGGCACTATCAATCTGCGTGAACAGCAAGCTGGGCCGGTTGATGGACCGCTGATCGCAACCGCCGTGAATGAGTCTGCGGACGAGTCTGCAAAGGAATCCGCAAACGAATCCGCAAACGAATCCGCGAAGGAATCCGCGACTGATGGAGCGGTGCATTCATGAATGTTGCCAAGGTACTTGAAAAGCGTCAGCAACAATGGGCGGAGCTTGAAAAGCTTTGCGACATGCTGGAAGTGCGAGGGCAAGATCGAAAGCACGGCGCGGCGGGAATCTCGCGATTTGCAACTCTCTATCGTGCCGCGTGTGCGGACCTTGCATTATCCGATTCTTATCAATTGCCCCCGGCAACCGTCACTTATTTGCACCGACTTGTCGCAAGAGCCCACAACCGTTTGTACCGCGCCAGTCGCATCGACCCAACGACCTGGGCAGATACCGTTTTACGAATCGCTCCCCAACAAATCTTCATGGATCCTTGTGTTCGGGTCGCGACATTCTTGTTCTTTGGTCTGTTCACGTTGGCTGCCTTCCTTGGCGTCAATGAACAGTGGTTCCCTGACTTTGTTCCGCAGTTGGTCGGGCAAGAGCAAATCACACAGTTTGAAACCATGTATGAGAAACCGGTCAGCGGATCGCTTGATCATTACATTGCGATGGCGGGTTTCTATATCATGCACAACACGGGAATCGGGCTGCAGTGCTTCGCATTTGGAATCCTGATTATCCCCTGTTTGTTTAAACTCGCATTCAACGCCGTCACTCTGGGAGCGATGTTTGGTTACATGGCACGGGAGGATTCGAGTGGTGGAGACAACTTCATGCACTTTGTGACTGCACATGGGCCGTTTGAGTTAACTGCGATTGCTCTCGCCGGAGCCGCGGGCCTTCGATTTGGGCTGGGCCTTTTCTACACGAACGGATTGACTCGCGTCCAATCGCTTCGCGACGCCGCCACGCGTGCAGTTCCGATCATGGCCGCATCGGCGACTCTCTTTTTCCTCGCCGCGTTCACCGAGGGCTTTATCTCGCCCAGCCCCCTGCCCTACCTTTTCAAAGCGTTTTGGGCAATCTTCTCCGCAGGATTGATCAGCTTTTACTTCGTGGTTCTTGGCTTCCCCCGTGACGACCGTCCGTTCTTAAAGAATGATGGAACGTTTGATCCTTTCGCGAACGACGAAAGTTTGTAAGCCATGCAACTCGATCAAACCCACGTCACGATTCGCGCGAGAACGCTAACCGAAATCAGCGACTTGGCGATGGTGATGATTCGGTCTTATCCGACAGCGATCATCATTGGATTCGCCATGGGTGCATTGCCCTGGGCCATCCTCAATGCTTTATTGCTGGGCATGATTCCCATCAACGAATTTCAAGTGGGGACGTTCGATGAAGACATGTATTCGAGTCTCGCGGCGTATCAAATTTTGATGGCGATGCTGGTCTTTGTACAAACTCCCGCCGCCGGAGTTTTCACGACGATTTACATCGGCCAAGCCATCTTTGAAAGCGGCACAACTTGGCGGACTGTAATCAGGGAAGCAAAGACGTTGTTCCCACGTTGGTTTTGGGCCCTTGGTATCCTTCGCGGCCCGGTGCCGCTCATGTTGTTTGTGCTGTTATTCTGGGGCCGGGATTACTCTTATGAAATTGACTACGGATGGCCGATTTCGATCGCCATGGTGGTGATGATGATTCGTAGCTGTCGTCCGTTTTTACCCGAGATCATCTTGCTGGAACGATGTCCGCTGACGACCAAGAAGCAATCACCCGTCATTACCGCAGGCCGGAGAAGCAGCGCCCTTCATCGACCGATTACCGGTGAATTGCTTGGTCGTTTCATTGCCATGACCATCTTGTTGATCGCAATGACAATGCTCGGTTTCTATAGCTTGCTTTGGGTGCGCGGCATCCTTTTCGGCATGTGGGAATGGGACGCGGTGGTCTACTTGATTTTGTATCCGCTCGCGCTTTGGGCCTCAGCATCGCTCAGCGTTTTGATAAGATTCCTAAGCTATCTCGACACGAGGATACGTCTGGAGGGCTGGGAGGTACAACTGGCGGTGCTCGCCGAATCCATTCGACAGTTTGGCGATCGAGACAAACCCGTGGTTGAGGCAAAGCCGCTTGTTCAATCCGCACGCGTGCTGGAAGGGTGAAGATGAAATCCAACTTTGGCTACACGCTTGGCCTCATCATCAGTTTCTTTTGTGTCTTTAGCGTTCACTCGTTGACGGCCAATGCCGATACGGACCAGCAGTCGCCTGAAGCCCTGGCGGCGAAGTCGATCGAAGAGATTGGCAAAACAACGTGGTTCGATCCAGAAAAGCAATCGCTTGTCCCCATTCCCTTGGAGCAAACGCAAGCCGATACGGTGCATCGCAACAGCCGCTGGTTGCCGGGAGCGAAGAAGATCGCCAAACCACCCTTCACGAGCACGGCGACGCCATCCGGTTGGTTCAATTCCAGCTTAACGACGGCGAATCTAATCGGCTGGTTGATCCTGGGCGTCGTTTTTGTAGCCAGCGCGACTGCGGTGCTTTACGTATTTGCAAAGATCAATCCAGACACCATGCTCGCGTTCGACCGCCCAACCACTGGGGATGAAGCTCAACCTAATGAGCAGACGATCCAACGCATGGAACAGCTTCCCGCGGAACTGCGGCGCACGGATGTCGATTTGCGAACGGAAGCGGAGCGGTTGATGAACTTAGGCAAGCTCGACGAAGCGATCAAGTGCTTATTCGGCCACCAACTATTAATGCTCGACCGGTGTGGATTTCTTCGCTTAGCACGAGGCAAAACCAATGGCCGCTATGTCGTTGAGGCACACAAGAAAAAGCCCGAAGCGGCTTTTCTCCTCAACGCGACGGTGTCCGATTTCGAAGCCTCATACTTTGGTCGCCACACGCCAACGCTCGTTGGATTTCGAGAACTCTGGGCAGGTAATCAGCGACTAGAATCATTGGCCATGCGTGCAGCGGATGCCACAACATGATTACCCATCGATTTTTAAACTCTATTCATCTTCAGCTCTCGCCTGCATTCCTGCTGGTGGCGATCATGACGTTCGCCGCCGGATGCGATAGTCAACTTCAAACCGAATATGGTGCGTCGCGCGGAGTCGAAGGCGACCAAAGCATCAATGGTTTCGGCGCACTGCGTCGTACATTTAAGAACGGTGGTTGGTCGACGCGCGATGTGAATCGATTGAATGAACGAATGACAAATGTCGATGCACTCGTTTGGATCCCCGACTCACGTGACTCGCTGTACGGTGACGCGATGAAGTGGCTGGAAGATTGGCTGAGCAGCGAACCAAGAACGCTTGTTTACTTTGTCCCGGACAACGGTTGCGAAGTGGAATACTTCGAAGCGGCAAGGGAGCTTACCGAGCCGACGCAGCGACTAGAGTACCGCCGTCGACTCGCCAGACTTGAAACAGACAAGATGATTTCACGACTTCGTCAGGAGACGATTCCCGAAAATGGATGGTTCGCGATTGAATACATGCCTGAAGGAGATTCGCTTGCTGGCGCATCGGGAAAATGGAAACGAACCAATTACGAAGAAGCGGAATGGGGCACGACAGGAACAGAGCCTCGCGTCCCTGGTGCTGACTATCGAATCGTTCCGCCACCAGCGAACCCGAGCCCGGTTTCAAGCGGTACTCCCACGACCGATGGCATGGGCCAGGGCACATCGGCGGTACAAATGGAACGAGAAGCATTACTTGCCACGAGCGACGACTCCGTGATCGTGTCTCGCATCACAGCTGCTCCATGGGGAGAATCAAAGATCATCGTTGTCAGCAGCGGTTCAATGTTTAGCAATTATTCGTTAGCAACACCGGCTGGCCAAGCGATGGCAGCGAACTTGATTCAAGAGGTAGGTGATACACCGGGAACCGTGGCGTTCATGTCGACCGATTTTCGTGGTGCGTTGATTTCCGACGTTGACCCAGAAATCAACGCGACCACGGGGATGGAACTGTTTACCGTTTGGCCTCTCAGTTTGGTGATGCTGCATTTGGCGGTGATGGGTTTTGTTGCCTGCATGATTTTGGTACCCATTTTTGGACGACCACGTGAAGGAGATCGCGATTCGACAAGCGACTTCGGCGATCATCTCGATGCGGTGGCGACGTTGATGGTTCGATCCGGCGGAGAGGATTTTGCTCGACGTCGGGTTAGCGACTACATGAGGCGAATCCGTAGTGAGGTGGTTGGTGAATGGCTGATTCCGGAAACGAAAGCACCTGTCCCCATGGTGCCTGCTCTCACGGTACCTGTGCCGACTCAGCCGCTTGCGATGCCAGTCCAAAGTCGCCGGGACGAGTCCTCATCCGAATCGGTTTCAAATGCAACGCATTCAATCACACCGACGACGATCGCCTCATTATCGCCGGACGAGTTATCCACTTCGAATAAGAAAGAAACACCTTGAGTATTGCGAGTCAACCTTCGTCCATGATTGACCTGGCTGAAGTCCGACGGATCTACGATGCCATCATCGCGGAGGTCGGCAAGATCTATGTCGGGCAAGATGAACTTGTTCTGGGAACACTGGCTGCCCTAATGAGCGGCGGTCATGTTTTGATTGAATCCGTACCTGGTCTAGGAAAAACGCTTTTCGTGCGGACGCTTGGTCGCATTTTGGGTTGCGAGTTTGGTCGAATTCAGTTCACCGCCGACTTGATGCCTTCGGATATTACCGGCGCGCCGGTGTTTGATATGCAGCGTTCCGAATTCCGCTTCCGGCCAGGCCCTGTGTTTACGCAATTATTGCTTGCCGATGAAATCAATCGGTCACCCGCAAAGACGCATGCGGCACTGCTTGAGATCATGCAGGAGTATCGTGTAACGATTGACGGAACGAGTCATAAGGTGCCGCTGCCGTTTTTGGTGCTTGCGACGCAAAACCCGCTTGAAAGCGAAGGGACTTACGCTTTGCCGGAGGCGCAGTTGGATCGCTTCATGTTCAAGCTTTGCATCGACTATCCATCGGCGGCTGAGGAGGCGGACATTCTACGGATGCACAGCCAGCAAATCGATTTGAATCAGCGATTGCTTGATGAACTGAGGCCGATCACAACCCCCGAGCAAGTGCGAGCGATGATGCAAGCGTGCGGACGTGTCCGAGTCGAAGACGAGTTGGTGAATTACATCAACTTGATCGTTCGTTCGACGCGAACTTGGCCAGCGTTTCATTTGGGCGCATCGCCGCGTGCGGGGATTGCACTGATGCAAGCAGGACGAACGCTGGCGGCATTCTCAGGCCGGGACTTCGCGGTTCCGGATGATGTTGCTTCGATCGTTTTGCCCGTGCTTCGACATCGCGTTCAATTGACCGCCGAAGCGGAAGTGGAGGGTCGCACCGTTGATGAAGAACTGCGATTGATGCTTCAAGGGGTGGAGGTTCCGCGAACCTAACTGGACAGCGGAAACCAGCAAGGCTTACGCGGCATACCGCTTCGTTTCCTCAAGCACACGAGGCGGAAGCAATGGTGTCTTGTCTTGTTCCGGCGGTTTCGCTTGACCCAAAAACTCGCTCTCGGGTTCCATTTTATCGAAGAGGGAACCGATAAGCTTGGGATGCAAACAGACGTAGCTCCACATCAAGCCGGCCGCCGCACCGCCCAGCACATCGCTGAGAAAATGTGAGCCGCTGTGGAGCCGCTGCAGCATCGTCAGCCCACAGAAGACCATAAACAACCATCGACCGCGGGGAGCGATGATGCAGAGACCAATGGTAAGAGCGATGGCGGTCGCCATGTTTCCACTGGGGAAAGCCCTCGTTCCCGCATCGAAGCTTGCCACTTGATCGAGAGTCCAATCAAATCGCCACAACCAAGCGGATTCAACGGTGGCAAAGTCGAGATTGATTTGAGAAGGCTTGGGGCGCAGCACAAACATTTTCATGATGGTAGCAATCGCACCACCGCCACATGTCATCACAGCAACTCGAGGAATCAACCACCGCCTGTCGGGCGCTAAAAGAATCACCGCCAACAGGATAAAGAAGACGCCGCTACCGTGCGCGTACCCTCGAGTCAGTTCGATGGCATCGGAAAAATCCGTCGAGAAAGGCTTTTGATCAAACCACCTCGCGACGGGAACGTCGATCAAGGTGAATAGCGGCACGCAAAGCATGGCGAAGAGAGCTGCCCATAAAAGCAACCCCGGACGCTGAACAATGCTAAAACCTGACGACTCGCGAAGGATCGCAGTTGACACCGGACCGTGCGACCAATGGTTATTCACGGGTAGATCGCTCATAGGAACCTGCTCCAAAGATCGTTGACTTGGCTAGGGTGTAGCAAAGGCACGAAGCTGTCCGACAGAGCATTTTTTGCCATGGAATATGGCAAAACGGCGAAAAAAACGGCCAAAGAATATCACGAGGAACGTTCTTAAAATCCTCGTGCCGCGATTGTCGATGCTTCTGCTGCTATTAGCGAGTCGCCCTCGCTTGCCGGTGAAGACGTTCGGCGCGGCGCGAAAACCGAGTTGACAATCGGGAAAGCTCTTCACGAAGCCGTTCTTCAGGCACCAAGGATGGCGAGATCTGATTTGATCCATCCAGCGACATATCGTCATCGAAAAACCCGATGGGCTCACGCTCGTACAACCCCTCACGGGTGAATGTATCGACCAACGTTGTCGCGGTGTGACGGGGGCCTATCGCAAGCGATCGAGCTTCGGACCATTTCAAACGAAGCGTTCCCTCGTCCAGATCTTCGATGGTCGACGAGAGGCTGTCGATGCGATCTTTGACATCAACCAGCTTAGCGTCCCACACGACGACCCACCTTCGATCGCTGACTCGATAGACAAGGTCAAACTGGCGTTGGTCGTGCTGCAGTCGTTCATCGAAGGCCTCGACTGCTTTCTTCGCAACCATCGCTCCCGCAGATACAGTAAGAACCAATGCAGACATCGACACCTCCGGCGCAGGACCGTCATGGTGCAACATCATCAATCGAGTTTCGCCGTCTTCAAAAAAGCGATGCGGATCTTTCGGCGACTCGGAGTCATAGTCGATACCAGAGACCCGCCGTGGACTCATTCGGGTTCGGTGCAATGACCTCCACTGAGCCCACTGCGACGCGACGGACGCGGCGCCACCGATGGGAAGCTCAAAGCTCACTTCTGTCCCACGGCCCGCGCGGCTCAGGATGGTGAGTGGCGAAAAATGAACGGCCGCCAACTGCCGGCTGATCGACAACCCCAAACCTTCGCTGCCATGGTCACTGGTTCCGCGTTTCGAAACCCGCGCCCAGTCAGCGATCTCCAGTCCTCTTCCGGAATCGATAACGGACACGATCAGCGATTGCCGATCGGCAGAGATGATGGCTCGAACCATGACACTTTTGCGTTCGCTCGTCTCTCGCGCTGCATTGCCGATTAGATTTGCCAACAGCCGACTTATCTTGTCCGCGTCACCGAAGACAATCGGTGTCGTTGATTCAATTCCATCCCAGACAATGGAAATCTGCCGAGGACGCAACAAGGAATCAAGCGAAGAAGAAACGCGTTGGCGGATCGATTCGATCGCAAACCAGGCTCGATGCGGCCGACAACGGCCAGCTTGCAAACGCTCGATCTGCAGCATGTCCGTGACAAGGCGTTCCATCGAGTCACAGACGTCAATCGCATCGCAAAGGCACTCGACCTGCACCTGATTCAAACTGCCGAATTCACCGCCCGCCACCAGGCGAATAGACTCCATCACCGAGGTAAGTGGCGAGCGGAGGTCGTGCGCGGTTTCGCTAAGGATCCGGCTCGCTGCCAGTCTTGAGGCATGACCCGCTGACGTCCTATGATCAGGTTCATTGGCAATCGACGCCTTTGGGGTCTTCGCCGCAGCAGACGAAGTTGAGGTTCGGCGTGGTGAACTCGCCGATTCGGATGTTTTGGTCAGAGTACTCATTATGGAATGAACTTCATTAAGGCAGCGAGAAACTCCTCCGTTCTCCGGGTATCGGTTCGCACAAAACCTGACTCTGATAAAAAACGCTTGCCGCATACCCCAAACAGCTCGTTCTGCGAATGGTGGCACACTTGTAGTGGATATAATGCTTCTCGTCCGACGGTCATTGCGAAAACCTGCCGAACCTTTCCGCTCCTTCAAATCGTCACCATCCACTCATCTTTCGATGTCGTCTCCTGCCCTACCGATCACTAGTTCGCCTCGCATCGCCGTTCGCGGTCTTTGCAAATCGTATCCTGGCGTTTGTGCGCTTGACCACGTCGACATCGACGTTTGGCCCGGGGAAGTTCTCGCCGTGATCGGTGAAAATGGCGCCGGCAAAAGCACCTTGATGAAGACGCTTGCCGGGAATGCTCAACCGGATCTGGGACAGATCATCATCAACGGAGAGCCTGCTCAGCTTGGTTCACCCGCGGATGCGATTCGACGAGGCATTTCGCTGATCCATCAAGAACTGAACCTCTCGAACAACCTGACCATCGCAGAGAACATGCTACTGGGCCGTGAACCGAATCGATTTGGCTGGATCGACCGAGCCAAGATGAACGCAATCTCGCGAGCGTATCTTGCCAAGGTTGGACTGCAACGATCGCCCAATACGCCGCTGGGATTATTGTCCGTTGCTCAAAAGCAGATGGTTGAAATCGCGAAGGCATTATCTACTCGCGCGACGGTTTTGATCATGGATGAACCAACGAGTAGTCTTTCTCAACAAGAATCCGATCGGCTTTTTTTGCTCGTCGATGAACTGCGAAGCGACGGAGTCAGCGTCATTTACATTTCGCATCGACTTGGTGAAGTTCTTCGCTTAGCGGACCGTGTCGAAGTTTTACGAGACGGCAAAAATGCGGGTTCACTTGCGGGCGTTGCGATCACGCATGATGCGATGGTTCGAATGATGGTGGGACGCGACCCTCGTCCGCTCGATAAAGGCGAGCACCGCGGATCGACATGCACTCGTCTGGAAGTGCGTGATCTTGTCGTTGGCCATCAGACGAGCGTTGGCCGAAGACCTGTGAGTCTGAGCGTCCAAGGTGGCGAGATCACCGTCTTAGCGGGGCTGATCGGTTCCGGTCGAAGCGAGTTGCTTGAAACGATCTTTGGCGTCCGATCTAGCGACATCGGTACCGTTTGCGTCGATGATAAGCCTGTTCCGCGAAACCGCGTGGGGGCCGCGATTGCGGCGGGCATGGCGTTAGTCACCGAAGATCGGAAAGCGACAGGCTTACTGATCGAATCCTCGGTGCGATCGAATACGACCATCACCGCGCTGAATCACGCACCTGCTTATCCCTTCATTCGTCCGCGATGGGAAAGGCAACAGACGGCATTGCAGATCGCTTCGCTCGACATCAAAACCGCCAATCAGTTGACGACGGTTGATACGTTGTCCGGCGGCAATCAACAAAAAATTGCGATCGCGAAATGGTTGGTCAACTCGCCAAAGGTCTTGCTGCTCGATGAACCGACGCGCGGTGTTGATATTGGGGCACGACAAGAGATTTACAGCCTACTGCTGAAGCTTGCTCGAGATCATGTGGCTATCCTTGCGGCATCAAGCGACATGGAAGAAGTGATCGCGATCGCCGACCGAGTCCTCGTGATGCATGAAGGACAAATTCAAGGCGAGTTGGTGGGTGAACAGATCTGCGAAACCAATATCATGCAACTTGCCGTCGGCGGACTTATCGAAACGTCGATCTCTTCTCCGCCATTGAATCCTTGAGCAACCACCATGCGTATTCAGAACATCGGCATTTTTGTTTTGTTGCTATTGATCGTGGTTGTCACGACATTCATTCAGCCCAGTTTTGCGGCCCCGGCAAACTTACGATCGCTCGTTCGTGACACGGGACTGTACGGATTGATTTCGATCGGGGTCGCTGCCGTCATCATTACCGGTGGGATCGATCTTTCCATCGGCTCGTTGGTGGCGTTATCGGGCGTGTTATTTGTTCAAATCGTCAATGTCCATTTCGTCGAGACAGATTTTGAAAGTGAGATTATCGAGACACGAGCAACCGTCGTCGAACCGTTCGTCGGGCCCGCGTTTCGGTTAGCTGACCCGCTGCCGGATTTTTCCAAAGGCGATCAATTCACGTTCGCCAGTACGTCGGGAACCTCGAGCGTGGCGATCGAGCGGGTCGTGACCATCGGCGAGGAGTCGTTCATTGAACTGCGAGATCGATTGCAATTGCTTCGGCCAGGCGTTCCGGTGCGACTGCAACGAGTCGTCTCGATGAACCCGTATCTGGCTTGCGGACTTGTGCTCGGCATTGCGGCGTCGATCGGACTGATGCACGGGTTGCTGGTGACCTGGGGCAATCTGCAACCTTTTGTCGTGACGCTTTGCGGCTTGTTGGTCTATCGAGGCTTGGCGCGAGTGCTGACGGGGGACAATCAGGTCGGATTGCTCGGTGCGTTACCGGAATTCAAAGCTCGCTTCACCGGCGCGGTGTTCGAATTGCCGATCCCTTTCGTTGCGAGGCTTGGATCTCCGGAGGCCAGGTGGTCGGAAATTTCTTGGATCGAGATCCCCTTCAGCGGCGTCATTCTCGGTGTGGTCGCCATCGCGGGCTGGATTTTCCTCAATCGCATGGTTTGGGGGCGGCATCTGCTGGCAACGGGAGAAAACGAAAAGGCGGCTCGTTACAGCGGCGTCCGGACAAAGTCATTGATCGTTGTTGCCTACGTCGTCTGCTCGCTGCTGGCGGGTTTGACAGGAATCCTCTTCACGCTCGAGCTTAATTCCGTCCAGCCCGGTTCCAGCGGCTCGTTCTATGAGTTGTATGCGATTGCTGCTGCAGTCCTTGGCGGTTGCAGCCTTCGCGGTGGACGCGGAGCGATCTTAAGTGTGATTGCGGGGGCTGCGGTAATGAGGTGCCTTTACAAGGCGATCATCGTGCTGGGGATTTCGCAGGAATGGGAGATGGTGATCATCGGGGTTGCACTACTTGCAGCGGTTTCGTTCGACGAAATCGCACTTCGTTGGACGGCAAGAAAACGAAGGCATTCAATCCGATGACAAAATCGCGTAGACTACGCTTATCAAAGTCAATACCGTGTTAATTTAAACAGCACATCACCGCGCGTTTTCTCGAAAACGCCCCCAACGAATCCCCTCGTCGATGGACAAGCCAGTCGGCCCTGCTCCCGCCTTATTCGCTGATCTCGATCTATCTCCCGTGATGGAACGAGCATTGGAGAAGGCCGGCTTCGCGAACGCCACCCCCATTCAAGCCGCCCTCATTCCTCTTGCCCTCGATGGCGAGGACGTGATTGGACAAGCCCGCACCGGCACGGGAAAAACAGCAGCCTTTTCGATTCCGATTCTGGAACAATTAGATGCACTTGAGACGACTCGTGACCCCCAAGCGATCATCATTGTCCCGACCCGTGAATTAGCGGATCAGGTTGCCAAAGAAGCCGGACGTCTCGCCTATGGAGTGCCCACAGAAATCGCGGTGCTTTCCGGCGGCAAAAACATGACGGGGCAGCTTCGCCAATTGGAAAACGGCGTTCAGATCGTCGTCGGCACGCCTGGTCGTATCCATGACCACCTCCAGCGTGGCACGCTGCGAACCGGCTCCGTTTGGTGCATCGTTCTTGATGAAGCGGACCGTATGCTAGACATCGGCTTCCGTCCGCAAATCGAACGCATCCTGCGAAAGTGTCCCCGAAATAGACAAACGCTGCTTCTCTCCGCGACGCTTCCCGAGACCGTTCGTCGGCTTGCCGAATCGTACATGGTGAATCCAAAGGTCGTCGATTGCAGCCAAAATGCCATGGCGGTCGACACCATCGAGCAGCGATACTTTACTGTCGAGCAAGACCAGAAGTTTGATCTCTTGCGTCAACTGCTCAAGCGAGAGAAACCTGAGCAAGCCATCATTTTCTGCCGCACGCGTCGCGGGACAGACAAGTTACAACGAAAGTTGTCCGAAGATTTCCCCGCGACGGGATGCATGCACGGTGATATGGCACAGCGAGAACGCGACCGCGTGTTGCAGCAGGTGCGTGACCGAAAGCTAAAAATCTTGGTGGCAACCGACGTGGTGGGACGCGGCATCGACGTCAGCACGGTTTCCCACATCGTGAATTACGACGTGCCTCAAGATTGTGATGATTACGTCCATCGCGTCGGACGTACCGGACGAATGGGCCGTGAAGGCGTTGCCTATACCTTCATCGTTCCAGGCGAAGGCGATACGCTGACATCGATTGAACAACGGATCAACAAACAATTGTTTCGCGATACGATTGAGGGTTTCGATACCAAACCCGAAGCGACTCGCGTGGCGGCCGCGAAAGCCGAAGTCCAACTGGCCAAAGAATCCGCTCCGCCACCCACTCGCCGCGTGCTCAATCCGATGCACAAGAAAATCATCCGCCGTCGATAGGTTCTTCTCGGATTTTAGTGGCATCTGTCCAGCATGGGGGATTTTTTGAGGCATGAACTCCTGCGTCCAATGGGAGTCCAAAAAGCAGTCTCGGCGGAGCAACGTTCGTCGAGACTGCCCGCACCATTGGCGCGCTATTGGCGCGCTATTGGCGCGCTATTGGCGCGCTATTGGCGCGC
>Ga0105050_10003883_pt1 | contig 20362 bp, 15 predicted proteins | sample FRY01_FD_78088 | JGI IMG/M metagenome (GOLD analysis project Ga0105050, IMG submission 78088) | Freshwater microbial communities from Lake Fryxell liftoff mats and glacier meltwater in Antarctica - FRY-01 | ecosystem: Environmental > Aquatic > Freshwater > Ice > Glacier meltwater ...
ATTTTTATGGGATAGGGCTCAGAAGCCCATGCTCTTCGCGATGATCTCCTTCATGATCTCCTGGGTGCCACCGCCAATGGGTAAGAGGCGCGCGTCGCGGGCGAGGCGCTCGACGAGGGTCTCGCGCATGTAGCCCATGCCCCCGAAGATCTGCACGGCCTCATAGGTGACCGCCATGGCCGTCTCAGCCGCGAAGTTCTTGGCCATCGCTGCCTCTTGCACACAGGGGTCCCCGGCGTCGAAGCGCTTGGCGACCTGATAGACGAGGGTCTTTGCCGCGGTGGTCCTCGTCGCCATGTCGGCGAGCTTGTGGCGCGTGACCTGAAAGCCCGCGATAGGGCGCCCGAAGGCCTGGCGCTCGCGGGCGTAGCGTCGAGCCTCGTCGAGGGCCATCTCGGCCGTGATGGCCCCGTAGGCGGCGAGGGCGAGACGCTCGGTGACGAAGTTCTTCATCAACGTCACAAAGCCGGCGCCTTCTGGTCCGACGCGGTGTGTGTCGGGCACCCGCACTGAGTCAAAGGCCAGCTCGGCGGTGTCGGAGGCCCACCAGCCGGTCTTTTTGAGGGCCCGCGATACGACGACGCCCGTCATGGTTGGTTGCAGTACAAAGAAGCTGAGGCCGCCGTGTTGACTCTCGCCGGTCCTCGCGAGGACCGTCAGGACATCGGCGCGGGTCCCCGACGTGATGAAGGTCTTCGCGCCGTTCACGACCCAGCTGTCACCGTCGCGGATGGCGCGGGTCCGGATCCCCGCGACGTCCGAGCCTGTGTTGGGCTCGGTGATAGCGAGCGCGGCGATGAGGTCTCCGCTAAGTGTGGGGCGCACGAAGGTGTCGATCTGCCAGCCGTTCTTCCATTGAATCAGCGGGGGCAGGGCGATGCCGAGGGACCCGAGGCCGACGCTGACGCCAGTCGAGCCGCCCGCCATGAGCCCCTCAATCGCCGCGACCATGTGCAGGGCCCCGCCGCCAGCGCCGCCGACGTCTTCCGGGAGACCAATGCCCAAGAGGCCGGCCGCGGCGGCTTTTTTGTGGAGCTCGCGCGGGTAGATGCCGGCCTCTTCCCACTCGGAGGCGTGGGGCTTGATCTCGGCCTCAGCGAAGCGGCGGGCATTTTGTTTGAGTACCACATGGGTCTCGTCGAAGTATCCGTCGAGGAGGGCCATCGCATTGCGCCTTTAGTGAGGGTTATCGACGCGCGATCCTGCCTTCGCGTCGCCTCAGCGTCAAAAAGCCTAGCTGACGCTGGTATCGCGACCCGAAGCGAGGGAGCGCGTTCGCCGCGAATGGCCGAGGTTAGTTGCTCTCGATGACCGCGATGGAGCGGCCGACGTTGTGCACAGTGGCACCGACCAGCGGCCCGGTGATGAGGTTTCCGAAGGTCTCGTCGGGGATGACGATCGGGCAGCAGGTCGGCGCGAAGCGATAGCTCTCGCAGGCCGGCAGCCGCTCGGACGTTGGCATTGAGACCGCGATCGGGCCCTTTACCGAGTTTAGGCTAATCAAAGCGCCGTCGAGCCGGATCCGCGGGGGCTCTGGGTTGTCAGTCCAGTTGATATCGTACAGCACTTGTTGCCCTGTCTGGACCTGCGAGATGCTCCCCACATCGCCCGAGACCTGCACGGCCTCCCGTCCGCCCACCCCGCGCGGGATGATGACGGAGACGCTGTAAGGTTTGTCGCTAGGGACGTTGATGAACGCGGTCACTCGTCCACCCCAACGCCCGGTGGCTGAAAGGCTCATCGCTCCGGCCTCGCGCTGCCAGTAGGCCAGCGGGAACGGGTCCTGGCAGGGTTCTCGATCGATAGAGACGCGCCGTGTCGCGGTGCCGATGACCCCAGCCGCGCTGCGCACGGTGACCCACACGTCGACCGCGCCCTCGTGGTTACCAGCCTGCAGCGTGACCCTGTCCTGCGCGGTCGGCGCTGGCCCGAGCGGGCCGTCGCTACCGGTGAGGGAGGTCCCCTCGGGCGGTCCATCGAGGCTCCAGCTATATGTCAGCGGGCCGGCGGGTATGCTCCCAGCTATGGTCGCCGACATCACCGCGGTCTTTAGGACCTCAACCGAGTCGGACGACGCCGATAGGACGACCTCGGCGGGGCAATCGACCCCGATCCGGGCCGAGCGAATCGGGAGTGTCACCGACTTGCCGTCGGCTTTGAAGAGGATCTCCGCCCTCAGATGCTGGACGCACTCGGTGGGTGCCGCGCCCGGTGCCTGGTACGTCACGGCGTCGCGGTCGTTGGCGGTCACCGTGTGGGTCACGGTCGGTGCCCCGTCGACGGTGCCCTCGCCGTCAAGGACCCACGAGAACACGAGCTCGCCGCGCGGTGGTTGCGGGCGCACGACCGCCGTCACATCGACCGCGGCCCCCGGCTGCAAGTTGGACACTGTGGGCTCGATAACCACCTGAAAAGGCTGCACGTCCACCGTCGTCGAGGCGGTCGCGAGCACCTCGTCACCTGTCGGCCCGAAGACGTCGACGGTGACGGTGGCCTCACCCGGCTCGAAGCCGGCCACGAACGCGACGGAGTGCCGCTCCTCGCCCGCGACGGTGGCCTGGACCTCGGTCTCGCCATCAAAGGTCCCGAACGTGCCGTCCGTCCGCCAGCGAAAGCGCAGCGTCTCGGGCAGCTCGTCCCCCGCCATCGTGGCGGTCATCGATAGGCGCCCGAAGGGCTCGACCTCACCCGCACGCGGGGTCACGCGGACGCCGATCCCGCTGACGGTCACCGTCGCGACCGCCGAGCCGAGTTCGATCCGCTCGGCGCCCTGGACCTCGTACACGATGACCTCGACCTCTTCTGAGCCCGGCGACTTCGCGTCGTACACGATGAAGGGCTGGCTGCTCGTGATGTCGTTGCCGCGCTTTATGGCCGTCTGGAGCGTGCCGAACTCGCCCGGTGTCGAGAAGCGGTACTCGAACTGGCCGCTGTCGGCCTGGGGGATGAAGGTCGTCAGGTTCACGATCTCGCCTGGCGCGACCGTGGACGCCCGTGGCTCAAGCCGCACGAGGGGCTCGTCAACATCGATGGTCCAGATGTCGGCCTTGTTGGATGCGCCCATGTCGGCCTCAATGAAGCGGGCATCTTGCAGCTTCAACAGGAGGCTCGCGCTGGCCGAGACGACCGCGAAGGTCTTCACGGCGGTGTACATCTTACCCTTGGCGGCCGCGCTGCCAGCGGCCTGAAAGAGCTTCTTGTCGAGGATGTCGACTAGCTTCGCTTGTGCGGCGCCGCCGCCAATGACGATGAGCGCGATCTTCGAGAGCGCGCCGACCCCAGTCGCGGCGCGCAGCTCCGGATCGTCGCCGAGCACCCTCACGAAGGCGGCCACGACCTGATCGCCGGCTGCGGTGTTCATCACATCCGCGGACTGGGATGGCGGGACAACCATGTGGAGAAGAAACGGTAGGAGGTAGTCGCGCACGCAGAACTCGACCGCGGCGTCGCTTTGGATGTCCCGCTCGGTCTCGTCGAGTGAGTCGTAGTCGCCCTGGTTGCGCCCGGGGCCCACCACGAGCACGCGGTACCGCGTCTTGTCGGCGCCCTCGACGTTGGGCACTTCGACCGACTCGCTGTGTTTGGGCGAGTAGGCGACGTTCTCGCTTTTATAGAGCCCGCTGGGATCCTCGGTGCCGCGGATCAGCTGGACGATCGTGCCGACCGCGCCGGGCATGCCTTCGACAGGCGGGACCGACATGACGGCGATCCGTTCGGGTGAGGGGGTCTCGGCCCCGTTTTTGAATGTGGACACGCGGTCGACGATCGCGACGCCGCGCCGGCGAAAGCGGTTCAAGATGGAAAACGCGTTGACGCTGCCGCTCTGATCGATGGTCAGGCCGCTCAGCTCGGAGGCCGGGTTGACCAAGAGGGCGTTGGGTAGGCCGTTCGCGCTCAGGTCGAGACCCAAGATGGTCTGAACGGCCGCCTCAAGGGCCGCGGCCACGGCGGGATCTTCAGCGGCGGTGAAGCCCGACGGGTGGGCTACGAGCGCGGCGTTGATGGCGCTAGCGACGGTGTCGAGGGCGCGGGCGTTGCCGAGCAGCTTCATGACCTTTTCGACATGGGCGGGGTCACCGGCCACGCGGGCCGCGCCGAGCGCGTAGAAGGCGAGGACCTCGGCGGTCGAGCGCGCGTCGATGACCTCGTTAAAGCGACCGAACCAGCCCATCACAAGCGGTTGCCCCGAGGGGGAGAGGGCGACCACGAGCTGGCGCGCGCCGGTGGCCGTGTTCAAGTAGAAGCCGCCATTGTCGAGGTAGGTCTCGCCGAAGCCGTTGACGACCTTCTCGACATCGACGCCGTCGGGGACGCGGACCTCCCCCTCCTCAAACGAGGTCTCGAAGGTCACGGGGTCGGCCAGCGGCGGCTCGACAGTGTCACCGCTGATGGTACCGTCGCTACCCATCATATCGCCTTCGACGACGTCGCCTCCCGGTCCAGAACCGCCGCACCCGACCACGAAGACGACCGCACAGCACATGAGTAGGTGAATCCGCATGACCATTCCTCGCTTGTTTGAGTACCGGGACCTTAGCGGAGAGCAACGCGCGTAGCAATTCTCGCGGCTGGTTTACCAATCACGCCCCATGGCGCAGAGGGCCACGTGCGGTCCTCCGTTGTGGCTGTCGGCTTACGGGGAGGGCTTCGGTTCGGTCGTGAGGGCCTTTACCCGACCAAGCTGACGTTTGAGCGTCGCCGGGTCGCTGGTTGGGGCCTGGCAGGCGCCGCGCTCGCAGACATAGGCGGTGCTCATACCTTTTTGTGCGGCCTTGTCGCGGAGGCCCGGCACGAGCGGGGTGAGCGAGGCGCCCTCGCTCTCACTCGAGACGGCCGCGAAGGCGCGGTTCGGGAGCCACGTGGCGTGAAACGCGTCCTCGAGAGCTTGAGCGCCTTTGCGGTCCGCATCGGCGTCGGCGGCCACGATAAAGACCTCTAGGGCGTCGTCGGTCGCGAAGTCCAGCGCCGAGACCATCGCGGGAGAGCCAGCGCCTCGGCGCGTGATCTCCATCGCGAACGCGCCGAGTGCCTTGTAGGCCCGCTCGCGGAAGGCGTCGTTCGTCGTAAGCACTGACAGGCGCAGGAGGTTCATGATCGCGACGGAGTTCCCCGACGGTACCGCGCCATCATAGGTTGGCTTTTCGCGTGAGAGCAGCGTCTCGTGATCTTTGCTGGTCAAAAAATAGCCGCCGTTTTCGGTATCCCAGAAGCCTTGGTCCAACCTCTCCTGGAGGGCGATCGCCGACTTGAGCCATTTTGGCTCGCTCGTCGCCTCAAAGAGGTCGAGGAGCCCACCGATAAGAAATGCGTGGTCGTCCAAGTAGCCTATGTCACCCGCGACCCCTTTTCGGTAGGTCCGCAGGAGGCGGCCTTGCGCGTCGACAAGGGTCGACAGGATGAAGCTTGCGGCCCGTTCGGCCACGGTGAGATGCGACGGGCTCTTAAGGATGGCGCTGCCACGGGCGAAGGCCGAGATCATGAGCCCATTCCACGCGGTCAGGATCTTATCGTCGAGATGCGGCGGTGTTCGCTTCGCCCGGGCCGCATAAAGCACAGGACGGATGGCCTCCAGCCGGGCGTCTAGGGCCGCGGTGGTGATCCCGAGCGCGGTCGCGACGGTCTCCCGTGTGCGCTCGGTGCGCAGGATATTGCGGCCATCGAGATCGCCATATGGGTTGACATCAAACCATTCGGCGGCCACACGGGCGTCATCGACGACGAGGATTGATTGCAGCTCATCAGGTGTCCACGTGAAAAACCACCCCTCCACGTGTTCGCCCTGAGGGTCGAGGCTATCCGCGTCCGTGGCCGAAAAGAAGGCTCCCCCGTCCGCGACCATCTCTTTGGCGACGTAGCGCAGCGTGTCATCAGCGACCGCCGCAAAGCGAGGTGCGTCCGTAGCCTGGCTGGCGTCGAGGTAGGCCATCACTAACTGAGCCTGATCGTAGAGCATCTTCTCGAAGTGGGGGACACGCCAGCGCCGATCGGTGGTGTAGCGATGAAAACCGCCCCCGATATGGTCGCGGATGCCGCCATTGGCCATGTGGTCGAGGGTGTTGACGACCATCGCGAGGGAGGTCGGGTCTTGGGCGCGGCGATAATACTGCAGTAGCAACCTCAATGTCGCCGGGCGCGGGAACTTGGTCCCGTCGCCAAAGCCGCCCCACTCGGAGTCGTGTCCGCGAGCGATGGCCGCGACAGTCTGGCCGATCGCCTCTGCGCCGGGCATGGCGCCACCCGGGCGTGGTCGCGACGCCTCGGCCTGCGCCCGTGAGAGGGACTCGGCTCGGGCGAGGACATTGGCGCGGTCGGTGGTCCACGCCGCGGTGAGCTCGCCGAGGATCGTGATAAAGCCCTTGGAGGCGCCCCGGTCCCCGTCCCGCGCTGGAAAGTAGGTGCCCCCAAAGAAGGGCTCCTGGGCCGGGGTCATGACGACCGTCATCGGCCAGCCGCCCCGGCCCGTCAGACGCTGCACGACGTCCATATAGAGGCCGTCGATGTCGGGTCTCTCCTCGCGGTCGACCTTGATCGCGACGAAGTGGGCGTTGATATAGGCCGCTACCTCCTCGTCCTCGAAGCTCTCGTGGGCCATGACGTGGCACCAGTGGCAGGTCGAGTAACCCACGGACAGGAGCACCGGCACGTCGCGTTCGCGCGCCGCCGCGAAGGCCTCGGGGCCCCATTGATACCAATGGACGGGGTTATCTTTGTGCTGGAGGAGGTAGGGGCTCGACGCCGTCCCGAGGTGGTTTTTGCCTTCGATTGCTGGCGGCGCGGCTTCGGTCTCGACGGCCTCCGCGTCACCTGCGGGTTCGTCGACAGGGGGCTGCGCGAGGGACCGCTCGGGCGGGATGGGGCGTCGCGTCGGCGAACACCCGATATGGCAGGCCGTGATAGTTGCTAGACAGACGATCGTCGAGAGGCTCTTCATGCGCGAATCATGCCCTCTTGCGCCGGTCCCGTCGAATCCGACTCCTTTTCGGCGTGCAGGGACCGACCGCTCTTCGCCATTCGACGCCTTTCTGGTACAAGGCTGGAGTCTGAAACCGGAGAGAGTTCCATGTCGAAGGCCATCATCACCTGCGCGATCAACGGCGTCCTGACAGACCCCGCGCAACACAGCGTCCCTGTGACACCGGCCGAGCTCGCGGCCGAAGCCCGACGCGCCCGTGACGCCGGCGCCAGCATCATCCACGTCCACTTCCGCAAGCAAGAGCCCGGGATGGGGCGGCTACCGACCTGGGATCCCGCCATCGCTAAGGCCTGCTGCGATGCCATCCGCGAAGGCGCGCCCGACATCATCGTCAACATGTCGACGGGCGTCGTCGGCCCCGATATTTCCGGTCCCATCGCCTGTCTTGAGGCCGTCCGGCCCGAGATGGCGGCGCTCAACGCTGGGTCGCTTAACTACCTGAAGACCAAAAAAGATGGGTCGTGGGCTTGGCCCCCGATGCTCTTCGACAACAACGTTGACAAAGTGTCAAAGTTCTTCGCGAAGATGACAGAGCTAGGCATCACGCCCGAGTGCGAGTGTTTTGACACGGGCATCGTCCGCAGCATCGGGCTCTTCCTTGAAAACGGTCTCCTCCGCGCGCCCGTGCATGTGTCCCTCGTGATGGGCGTGGCCTCCGGGATGCCCGCGAAGCCCGCGTGGCTTCCGCTCCTCATCGAGGAGATGCCGGCCGGGGCCTATTGGCAGTCCATCGTCATCGGCCGTCAAGAGGTCTGGGACGTGCACAAGAAGACGGCCGAGCTTGGCGGAAATCTTCGCACGGGGCTCGAGGACACCTTCTATCTGCCGGACGGTTCGAAGGCGACGTCCAACGGTCCCCTCATCGAGGCGCTCGCGAAGGTGGCCCGCGACGCGGGACGCGAGATCGCGAGCCCTGCCGATGTTCGGGCCATGCTTCACGGCTGAGCAGGGGTCTTAAATCCTAGAGGTAGGGAGGCAGGAAGGTAGGATGAACAGCACACGATTTTGGTTCGGGTTCGCGACGGTCCTTTTGTTCGCGGGCGGTTGCGGCGACGGTGGGTCCACCTCGGACGTGATCGCCGATCTCGCCGAGACGACCGAGGACCTGACGGGTCGGTCGGTCTATCGCCTGACAATCACCCAGGACGATGAGGTCGTGCCTCTCGACCGCGACCTGACCGGCGACGCGAAGTATTTTTCTTTCGGTAGCACGCATATTGCGCCCGCCGTGTCCTTCGCGGTGACCGACTCCGTGACCTTTCCGCGGACCATCACGGTCAACCTCAACTTCGGCATCGTCGTTGGCTCGGACCAGTACCCAGTTCAGACCAGCGGCGCGCGGAAGTACGCTTTTGGCGCAAATCCGCCGGCGGTCGACGTAAACTATCGCGGTCTGCAGTACAGCTCCGCGCAGCCCGGTGCCACCGGCAACATCATCATCTCCCAATGGTCCGTCGAGACCGGCGGGGCCGTCGCAGGCACCGTCGCGGGCACCCTCGTCGCCGAGGGGCCAAGCGGCCGCACCATCGACGTCGCGGGCGACTTCCATTTCACCCTGCCCGCAAGACAATGACATTTAGAAACGGGGTCTTTACCCCCTTACCCTCAGTGAGACATCATGCACGCGATTGAACGCTTCCTGGCCGCCTGCCGCCGCCAGCCTGTTGACCGCCCCCCCGTCTGGATCATGCGTCAAGCGGGTCGTTACATGGAGTCCTACCGCGAGCTAAAGACGCGCGTCAGCTTTATGGAGCTCTGCCGCACCCCGCAGTACGCGACCGAGGCCACGATGATGGCCGTCGACCAGCTCGACATCGACGCCGCGATTGTGTTTTCGGATATCCTAATTCCGCTGGAACCCATTGGTCTAAAAGTGGACTTCGACGATCGCGGCCCCCGCGTCGAGCCGCCCGTCCGGTGCCTCGCCGACGTCGAAAGACTCAATGTCAACGGCGCCACCGACCACCTCGGCTACGTCTACGAGGCCATTGGGCAGATCCAGCGCGAGCTCGACGGTCGCCTGCCCCTCTTGGGCTTCGCCGGCAGCCCCTTCACCCTAGCGGTCTACGCGATCGAGGGCGGGACCACGCGCAACAAGCACGCGATCCGTCGCATGATCTATGACGCCCCTGAGGCGCTGCACCTATTACTCAGCAAACTGTCAGATCTGGTCGGCGCCTATCTCGTGGCGCAGGTCAAGGCGGGCGTGAACGCCGTCCAGATCTTCGACACCTGGGGAGGGCTGCTGACCGAGGCCGAGTGGCGCGTCTTCTCGCTGCCCTACACCCAGCGCGCGATGAGGACCGTCCGGGCGGCGACTGACGCGCCGATCATCCACTACGCCCTCGAGGCCTCCCACCTCGTGCCGGCCATGGTCGAGCTGCCCTGCGATGTGCTCAGCGTCGACTGGCGCGAGCCCTTGTCCTCGGTTCGCAAAAGAACGGGCTACCTCCATGCCTACCAGGGCAACGTCGAGTCCGGCATCATGACCGCCTCGCACGGCGCCATCGATAGGGCCGTCAGGGAGTGCCTCGAGGACTTCGGGCGGGTCCCTGGCCACATCCTCAACCTCGGCCATGGCATCACGCCGGACGCGAACGTCGCGGCCGCAAAGCACTTTGTGGCGGTCGCGAAAGAGGCCGGGGCCAAGCTCTGGGCGACTGGGAGCGCTCTTTAAGGATGGGCGCTCAAGAATTCGACGCGATCGTCGTCGGCGGGGGCCTCGCCGGGCTCGCGGCGGCCCACCGCCTTCATCAGCGTGGCTTTGAGCGTGTCGTGGTCGTTGAGCGTGGCGACCGCGTCGGTGGCTGCGTGCACACCATTCGTGAGGGCGGGCGCCTCTTCGAGACGGGGCCCAACAGCCTCCGAGGCCATTGTCCGGCGATCTCATCACTCGCGAACGACGTGGGCCTCAGCGATCAGAAGATCACCGCGAGCAAAGACGCGTCGGAGCGCTGGATCTGGGCTGGTGGCAAGCGCCACCGGGCTCCAGCTGGGCCCAAAGATCTATTGAAGACCGAGCTCTTATCGCGCCGCGGCGTGATGCGGCTCCTCTCCGAGCCCCTGCGACGTCCATGGCAAAGACCAGTCGAAGAGACCACCATCGCGGCCTTCCTAGGTGATCGCCTTGGGCCCGAGGCCTTTGAGGCCCTTGGAGCCCCGGTGACGACGGGGATCTTCGCCGGCGAGCCTGAGGACATCGGTGTTGAGGCCTTCGGTCCCATTGGGATCGCCGCGGCCGCAGGCGGTCTCATGCGCGGGATGGGGCGCATCCGAGCCGTCGGCGGCGGCTCAGGCATGTGGACCCTCCGCGACGGGCTAGGGACCCTGACGGATGCCCTCGCGGCTCGGCTCGATGTCCGCCTTGGCACCGAGGTCGTAGGCTGGTCTCAGGTGGGCCCGACCTTCTCCGTCGCGCTGAAAGATGGCACGACGTTTGCGGCGCCGCGCCTCGTATTCGCGACGCCTGCGGCTGTGACCGGGGCCCTCGTCGGCGACAGCTCGCTCACCGCGCTCAAGAGCGCCGCGGTCGTCAGCGCCTCCCTCGCCATGTCTCTGGCCGATTTCCGTGAGCCGCCGACCGGCTTCGGCATGCTCGTGTCGCGCCAGAGCCCGCTCGCGCCGCTCCTCGGGCTGGTCTTGTCTTCGCGCATCTTCCCCGGCCGCGCGCCCGAGGGCGAGCTGGTCGCGGCGGCCATCTGCGGCGGGACTCGGCACCCGGACGCGATCACGACGAGTGACACCGTCCTTGAGGAGCAGATCGCGGCCGCCCTCGGTGCCGCCTTTGGCTTTCGCGGAAAAGTGAAGGCCCTTCATTTACAGCGCTGGGCCCCTGGGATCCCGCAGATCCCTCCGGGACACCTCGCTCGCATGGCCGTGCTCATGGCCGGCCTCCCGAGCGGTCTCGCCCTCGCTGGCAACGGCCTCGGTGGTGTCAGTCTCGAGCAAGTCGCCGCCTCCGGCCTGGCGGCCGCCGATCGGGTCAGCGCCCGCTGAGGGCCTTGAGCGCGGCCTTCTCTTGTTTCGCCGAGCCCTCGTGGATGCGAAGGTGATGATGCCCGTCGTGTCCCCCCGAGACCTTGATGATCCCCCACAGCCGGTGCCGAGCGACCGAGCCTTTGCCCTTCATCGGGAGATTGGCCCGCAGATGGTCGCGGATCACGCGGTCCACCAAGATGGCCTCGACGGGCACCTTCATCCGGCGCGCCGTCTCATCGAGGAGCTCAAACCAGCGCCAAGTCGCAGGGACATCCATCGCCTCGAGATCAACCGCGAAATGCGAGCCGTTTTCTTTCGTGATGTAGCTGAGATCGGCATCGATCCCGCTGAGATGCGAGATGTGCCCAGCTTCATTCAGTTGAAACCAACGCGTCCAGCCGCTGTCCTCACGTACCCAGAGGATCTCGCTAGGGAAGCTGCCGATCTTCTTGTCCTGCCAACGGGCGAAGCGGATCTCCACAACATCTCCGAAGACGACCGACCGGTTGGGCCTCCCGCGCCCCAAGACCTCCATCTGGAAGCCCTCGCGGGGATTGACGAAGTGCCACAGCGCGAGGTCCCCACGATAATCTGACACTTTGTCAGCCGCGACCTGAAGGTTTCGCTTCGCCATCTTCGCGAAGGTCTCCTCAAGCTCGCGAAGCTGCGTCGGGTCGATCGTCGCCGCTGTGTAACGGGTCTCCGCCACGCGCAAGGGGCGCGACGGACCTTTTCCCTTGTCTTGGGCCCTGGCGGTGCTCACGACGCGCACCCGCTGCCACGGGGTCTCGAAGCGATCGGCCTCAGCGGGGTACTCGGCGGGCGTCGTCAACCTGAGGGTCGTCGGATGCCCGCGCTGCATCACGGCGATCTGCGCGAAGGCCTTGGCCGCGTCGCCTTCGAGCATCTTGACGATGACGCCATGATTGATTTGACCACCACCTGGTTGGGCGACGTCGCCGATGGTGATGGTCTTGCCGGGAAAGTCCCTTTGCAGTTGGGCGAGCGAGTCGGCGAGCAGCAGCGCCATCGTCGGGCGCGCCCACCCGCGCTGCCGGACGTTGTCGCGAAACCCGACACCAGCGAGGGGCTGGCCTGTCCCGGCCAAGGTCCGGACATTGATGAGGTCCTTGGCCCACATCGCCTCGACCTGCTTCTTTTTCAAGGCCCGGAGCTGAGACGCCAAGGAGGGCGTCTCTTTGAGCCTCGACCAGACGCGCTGCACTTCGGCCGGCGACACACCCTTCAGGCGCGGGAGGGTCTTAAAGAGCGCGTCAAGGCCCGCGCCAGGGGGCGCCGCGGCGCCAAGGGTCACAAAGAGCGCGGCAGCAGAGGAGAGCAGGGTCAGCATCGGTCGGGGGCGCCTTCTTGCATGCGCGGCAGCAGCGACACGAGGTTGCAGGGCTTGGCGCGAATATCGAGTTGGTGACGCAGGATGCCCTCCCACGCCAGACGACAGGCCCCGGTCGAGCCCGGGACTGCGAACACCCAGGTCCCGCCGACGATTCCGGCGACGGCGCGGCTCTGCATCGTCGAGGGGCCGACGTCGTAGTAGGACAGGTGGCGGAAGAGCTCGCCGAAACCGTCCACCCGCTTGTCGAACAGCGGGGAGATCGCCTCGATGGTGACGTCCCGGCCAGTGATCCCTGTCCCGCCTGTGGTCACGATGACCTCGACGCCTCGCGCGATCCATGCGCCGATCTGGGATTGTATGAGGTCCACCGTGTCGAGGGTGATCGCGCGCGCCACGAGGGTGTGCCCGGCCTCCTGCAGGGACTGCACGAGGAAGTCCCCGGACGTGTCATTGGCCGCGGTCCGCGTGTCTGAGACGGTCAAGACGGCGACGTGCACGGGACGCGGCGTCGGGCCGGTCGGCAGGGTGGCCATCGGGGGCGGTGACGGGAAGCTGAGCGGGCGAGGTGTCGTCATGGGTGGATAGTCGCGTCGCTGGCGCCTCGCGACAAGTTTTGTGTGAAAAAGTGGCGATCCATCATTGGGGATCACTCAAAATTGGCCGCTGCGAATCGAACCTCGCTCAGCGCGTCGCGACTTTACCCGGAGGCAAAGCTGTGTTTCACTTTGGCTATCCAAACAACTTGCGCGTCCCGGGTCGTCACATGTGAGAGACCAGCTGCGCTTGGTACGCCCCGACAGGGCCGATTTCGGCACAACGGGTCCCCAAGTTTTTCCCCCAGTATGTGGCGGTCACAAGACTCGATGTCGATCCGAGGACGCGCCTTTTTTTTCTGCGATCGCGCCATCTGGTGGGGCCGCTGCGAGGCATCCAGGGCATGTTTGGCTCTTGACAGAGGCGCCCTGGCCATGTAGCTACGGCGTCACCTTGCGCGATTAGCTCAGCTGGATAGAGCGTCGGCCTCCGGAGCCGAAGGCCATTGGTTCGAATCCAATATCGCGCACACTTCTCGTCCTTCTTCTCGTCCTAGGTCTCCTGTGAGACCCTTGCAAGAGGACCAAAGTGACCTGGGGGCTCTAAGTGGAAGGTTGGCGCGAGCGATGTCAGGCCGTCGTCCAGCACCTTGATGGGTGTTTCGCTGAGCGTGGGCCCGCGATTCGTGCGGCTCTATTGGCGATGCTATCCGGCCAGCACGTGCTCTTCGTCGGGCCGCCCGGGACCGCGAAGTCCGCGCTTGCGCGTGCGTTGGCTGGCGCGTTCGCGGTCGAAAAGACCTTTGAGTACCTACTGACGCGATTCACGCATCCGGACGAGCTGCTTGGGCCGGTGTCCCTCGCCGCCCTCAAGCGTGACGAGTACCAGCGTGAGGTCGAGGGCTACCTGCCGACGGCCGAGATCGCCTTTCTAGACGAGGTGTTCCGGGGTAACAGCGCGATCTTGAACGCCCTCCTATCCCTCGTCAACGAGCGCGCCATTCATATTGGACGTCAACGTATTGAGTCCCCGCTGATCGCGCTGATCGGGGCCACGAACACGACCCCAGGCGGCAACGAAGATCTCGAGGCCTTGGAAGATCGTTTTCTTGTGCGGATGGCGATCGGGCCCATCGAAGATCCGCGGGCCTTCTTAGGAGTCATCACCGGCGAGCTCCGCGTCACGCCCATCCCGGACGAGCTCCGCTTCCGGGCGTCCGAGCTCGCGGACCTCAAAGAGATCGCCGCGACGGTCAAGGTGCCGGAGGTCGTGCGTCAGGCCTTCGTCGAGCTGCGCGCGGCGCTGGCCGATCGGGATGTGCGCGTGTCGGATCGCCGCTGGGCCCAGGCGCTCGGGATGCTAAAGCTCGCCGCGGCGACCTGTGAACGCGACGCGGTGCGGCCCATCGATCTCTTGCTCCTTGAGCCCTGTCTCGGCCTGCCCGCGCGGGACTCGGCCACGGTTCAGCGTGCGCTCCGTCTGGTCTTAGAGCCATCGGTCTTGCCGCCATCCACAGCCGATCTGCAAGCGGCTTGGCTCCAACTCAGCGCCCCCATGGAGGCCCGTGGTCTCGGCGCGCGGCGGGCCCACCAGCTCGCCGCGGTCGCGGCCTTCGAGCTGACCCTTCAAGGGGCCGAGGCGGCGCTCAATGACGCCCGGCGGGCCTTTGTGGCCGAGGCGATCCGGCACCCCTGGCTCAGCGATGTGCCGCCGCATCTCGTCGCGCCCTTTATCGCCGCGTCACGCGATATCTCCCGCTACCGGCGGGCTTTAAGTGACTATCGCGCGCGCCTTGGCAGCGCCGACTTCGCGCGCGACGCGCTCGAGCGCCTTAAACGCGCCCAGGCCGTCGACGTGTCCGCGGGGATGGCGCCCGTCATCGGGGCGGATCCGGAGGCCTTCGTGTTCTGGCTGCGTCTGCCCGGGGCGCCAGCCGAGGACTGGTGGCCGGTGGACGCATCTGGTTTTGTTCACTTTGCGGCGGGGGCCCGCGTGGCCGGCCAGGTGCAGCGGCGCCTCTTGGACGATGCCCTTGCGGCCGGCGAGGCCCTCGACCGCGCGGCGGCTTGGTGGAAGGCGGTCATCGTTTTCGATTTTGATGACGCGCTCATCGACGCCCTCGCGGAGGGAGGTCAGGCGCTGAAGTCCTTCGTGACGGGGCACGGCGTCGATCGGGCCGATCCGGCGTATTTCGCCCTCCGAGCCCTGTCCGAGTGGCTCCGTGGGGCCGGTCTTGAGCGGCTGATGCCCGAATTTGATCCCTTGGCCGTGACGCGCGAGGAGCGGTGAGCGCCGCCGCCGGTCTCGAGGCGGCGCTCTTTGCGTGGTTTCGCGACGGGCGGGCCAGCGCGCTCGTCGATGAGGTCTACGGCTTCGCGCCAGAGTCTTTTGAACTCCTAGGTTATTTTTCCAGAGGATCGTCACTCCGTTCGGCTGTGGCCGCGCAAGAGGTCTGCAGGGCTCTGTTGGCCGGGCGGGCAGGTGAACCGAAGAAGACCAAAGGCGCCAAGACCCTGGGTGACGACAGCACACCCTCCGGGCTGAACCCGGCCTCTCAGGAGGTCTCGGCCGAGGCGGCAAATGAGGACATCTCGGAGGGCGCCGCGGTCCACGACGGCCTCCGAAGGGCTGAAGATCGTCTCGTAGAGATTGAGGTCTTGGAGGAGGTGTTGGCCGCGCTCTCACCATGGGAACACCTCGGCCACCATGTGCGGGGCTCGGCGTTGGCCGAGCTGGCCCTCGCGCACGTCGGGCCTATCGTCGATCTCCTCAGTGAAACCGTGGAACTGAAAAGACTTGGTGATCTCCTGGGCCGGATCGAGAGCCAGGTCGCCGATGGGAAGACCGCCGAGAGGGATGGTCGCGAATGGGTTGAGGGGGTCACCTTCGGGGCCGATCCGTCGGATCTTATGGCGTCCGAGCGAGCGCTGCTTGGCGATCCGGCGACAGAGACCCTGTTTGAGGTCCGGTTTTTGGAAAAGAAACTATTTCAGATCGAGTGGTCCGGCGGCGAGCCCTTTGGTCCTGCCCGACCTGTGCGCGAAAAGCCCCGTGGTCCTGTGATCATTGCCGTCGACACATCGGCGAGTATGACCGGTACGCCGCTGGCCCTCGCGCGCGCCGCCGCCTTAGCCCTCGTGCGTCGAGCCCTAGCTGAGGGGCGCTTCGCTCACGTGCTGCTCTTTGGTGGGCGGGGCTCGGTGGCGGGCTACACCTTCGCCCCGGGTCGTGCAGCCTGGGACGAGCTTGCTGGCTTCCTCGCGGCTTCCTTCGGCGGGGGGACTGATCTCGCGGGGCCGATCCGCGCCGCGCTCGCGCTTCGGAAAAACGACAGCCGATTCGCCATGGCCGATATTGCGCTTGTGAGCGATGGCATCGCGGCGCTTCCAGAGCGGGTCTTCAATGAGCTGAGTATCGCGAAGAAATCAGGGATGCGCCTCGCAGCCATGGCGATCTTGAGACCCGGCCGCGGCGCTGGAATCCTCGACGTGCTCGCAGACCCACTTGAAAAGCTTGAAACCGCCGCCTTTTCCGTTTAGCAGGGGCCATGTCTACGACCCAATTCGCCCGCACCATTTCCCGTCTCGCGTCCTTTGGCCCCGAGTCGGAGTTTCTCGTTGATCTCGCGAACGTCGAGCTCGGCGCCGCGCTGACCTCTCTCGCCGAGAGCTCGGGCGCGACGCTTACGAACGCCGCGGACTCGAAGGCGCTCGACGCCGCGGGCTGCATCATCGACATCGAGCTCTTGCCGGCACCGCTCGTGCCCCAACGCGTCAAGGACCTCATCAGCCGCGTGGTTCAGGGTGGCATCGTGGTCGTCATCGTCGGCGGTTGCATCGAGAACCCGCAGCAAGCCGCGCAACATTGGGGCGTCTGCTTTGATCTCCACAAGGTCCACGGCGAGAAGATCGGCGAGACCGTCATCCTCCGCGGCCATCGGCGCCTCCCGATCGAGAGGTCACGCCGCAAGGAGCTGCGCCAGATCGCGCATGGCCTCCAAGCGACGGTGCAGATCGGCCGCGAAGGTCTCAGCACCAGCCTCGTCGCCGCGACCCAGGCCGCGCTTGAGCGCCACGGCATCGTGAAGGTCCGCCAGACGGCCATGTGCAAGACGCCGAAGGACGAGATCAGCTCGGATCTGGCGTGGGCCACAGGCGGCCAGATCGTGTCGAAGGTCGGCGGCGTGACCGTGCTCTACCGCGGTGATATCGCCTTTGACCCGCCGCGCAAGCAGAAGGGCTGAAATTCACGGTCCTTGGCGGCTTGTGCGCGGTGCGTAGGCGACCCGGACGTCACTGAACGCGGCGGCGCCTCGCGGCGATGGTGATGGTTGCAAGTGCAAGCAACGCGCCGAGCTCACCCGCGTCTCCACCTGAGCACTTCGACGTGCTCTTCGGTGGTTCAGGCGCCTCATCGGCGAACGCGGGCGTGGTCATGAGGAGCAGCGTGGCGCTGGCGAAGACGGCGAGGAGGGGCTTTTTCATTCGGGTATTTTGCCACCGAAGCCCACCGTCCGCAACTCGCTGCGACAGCGTGCCAGCCTCAGGGCGATTCGGCGCCGTCCAGTAGCGCTTGGAGGCTGGCCGCCACGTCCGCCGGCAGGGTAGGGTGGGAAAGGGCGAGGGCCTCTAGGCCGAGGGCGCGGTAGACGCCCGCGCTGGCCCGATCGCCGAGGTCGTCGATGGCGCGGAGATGAGCCGCGACTGTCTGGATATCGCCACGCGCGATGGGCCCGGTGATGGCCGTCGCGGGGCCATCGCTGATGAGATTGACGGCCGCTGAGCGCATGAGCGGCGCGAGGGCGAGGCGAGCGTCGTCGGCCGTCATGCCGGCGCCCTGCATGAGGCGCATGCCCTGCGCGAAGAGGGCCGTCGCGTGCCCAGCCACGGTCACGGCGGCGGCGTGATAGAGGGCCTTGTGGGCGGAGTCGATGACCCGCGGTGTGAGGCCGACGCCCTCCGCGAGTATTATTGCAAGTACAATGGCATTGGCGTCACCGTCGAGACCCGCGACCGCGTTCAGAGGGCCGAGGCCACTAGCGCCGGCGAGGGCGACGAGGGGGTGAAGGCACCCAGCGGCTGCCGGGCGAGACGCGTCAAAGCGGGCCAGCGCGCCTGGGAGCGAACCGGACAGGTGCAGCCAGACCTCTTGAGATCCCGATGGTCTCTCGCCGAGCCGCGCGACGACGCCGGCGATGTCCCCGTCCCCGACGGCGATAATGACCACGTCGACCTCGGGCCGCGCGGCGATGTCCACCGGATCATCGCGAAGTTGTTGCCAGATCACAACGTGCCCTGCCGCGATCCAGCGTGGCATCAGCGCGCTGGCCGCGCGCCCAGCGCCGATGATGCCAAGGGTGAGGGCGCGCGCCTGTGCGGTCATCGGTAGAGCGCCTCGGACTCAATTGAATCCGCGACGGCCTCGGGGACCATCCACCAATAGGGCTCGGCGGCCGCCACGCGCCGCCGGATCTCGGTTGACGAAATGTCAGGTAGTGTGAATTCGACCGGAATTTCGGGCGGGGCCGTGACGCCAGCGCGGCCAAAGACCATGAGGCGAGCGGCGATCAGGGCCTCAAGGCGCGCCCAGTCGTGCCACCGATGGCGCGCGAGATAGGTGTCAGCGCCCATAATGAGGGTCAGCTGGCGCGTGGGGTCTTGGTCGAGCAGATATGTGACGGTGTTGACCGTGTAGTTGGGCGCCGGAAGTTGGCCCTCGATAGGATCGACGGTGACGCGGGGCCCGAGGTGGGCCACCGCCTCTCGGGTGAGGCGGGTGCGCGTGTCCAAGGGCAGAAGGGACTTGCCGAAGGCGTGGTCCGCGACCGGCATGAGGTGCACCGCGTCGAACTCGCCGCTGCAGAGCGCGAGGGTCGCGCAGAGGACATGGCCGACATGGGGAGGGTTGAAGCTGCCGCCAAATATCGCAATTCGGTTGGAGTTTTTTTCCGCCACGTCATCCGTCATGCTACCGCACCTGATATCGTTTGTAGTCAAATGTCTTGCAGTCGGCGTCAGCGTCCTCGAGGAGCCGGTCCACCGCGGTCCCCTTGTCGATCGTATCGCGCAGCGCCGTCGAGCCCCACAGCAGATCGATGGCCGGCCGGTCCGTCACGAACTCGTAGGCGTCGGTCCGCCACGTCCAAGCCTCGGGGCTGGCGCGACGGCAGGCGTCGAGGACGTGAACGCCGAGGCGCACCGCCCTCAGCGCGGTCGCGTCGAAGACATTGAGGTAGATGCCGTTGCAGACCTCGCCGGCGTGTTTGCCGAAGGCGGGCCGGAAGCGCGTCGCGATGAACTCGACGCCGGGGCAGTCGCGGCGCCGGAGCTCGGTGATCGCGGCCGCAGCGTCGAGCTTCGGCGCCCCGAACATCAGAAAAGGTGAAGTCGTTCCGCGCCCTTCCGACAGAGTCGTGCCTTCTAGGAGGCACATCCCCGGATAGACGAGGGCCGTCGTGCGCGTCGGCATATTCGGCGACGGCGGCACCCACGGCGCGTCGCCAGCGGGCGTGCCGGCGATGACGCGGAGCTCGACCTCAGGCGCGATGGCCTCGCGATAGAAGCGGGCGAGACCGCCGACTGTCAGGCCGTGGCGGATGGGTAGGCCCGGGACCAGCCCGCAAAAGCTCTCGAAGCCGGCCTTGAGGAGGGGGCCTTCGCGGAGGGGCCCGATGGGGTTCGGGCGGTCGCAGACCCAGACGGGCAGCCCAAGCGGGGCAGCGACCTTCATCACGAGGGCCAGGGTGGCCGCGTACGTGTAGTAGCGGGTGCCGATGTCTTGGATATCAAAGACGATCGCGTCAATGCCGGAGAGGGCCTCGACCGGTGGCGCGAGGCTGGCCAGGTCAGCCCCATACAATGACACGACCGGGACCCCGAGGAGCTCGTCTCGGGCGCCGTCTGACAGCAGCACGGGCTCCATATCTTGGTGGGTGCCCCAGATGCCATGCTCGGGCGCGAGGGCCCGGACGACGTCGACGCCTTGGTCGCGCAGGACGTCGATGATGTGCCGGCCCCAGCGGTCGACGGCGGTGTGGTTACAGAGAACGGCCACGCGCTGCTGGCGCAGCTCGGGGACGAAGCCTTGGGCGATCTGATCGAGACCTGTTGTCATGCGGGGCATTTCACCCAACATGGCCCCCGATGGCAACGTTTTCGTTGCCAGGGATTACATGGCGCGCCTTCGCAGGCGTCCGCGCGAGTGACGAGGGTGTCGCAAAACCCCACGACCGGGCTGAGAGGCGCCCTCTTGGTCCGCGCGTTTTTAACGCGCTACGGGCCTAGTTAGGTGGGGACTCAAACTAAAAATGCGCCGGCGCGAGGCGACGCGATGCGCGCTAAAAGCGCGCGGACCATAGGGGGGAGGCATTGACTAACGAGCGCGCGAGCGGCCCTTGGTCTGCGCGTTTTTAACGCGCTACGGGCCTACTGGCATCGGGACGGCCCTAGTCATGGTACCCCTCCAAAGCCCGTCAATGCGACAGCCTCTTTCTGCGCGCGCCACGGTCGCTACAGGTACTTCTC
>Ga0105050_10003890_pt1 | contig 20324 bp, 42 predicted proteins | sample FRY01_FD_78088 | JGI IMG/M metagenome (GOLD analysis project Ga0105050, IMG submission 78088) | Freshwater microbial communities from Lake Fryxell liftoff mats and glacier meltwater in Antarctica - FRY-01 | ecosystem: Environmental > Aquatic > Freshwater > Ice > Glacier meltwater ...
ATAATTATGGAAAAAATGCGTAATAAAATTACAATGCTAATCGGATTGTTATGTATAGCCGGTGCATTTGCAGATAACCCAACAAATGGTTGGTTGATGTTATCAGGAATGATATTGATATTCATGGCCTTCATGGACATGAATAAATGGATGGATGGTTGAGAAACTTCTGGATTATTAATCTAGTAGCAGTGTTAGTATTAATCTTTACATACTGTTACATACTTACCCACTAAACTACCAGTCTTCACCTTTTAGGTAGCCTTCATATTCACTTAAATCAGGAATATCTGGAATTTCTATAGCAAAGTCTTCTGCCTTAACGGCAATGCCTTGCTGTAGGAGTCTAGCATGGGCGATTCGGTCTGGTTGTTTGTGTTGTTCACGCATCGATGCTGAGATTTTGTCCTTACCTTCTTGTGGCATTACTTGTACTTTCTTGTAAGAACATTCTAGTGAACAATAAGGACCTTTCTTACGATGTGTTTCTTCACATGTAGGACATTCTTTCTTTTTATATCTGTCGGTTGGTCTTACTTTAGGCATTTTAGATTATACACAAATGCAAATGTTTTATATGCAAACATGCCAATGACCATAAATGGGAATACGCCTACAATAACAATTACTATTGAACTATAAGCTGCAATATCAACCACAGTTTCAAGTACTTTTCTTAACAGTTTCCGTAACATCATCTAGCTCCAATTTATAAATTCTATTTCGATAGTCTTGTAATATATAATTTAACTTCTTTCTTAGTTCAACATCTGTTACTGCATTTAAATGGGTTCTCATGTCAACCACCATACTATCTATTATTTTATGAAATCTCATATACTGTTTATAGTCTACTTTTATCTTTGGCATTGTATGGTCTCATATAGTTAATGTAAGATGTTCCTATGACCTTGGCCTCGATTAATCATATCATCTATGACATCGACATATTGTCGGTCTTCAATTTCAAGTTGTGTGTAATATTGGTGGATTTCTGTGATGAGGACGGCAACTTTAGATGGCGAACTGATATGTAAATTCTCATCTACATATTGTTCCAATAAGTTCATCTTGCTATTGATAATATCTCTAATCTTGGTGTGCATAGAATCCCGATTCTTTTAGAAATTGTTCTGTTATCTTTGGATATAATTTACCCAAATTTTGGTTCTTAACTGCCAGTAAAACTTTTACTTCATCTACATGTATATCTTTTAGTAAATCAACAAAATGCATCTCACGTCTAAAAGGTTCCATATTTGGATTATCTTTTGTGTAGACATAGAGCTTTTTTATCTCTGCAGTTAATAGACCATTCAGTCCAATGTTATCGGGATTTGGTTCAAATGGTGGGTCGCCTTCTGGCAACAAAAACTTATATTCTGGGTCAAACGCATACTTAAATAAAAGATTGAGTATTGGTTTCTTCTCTTCGTAATCTTTTATTTTAGATGTATCACTATTTATTTCATTTAAAATCTCGGGAATGTATTTCTTCATCCAAGAACGGTCTCAGCTGTAAATAACCAAACATAACATCCAATTGAATTCAGTCCAATGAAATAACAATTCTGCATGAATAAGGGTAAGTTCTTATGTTTTACTCCAAATTGATATGCTAATATAATATGAGCACATATGAACATTGGAAAACAATACTTATAGTAGGGCAATTGTAAGGCTAATGCTGTTGCACCTGTTACTAATAAGCCAGTTGAAATCCATTTAATATCCATTACTTGGACTTGCGTTTAACTATATCAGCTTCTATCGTTTCTAAACGGGCCTTGACCCATTCGTCCTCGTCTTTAAATTTTGTGAGAGATTTCATTGAAGTTTGAATATGAAATAATATCTCATACATTTTCTTCTTAGAACTCCAACCTTCTTCTGGATGCCCAGCGTAAAAATCTAGGTCATCTAGATATTCCCATATTGCACCATCTTGGTCGCCTTTATCAAATGGATTCATCATAATTTAATTCTCCTATCATGTTCCCAAACTTGCACATTCTTCACATAAGACTATAATTTCATAAATCTTATACTTTCCAATACGTCTTGGGTGTTTTTCAATCTCAATGTAATTACCTTCAAGCAAGTTTTTCTTGCCGCATTTACCACATTTTTGTGGGGCGTTGCCCTTTTTCATTATCCCTCGCCTGTTATACGATGATATAATATTACAAACTCATCATGAGTTGAAACTTCTTCTGCTAAGTTTTGATTGTGGTATACTTTCGCCATCTTAGAAATAACCTTTTTAGGTATCTCAAATTTTTCATGGAGATTAGACACAATCTCTTTCATCAAATCTTTCTCAGCTCCGGTTCGTAGCATACAATTGCTTAACTCTTGCATTGCACCTGATATTTCTTTTTTATCTGCATCACTAATCGCTGGCATCATCTAACTCCTTGTTTGATTTCGAATGTTTAATCTTTCTATTATATTTTGTTTTGTCTTTCTCTACCTTGTGTCCAAATGGCAAATTATCACTAAACAATTCTATTGCTCTTCTAGTCCAAGGTTTAGGCTTTTGAGGTATCATTGAATATCTTCACCATATGGGTTTCCACCCTCATTATCATCAGACCAACCTTTCTCCCAATCAGGAGAGTCGTTGAGCCATGTGAATATCTTTTCATATGCATCATGTTCGCTTAATGCCAATACTTTAAATATCGCCTCACCATCTTTCATTTCTAATTTAAATGGCATGTTCTTTGGTAAGTTAAATGGTTTCTCAATACTCACTTCTATATCGTAGTATTGCATTGCCTTAATTTTATCAATCACTTCTGTAACTTGCCAATCGCCAATCATTCTGAATCAGGCTCTATTGGAGTAACAGCTGACATAAATTCATCAACTTGTACTTCGATTGTATCAGGACTATTAAGGTTTACGATACCATCTACAACCTTATCAGTAAAACTTGGTTCAACTATTATTTCTTCTGTCATAATTTCTACATAACCATGTTGATGGTCTTTATGGAAATCACTTATCAATGTCCATAGTATAGATAGTATTATAACAAAAACCACTAGTAATAGAGGCAATCTTTTGTTCGAATAAAATAGATGTATGTAAAACATATCTAATGAATCTCGACATTGTATTAGCTGATTATTAATACAGTTAATGAACTGGCGCTTATTCATTATTGAGAAGTGCTATATGTTTTGGTTGGTAATCTGAGGGTGCGACCAGGCTTATTTCAGTTGCCGGTGCAGTTGCTTGATAATGCTCTTCTACTGTATCGTAGAAAAACATAAATGCATAAAGTAGAACATAATCCATAATATAACTCCATAATATAAATTTTAATTAATCACAATCAGATAAAGCGTCAAACATTCTTCTGTTTTTTTCTTTAGTTTCTTTTGTTGCTAACATCTCAGCTTCTTGTTGTTGCTGGTCGAGATTTTGCTGATGATTTTCATCACTATCCCAGTCATCTTGTCGCTGTGTATCTGTCATTTTACTATTCCTTTTGAGATTAAATTAAAAAATAAATGCCTTGTGAGCAATTATTATTTATACCTTATTCTATCCCAGGTATCTTTTGTTTTGTCTGAATCAAATGATATCGATACCTTTTTAAAAAACTATTACTTCTTTTAGGTTCATGTATAGGATTGGGTAAAGGACCGAACAATCTGTCCATATCCTCTATTATCCCTTGAGCTTCTTCATCTGATATTTGGTCTTCACCTAAAGTTATCAAAGGAAAGTTCTCACTACACCATATCCATATAATACCGCCATCATTACATTTATTATGATAACGCTTGGTTCACGCCAGAGACTTCCGATGTAAACCCATCCGATACCTGCTATAGTACCTAACCAGACATTTAGTGGGAACATTTCTAATGCAGATGCTAATGCACAACCGCAGGCAGCTATCGTAGATAACCACTTAACCCAAAATGCAAATGTTGATTGATTTGATATCATAGAGAAAAACCTAGAGCCTTCAATTGAGCAGGACTAGGATTTACTATTGTTGGTGGTATATCACTACTCTTTATATGAACTTGTCTACTAAAATCGCCATTCTTTTTGCTTTTTGCTATATGGCAAGGTCTACATAACTCCTGTATATTATTTGGACTATTATTCATACAATTACCATCTATATGGTCAAGTTCTGTAAGTCCTATAGCTATTGACCCTTCACTATAATCTGTTGGACACAAATGTCCTAATCTTCCGTTTTGATTTGAACATATTCCTGTTTTAATAGGTTTTATATTCTTTCTTATTTTACCTAAATGACATGTTCCACATAAAGGCCTAAGTTTTCCATTACCATTATCGTGGCGCTTAGAATTACAACCATAATTTGCACATACATTTTTCATAAAAGATTATTTATTTCCGTTGTGTTGAATTACAAAAAGATTTGAGTCTTCGTTAAACTTAACACTAAGCTTCATTTTCTTTGATACTGGAGCTGCAGGTCTCCATAATTTTGCTTTTTCGCCCTTTGCCTTTAACAGTGATATAGGAAATAATATAAAATCACCTTTTACTTTAAGGTCGTCCCAATTTAGCGGCCCTTGTCTTTTAGATTGAAATAATTCTGGATTATTTTTCATAAAATCTTTAGCTTTTTGGCCATTAAATGCAACTGGTTGTGATAATTCTGTAAGTTTTAATGCTGTGCTCATAGTGTAACTCCATAATATAAATAAAATTGATGCCTAATTCGACATCTTCATACAGGAGTATATCACTATTTTGAGTAAATGTCAAGCACTTTCGAGCTTTATTTGGAGTGTTTTTGTGGCAAACTTTCTATATCGATGCCGTGTGTGGAGGGGTCTTGATGTAAAATCCAATTGACATAGTCAACAGCTAAATCTTCATCTTTAAAGTATTTTGTGACTACTTGGCCTGATAATATAGACCCAATAAAAATAAGTATATTGCCTTTATAGTTAGAAAACTTAATCCACCAATATTGTCGTATTATCGGTTTAAATGTTTTCAATGAGAGTTCAATATCTCTCTTGATATCATCATTCATTATAACACTATATCTAGTATGAGTTGGGCAAACATGTTACTTTCTTGGTAATCTTTGACTATAACCATTGGATTTAGGTGATGAGTTATTATAAGTAATGGTGTCCGGTTTTGATATAAGATTATCTTTCCTTATTCGACAAGTGACCCAATCATTATAGTATTCGTGTGTAACTAAAGCATCTCGTGTAAATATCTCGTACGTCTCGAAATAAGATAATTCTGAACGAGTCTTGCATAGATGTAGTATTTCTCTCGTAAAATGTTTCTTGCCAGCCTTCTGTACATCTTCTTTGATTACTTTATTTGAACCCCAATATTCTTCCCAATCAGACTTCACTCTGATTTTTTTCTTTTTACCCCTTACTTGCTTCCGGGAAGCTTTGGTAAAAAACTTCTTACCTACATATTTTCTATTATTCTGTAGATTGGTGATTAAGTAAACTATTCCAAAATACTCACCGACATGTTCTTCGGTAAATTCTTTACCTCTAAATGTCCAATTCAATATAGATTCATCCTTTCTAATAAGTTACGTTAGGATTATATGGTGCATCATTTTTATTTATGGGTTTCAATGCCAGGTATTCACCACAGAATGGGCAATAAGTAGGTTCATCATCTGCTGTCTCTATACTATAACTTACTACAAATTCAGATTGACAACTACTACAGGTGTGGTCTAATGTTCTCAAGTTTTATTTCCTTTATAATCAAATTTATTTATTATCATACATTATCCTTGTGTTAACCCTAATAGATTAAAAGGATATGCTCTATATTAAACGGTAAATGATTCCCCACACCCACATCTTGCTGATTCATTTGGGTTGATGAACTCAAATCCTTGGTTTAATCCCTTTTTCTGATAATCTAGTTGTAAACCATCTAGATAGGTTAAATCTTTTTTATCTATTATTAGAGTAACACCCTTGTCAGTGTAAGTATTGTCTTCTGGTAATATATTGTCAACAAACTCTAATACATATGCCATACCTGAGCACCCAGTAGTTTTTACACCAATACGGAGTCCTACAGTATTTTCTCTACCTGTAATTGCATTGCTAGCTTTCTCTGCCGCTATATCAGTTAAAGATATCATTTACTTTTTGAACTCTGCCGCTTCTTCTGAGCCGCCTGTTGAAGTTCCTTTAGTGTAAGAGTGAGCACCAACACCAGCTAATTCTCCGTTCTGAACGATTAGATATTCATCTCTGATATCAACCTCATTGAATACACACTCTAATATCTCTCTAACTCCGTCTGCATATCGAGTCTGAGCAGATAGAGATGTTCCAGATGTATGAGGAGTCATTGCATGATTTGGCATTGTCCTCCAAACATGGTCATTAGGTGCAGGTTGTGGGAACCATACATCACCAGCATAACCACTTAGATGTCCTGATTCTAGACCTCTAGCAATTGCATCTTTATCACAAATCTTTCCTCTTGCAGTATTAATTATATAAGCACCTTTTTTACATTTAGCAATCATCTCATCATCAAACAGATGTTCAGTTTCAGGATGTAAAGGACAACTAATGTTAATCACATCACAAACTGCAACCATTGATTCGACTGAATCGTGATATGTAAGATTTAACTTTTGTTCTTGTTCTATACTTAATCTATGTTTATCAAAGTAATGGAGATGTACATCAAATGCCTCCATCTTTCTTAATACATCTAGACCAATACGACCAGCCGCAATTGTACCAACATTCATACCCTCTACATCATAAGACCTAGAAACAGCATCAGCAATATGCCAACCGCCATCATTAACAATCTTATGTTGAGTAGTAAAATCTCTTACTAAAACTAGAATCTGCATAATGATATGTTCAGCAACAGACCTTGAGTTACAATAAGTTACTTCAACAACATCAATGTTATGGTCCATGGCGGCTTGTAAGTCAACATGGTCTGAACCAATGCCGGCAGTAATCGCCATCTTTAAATTCGGGGCAGTTTCCATCAATTCTCTTGTTACATAATATGGCCAAAATGGTTGAGATATAACAATATCTGCATCAACTAATTCTTTATCTGCCGTACATCCTTTGCCATCTTTGTCAGACGTAACGACTAATGTATGACCAGCATCTTCTAAAAACTTTCTAAGACCTAACTCACCAGATACACAACCTAATAATTCACCAGGTTTAAAATCTCGTCCTTGAGGATTTGGCAATGTCATGCCATCAGGATATTTGTCTATTTTAGGTAAATTGCTTAATGGATAACTCTCAGGCATTCCGCCTTTAGGGTCATCATATAATATACATAACACTTTCATTTTATTTCTCCATTTTCGTCAATTCAAATTTTTATGCGGTTTTTTTGTTTACTCTTATAATCAGCTAATGCACTTTTAATAGCATCTTCAGCTAAAACTGAACAATGTATTTTTACTGGAGGTAAAGCTAATTCTTCTACTATATCCATATTTTTAATTTCTTGTGCTTGCTCGACTGACTTACCTTTGAGCCAAGTTGTAACAAGACTACTTGAAGCTATAGCTGAACCACATCCATAAGTTTTGAACTTAGCATCTTCAATAATTCCAGTTTCTTCATTAATTTTAATTTGTAACTTCATTACATCTCCGCAAGCGGGGGCTCCAACCATACCAGTTCCTACTGTCGGGTCATTTTTATCAAATGAGCCTACGTTTCTAGGATTCTCATAATGGTCTAATACGGCTGCTGAATAAGCCATGGCATTCTCCTTTATACTGCAAAACTACTTCCGCATCCACAGGACGATGAAGTAGATGGATTTGATATTTGAAATTGTTCTGCCGTTAGAGTTTTATTGTAAGCAACAGTTGAACCTTCTAGATATTGGTTAGAGTGTGCATCGACAATAACTTTTAGTTCCGTGCCTTCTAGGTCTAATGCAAAATCACTATCAGATATGGTATTTTCCCATGTAAATCCATATTTAAACCCTGAGCATCCGCCACCTTCTACATACATTCTGAGACCTTTTATTTCGGAATCTGATTCTTCCGCATATAGGTCTACAATCTTGTCAATAGCGGACTGTTCAATGGTTATCATTTTTATTTCTTTGCTTGTTCTTTTGTATATAATGTCCAAGCACCATATACAATAGCACCAACTGCTGCTACTGATACTAATGCATGTGACATTAGAGCAAGAGTGCCAAGTACAATCAAAGCAATTCCGTCCCATGAAGTTCTTTCAGCCCAGCGAGCAAGAAGCCACGCCTTTATAACATTTAAATCTAACATAATAGTTTTTCCTTTTTGTTTATAGCTATAAGCTATTTTTTGTTCAACTACTCTAGGTTGCAACTTTCTCATTTTTCTTATCCTCGGGATTTCCCCATACATCTTCCCACGAACCAGTCAAAGCGCCTTTAGCATAATCCGTTGCACGATTCTCGAAGAAATTAGTGTGTGTAGGAGCATTAATCATCTCTTCAACCCAAGGCAATGGATTCTTTTTAACTTTATACACACCTCGAAGTCCTAATGATATCAACCTTCTGTCACAAATATAACGAATGTACTGTTTAACTTGAGCTGCGGTTAAATCGGGCATATCGCCCATTTCAAATGATAAATCAATAAATTTATCTTCTAACTCAACCATCTTTTCTGCAATTGAATAGATTCGAGATTTAAGTGTGTCGTTCCAAATCTCTTTGTTCTCCTCTATATATGTTCTGAATAACTTAATCATTGATTCGGTGTGTATTGTTTCATCAACAATAGACCATGTTATAATCTGACCCATACCTTTCATCATACCGTGGCGAGGGAAGTTTAGTAACATAATAAATGATGAGAACAATTGCATACCTTCAGTAAATGCGGAGAAAACTGCAATATGTGTAGCTGTAGATTGTTTATCGCCATTACGATTACTAATATCTTTTACATAATCGTGTTTATTTTTCATTGCTTCATATTCTAGAAATTCACCATAAGTTGACTCAGGCATTCCTAGAGTTTCAATTAGATGTGAGTAAGCTGCAATATGAAGTGCTTCACGAGCGGCAAATCCCATTAACATCATTCGAACTTCTGGTTGTGGAAAATATGGTAAATAGTTATTCACATATCCACCAGCAACGTCTATATCACCTTGAGTAAAGAATCTAAATATGTTTGTAAGAAAATGTTTTTGTGGTTGAGTTAATACTCGTTGCCAATCTTTTACATCTTCTGCCATTGGAACTTCTGTATGTAACCAATGACTTTGTTCATGTTTTAACCAGGCATTATAAGCAAAAGGATAATTGAAGGGTTTGAAGGTGTTTCTTTCTTCCATTAAATTTGGTTTTTTATTCTCACTTGCTGCCATATGTTTTACCTTTTCCTATAATTGTTTAGTTGATATAATCCCTGTTTATATCGTACGTCCAGACTCTACATATAGATTACATGTAGTACCTGGTTCTGTGCATTTCTGTATTGTGTCAAAGTCTATTAAATACCCATTCATAATGTGACTGAGGCCTAAAATAATAGAGGCAATTATAATTGATTGTTGTATACTCATTATATTGCCCATTCCTCTAATTGTTTAGTTGATAAAACCCCAATACTTCTTTTTACTTCCGTTTCACCATCTAACATTAATAGAGTTGGTACAGAACGAACTTGCCATTGTGTTGCTAAATCTTCATCTTCATCAATATCAATAACCTCTATAGGAATATCAATCTTAGCTGAATTCAAATTCATTTCTAAACCTTTACATGGTTGGCACCAAGAGGCTGTAAATCTCAATATCTTTTTCATTATTATCCTATTCGCAGGCGATACAAATGCCATCGTCTTCTGCCATTTTTGTTAAGTCTAACTCTTGAATTACCTGTCTTTCAATTTTCTTTGCGACCTTATCAGCCTTACCAATTTTCTCTGAACGACAATAGTACATCGTTTTAAGTCCACCTTTCCATGCCATATAATGTATTGCGTGTACATATTTAATGTTAGCATCTGGTCTGAAAAATACATTTAATGATTGTGCTTGGTCAATCCATTCTTGTCTATCTACTGCATGTTGAATCAACCATCGTTGGTCAATTTCCATTGATGTTTTAAATATATCTCTTTCCCAATCTGATAACTTATCCAAATGTTGTACACTGCCGTCATTAGCAATGATTGATGACCAAATCTCATCATAGTCCATTTTACTATCTAATTTACATTTATCTTTTATTATTTTATCTAAAAATTTATTCTTATGTAAATGTGAACCAGACAATGTATCTTGTCTATAAGCATTAGCACGATATGGTTCTATACTTGGAGAAGTATTACCCATGATAATAGATGATGAGGCATTTGGAGCCACAGCCATAAGATGTGAGAATCTTTGACCTGAACCTTCTGCATCTGGAGCTTCACCTCTCGCTTCGCCAAGCTCTTGATTAGCTACATCTAAAGAAGTTCTTATGTGTTTAAATATTTGTTTGTTCTTACTAACAGCTAATGCTGATTCCCATGGAATATTCTTCTTTTGAAGATGAGCATGCCAACCTAATGCACCAACACCAATACTTCTCTCACGTGAGGCTGAGTAAGATGCTCTTGCAACAGATTCTGGTGCATTTTCAATAAAATATTGTAATACATTATCTAACATCTCAGCAATATCTTTTAAGAATAAATCATTCTTTTTCCATGCATCATAATATTCTAAATTTACAGAAGACAAACAACACACAGCTGTTCGATTTTCATCTGTTGGTAGAATAATCTCTGAACATAGATTCGATTGTTTAATAGATAAACCTAAATCTTTTTGAAACTGTGGCATCTTATCATTAGAAATGTCAATGAAATGTAAATATGGTTCACCTGTTTGCATACGAATTTCTAAAATTCTTTGCCATAAGTCTTTAGCTGAAACCACTTCTTTAATCAGACCACTGTTTGGGTCTTTTAATTGCCATGAATCGTCTGCATCGCCTTCAATCATACTTCTTTCAATAATCTGCATGAAGTCATTTGTGATATTGATGCCATGATGTAGATTCAGACATCTCATGTTCTGGTCACCAGTAGGTCTTCGCATTTCTAGAAACATCATGATATCAGGATGAGATATATCTAGGTACGCTGCATAGGAACCTCTCCTTGTTCGTCCTTGACGGTATGCCAATGAGGATGCATCATATGTTCGTAAGTGAGGCATTACACCAACAGACTTATCATCTGATGAACGAATACCAACACCAATGCCGACACCTCCACCTAACATAGACAAGGAGTTTACTTCTGAGAGTGTTGAGATTAAACCTTCTGATGAATCATCTAGATACGGTAGAAAACATGATATCGGTAAGCCACGCTTAGACCGACCATATGATAGGATAGGAGTTGAATATGATAACCAATGTTGACTTGCATAATCATACAATCTTTGTGCATGTTCTTTATTCGAACCAAATACACTCGATACATATGCGAATCGTTCTTGAGGACTATCTTCATCCTCTTTCATATAACTTTCTTTTAATCTCTTGAGACCTAATTGGTCAAATAGGGAATCTTTTGTAAAATCAACTTTAATACCATGAACAATGTTGTCCATTCATATACTCCAAATAAAATCTAAAAATAAAAAACACTGGGGAATAACTTTACAAACATGAGCCTTTTTGGTGTTAGCATGATAATGGCGACTAGCCAATCAGTGTTAGATTACAACACACAATTTATTATTAACTTGATACTAGACTTTCTTCCAGTATACTAAATTTGTTTCTGCTTCCAAACCTGAAAAGGTATTAGTACTTATAATATTTTCTATCTCACTTATGGTCAAACCAGACACAATCATGTCATTAATATCTTTCTTGCCGTGAAGCGTTTTGGGCCATATTACGACATTCTGTTGCGAACTTACTGCAACTTTCATCATCTTCACTATTTCTTTGTTTCTCGGTTCATTATCAAAAATGAGCACCTTACTAGCACATTCGACACTTTTAGATGTTAAATATAAATTAGCATCGCCAGATGCCAAACAATTGTCTAAGAATAGACTATCTAGTGGTCCTTCTACAATCTTTACTGTTTTTGATAAATCAATTCTATCTAAACCAAAAGCTAACTTCTTATCACTCTCCACTACTCTCATTGTAACGTAACGAATGAGTTTGTCATTGGATTCTAATGCACGACCCGACACAGCAATCAAATTATTATACTCATCATAGAAAGGAATTACCAATCTAGCATCATCAACTAATAGTTTGTCGTGATTAGGTATAAGGACATCAATAAACTGTTTATACTTTGGTGCAAATAGTAATTGAGACCAAAACTTTTCTGGAATCTTTCTACCTTTTAAATACTTAACACACCAATGTTCTGCGGATAGTTGGTTACACCATTCCGCATTGTCAAATGATTTTTGTTTTTGAATCTTATCAAATCTAGGTGGGGGTATCTCAAATTCAGGCTTCTTATAATTTGAATTGCCAATTTCACCAGCTTTATATCTCTCTAGTATATATTCTTTGTGTAGGGTTTCGTCAATAGACTTAATAAGATTACCGACAGTTGTGCCTGAACCACAATTATGACACCTATAAAACAAGTTATTTGCTTTTTGGTATACATAACCTCGAGCTTTAGATTTATTCTTTTGTGAATCGCCACAGAAAGGGCAAGAAAAATTAAAGAGATAGTTGTTCTTCTGTTTGAAGTTTCTCAAACGATAAGAGACCATCTTGGTATATTTAGAATCGATTACTAATGACATAGTGTAATTATAACAGGTGCCGCTATAATAGTCAAGTTAAAACAGGTCAAATATTCCAAGTTCGCCTAAAAGGAAACCAAGCGCTAAGAAGAAACCAATAAGAAAGTATTTAGCTTTATCGATATCCGCCCACTTTACAAATGGATTTCTATCATCTTTCTTATGTTTAATTAAATCATTTCTTATTTCGTCTAACTTATCTGTAATGCGACCTTCTATCTGGTCTATCTTATTATAAATCTCTTTGGTAGTGGTGCTAACTCTTGAATGAATATCTCTAATATCGTCATGTAATCCATCTGATATTTTTTCTTGTTGGTCATGTCTTTGCTCATGCAAAGAAATCATTTTAACGATATTCTGGTTAGTCTCTTGTATCTTATCTAGAGTTAATGTGGTTCTATCGAATAATGATTCACACTGCTCAGCATCCTTCTTCAATAGTTCGGTAGCTATCTTTAATTCGTTGATATCTTTATCTGACATTACGAATCTATATTCTTAGTTTTTTTGGAATATGCTTGTGTTCCGTAAAATGCCGCTACAATAGCTGCAACTGATACAAAATATGTGGCTGCCATATCTCCTAATATCTTAGCAGCTCCATCTAGACCGAGTGCTACTGCTAGAACAACTGCAAATGGATATAATAACATACCTCCAAGAGCAAACCACGCCATGTTCCTTTGAGCGTCTTCTCTCTTGTCTTCGTTTTCTAATCGTATTTGTCTTTCTTCCAATTTAAATTCCTCATCACTAACTATGCCGTCATTATTGGCATCATACTTTGCATACTTAGATGTTGATTCGAGTTTCTTTGCTACCATGGTTTCTCCTAAATTAAACTACTAGAGACCCAACAGATATTAATGTAGATATTAGTCCATTTAATTTAGTTCTTACCTCAAGTTCACCGGCTGCTGCTTCTACTACTTTTGTGTTTTCCAAATCAATTAGAAATTCTTTATATTCATCAAAAGATATTTCTTTTGCTTCAAAGAGTTCTTTAAAGTTTTGGGTTTCTACTACTAAATCTACAACAGATTCGTTGTCTGACTTAAGCAATTCTTCTAACTGTTCTTCTAGACTTTGAAGTCCTTCTGTTATTTTATCAAGACTCATCGTGGTTTTCCTCCAACTACATTCTGAATTGTTATTGCATTTTTATTCAGTAAATTAAATTTAATAGTACAATAGGTTTTACTTACGTTTGGGTCAACTTCATACTTAACATGTAGACCTTTTGTAATCTCTAGTAATGCACCAGACATTTTTATTGTCTGTTCATTGTGTGGAATTGAAGTAGAGTAATTATTAAACTCATTCACTTTAATCCAAAGGGTGTCAACTAATGGTTTTGCATACTTAGTGCCACAATGTTTTTCGCCTAAAGCCGAAGATGTTCTAATTTGATTTATTATGTAATATTCATTATTGTCAAATTTTGCCATATTGTAACTATCTAAGATAGCACACCCAGGTAATACAAACAGTGCCAATACTATAATTAATTTTTTCATTTACACCAACTCTCCTTTTTTTTACCATAATATTCTCTTGCGTAACCGTGTTCTAGTAATTGTTTTGTTAAACTCTCACCATCTAGTATAATATCACCGATAACTCGGCCTCCATACTTATCCCACTTCATTATAACTACTTTAGTGGTTGTTGCGTTATTAACTAGAGCCTTTGTGAAATCAGAAGCTTCTTGCCCCTTCTTGGCCTCTGATGGACATTCTGCACGATGTCCTTTTTCTGGAGTATCCACACCATAAACACGAAGACTTAATTCTGGTTGTAATGGGGCAGGTAGAAAGTTAGCTTGAAATGCAACAGTATCGCCATCAATAACTCTTGTTATTTTGTAGTCATATTCAACGCCTTTCAACTCTTTAGAAAAAACTGATATAGAGGTGAGGCATATCAGTATAATAACAATTGAAATAAAGTAAAATGTTAATCTATTCATTTATTTTTTCTTTTTCTTTTCTACTATTTTTAATTTTGGAGCTTTCTTTACTTCTTTTACTTCTAATGTTGGTTTCGGTCTTAAAATTCTCATGTACTTCTCCTATGTGAATATCTATTTATCTTGCTTAGGTTCGTAATATTCTTTATATTTAATAATAATTGTTTTTTGTGACTTTATATAATTTCTTATTTCAGCCATCGTTATAGACAACTCTTCATATCCATCATCAGTCAATGCAAATAATACTAAATCAATATTCTTATCTTTTAGTTTTGCAAAAACCTCTTCTGCATTATCTGGAGTAACAACATACCATTTAGGTGTTCTTGGATTTAATTGAGGAGGGTTGGGTAGATTGAGAGGATTTCTGTCTACAGCTACAGATTTAATTTCAATTGGTTTAACATCAGTATCACCAAATAAACTAAATGATGCACACCCCTGTAAACTAAGGAGTAGTAGGGATAAAATTAGGATTTGCAATTGCTGGACATTCACGGTTAGTCTCACTTGTTAATTTAGCGTTAAGTTCTTTTTCAGTATGTGGAGCACCAGTTAATAACTCTAAACATCTAACTGTATTTTTTGTTCCACGGTTAACCAATCTTTCTATTACTTTTGGTTTGACAGCTGCAAGTGTACCAAAATCTCTTTTGTCCCCATTAGCTTTGACATTAAATTTATCTGTCAGTTTTCTAATCTCTTTTTGGTTCTCTACATTAAGGTCTTGTAGTGATTGGTTGATTGTTTGAATTGCTACAACATCTTCTTGCATTTTATCAACCAAATATTGTTGTTCTTTAATGCCTTCTTCTAACTTGGCACTATTAGCTTCACTGATTGCAAGGTTAGCTTTTAAATTTGAGACATGCCAGAGGCCGCCTGCAAGTATTAATACTATAATCAAAATAGCAATCATCTTTATTGCTGAAGTAATACCCATTATACAGGAGTTTTCCTAGTAAATGAGGCAAACCCCATAAGAGCATTCTTTTTGCCTTTCTTTCTAGGCAACATTACACCTGGTTCGCCTTCAGGTCCGACACCGGTTCCTGCAATGGCACCACCACCTACTGCATTAGCAGGGGCATCTTCATTCTGTTTTCTTAAAGCATCTGCAACTTGTGGGTGATTGCTTAATCCTTTAGCTATTTTTTCAATCTTTTTGTGAGCGCCAGAATAATCTCCGCCAGCGTGGCGTGGGTCAGCAGTAATACCGATAGCCATTTTTACATGTTTAGGGTCATGGGTAACATCTTCTTTAATTTTAACATCTTTTACTTTAGTATGTGGATTTAAAAAGTAATCCATCATTGGGTTTTTCTTTGCTCTTTGATTAATAATATTCTTATGTTTATCACCCACAGAGTTTGAATGAGGTTTAGATATAGGAGTTTTCTCATCTAGACCTTCTTTTCTATATCTATGCCAAGTTGAGGTATCTTCATTTGTTTTATAAGCACCACCAAATTGATTTAATTTAAGACCATGTTTCTTTTCTAAATCTTTCATGGTTTTTGCATGAGTAGTTTGGTCTTTCATTGCTTGATTGTGATTTGGACTTGTTGAATAAGATTTCATTGCTTTCACGAAAGCTTTATGATGCAACTTTCTTGCGGTGTTATGTTGTTCTACGCCATCTTCAGAAATATCTTGTGCAACTGGATTTCTTTTTAGCACAGTTTTAGTTTTTGTTTCCATCAAATTGTCTCTCTTAGAATTGTTTCTACTCGTGAATCAATGGGTATATTGGATGATATAATATCAACACCTCTGATACCTATTACTTTAATTGGCATTAGGTTAAGAAATGTTAAATATGTTTTGAGTGCTGAGTAATCTTCGGGAACCATTTTATAAAATAGCAATCTAGTTGCTACTATTGGACCAAAAACATTACAAAGAACTATCAAATGGTTTATTATCAACCGTTCTTTTATTTCACCAAAGGACCTATATCGTTTAAATAGTCTTTTAAGATAATTGAATCTCTTCATATCATCTTTAAACTCACTCATGACACAATTCGGTCTGTCATAAGCTTTTACTGCGTAAATCATTATACTGTCATGGTTTAAATTATCAAAAATCATATTACTCCAGTTTATTCTAGTTCTAGTTCTTCCTCATCTTCTTCATCTGCTAGAATTTCATCCAAAGATTCGTTATCAATAGCTTCAGCATAAAAATCATATGTGCCATCGTCTGCTAGATAATATAGAATATACATTGAATATTCTTCAACTGATAATTCATTACCAAATTGATTTAATTCAATAGTTAATTCATCTTCTTCTGGATTGAGGTCATAAAGCGTAGGTATATCTAAAGCATGTCTACTTAATACTTTACGAACCGTCTGTATACCCGAATAAGGTGAACGAACTTCTACTAATTCTCTAGAAAGGCGGAGGTTTATGTCCGCTCTAACTTTTGGATTAGATAATGAAGATGCACCGAGTCCATTCGGAGTAAGTGTTGCAATCGCTTGGCCAGAATCTGTCGATACAGTCTGGCTCAAATATTGTTTAAAGTTCATATGTTATTACGGAGTAGCTTCGCCAGAAATACTTCCCATAGCAACTAATGTTTCATAGTTGACTCGACCAGCACGGCCGCCTGTACCAATAGTTTCTCTAACCCAACCAGCGTGAGTGATATTAGAACCACCAGCACCAGAACCTCTGATTGCTTCTGCAGTTGCAACAACAATTGTTCCAGCAGCAAGTGTTAAATCAATGTATTGAGCATTATTACCTGTACCAGAAACAACAGGAGTATCTTCAATTACATAAGTTAATCCAGTCAAAGTGCCAACAACTGAAACTACCGCAGTGGCATCTAATTCAGTTAAAGTGAATCCTGTTCTTGTAGTAGCGCCTCCACCAGTTACAGCAGAAACTGTATATGATTTTGGAGTGGTATATCCAGTGATACTACCTGTACCGCCTGCAGTACCAGTAATTGTAACTGTATCATCTACTGAAACATCAGTAGCGCCACAAGTAAATACGCCTGCAGTTCCGCCCACCGCAACAGTGCCACCAAAACTAGGTGCAGCTACAGTTGTTTTAAGCATGAAGGTGTTTGCTGCGAGACTTGCTTGAGCAACATAATATGTTGTACCTGAAACTAGTCCAGTAGCACTTGCTCCGCCACCATTTTGATAATCTACTACTTGTTGAGCAGTAAATCCATGAGCAGTAAATGTGATGATACTAGTACCAGTAGCAACTGCAGATGTAGCAATTGTAGCACGAGGACTATCAATAGTTACAATTGGAACTGAAGTATAATCTGAACCTAAGTTTGTCATTACAAGTGAACCATCTACCAATGAACCGGCAGAGAATTGAGCAACTGCTGTTGCTTGCAAACCACCAAATGATTGTGCGTTGTTACCTGTGCCTGATAGGGTAATTACAGTGCCAGCATAAGCATTTGCTTGTGATGTTGCAAGTTTAATAGTATTTGCAGATACGTTAATAACAAAATAGTTTGTAGCATTCACTAGAGGCGCAAGTGCTGTGCCGCCATTTGCTAAGTAAGTCAATGCTGTACCAGTTGTCAAACCATGAGCGGTCATTGTAATTAAATCAGTAGCAGTAGTAACTGCTGATGTTGCAACAACTCTAGCTGATGGTGCTGCGATTGTTACGACAGGAGCTTCATTTGTAAGATATCCTGCACCTTTTAAGACTTGTGATAAACCTACAATTGCATCTCCACTATCTTCTGCTTCGTTTGTGTCTATACCATATACATCGTTTGGATTACCACCGCCGGCAGAAGTATATGATTCACCTGTAATATAACTAGGTTTCTCGTTCAAAGTATAGGCTGTGCCTGCACTGTGAGCTGACATTGAACCGCCAGATATTCCAGCTTTAACTGTCATTGATGTATTTGATGCAACAGACGTAATCAAGTATGATTCTGGTACTCCTGCTGTTGTAATTACCATGTAACCGAAATTTCCTCCGTCCATTGGTAAGTTTGGTTTAGTTTCTGTTAAAAAAGCAGTGGTAACTCCCGTTACAACACCTGCTGTCGTAACTGCGATAGTGCCGGTTGCAGTTTTACTGTCTTTGTTTCCCCATAAAGCCATGTGTATCTCCTTGTTGTTTCTTTATTTTATTTAATAATTTACTTTATAATCTATTTATGCCAACACTATGTCTAGTTACTATCGTTCTTACTGATGTTATTATTCAAAGTAGGTTCATCTTGAAATGTTTCAGGCTTTACTTGTTTATCTTTTGCCTTCTTAGCAGCTTCTTTTACCGTTTTCACTTTCTTACTTAAATCATATGGTTTGTTTCTAGGTCTTTGTGAATAATCGGGAATTTTAGTTTCCCCATCCATAAACCTCTTGTGTGATGCCATATCATTTAATTTCTTAGCTATACGGTCGGAAGCTGAAGATTCTTTTACTACCATACTCTTTAGTCTGTCTTTTCTTTTTGACATATATCTTGATGCTGGATTACTAGTTTTGTAATCTTTTTCAATCTTGGCCTTTACTTTTGCTACTTTCTTTGCATATCCCGGATTAGTCTTATCTATCATCTGTGCAATACCATCATCTGCTTCTTTTGTTAATTGTTTAGTTGCATTATGAATACCTTTCATTCTTACAGTCATTCTTTGGTCATAATGTTTTTGCATATCTTTATTATCTTTGGTCATATTTGCAGATATATTAAAAGCTCTACCTTGAGCATTATGACTTAATGAATTTGCAGCTTTTGGTATATAACTTTTTAATGTTTTTTTAGACACTTCTTCTAAAGATTCTGATTCTTTATAAACTTGACCTTCACCTCTTGTTGCTGAAAAACCTGGATGTTTTTTCTTCATTACACCAGAAGCATGTTTATGTGCTTCAATCTCACTGTGTCCTTTTTTAGTGACATCCGTATGAGCATTATCATAAACATTTTGAGCTTTATATGTTTCTGGATGAACTTCCTCATTTGGTCCATATCCTTTTGGCGTTACATCTCTTGTCTTAAAATTACCATTTGGCATATTTTTCTTACCAATACGTTTCATTAGTTGTTGAATATGTGGAGGTAACTCTTTTTTCTGAGCAGGTTTAGAATTAGCAAGTCTAGCATCTTCTTTTCTGTTTGTATCTATATTTTTATAGTAACCTTCTTTGATTTGTTTAACAGTAGGTCTTAAAAGTGCAGCTACTTGTTCATTCTTAAATGAACCTGGCGTTGAAACTGAATCAGAACCTAGTGCATCTGCCCATTGGTTTGTAGTTGGTTTTTTTCTTACAGGTTCACCTCGATATTCTCTTTGTGTCTTTTGTTGTGTTACAATTTTATTAGCTCTTTGGCGATTAGATTCTCTTGTTCTATTCAATTTTTCTGCAGGTGTCTCTTCAATCATTCTTTGTGGTTCTTTAGTGTGAAGATGAACATCAATACCTTTAGTGTCTTTTGCACCAAATTGTTTTGCTGCATTTTTAGCTGCATCATATGATGATGTGCCTTTAACTTTTCTTGTACCATGTTTAACATGAACAGCTGTGTAGTCTCTAT
>Ga0105050_10003898_pt1 | contig 20303 bp, 19 predicted proteins | sample FRY01_FD_78088 | JGI IMG/M metagenome (GOLD analysis project Ga0105050, IMG submission 78088) | Freshwater microbial communities from Lake Fryxell liftoff mats and glacier meltwater in Antarctica - FRY-01 | ecosystem: Environmental > Aquatic > Freshwater > Ice > Glacier meltwater ...
GGGAATCCCCCGCGCGTCCACCACATCACAAATCAGCCAAAATCGCCCCCACAGCGGAGCACGGAGCCCGGGCTGGTAAATCCCCCCACGAGCTTCAAGTCATGAGAACTGAACAGCCCTGCCTGATGACCGAGCTTGTGGGCTTTTCAGAGCTCACCCCCTATCGCGGCGGCTGGTGCGGCAATGAAATCCTCTCCACCGCCTTCCCCGCAAAGGTGCGCGAAAAAGCCCGTGATCTCACCTTCAAATTCGGGGAACAGCTCCGCAAAGAAGGCTATCGCGGCTATTTCGAGCTGGATTTCCTCATCGACAAGAAAACCGGAGACATCTGGCTGGGTGAGCTAAACCCCCGCATCACCGGCGCCTCGTCCATGACCAACCATGCCGCCTTCGCCCATGCCGATGCCCCCCTCTTCCTCTTCCACCTGCTGGAATTCTCCGGCAAAAAATTCAAACTAGACGTTGACGAACTAAACGCCCGCTGGGCCGATCCCGATATGATCGACAGCTGGTCGCAAATGGTCATCAAACACACCGAAGACACCGTCGATATCGCCACCGCCGTCCCCCAAACCGGCATCTACCGCATGGATGCCGATGGCCGCGTGCATTTTGACCGGTTCGATTATCACCGCCGCGCCGTGGAAAGCGAAAATGAAGCCTTCTTCCTGCGCATCCTCAAGCCCGGCGACTATCGCTACGAAGGCGCCGATATCGGTATCCTCGTCACCAGAGGCCGCTCCATGACCAAAGGCTTTGATCTAAACGAACGCGCACAGCGCTGGATCCACGGCATCAAGCAAAGTGTCGCAGCCAAGCCCCTGACCACCCTGGACGCTGGCCCGGTACTGGAACAAAACCCCTTCAAAATGCTTTAGAGCCATATGGAAATCCTATGGCGCGCTATCGGTGAACCCCAGCCCGGCCCCAAATGGGCTGGGCTGTTTGCCGAATATTGGCCCGCCTATCACCGCTGGTGGCTCTCCGAAGGCGACACCGCCCGCCCCACCTACCGCGCCTGCCTACGCGCGCTAGAAGCCCATATGCCCGAAATCCTGCCGCTCTATGAAAGCCTTTGCGCGCTCGCCGGCGGCGGAGACCAAGCCGCGCGCTTCCTCAGCTTCTACAACCCGCCCCCCTATCTCTCCGCCTGCTCCCAGGCCGTCTGGCCCGGCGCAGAGCCCCTGCTCGTACGCAACTATGATTACAACCCCGCCGCTTTCGACCGGCTCACCCTCCACACCCAGTGGCAAGGCCGCCGCATCATCGGCACCAGCGACGGCCTTTGGGGCCTCGTCGATGGCATGAACGACGCCGGCCTCGCCCTCTCGCTCACCTTCGGCGGCCGCCGCATCGTCGGCGATGGTTTCGGCGTCCCCCTCATCCTGCGCTACATCCTGCAAACGTGCGACACCACCGAGCAAGCCGCCACAGCGCTGGCCCGCCTGCCCACGCACATGAGCTACAACATCACCATGGTAGACGCCGCCCGCACCGTCCGCACCGCCGTCATGGCCCCAGATCGCCCCACCATCATCACCCACGCCGCCGTCGCCACCAACCATCAAGACCGGGTAGAATGGACCGCTGACACCCGCTTCACCGCCACCGTAGAGCGCGAACGCTTCCTCCTCCAACGCATGTCCCTCCACATCGATCCGCAAGACCGCTTCATCAGCGCCTTCCTGAAACCCCCGCTCTACAGCACAGCCTTCGCGCAAGGCTTCGGCACCCTATACACAGCCGCCTACCGACCCCAGCAAGGCACGCTCGACCTGCTCTGGCCCAAAGGCAGCTGGCACTTGAGCATCAACAATTTCACCGACAGCAGCCGGTTGATAAACCTGCCCCCTGCGCTCGCAAGCTTCGTGGCGTAAGAAAGGTGCCTCCGGCGGTTGGGGCCTCAGGCCCCAAACCCCAATTATCGCGCCCGACATCTTAAGACACAACGCCTTGATTTTATACGTCATACCGGCGCACGCCGGTATCCATGTTCGAGCCCAGCACCGTCCATAATGGCCAAAACCGAAATTCATGGGGTCTGGGGTCTGAGGCCCCAGCCGCCGGAGGCCCTACACTACCGCCGGAGGCCATAACCTACCGCCCCGTCTGCCCCCGGTGCATCAGCTTCGCATCGGCCAACACCAGTGCCACCATCGCCTCCATCACCGGCGCGGCCCTAATCCCCACACAAGGATCATGCCGCCCTTTGGTCGCAATATTCACAGCCTCGCCGTCCCGGTTAATCGTCTCCACCGGCGTCAAAATCGAAGACGTAGGCTTTAGCGCCATCCGCACCACAATCGGCTGCCCGGTAGAAATCCCCCCGGCAATCCCGCCTGCATGGTTCGCCAAAAATGCTGGCCCATCACTACCCGGCTGCTTTGGGGGCCGCATCCGGTCCGCATTCTCCTCCCCGCTCAGCCGCGCCGCTGCAAACCCATCGCCAATCTCCACGCCCTTAACCGCATTAATCCCCAAACAAGCACTCGCCAGCTGCGCATCCAGCTTCAAATAAACTGGCGCGCCCCACCCCGCCGGCACGCCTGTCGCCACACATTCCACCACCGCCCCAAGCGAAGACCCCGCCTTACGCGCCGCATCCAGCGTCTCCGCCCAAAGCCCCGCCGTCACTGCATCCGGGCAAAAAAACGGGTTCCGATCAATCTCGCCGTCATCAAACCGCGAACGATCAATCGCCACCCCGCCCATCTCCACCAAATAGGCCCGCAGCCGCACGCCGGGCAAAATCAACCGCGCCACAGCCCCCGCCGCAACCCGGCTCGCGGTCTCCCGCGCGCTTGACCGCCCGCCCCCACGAGGATCGCGCAGGCCATATTTGGCATCATAAGCATAGTCCGCATGACCCGGCCGATACGCCTGCGCAACTTCAGAATAATCCTTGGACCGCTGATCCACATTCTCAATCATCAGCGAAATCGGCGTGCCGGTGGTCAGCCCCTCATAAACCCCCGACAAAATCCGAACCTGATCCGGCTCCTGCCGCTGCGTCGTATATTTAGATTGCCCCGGCCGCCGCTTATCGAGCCAAGGCTGCACATTGCCTTCCGAAAAGCTCAACCCCGGCGGGCACCCGTCAACCACCGCCCCAATCGCCGGCCCATGCGACTCCCCCCAGGTCGTAAACCGCAACAAATGCCCAAAGCTGTTAAGGCTCATACCACTGAAATATCCGGCGCATCCTCAGCCTTCATGCCCACAACATTATAGCCGGCATCCACATGATGAATCTCACCCGTAACCCCCGAAGACAAGTCAGACAGCAAATACAAGCCCGCCCCGCCCACATCCTCAATCGTAACATTCCGGCGCAGCGGACTATTATATTCATTCCACTTCATAATGTAGCGGAAGTCGCCAATCCCGCTCGCCGCCAGCGTCCGAATAGGCCCGGCAGAAATCGCATTCACCCGCACCTTCTGCGGCCCCAAATCCATCGCCATATATTTCACACTGGCCTCAAGCGCCGCCTTGGCCACGCCCATCACATTATAATGCGGAATAACCTTCTCCGCGCCGTAATAGGTCAGCGTCAGCAAGCTGCCCCCGTCAGGCATCATCGCCAGCGCCCGCCGCGCCACCGCCGTAAAGCTATAAACGCTGATATTCATCGTCAGCGCAAAATTGCCCGGCGACGTATCCACATAGCGCCCCCGCAGCTCATTCTTGTCCGAAAACCCGATGGCATGAACCAGAAAATCAATCGTCGGCCACGCGCCAGCAAGTGCTTCAAACATAGCATCCATGCTCGCTTCATCAGCGACATCACATTCATAAAGCCTGGCCACGCCGCCAGCACCAGCCAAGCCTTCAGCCAAAGGCCGCACCCGCTTCTCCAGCGCATCGCCCTGATAAGAAAACGCCAGCTCCGCCCCTTGCGCCGCACACGCCTGAGCAATCCCCCAAGCGAGGCTGCGATCATTGGCAACGCCCATAATGAGCCCGCGCTTGCCTTGCATCAATCCAGCCATAAATCTCAGTCCACTCCAGTCAGGCTTTAAGCCTCTAGACGTCCCTTTAACCGGGTTTGCCCGGCTTTCGCCAGTGCTGCATTAAAATGCACGCCAAAAATCAACCACAGCCCCAAAATCCAGAAATAAATCAACGTCACAATCACACTGGTGAGCGACCCATAAGCCAAAGACCATTTCCGAAATTCAGCCAGCACCAGCGGCATCGCCATCGTCACCAAAATCCACCCCGCCGCAATCACCAGTGCCCCAGGCCAAATCCAGTGCCAGCGCCGGCTCTTGCGCATCGTTAGCCCATAAAACGCCAGACAAAGCCCCCCAAACAAAGAGAAAGCCGGCAACACTACACTAAAAACCGCCCCGGGAACCGGCAACGCCCCCGCCGGCACCAACTCAGCGAGGATCGCCGCCGTGCCGCTCAAAAACAATTGAGACGCCAATGCCACCAGCATCAAAAACACAGAAGCCAGCACGATGGCCAAAGACAAAAACCGGTGCCGCCACACGGCCGCACGCTGCGCCTCGCCATGCGCCTCACGAATAATGTTGCGCACCGCTTCGGCATAATTGGTCACCGTCCATAAAATCACCAAAATACCAAAGGTAATCAACCCGCCAGAGGCCCGCTCAGCCACCACCTCACTCACCGGGCCATTCAGCAATTCAGCAACACTGGGCGGCAGAACTGACAACAACTTGATCACAGCACGCATGCCATCTTCGGTGCGCCACACCACACCGGCCACAATCACCACCAGCACAAAAAACGGAAACACAGTGAGCAAAGAAAGATACGCAAGATTACCAGCTTGCGCATTGCCATTATGCAGCAAAGATCGATACGCGGTTCGAAACGCCGTCAGCACGTCAGCCACCCGCAACAGGTGTGCCGGCCTCATGCCTCACGGCCGAGGCTAAGCCCGATCACACACCCAGCCCCGCGCGCAAAGGCCGCGTATCATCCCAGCCTTCAACAAATGCCTTGAGCGCCGCATCATCCGTAGGCAGATCCACCATCACCGTCACCAGCTGGTCCCCCCGGCTGCCATCTGGCTTGGAAAACCCGCGTCCTTTGAGCCGAAACACCTTGCCCGAGCTCGTCCCCGCCGGCACCGTCAGCGTCACTGCGCCCTCAACAGTCGGCATCCGCACCTTCGCGCCAAGCACCGCCTCTTTTAATCCAATCGGCAATTCCAGCCGCACGTCATCCCCGTCCCGCACAAAAAACCGATGCCCCGCCACATCGAGCGTAATCAGCGCATCCCCAAGCCCGCCAGCCCCCGGCTCGCCCTTGCCCGCCAGCCGCAACTGCACCCCGGACTTAAAGCCCTTGGGCAGCTTAATCTCCGTCGTCTTCCCATCACGCAACGTCACCCGCTGCGGCGTCAACGCTGCGGCATCCTCAAAAGACACGCTCAGCCGATATGAAACATCCGCCCCCCGCTGCGGCGGCGGCTGCCGAAAGCCGCCCCCGCCGCGCGCCCCCCGGTTGCCTCCAAGCCCCCCAAACAACTCGGAAAACAAATCATCATTGCCCCCAAATTCAAACCCCGAAGCCCGCCCTGAAGCCGCCCCGCGCCCATAAGGATCGCCGCCCCCGCCCTGCCCGCGAAAGCCGCCGGGATATGGTGATGTCGGGTTGCCCGCGCCGTCAATTTCACCCCGGTCAAACTGCCCGCGCTTGTCCTTGTCAGACAGCAGCTCATACGCAGAATTGGCCGCCTTAAACCGCTCCAAAGCCGCCGGATTGTCCGCATTGCCGTCCGGGTGGTTCTCCTTGGCCAGCTTACGATAAGCCTTTTTCAGCTCCGCCGCACTCGCGCCCCGGGCCACGCCCAAAATCTTATAGGGATCAACCATGCTCATCTTTACCCTGTGTCACTAACACGAAAAGATGTGCAAGCCACGCCGCAACCGCAAGAGGGGATGAGGCTCAACCAAGCCCCAACCGCTCAATAGGCTGCGGTGTGCGCGGAATACTAACCGTCTTTTCCCGCGCATAAAACTGCGCACAAGCCTTGCCGCCTTCCGCCCCAATGCCAGAATCGCCATAGCCGCCAAACGGCGCCCGCAGCTCCCGCATCATCGGCGTATTCACCCACACCACACCCGCCACCAGCGCCTCCTGCATCCGCATCGCCCGCGGCAAGCTCTCGGTCCACACATAGCTCACCAGCCCAAAAGATGTCCCATTGGCCAGCCGCAGCGCGTCGGCCTCATCGTCAAACGGCACAATAGTCGCAAACGGCCCAAAAATCTCATCCTGACACAGTAAACTGTCATGATTCTCAGTCAGCACGACCGTCGGGTCCACATAAAATCCCCCTCCCTGTCCTGGCCCAGGCCGCGCCGCCCCGCCCACCAAAATCTTCGCCCCATCGGTTCGCGCAATCTCCGCAAAGCGCAACATTCGCTGCCGCTGCCCCTCAGAAATCACCGGCCCCACCTCAGTCTTCGCATCACGCGGATCGCCAACCCTAATAGCTGCCGCCCGCGGCACAAACGCCGCCAAAAACCGCTCCAAAATTGACCGCTGCACCAAAATCCTGGAGCCCGCCAAACACTGCTGGCCATTATTGGCAAAAATACTCACCAGCGCCCCATCCACAGCGCGCTCAAAATCCGCATCCTCAAAAATCACATTGGCCGATTTCCCGCCCAATTCCATCGTCACCGGCTTCAAATTCGCCGCCGCTACCGCGCCAATGCTCCGCCCGGTCCCGGTCCCGCCGGTAAACGAAATCCGGTCCACCCCCGCATGCCCCACCAGCGCCGCCCCGGTCAAAATCCCGGTGCCATTCACCAGCCCCAAAACCCCTTCAGGCAACCCCGCCCCCAGCAAAATCTCCACCATCCGCGTAACCCCCAGCGGCGCAATTTCAGAGGGCTTGATGATGGCACTATTCCCAAACGCCAGCGCCGCCGCAATCTTCATAGAGCCCAGCGCAATCGGCGCATTCCAGGGCGCAATAAGCGCCGCCACGCCCACGGCCTCCTGCCGCACCATCGTCAAATAGCCAGGATGCTGCTCATAAAGCTCACCGGCCTGCTGCCCGATATACTCGGCAAAAAATCGGAAATTATACGCCGCCCGCGTGACCATTCGCTCGCGAATCTGCTTCAAGGGAATCCCGGTATTCAAACACTCCAAATCCGCCAGTTCATCGGCATGTGCATCAAGCGCGTCGGCACAGCTACGCAGCACCTTCTGCCGCGCCTCCACCGAAAGCCCCCGCCACCGCCCGTCCGCAAACGCCGCCCGCGCCGCGATCACAGCCTTGTCCACCAACCCAGCATCAGCCTCCCCCAAGCTGGCCACCGCAGCACCAGTCGTCGGGTCCAAAACTTCCAAACCAGCATTGCCGGAATAAGATTTGCCAGCAATGATAGCGGCGGGGTAACTCTTCATCTTCGGTCTGTCCCTTGCTTCAAACATATGGTTGTAATAACGTTATGACGAATTTCAGGACGGAACCCAAAAGATCGCAAACCCGTGACATCTAGCGTCAAACGCCTCATCATCGGGATAGCCGGCGCGTCTGGCGCCGTCTATGGCGTCCGCCTGCTGGAAGTGCTGGCAGATCACGACATAGAGACACATCTCATAGTTTCCAAGGCCGGCGTTCTCTCGCTCGAACAAGAACTAGGCCTCAGCCTCGATCAAGTCCGCAAAAAAGCGAGCCTCTTCTATCAGTCCGGCGATGTCGGCGCCCGCATCGCCAGCGGCTCCTTCCGCACAGACGGCATGATCATCGCCCCCTGCACCGTCCGCACTATGAGCGAAATCGCCTATGGCACCACCGACACACTGATGGCCCGCGCCGCCGACGTCGTCCTCAAAGAGCGCCGCCGCCTCGTCCTCATGGTCCGCGAAACCCCGCTTCACTTGGGGCACCTCCGCACCATGACCCAGCTCGCCGAAATGGGCGCCATCCTCATGCCGCCGGTCCCCGCCTTTTACACGCACCCCCAAACCATCAGCCACCTCGTAGATCACACCGTCGCCCGCGCGCTGGACCTTTACGATATCAAAACCGACCTCGCCCCCCGCTGGGACGGCCTGCAAAACCGCACATGACCGCCATCCTCACCATCATCGCCAAGCGCGCCGGTGAGCTTATCCTGCTGCTCATCGGCCTCTCCACCCTCCTCTTCCTCCTCCTCCGCGCCACCGGAGACCCGGCCACAGCCATCGCCGGCGCGGATGCCGATGAAGAAGCCCTCACCGCCATCCGCGCCGAATATGGCTTCGATCTGCCCTTGTCAGTCCAGCTAGGCCGCAACCTCGTCCGCCTCTCCCAAGGCGATTTCGGCGCGTCCCTCGCCAGCCAACAACCCGCGCTCGAAGCCGTGCTCACCGCCATCCCCGCCACGCTGCTGCTCGCCGCGCTCGCCATGCTGCTCACCATCATAATCGCCATCCCCGCCGGCGCGTGGATAGGCCACTCGCCAGACCGCAAACCCCAACGCGCCGCCGCCCTGCTCGTCTATGTCATGCAAGGCACGCCCGGTTTCGCCGTCGCCCTCGTCCTCGTGCAGGTCTTCGCGGTCAGCCTCGGCTGGGTCCCCGCCATCGGCTTCTCCGGCCCGGCCAGCTGGATACTCCCCGCCGTCTCCCTCAGCCTCTTCCTCGCCCCCAAGCTCACCCGCGTCGTCGCCGCCAACGTCGGCGCCGCCCGCGGTGAAGACTATGTCCGCGCCGCCCGCGCCGGCGGCGCCACCGAAACCGAAGTCCTGTTCCGCCACATCCTCCCCAACGCGCTCCTCGGCGCCGTCGCCCTCATCGGCTCGCAATTCGCCTTTCTCATCGGCGGCGTCGTCGTCATAGAAACCATCTTCGCCTGGCCCGGCCTCGGCCGTCTCCTCGTCCAATCCACCCTCAACCTGGATTTCCCCGTCGTCCAGGCCGCAGCGCTGACCGTCGCCGTCCTCGTCTACGCCGTAAACGCCCTCACCGATCTGGCCTTCATCGCGCTCGATCCGCGCCTGCGCCGCAAAACCGCCGCATGACCCGCCCCCTCCTCATCCCCCTCATCCTCATGGCCCTCGCCGGCCTCGCCCTATGGCTATTCGCCCCCGCGCTCGCCGAACAAGCCGCCGCCATCAACCTAGACCTCCGCCTCGCCGCTCCCTCGTCAGACCGTTGGCTCGGCACCGATCAGCTAGGCAGAGACCTTGCCGCCCGCGTCCTCGCCGGCGCGCCATGGTCGCTAGGCGTCGCCGCCGGCTCCACAGCCATCGCCCTCACCCTCGGCACCCTCGCAGGCCTCGCCGCTGCCGAGCTAGAAGGCTGGCCCCGCCGCATCATCCTGCAAATCGTAACGCTGGTCATCTCCTTCCCCGGCCTCGTAGCCGCCGTCGCCGCCGTCGCCATCCTCGGCCAAAGCGGCTTTTCCGTGCTGCTCGTACTCGGCTTCCTAACCTGGACCCTCTTCGCCCGCGTCATTTACGCCGAAGCCTCCTCGGTCCGCAGCCGCGATTACGTCACCGCCGCGCGGCTAGGCGGTGTCAGCCGCGCCCGCCTCCTCATCCGCCACGTGCTGCCGGCCATCGCCCCCAGCCTCATCGCCATGATGGTCTTCCACTTCGCCGACATGCTGGTCGCCGCCAGCGCGCTGTCTTTCCTCGGCGTAGGCGCTCCCCTCGGCGCCCCCGCCTGGGGCGCGATCATCTCGGAGAGCCGCCCCTATGTTTATCAAGCCCCCTGGATGCTCCTCGCCCCCGCTACTGCGCTCGCAGGCACCGTGCTAGGCCTAAACATCTACGGCGATATCATCGCAAAACGGCTCGGCCTCGCAGGTAGACCATCATGAGTTTTCTGGCATGACCGGTCTCCATCTCAAAAACCTAGACATCCACGCCGGGAAAACCGCCATAGTCCAGGACGTCGCCCTCCATGTCCCCAAAGGCCAGGTCCTCGGCCTCGTCGGCGAATCCGGCTCCGGCAAATCCATGACGGTGATGAGCATTCCCCACCTGCTCCCGTCCGGCTGCCACATCACGGCAGGCCATATCATCCTCGATGACCAAGACCTGACGCTCCTCACCGACAAGCAAATGCCCCCCCTGCGCGGTGCCAAAATCGGCGTCATTTTCCAAGATCCGTTCACCAGCCTGAACCCCGTCCGCCGCATCGGCGACCTTCTCGCCGAAGTCATCACCCGCCACCAAAACCTAAGCCCCGCGCAGGCCAAAGCCGCCGCCATCGCCGCGCTAGACGAAGTCGGCCTCCCCGACGCCGCCGCCAAAGCCCGCGCCTACCCGCACGAAATGTCTGGCGGCCAACGCCAGCGCGTCGGCATCGCGCTGGCGTTGGTAAATCACCCCAGCCTCGTCATCGCCGACGAGCCAACGACGGCGCTAGACCCCACCGTCCAGGTCCATATCCTCGATCTCATCGCCAAACGCATGGAAGACGCCGCCGCCATCCTCGTCACCCATGATCTCGGCGCCGCCGCCTATCTCTGCACCCGCATCGCGGTCATGTATTCCGGCCGCATCGTCGAAGAAGCGCCCGTCGCCGATCTCGTCCGCCGCCCCCGCCACCCGTACACCGCCGCGCTCCTCGCCGCCGCCCCCCGCCTCGGCAGAATAGGCCGCCCCGACTCCATCCCCGGCCAACCCCCCAGCCCCGGCGCGCGCCCCCAAGGCTGCGCTTTCGCCCCCCGCTGCGCCCGCGCCGCGCCGGAATGCACCGTCCAACCCCCGTTCACCGGCACCGACCACAAAGTCGCCTGCCACAGGCCCCTACAATGACCGACACCCCGCTCCTCACGCTCGAAAACATCGGCGTTCGCTACGGCAAACACCTCGCCCTCACCGGCCTGACCTTCACGCTGCGCGCTGGCGAAATCCTCGCCCTCATCGGCGAATCCGGCTCCGGCAAAACCACCGCCGCCCGCGCCATCATGGGCCTCACCCCCGCCTGCGCCGGCCATATCCGCTTCCAAGGCGAAGACATCACGCACCTCACCGGCAAAGCCCGCCGCCGCATCTGGCGCCGCATGCAAATGGTCTTCCAAGACCCCTCCGCCTCGCTCAGCCCCCGCCTCACCATCGCCGCCATCATCGCCGAGCCGCTCCTCGCCCATGGCCACAGCGCCGCCGCCGCCCAAACCAAAGCCAAAGACCTGCTGGACCTTGTCGGCCTCCCCCAGCCGCTCCTAACCGCCCCGCCCACAGCCCTCTCCGGCGGCCAACGCCAACGCGTCGCCATCGCCCGCGCCCTCGCGCTGGAACCAAAACTCATCGTCGCCGATGAACCCATGTCGGCACTGGACGTGTCGGTAAAAGCCCAAATTGCCAACCTCTTCGTAGACATACGTGACCGCACCGGCACCGCCTTCCTCATCGTCGCGCACGATCTCGCGCTCATGGCCGGCATCGCCGACAATGCCGTCGTCCTCCAAAGCGGCAAGCTCGTAGAACAAGGCCCCATGACCGCGATGATGCAAACCCCCGCCGAAGATTACACAAAAATGCTCCGAGACGCCTGCCTAGACCCCTTCGAACTCGTAGCAGGCCGCTAAAATGATAAGCTCACGTCTTTTTGGCCCCCTGCTCCTCGCCTGCGCCCCGCTCCTCGCAAGCTGCGGCGAGAAAGCCGTCCCGCCCGACACGCTCCGCATCGGCATGCCCGCCCTCCCCGCCTCCTGGGGGGACCCGTATCGCGGCGAAGGTGCGCCCGGCAGCTTCACATGGTCCGCCATTTTCGATGGCCTCACGGTCCTCACCCCCGAAGGCGAAATCGGCCCGGCGCTCGCCACCTCATGGTCAACCACAGACGGCAAAACCTGGACCTTCCAGCTCGCCCAAAACATCCGCTTCTCAGACGGCACCCCTTTCAATGCCGCCGCCGCCAAAGCCAGTCTGGAATGGCTCATCTCCGATGCCGGCAAAGGCACCGTCATCGGCAGCCGCATGCGCGATGTCGCCAGCATTAAAGCCCCCAGCCCCTATCAATTGAGCGTCACCCTGAAAGCCCCGGACGCCATTTTCTACAAGCGCCTGCCCTCCGTTGCCATCGTCGGCCCCCAGGCATGGGCAAACCTCGGCCCCGCTGCCTTCGCCAAAGCCCCCGTCGGCACCGGCCCCTATAAAATCAAAGACTTTGATGAGCGCCGCCGCCGCGCCAATCTAATCGCCAACCCCGGCGGCCTGCGCCCCCCCGGCCTCAAAAACGTCATCCTCATCGAACTCGCAGACGAAGGCGTTCGCCAACAAGCCCTCATCTCCGGCGATGTCGACATCGCCCGCGTCGGCATCGATGAAATCGAATATCTCAAAAGCCGAGGCATCCGCCTGCAAACCGCCGCCTCCATGCAAATCATGTCGCTGGCCTTTGCGGTCGAAGGTCGCCCGCCCGGCTCCCTGCAATCTGGCTCCCTGCAATCTGGCCCGCTGCAAGATGTCCGCGTCCGCCGCGCGCTAAACATGGCCGTAGACCGTGAAGCCATGGCGCGCGTCCTCCTACAAGGCAAAGGCGCGCCCGCCAGCCAGCCCGGCCCCAAAGGCACCATCGGCCATGATGATAATCTCGCAGATTTCCCTTATGATCCCGCCGCCGCCCGCGCCCTCCTCGCCGAAGCCGGCTATGCAAAAGGCTTCACCATGCGCGCCGATATCGTTATCGGCTCCTTGCCGGCAGATGCGCTCATCTATCAAACCATGGCCCGAAATCTCGCCGCCATCGGCGTAAAGATGGAGCTACGCGCTATCCCCTTCCCGGTGTTCCTGCGCCGCTATCTCACCAATGAATGGGGAGACGCCGCCGCCTTCGGCCTCTCCTGGAACTCCGCCCCCTATAACGACATCCAGCGCCCGCTCGAAAACTTCTCCTGCCTCAAGCGCCCAAAACCGTTCTTCTGCGATCCTGCGCTCGCAGACGCCATCAAAGTCGCCGGCAGCGAGCTAGACCCCGCCACGCGCCTCACCATGCTAAAGGCCTTGTCAGCCGCCCATCAACAAGCCGCGCCCGCCCTATTCCTCTTGGAACAGATTGATCTCATCGGCGTCGGCCCTCGCATCAAAGGAGAGATAACTGTCGCCAACCGGGTGCCGCTTTACGAACGGGTGCAGCTTAACCCTTACTCGGACCCTTAACCGCCGTAAACGCATACCAGGACCCCGGCCCCGCCATCTTCGGTATCTTCGTCTCGGCCACATTGTCCGCCGCAAAGCCCGCCGCCTTCAGCTCGGCACAAAAGTCATTCGTGGCATATTCCAGCCAGAACGGCTCATTGTTGAACTGCAAATCATAAGACCGCTCGGCCTCTTCCCAATGCGTCTTGCCGCGGAACAGCAAATCCACATCCTGATGCACCGCAATCCCGCCGGGTGCGAGCAGCCGCAACGTCTCCGCCGCCACCGCACGCCGCGTATCGCCAGATATCTCATGAAACATATTATGGCTGACAATCAGGTCAAAATGCCCATCGGGAAAGCTGGTATGCGCCGCATCCATCTGATGAAAATGCACCGCAGACCCCATGGATTCCGCCCGCGCATGCGCATAACGCAGCATCGAAGACCCCAAATCAACCGCATGAACCTCAGCGTCCGGGTAAGCAAACGGGTAAGACACACTCGCCCCCCCCGCCGAACAGCCCATATCCAGCACCCGCTTAGGCGTCCACGCCGGCCGTTTTTCAGCCAGCCATTTTATCACCGCGCCAGCCTTGGAATCTTCCCCAGACATGCCCCGGCCCATCGAATAAAGCCGGCCGCCGCTCTCATAAAAGGCGCCGGCAATAATGCTGTCTCCGTTCGCATCCGGCGGACAATAGCCCTCAGGCTGCAAATGGATAAAGCAATCCTCATAAATCTTGTCCGGCTTAAATGCCGGGTCCAGCGTCAAAGACCCCATCTTCTGCGGATTGTTGACCAGCCGCTTGGCCTCAGCCTCCATCCGCTCTTTCTCGCGATAAACCGTCTCGCCCACCGCCTGCCACATCATCTCCTGGCTCGCCCGGTTGATGGATTTGGTAAACCGATAGTGGGAGCTGTTATCCAGCGCCTCCTCAGCCTCGGCGCGGTCGTTCGGCACATGGCCATGCGCCGCCACAAACGCCGGCTCGCCCTGCTTGGCATAAGCCAGCGCCACGCCCGTGCGCAAACCGCCCGCCACATGCCGCTTCAGCGCCAACACAAATCGCTGCCGCGCCACTTCATCCGGGGTCGCCTGTGCCAACATAGTATTTGCCAACATGCTATTGGTGCTCATCATCGCTCTCCTATAAAATCAGTGTCCAACATCACTCCGCGCCGTGCAAGCCCGCACGCGCGGCTTCATCAGGGCTCAAATCCCGCGCCACCCGAAACCCAAACATAAAATACCGCGTCTCAGCCGGATCGCGCCCGCGAAACGTCACCCGGTTCCGTTCAGGCCGCGTCATCCAGCTGCCGCCGCGCACCCCCCGCTTCTCACAAACCTGCCCGCCCCCACTCTGCGAGGCCGCCTCCAAAGCCGCCTGCCCCCCAGCCCCCGGCGGATAAGGCACCACATGACAATCCGCCACCCACTCCCACACATTGCCAATCATATCATAAAGCCCAAACGCATTCGGCTTATACCGCCCCACCGCCGCCAGCGTCTCCGCCCCATCATCACAAGCCGCCGCCGCCCATTTAAACCAGTCCCCGGTCGCCTTGTCATACACATTGGCAAATTCGCAGCCCTTGTCCGCCTCATCCCCCCAATAATAAGCCGTCGTCGTCCCGCCCCGCGCAGCATATTCCCACTCCGCCTCGCTCGGCAGCCGATACGCCTTCCCCGTCTCCCGCCCCAGCCACGCCGCATAATCCCGCGCCTCAGTCCAACTCACACAAACCACCGGCTCCTCATCCCTGATAGCGCGCCCCAACCCAGCATCCCGCCACCCCGCCGTCGCCGCCCCCGCGCCGCCTTTAGGCCAGGCCAAACACCCCCCCACATCCACCAGCCCGGTCGCGTCTGCAAACCGCCTGAACTGCTTATTGGTCACCTCCGTAACCGCCATCCCAAACGCCCGTGAAATCACCACCTCATGCGGCGGCCCATCAGGCCTGCCCGGCTCCCCCCCCTCCGCCCCCATCACAAACTCTCCGGCCGGCAACAACGCCACCAGCGCACAATCCGCACAATCCACCACCACAGGAGGAAGCGCAGCCCCCGCCCCCAAAAGCCCCAAAACCAATAGCATCTGCATCACATCAACCTGCTTCAATCTGCCACCCAGAGGTGATCAAACATTATGTTGTCATAATGACATTATCTTGTCACTATCAGATTGCACTTAAAAGAGGTTCAAATGCACCCGGCCCCCCTAACTGCCGTAAAGGCCAGATAAAAGGTGCGTTCCACCACCGCCCCCACCTCCCAAAAAGCCGGCCTAACCCTGTGGCTGGTGGTGTTCGTTGATCTCATCGGTTTCGGCATCCTCGTGCCGCTGGTCCCGTTCTACGCCATGAACACCGGGCTCTCGCCGGCCATGATAACGCTGGTCATCGCCATATACTCGCTGTGCCAGTTCGTCGCCATGCCGCTCTGGGGCCATATCTCAGATACCAAGGGCCGCCGCCCGGTCCTGCTGGTCTCCATGTTCGGCCACGCTGTCTCCTACGCCATGCTCGGCTTCGCAGACACGTGGCAACTCCTGCTGCTGGCCCGCATCCTCGGCGGCGTAACCTCGGCAAACCTCGTAACCGCCTATGCCTATATCACAGACGTCACAGCCCCCGCAGACCGCGCCAAAGCCATGGGCCGCATCTCAGCCGCCTTCGGCCTCGGCTTCGTCGTCGGCCCGGCCCTCGGCGGCCTCCTCGCGGGCGGCACCAGCATAGACGACGCCAATCTCCTCCGCCCTGCGCTGGCCGCCGGCGGCCTCTCCCTCATCTCCTTCATCGGCATCTATTTCTTCCTCCCCGAAAGCCACAAACCCGGCACCGGCACCCCGGGCCAAGCCCGCCCGAGCCTTCTGAAAGGCTTCGCAGGCGTCCTGCAGCGCCCCGCCCTCGCCGGCCTCGTCGCAGTCTGCATCACAGTCATAACCTTCGTCGCCGCCCGCGAAGCCATTCTCGCCATCTGGGCCCACGACGAACTCGGCCTCGGCGCGCGCGACATCGGGCTCTTGCTGGCCCTCTCCGGCGCCACCATCAGCCTCGTCCAATTCTTCGTCATGGGGCCACTCGCCAAAAAATTCGGCTCCTTCCAGCTCGTCCAAGCAGCGCTCGGCCTTTATGTCGTCGCCTTCGGCACCCTCACCATCGCCAGCACCTGGGCGCACGTCGCCATCGCCACCATCTTCGCCTCGCTGGCCACCGCGCTCTTCCAAACCAACATGCAAACCTTGATTTCAAACGGCGCTCAGGCCCATGAAAGGGGCATGGTCATGGGGGTATATCAAGGCTCAAGCTCACTCGCCCGCTTCAGCGGCCAGGCCGCCGCAGGCTCCATGTTCGCGCTGCTGGGCCCCAACTCCCCTTTCATGGCCGGCGCGCTCATGATGATCCCCGCCTTCGCCCTCCTCGTCTGGACCGGCAAAAAACTCCGCGCCGATGCCCCGTTAGCCGTTGCAGACCCAACATGACCGGCTACATCCTCAAGCGGCTGGCCATCGCCTTGCCAACCATCTTCATCATCATCACCGCCTCCTTCTTCCTCACAAGGCTAGCCCCCGGCGGCCCCTTCGATGCCGAAATCGATCTAGACCCCTATGTCAAAGCCAATCTCGAACAAATTTACGGTCTCGATAAACCCATCCCTGTCCAATATATCAACTATCTCAAAGGTCTAGCCAAAGGCGAATTCGGCCCGTCCACCACCTATCCAGACCGCAGCGTCGGAGAGCTCATCGCAGACGGCCTCCCCGTCACCCTGAAACTAGGCCTCACTGCCATAGCCCTCGCCGCCGGCCTCGGCATCATCGCCGGCATCACCGCCGCCCGAAACCAAAACACCCTGCTAGACGCTACCGTCATGGGCTTTGCCTCCATCGGCATCGCGCTCCCCAATTTCGTCGTCGCCCCCACCCTCACCCTCGTCTTCGGCATCTACCTAAAATGGCTTCCGGTAGCGGGCTGGGGAGACGGTGAATTCCGCAACTGGGTCCTCCCCGTCATTGCGCTCGCGCTCCCCCAAATCGCCGCCATCGCCCGCATCATGCGCGGCGCCATGCTAGAAACCCTCAGCGCCGATTATATCCGCACCGCCCGCGCCAAAGGCATGCCAGAAACCCGCGTCATCATCCGCCACGCGCTCCAAGCCGCCTTCCTCCCTGTCATGAGCTACCTCGGCCCCGCCATCGCCGCCGTCCTCACGGGCTCCGTCATCGTCGAGCAACTCTTCTCCCTCCCCGGCGTCGGCCGCTTCTTCGTCCAAGGCGCCATCTCCCGCGATTACAGCCTTGTTCTGGGCGTCGTCATCCTGTTCGCTACAGCCCTCATCCTCATAAACTTGGCTGTAGACATCGCCTATGGCTGGCTAGACCCCAGAGCGCGCGTAAAATGAACGCTCAAATCGCCCCCACCATCTCCATGTCAGTCTGGGCGCAGGCCCGCCGCCGCTTCCTCGCCAACCGCGCCGCCGTCGTCGGCCTCATCCTCCTCACCATCATCACGCTGCTAGCTATCTTCATCCCCCTCGTCTGGCCGCACAGCCTCGACGAAGGCTCGCTGGCAAACCTAGGCCAAGCCCCCAGCTTCGCAGATTTCCACTGGTTCGGCACTGACGCCAACGGCCGCGATCTGTTCGTCCGCGTCTTCTACGGCGCCCGCATATCGCTCGCCATCGGCCTCATCGCCACACTCATAGCCCTCACCATCGGCGTCATTTACGGCGCCACAGCAGGCTATGCCGGCGGCACCACAGATCTCATCATGATGCGCATCGTAGACGTGCTTTACGCCCTCCCCCTGCTCTTCCTCATCATCGTCCTCGTCACCATTCTCGGTAACAACATCTTCCTCATCTTCGCCGCCATCGGCGCTGTCGAATGGCTCACCGTCGCCCGCATCGTGCGCGGCCAAACCATCTCCATCAAAAACCGCGAATATATCGAAGCCGCCCGCGCCATCGATCTCCCTACCTCCCGCATCATCCGCCGCTACATCATCCCGAACGCGATAGGCCCCGTCATCGTCTACGCCACGCTCCTCATCCCCATAAATATCATCGTAGAAAGCTCGCTCTCCTTCCTCGGCCTAGGCGTCCAAGAACCCCTCACCAGCTGGGGCCTGCTCATCAACCAAGGTGCCAGCCAGCTAGACAGCGCCCCTTGGGTGCTCGCCTTCCCCGCCACGCTGCTCGCCGTCACCATGCTCAGCTTCAACTATGTCGGCGATGGCCTGCGCGACGCCCTAGACCCCAGACAGCGATAGGGACCAGAGATAATGGCCCTGCTCGAAGTCGAAAACCTCTCCGTCAGCTTCCGCACACCGCGAGGGTTAGTCCGCGCCGTAGACAGCGTAAGCTTCAGCCTGGAGCCCGGCCGCTGCCTCGGCATCGTCGGCGAATCCGGCTCCGGCAAAAGCCAAACCATGCTCGGCCTCCTCGGCCTGCTCCCCTCAAACGGCCAAATCGCCGGCTCCGCCCTCTTCGAAGGCCAGCAAATGATCGGCATGCCTCGCGCCAGCCTGGACAAGCTGCGCGGCTCCAGCCTCGCCCTCATCTTTCAAGATAGCATCACCGGCCTCACCCCGCACATGCTGATCGGAGATCAACTCGCCGAAGTCCTGCAAATCCACCGAGGCCTCTCCCGCAAAGCCGCTTGGGCCGAAGCCGCCGATCTTCTCGAAGTCGTCCAGATCAGCGAACCCGAACGCCGCCTCAGCCAATACCCGCACGAGCTCTCCGGCGGCATGCGCCAGCGCGTCATGATCGCCATGGCGCTCCTGTGCAAACCCTCGCTCCTCATCGCCGATGAGCCCACCACCGCCCTAGATGTCACCGTCCAGGCCAGCATCCTGCGCGCCTTCGCCAAGCTAAAACAACACACCAAAACCGCCATCATCCTCATCACGCACGATCTCGGTGTCGTCGCTGGCCTGTGTGATGATGTCGCCGTCATGTACGCTGGCCGCCTCGTAGAACGCGCGCCGGCCGCCGCCCTCTTCAAAAACCCCCAGCACCCCTACACAAAGGGCCTGCTCGCCTGCATGCCCCGCCCGGACACAGACCCCGGCGACGAACTCCCCGTCATCGTCGGCCAACCCCCCGATCTCGGCAACTTGCCCATAGGCTGCGCCTTCGGCCCGCGCTGCCCCGCCGCCGGTGACGCCTGCCAAACCATCCCCACGCTACAAACCGCCGGAAACCGCGCGGTAGCCTGCCACGCCGCCACGCTATGACCGCCCCCCTCCTCTCCCTCGAAGCCGTCTCGGTCAGCTTCCCCGTCGGCGGCGGCCTGTTCAAAGCCCCCCGACAGCTCCAGGCCGTCCGTGAAGTCACCCTCACCATAAACCCCGGTGAGCGCCTCGGCGTCGTCGGCGAATCCGGCTGCGGAAAATCCACCCTCGCCCGCGCCGCCCTCGGCTTCGTCCCCGCCAGCACCGGCAAAGTCCTCTGGCGCGGCCAAGACATAGCCACCCTCTCCCCGCCAGACCGCCGCAAATTCCGCGCCGCCGTTCAGGTAATCTTCCAAAACCCCGTCGCCAGCCTAAACCCGCGCATGACCGTCGGTGACATCATCGCCGAACCGCTAGAACAATTCGCCCCCGAGCTAGATGCCAAAGCCCGCCGCCAAAAAGCCGAAGACTGGCTCGTCCGCACCGGGCTACGCGCAGACATGGCCGACCGTTTCCCCGCAGAATTCTCCGGCGGCCAAGCCCAACGCATCGCCATCGCCCGCGCCATGATAAGTGGCCCAGAATTGCTCATCTGTGACGAAGCCGTCTCCGCGCTAGACGTCTCCATCAAAGCCCAAGTCATCAACCTCCTGAAACAACTCAGCCGAGACACCGGCGTCGCGCTGATGTTCATCAGCCACGATCTCGCCATCGTCCGCCAAATCGCCAGCCGCGTCATGGTCATGTATCTAGGCCGCACCATGGAAGCCGCGCCCGCCGCCGCCCTGTTCGCAAGCCCGAGGCACCCCTACACCCAAGCCCTCCTATCCGCCGCCCCCATCCCAGACCCCGAAAAAGAAGCGCTGCGCACCCCCATCATCCTCGGCACAGACCTGCCCACCCCCCCCCCCCCCCCCCCCCCCCCCCCCCTCCCCCCCCCCCCCCCCCCCCCCCCCCCCCACCCCCCCCCCCCCACAAACAACGCGCCCCCCCCCCAAAAAACGCCCCCCCCCCCCCCACCCCCCCCCCCGGACGACAACACCCCCCCCC
>Ga0105050_10003899_pt1 | contig 20302 bp, 23 predicted proteins | sample FRY01_FD_78088 | JGI IMG/M metagenome (GOLD analysis project Ga0105050, IMG submission 78088) | Freshwater microbial communities from Lake Fryxell liftoff mats and glacier meltwater in Antarctica - FRY-01 | ecosystem: Environmental > Aquatic > Freshwater > Ice > Glacier meltwater ...
CGATGCTCCGCCAAAATCACGCCACGTTCCTCGCCGTTGAGGTGCTTGTATCGTTTGTCCATCGCAACATCCTATGCCCTGAGGGCGCTGGGTGTTGCACTTGAAACTTGAGCCTAAGCTTCTGGATTGGGGCGTCGATGAGGCGGATATTCACCGCGAGTCTTTCGGGCCTCAAACGGCGGCGCCTGCGCAGGTGACAGCCGCCGCAGAACCTGTTCTGGCCATAGGCTTTCGCCGCTCCGGTCGAACGCTGGACTGGACGGGGCGGGATGCGAGCTTGCTCGATTTTGCGGAACGCCACTCTGTTGCGATCGAAAGCGGCTGTCGCAGTGGCAGTTGCGGAACCTGTGAGACAAAGCTGATTTCAGGCCGGGTGGCCTATGCGACCAAACCAGACCACGGCATCACACCGGGCCATTGTCTTCCCTGCGTTGGCACCCCTGCGACAGCATTGGAGTTGGACGCATGACACTGACAGGAAGCCTTTTGAGCCGTGAGATCGTGCCGTTCTACCTGTCATTGCTCGCGCTGTTGGCGGCAGCTTTGGCCGTGGATGCGGGCCTGCATCTGCTTGATCTTGTCTGGATCGGCAAATGGCTGGGTATTCCGGGCGTGCTGCTTATCTGCGCATCGTTCGGCTATTCGCTGCGCAAGCGCAAGCTGATCACGCAAGGGCAGCCCGCTACCCTGTTGCGTCTGCATGAACGCATGGCATGGGCCGGCTCGCTCTTGATCCTTGTTCATGCGGGCATCCACTTCAACGCCGTGCTGGCCTGGCTTGCCATCGGCGCGATGCTTTTGAATGTGGCAAGCGGGTTGACCGGAAAATTCCTGTTGCGCCGGGCGGGTGCGCGACTGGCCGCAACAACGCAAAGATTGCGCGATCAGGGGCTGACGGCACAGGCGCTGGAGGATCGGCTGTATTGGGACAGCCTGACCTACGACACGGTCAGGCATTGGCGCGTGTTGCACTATCCGATCACGCTCGCCTTCGCCGTGCTGGGCACCGCGCATATCATCAGCGCGGTCATTTTCTGGGGGTGGTCATGAAACGCTGGATTCTTGCGATCATCGCGGCCAACCTTGTGGGCCTGGTCGCGCTGGCCTTCGTCTATCCAGGTGCGATGCTTGCCCCAGGCAAGCTGATCACCGCCCATGCAAGCCTTTCCGAGAATTGCTTTGCGTGCCATTCGCCGCTGCAGGGCGCAGTTGCGGAACGCTGCACGAGTTGCCATGCGGTCGCCAAAATCGGCCTGACGACAGTCGCAGGCGAAACCTTGCCGCAAAGCCTGAAGATGCCCCCATTTCATCAGGGGCTGGCCGACACCGATTGCATGGGCTGCCATACGGATCATCCGTTGGCCAGCCTGACACCGCCTCACAGCAATACCTTCGCCCATGTGATGCTGACGCCTGCGGTCGGTGTCGCCTGTTCCGGCTGCCACACTGCGCCGACCAATGTGACCCACGCAGGCATCACCGCTCAATGCAGCAGTTGCCACACACAGACGACATGGGCCGCCACTGCGATCGACCACACCCGATTTTTCGCGTTGACCGGTCCGCATGACGTGGCCTGCACTTCGTGCCATACTACGGCCAATGATTTCAAGAAATACACCTGCTTCAGCTGCCACGAGCATCAGGAAGCCTCGCTGATCCGCAAGCATCTGGAGGAAGGCATCCGCAATATCGACAATTGTGTGGCCTGCCACCGTGATGCCCATGCCGAAGGCGGCGAAGGACGTGAAGGCGGCGAAGGCGACGACGATTAACTATTCAGCTGCGAACCGCAGACAACACCGATCAAAATGGCAAGGACGGTTTGATCATGCCCTTCAGCATCAACCAGTTTCTGGACGTATTCGTCGCCTACAATGTAGCGATCTGGCCCGCGCAGACCCTACCGAATGTGCGACGCTCAAGGCCATGCGTTCAATCGGTGAAGCGCAGGTTTTTCCGGCTGCCTGTCGGCTTGATTACCTGATGGCCCAACCGTCTGGCATTCGCTTTGAACGACACAACACACTCGCCGATGGTGACGACGGCCGTGACAATCACATTCTGGGCCTTGGTGAAACCATCTGGGCACCCGAGAGCGGTTTTACCAACCAAAAATGAGGCGATGTATGCAACACAAGAGCGACATGATGAAACAATCCAAATTGCCCTGCTTGTCCGGGACAGCCTGATGGACGATCCCCGCATCGTTGATCTTGGCGCCGCACTGGCGATCGGACTGCTGATCGGGGCGGAGAGGGAGCGCAGCAAGGGGACAGGCCCCGGTCGCGCGACGGCGGGCCTTCGCACTTTCGCAGTGGCCTCTTTAACCGGGGCAGTGGCGTTCCTTGCGGGCGGCACCCTGTTGCTTGCGGTGACAACCGCCGGGGCAGCCGTTTTGGTAGCCTCGGCCTATTGGCGCAGCGGCAGTGACGATCCTGGCCTGACGACGGAAGTCGTGCTGATCCTGACCGTTCTGCTCGGCGGGTTCGCCATGCAGGAACCACAGCTTGCGGGCGGTCTGGCGGTCGTGGTGACTATCTTGCTGTTTGCCAAGGCGCGGTTGCACGGTTTTGTGCGTTCGGTCGTCTCTACGGATGAGCTGAACGATGCGCTGATCCTGGCTGCGGCCACACTGGTCATTCTTCCGCTATTGCCGGATCGTTAGATCGGCCCTTATGGCGCGCTGAACCCAAGGTCGATCTGGATCGTGATCGTGCTTGTGATGGGCATCAGCGCGGCAGGATATGTCGCGGTTCGCCTTTTTGGGGCACGTTTCGGGCTGCCGCTTTCGGGGCTGATGTCGGGCTTCATCTCCAGCACGGCGACCATCGGGGCGATGGGGGCACGCGCCGCGAAATCGCCCGAGGCGCTGAGCGCGGCTGTGGCCGGGGCGGTTTTGTCAACGGTGGCGACAATCCTGCTGACGGCTGTTGTGGTCGGCGCCACAAGCCTTGCCACATTGCAAAGCCTGACGATGCCGCTTGTGCTCGCCATGGCGGTGGCGATGGCCTATGGCGCGGCCTTTACGATCATTGCCCTGCGAAAAGCGGACCCGAAAAGTCCTGAAAAGCAACGTGCCTTCAGCCTGTTCACCGCGTTCACTTTTGGTGGGGTCCTCTCGGCCATTCTATTGGCCAGCGCCTTTTTGCAGGATCGTTTTGGCGCAAATGGGGTGACAATCGCAGTCGCGCTTGCGGGCCTTGTCGACGCGCAATCGGGGGCGATTTCGGCTGCCAGTATGGTCGCTTCGGGCAAGATGCAAGCCACAGAGGCGGTCACGCCAGTCCTGATTGCACTCTCGACCAACACGGTAAGCAAGATTGTTTTCGCGGTCGCCAGCGGTGGCCGTGCTTTTGCAGTCCGCGTGGTGCCGGGCCTTTTGCTTGTTGTCATCGCCGCTTGGCTGGGCACGCTTGTCTTTCCAACCTCTGCCGATTTGTACGCGCCCGGCGTGCCGGACACGTCCGAACTGCGACCGTCGGTCCAGCCATAGCCGCCTGCCAGCGACCACCTGTCCCGGCACTGAACGAACCTCGGCCAGTCTAACCTGCGTCAATTCAAATCGCTGGATGCGGGGCTAGGCTACGCCCGAGATCGAAACGGGAGGACAATAGGGTCCTCACGCATATCAAGGGAAGTTCGAAATGAATGGCTATGTTGCAGATATCGAGGAACTGACCTGCACGAACAGCGATTTTCGGCAGGTGCTGTACACCGGCAAAAATCTCCAACTGGTGCTGATGGCGCTGAAGCCCGGGCAGGATATCGGGCTGGAAACGCACACAACACATGACCAGTTCTTCCGGGTCGAACGCGGCAAGGGCCACGTCTTGATCGACGGCGAAAAGCACAAGGTCAAGGCGGGCGATGCCATGGTCGTGCCCGCAGGTGCGGCCCACAATCTCAAAAACACCGGCAAAAAGCGGATGCGGCTTTATACGATTTACGGACCACCCAATCATCGCGACCAACTCGACCAACGCACAAAGTCCGAGGCGGTCGCATCCACCGAGCATTTCGAAGGAAAGACGACGGAATGAACGCCAATCTTGCTTGGTGCTTGGCCACATATCGAAAAGGACGCCGCTTTGCATGATGGATGGTAGATATGACTGAAAACACCCTCGCGCCAGCGGCCACGCCGGATAGGGCGACCACAGGCCTGACAGGTACCGAGGCCAAAGCACGGCTGGCCGCTGACGGGCCCAATGAACTGGCCACGGCAAAGCGCCGCTCGCCGCTACGGATCGTTCTGGATGTGCTGCGTGAGCCGATGCTGGTGCTGCTTTTGGTCGGTGGCGTGGTCTATCTGCTGCTGGGCAGCCGGGCCGAGGCGCTGATCCTTTTGGCCTTTGCCTGCATGTCCATCGGCATCACGGCCGTGCAAGAGGCACGGACCGACCGGGTTCTGGACGCGCTACGCGATCTGTCCAGTCCGCGTGCGTTGGTGATCCGGGACGGCACGCGCCAGCGGATCGCGGGGCGCGAGGTGGTGCGCGGCGATGTGATCGTGCTGTCCGAAGGCGACCGAGTGCCTGCCGATGCAAGGCTGACCCAAGCCGCCGATCTGTCCGCCGATGAATCCCTGCTGACCGGAGAGGCCGAGGCCGTGCGCAAGCAAGCGGGCAAGGGTGCCATGAGCGCTGACGTGCGGCCGGGCGGCCATGATCTGCCGCAGGTTTTTTCCGGCACGCTGATCGTGAGGGGATCGGCGCAGGCTGTGGTGACTGCAACGGGTGCGGCCAGTGAGATCGGAAAGATTGGCAAGAGCCTGAGCCAGATCGAGGCTGAGACACCGCATCTGCAACGCCAGATGCGCGTGCTTGTGCTTGCCACGGCAGGAATTGGCGTCGCAGTCAGCTTGGTTGTGGTGGGACTTTACGGTTTTTTGCGCGGCGGTTGGCTGGATGCCTTGCTTGCGGGGATTGCCGTCGGCATGGCGATGCTGCCCGAAGAGTTTCCGATGGTTCTGGCGGTGTTCATGGCGATGGGGGCCTGGCGGATTTCCAAGGCGCGGGTGCTGACCCGCCGCGCCTCGGCCATTGAAGCACTGGGTGCAGCGAGTGTTCTGTGCACAGACAAGACGGGCACGCTGACCGAAAACCGCATGACCATCGCGGCCCTTCGGCTGACCGATGGCACAGCGCACAAGATTGCCGCAGACGTTGCCTTGCCCCCGCAGTTTCGGGAACTGGCGGCGACCGGGGTCATGGCCTCGGCCCCCGAACCGTTTGATCCGATGGAAAAGGCGTTTCACGCGCTGGCGGCGGATGACCTGCGACCGGACGAGACTTTGCCCGGCGCGGGACGCACCCTGATCCAGAGCTATCCGCTGTCCCCCGATCTGTTGGCAATGTCGCAGGTCTGGCAGGCTGCGGAAGGATTTGCTGTCGCAGCCAAGGGGGCGCCCGAGGCGATTGCGGATCTGTGCAACCTTCCCCCCGACCACCGCGCGGTCATCAAGGCACAACTGGACGCAATGGCCCGCGACGGCCTGCGCGTGCTGGCTGTGGCCGAAGCGTCTTGGCCCCAAACCCCGCTGCCCGAGACGCAGGCCGGGTTCGACTTTCGCTTTCTGGGCCTCGTTGGGCTGGCCGACCCCTTGCGCGCCTCGGTTCCGGCGGCCGTGGCAGAGTGCCAGGCGGCGGGCATTCGGGTGATCATGATCACCGGCGACCACCCGGCCACCGCCCGCGCCATTGCCGCCGCCGCAGGATTGCCGGGCGATGTCGTGCTGACCGGGGGCGAACTTGCCGCCATGAGCGATGCTGAACTTGGCGCAGCGGTGGCAACGGTAAACATCTTCGCCCGCATTCTGCCCGAGCAGAAGCTGCGCATCGTCACTACACTGAAGGCCAAGGGCGCCGTGGTCGCAATGACCGGCGACGGGGTCAACGACGCGCCCAGCCTGAAGGCCGCAGATATTGGCGTGGCGATGGGCGCGCGCGGCACCGATGTTGCGCGTGAGGCCGCATCAATTGTCCTGCTGGATGACGATTTCGGCTCGATCGTGGCCACGGTGCGGCTGGGCCGCCGCATCTATGACAACCTGCGCAAGGCGATGAGCTTTATCCTGGCCGTCCATGTGCCGATTGCGGGGCTGGCGTTGATGCCGCTTTTGTTCGGCATGCCGCTTCTGTTCGGCCCGGTGCATATTGCATTCCTCGAAATGGTGATCGACCCGGTGTGTGCGCTGGTCTTTGAGGCCGAGCGTGAGGAAGATGGTGTCATGCGCCGCCCGCCGCGCCCCGCGTCCGAGCCGCTGTTTTCCTGGCCCACGGTGGTCTGGAGTCTGGTACAGGGTCTTACGGTGCTGGGTGTTGCAGGGTCTGCTGCGTGGTTCGGCCCCGGCTATGGCCTCGACCCTGATCAGGTGCGCGGGCTGACCTTTGCCACGCTGGTCTTTGGCGTTGTGGCGCTGATCCTTATTGACCGATCCAACTCCAATTCGATCCTGTCGTCACTGCTGCGGCCAAACAAGGCGCTCGCCATTGTTTTGCCGGTTGTGGCGGCGGTGCTGGCGCTGACATTCTTTTGGGCGCCTGCGCGCGAGTTGTTCAGCTTTGGCGTGCTTGACGGCATCTGGCTGGCTGTGCCGCCATTGGCCGGGGTTGGCGTTCTGCTGGTGCTTGAGGCGCTGAAGCCGCTCTGGCGTATGGTTCTGCGAACAGAGGAACAGCCCGCAGGCCCGATGGTGAAAACGGAACCTATTGATGAAGGAAACCTGTGAACGACACGCACGACACATAAAACCCGATCTGAACGGACCGAACACATGAGCAGATTGTCCCATTCCGAAATCCACAGGGTTCATCGCATCGGCTGGCTGCGCGCCGCCGTTCTGGGGCTAATGACGGTCTCGTCTCGACCGCCAGTCTGGTGGTCGGGGTTGCCGCCGCAGGCTCGGGCCGCCCCGAGATCCTGATTGCGGGGCTTGCCGATCTGGTGGCGGGTGCGATGTCGATGGCTGCGGGCGAATATGTCTCGGTCAGCTCGCAGACCGACGCAGTGCAGCCCGATCTTGCGCGCGAGACGAAAGAGTTGAAGGAGACACCCGATGCGGAGTTGGACGAGTTGGCAGGCATCTACATCCGGCGCGGGCTGGATGAAGGGCTGGCCCGGCAGGTCGCCGTCCAGCTTACCCGGAAGGACGCATTGTGCGCACACGCGCGCGACGAGCTTGGCATTTCGGAGACGGTGACGGCGCATCCAATCCAAGCAGCCCTTGTATCGGCGGTAACCTTTGCCGCGGGGGCCGTCATACCCCTGATCATCGCACTGGTTGCACCTGCTGGTCAGATATCGGTCGTGATCGCCGCGACGACCCTCGTGGCACTTGCCGTGCTGGGCGGTCTGGGTGCTTCAGCCGGAGGTGCCGGTATTGTCAAGGGCGCCGTGCGCGTCATGTTCTGGGGAGCTCTTGCCATGGCGGCAACTGCGGCTGTCGGGATGGCCTTTGGTGTCATGGCATGATCGCGGGTCAGCTATTCGCGCCTGAACCCATGCTCTGAAGACGCCTTGATTGATCTGGGTCAATGCAGATCGCCGCGCCCCATGCTGCATGAAATTCAAGCATACGTCGAAGAAACCTCGAAATGGCGATTTCAGAAAATCGGTTTGGTGCCGTTCAAGGCTATACGGTCTACCAGATCGGCCTGCACTGGCTGATTGCGACCCTCGTTTTCGCCCAGCTTATTTTCGGCGAAAGCATGACCGAGGCCATCGAGGCGGCCGAGGACGGCGAAACGGTCTCGGCACTGGATGCCTATCTTGCAGGAATGCACTACTATTTCGGTATCGCCGTTCTGGCGCTGGTTGCTGTCCGGCTGCCCGACTGCCCCGGTTGCTGGCAGCATGAGCCAGCGAGCGAAGGCCAATCCCGGCCCGCAACGGCCACAAACCCCCGCCACCATGTCGGAGTCTGAGATTGCCGCCTTCCTTGGCATCGGAACAAGCCGCGTCCGAACCTTGGGTCGTGAAGGCGTGATGGTGCGAGTCGGGCGGGGCCGGCTCGATGTGCAGGAAACGCTGGGCAACCATCTTGCCCGGTTGCGCGATGGCGCGGTGAAGGCCGGGCCGGTCACTGACGAAATGAAGGCTGAAAAACTGAGGTTGGCAAAGCAACAGGCCGACAAGATCGAGATTCAGAACGCGGCGGCGCGCGGCGAATTGTTCAGAAGTGCTGACGTGGAACGCGAATGGCAAAACGTCTTGCGCGATGTTCGGTCGACCGTCTTGGCCGTGCCGTCCCGCGTGGGATCGAAACTGGCGCATCTGACGGCGCATGACGTGGCCGAAATCGACCGCGAAATCAAAGCCGCTCTGGAAGGACTCGCCAATGGGAATTGAACTGATCCGCAGCCGCGCCCTGAAAGCCCTGCGCCCGCCTGCCGATATGGCAACCGCTGACTGGATTGAGGGAAATATCTTCCTACCCCCGAATGCCAGCGCGCTTCCCGGCAAGATGAAACTCTGGGCCTATCAGCGGGGAATCTGCGATGCGCTTGACGATCCGGGCATTGAGCGCCTAACCGTGCTGAAATCAGCGCGCATTGGCTATACCGCCCTTCTGTCTGGTATCATCGCCAGTCACGTTGCCAATGCGCCCGCGCCGATCTTGGCCGTTCAACCGACTGCGGATGATGCCCGCGACTATGCCGTCGACCTTGAAGGGGTGTTCAGCGCATCGCCTGCCTTGCGTGGCCTGCTGAGCGATGAAGCCGATGACACGGGGCGGTCGACCATGCTGAACCGACGCTTTCCCGGTGGCAGCCTGAAATTTCTAGCCGCAAAAAGCCCGCGCAACTTGCGTCGCCACACCGCCAAAATCCTGATTATGGATGAAATAGACGGGTTTGAGGTTTCGCAGGAAGGTGACCCGATTGAACTGGCGACCATGCGCACCATGACGTTCCGGGATAGGAAGATCATTGCGGGTTCGACTCCGGTTTTCGACTATGGCCCGGCAACGCGGCTTTATGACAAATCGGACAAGCGGATTTACGAATGCCTTTGCCCATCCTGCAACGAATTCGCGGAAATCAAATGGGCGGATATTCATTGGCAGGAAGGTGACCCAGATTCCGCGCATTGGAACTGCCCGAATAACGGCTGCGTGGTGCAGGAACGGGACAAGCCGGGAATGGTGGCAGCGGGCCGCTGGCGCGCGACTGCGCCCGATGTGAAGGGCCATACGGGTTTCAGGGTCAATGCCCTTATCAGCCCGCATTTCAACGCCCGGCGGGCCAAATTGGCAGCCGAATTTCTGGAAGCCAAGAAAAGCCCGGAAACCTTGCAGACCTTCACCAACCTTGTGCTGGGGGAACCGTGGAAAACCGAAGGCGATGACCTCGATGAACATGAATTGTTCGGGCGGCGCGAACCGTTCCGCCTCGATGCCCTGCCGGATGGTGTGCTGTTCCTGACGGCGGGCGTTGACTGCCGGGATGACCGGCTTGAAGTGGTCATCATGGGCCACGGGCGCAGCGATATTTTCGCCCTCGATCATCGCATCTTCTGGGGGCCGATTGATGGGGAAGCGGTCTGGCAAGACCTCGACTCGCTGTTGCGGCAGACGTGGCAGCACCCGAACGGCGGCACGATCCGCATTGACGCGGCCTGCATCGACTCCGGTGACGGCGGGCACACGGAAATCGTGAACAGCTTTACCCGGCCGCGCTACGGGCGGCGCGTGGTGGCAATCAAAGGCGTTGCAGGCTTTTCGCGCGGCTTCCTGCAAAGGTCAGGCACCAAGGGTCAGCTTTTATGGCTGGTCGGTTCGGACGCGGTAAAATCGCAGCTTTTCACACGGCTGGCGCGCGGCGTAGGTGTCCGGTTTGGCGCAGCCCTGGAACCGATCTACTTTGAGCAACTAACCTCAGAACGGCGCGTGGTGCGCTATATGCGCGGGGTCCCTCAGGCACGGTTTGAACGGATCAAGGGCAAGCGCGCCGAAACCTTGGACGCCACGGTCTACGCATGGGCAGCGCGGCAGTTGATCGGGGTCAATCTTGACAGGCGGGCGGAAGAACTGGCGTCCGCCGCTGCGCCGAAGAAACAGCCTGTGGTCATTCGGTCGACTTGGTTGCCGTGATGATACATCATGACCTTTTGAGAGTGCGGGGCTATTATGAAAAAAATTCGAGAGTGGACACATGGAACTACAGCAAAAGTTAGAATGGTTTAAATACAGGCGGCGAGAAATAGAAAGAGAAGCATCAGGAAATAATGGAAAGGTCAAAAGGCAGGACCGTTGGCGAACAAATTACTATAAACTTCCCTACATGGCGAGAATGACACCAGATCAATTCTTCACCCGTGTTTGCGACGTACTCCATAATCAAATAGAAATTGACGATCAGGCAAGACTAAGCGCAAATCCTATGGCTTATAATGACTATTGGATGTTGCAGCGATGGGCGCATGTTATGGAAGAGGCGGGCGGCAGGGGTGGATTTTTGGGAGAAATGATAGCCGCAGCCAATGAACCCCTCAATAAGTATTTTGAGCAAGGTGAGCCACCGGGCGTCCGACTGTTCAGAGATGCACAGGAATCGTCAGGACCGACACTAGTGAAATACTCTCGCCGTGATTTCATTGAAAGAATGTATCGCTTTGGCGAAATCAGAATAGCCCCTGCTTCAAGTTATTCAGATGGGAGTCTGCTCAACGCTCAGCAAGATCTTGAAGTTCAGAGGGAGTTTGTTATTCCTACTGCCAAGTTGTTCACCAAAGGCTTCCGTCATGCTGAAATTGAAGGAAGAACATATAGTATTGTCCACGGAGATGTTTCGATTGTTGAGCGAATGGAAGACTATTATGTCTACTGCCTTTGCAGAGAGGTTGACCGACGTTTACCTACAGATTTTAAGGCAGATGCCGCGCTGGTAATACATGATAGAAGAAAATTCCAGCGCCTATTTTTCCAAGCTCTTCGGGAGAGATTGGGAAATTGGGATATGCGGAATGGCGAGGTGACATACTTTGATCCATATACTGACTATAAGCGACATAGAGTCTTAGAAATGTGTAAGCACTTTCGATTTAATTATCAGAAAGAGTTTCGCATTCTAGCCCGGCCAAAGCGGCCAAACACTATTGAACTAGAACCCTTCTTTATCAAACTAGGGAATCTTGAAGGTGTCGCAACTCCCTACTTTGAAAAATTGGATTAGAGCATTTTTTCTACTTTGATAATTTGAAGACCTGTTCAACATTGGGGATCGAGAATGCTCCCAAATAGGTGAGGCGCATCCCGACAATCGTTGCCGCGGTTTCAAATGGCACCCCGCTTTCGGTAAGGGTCTGGACAAGGGTCCGGGTGGCCTGCAATTCTCTTTTGGTCAGTTTTCGCATGATTGGATTCCTTTCATAAAATGGGAACGGCGCTGCTACCGAAGGGTAACAGCGCCGCCGCCAGGCCGGGGAAGGATACCGCGAGGAACCCGGCCCTTCGCGCGCCGGATGCGGGGAACAGGAACCCACGGCGCGCAAATATCAATCTCTGTTGAAGGGTGAACCGGGGCGGGCCTTCGACCTTCCGCCCCGGTTCCTTCATCGCCTCAACTAAGACTCACTTCCAGCAAATCGGAATCAATAATTCTACGGGAATCTTTGCGTCCGCATTTAAGATTCCTGTAGAATTAATGATTCCGATGTGCCATGTATATGTCCAACACAGGAGACCGTGAAGCCATGAAAGATATTACACTGCGGAACATGTCGCACATCATCGCCGCAAGCGAGAAGCGCGCCGAAGAAAAGATTTTCAACCAACTCAAGGGCCTTGCGGGGCGTGGCATCCTATCCCCTGTGCCTGGAAACTACGGCAAGAAGGGTGCGCTGCTGTTCCCGCAGCAAGAAATCTACCGTGCAAGGACGCTTCTTGCCGCACTCGACAACGGGTTCGCCGCAGACGCCCTGACACAATTTGACGCTCAGATGCGTCGCGAGTCGCGGGAAATCTATCCTGACGGCAAGCATGTTGAGCGCAGCCTCGATCATGCAATCTCTGCGCTGGAAGCGGGCACTAAGAACTGGATTTTTCAGGTTGGGCAACTTCGGATCGACGGCGAACTTGAATTCAGCGGTCATTGGGCAGTCGACGGCAGGCATGGCAGCGCGCCGGATTGGCTTGGGCAGCCGCCGGAAGGCTACGAATACAGCTATGCGGGCAGCTTTGAGGCCGTGACATCAATCATGTTCACCAATGTCTGCTTGCCGATCTTCAATGAGATCAAGCGCCGCGACAAAGAGAAAAAGGATTCCTGATCTTGGGCGTTCTGGACCTCTTCAAACGCAAGGCCGAACCGATAACCACCCGGCGCTTTGACGGCGCGGCAGGTGGGCGGCGCTGGTCATCTGCGCCTTCCTTTGGGCGCACCGGGCCGGAAACTCTGGCAGCCTCTGCCCCTATCCGCAGCCGCGCCCGCTATTTTGTGGCGAACAACCCTTGGGCCGCGAACGGCGTTTCGGCGCTGGCGTCCGGGCTGGTCGGCTTTGGCATCAAACCCGCCTCGCAGCGTCCCGACGCGGGCAACCGTGCCACCATCGGCGCGGCGTTCGGCACATGGGCCAAGCGGGCAGACGCGGAAGGGCGCACCGATCTGTTCGGGATGCAAGCCAACGCGGCGCGGGCGATGATCGTCGACGGGGAAGCTTTCCTGCACATGGAAACCCGCGCGGGCGGGCTGCGGCTGCGGCTTTTGCCCGCTGAAATGGTGGATGAAGCCGACACGCGCGACCTGCCGAACGGCGGTTATGTGGTGGCGGGGATCGAATTCAACGCGGAAGGGCAGCGCGTGGCCTATCACGTCCTGAAAGCCCGCCCCACGGCTGTTTTCGCCTCGACCTATGGCACGATCCGCGTTCCTGCCGATGATAAGCTGCACCTCATGCACCCGCTTGGGGCCGGGCAGGTGCGCGGCGTGTCTTGGCTTGCACCGATCTTGCTGCGCCTGTCCGAACTCGACCAGTTGGAAGATGCCTTGGCCGTTGGCGTGAAAACGGCTGCGATGTTCGCGGGCTTCCTTGTCGACCAGAATGGCACGGACGAACCGTTCGATGCCAGCGACGATACCGGCATTCTGACCCGTGGCCTTGAACCGGGCGTATTGCAGCGCCTGCCTTCCGGTTTTGACATTCGGTTTTCCACCCCGCAACAGGCGCAGCAAACCGCCGAATTCGTCAGCCACCAAATCCGCGCCATTTCGGCAGGCTTGGGCGTTCCGGCGCATCTGGTCAGCGGCGATCTGCGGGAAGCCAACTATGGCAGCTTGCGCGCTGGCATGGTGGCGTTCCGGCAGAAGCTGGAACAGATTCAATTCGGCACGGTTATTCCGCAGATGTGCGCGCCGATCTGGGAACGCGCGGTTTCCACGTTGATCCTGCGCGTCGATCTGGCTGCATCCGATTTTGAGGCAGCCGCGCCGCTTTGGCTGGCAGCCGAACACTATCCCCCGCCGATGCCGTGGATTGATCCGGCAAAGGACGTGGCCGCAATCCGCGATGCGCTTGAAGCCGGGCTTATGTCCCGCCGCCAAGCCGTTGCCGAACGCGGCTATGACGTTGAAACCCTCGACTCCGAGATTGCCGCAGACCGGGAACGCGAAGCCCGGCTGGGCATCAATTTCAACCTCAGCGCCGCCACGCCCGAACCCAAGAAGGAAGCTGGCATCGAATGACCATCCTTGAAACGCGGGCCGCGACAATCGCCCCCGCCACGCTGAACCGTGAGGCCGGAACGGTCGACGTGGTTCTATCCACTGGCGCGCCGGTCAAGCGCGCGGGCTATGTCGAACGCCTCTCAATCGACCCCGCAGCCGTGACCATCGCGCCGCGCCTGCCGGTTCTCGACTCGCATCGGCAAGCCTCAATCCAAGACGTGAAAGGTCGCGTTGAAAACGTCCGGTTTGAAACTGGGCAAATCGTGGCGACCCTTCGCATTTCCGACCCCGCAGCCCTTGCCGCGATCGAGCGCGGCGACGTGACCGGAGTCAGCATCGGTTACCGCGTTAGCAAGTGGCAGGACTCTTCCTACGCCACGGGTCAGCGCGTCGGCACCACCACCACCTGGGAACTGGTTGAGTGTTCCCTTGTCGCAAATCCCCGCAGACCCCCAAGCCCTTGTCAGGAGTGTTCCCTTGCCCGAACTGACCATCACCGCGCCCGACGCGGCAACCATTGAGACCCGCACCGCTATGCGCGGAGTCCGCGCTGGCAAAGCTGACCGGGACTAAAAGCTGAACGAAAGTGTCCCACTTTTGCCCCCCGTTTGACGTGGTGGGAAAAAACCGACTGCTAGGCTGCTGATTTTGTTGGGTAAAAAATGAATAAGTGGCAGCCCGTAGGGGGGGCTTTGTTCCCCGCGAAATCAACGCGGTAGCTTGTCCAACCGCCCCTTTGAATTCATTGGCGATTATTGCGATTTGTCCAACCGTTCTGTGACGGCAGAAATGGAAAACCCCGGAGCGCTGGCGGGCGCAACCGGGGCAAATACGATAGAACAGGCGTTCAAGACAAAAGACTACCGCAACCGCGCGGATGCCGCAACCGCCTTGTGCGAGGCTATCGCAGATTGTGATCAAACCGACGCTTGCACGATCATGGAAGCGGCGTTGGCCGACCTGTATTTGCCGTGGCCTGACCGGTTGTCGAGTTTTGCTATGACCGATGCGCGCGCTTGGGCAGACTTCGCAACCCCGCGCGAACTGAAAGCCTACGCGCTGGCTTGCTTTGAAAAGATGCGCCCAAAGGTGCAGGCGGCGTTCCTAGCGCATGTCGGGGGGGCGGCGGCATGAACAAGATCATCATTCCAAAAGACGTTGCCGAACATCTGGTCAAGGCGGCAGCGGTCTTGAAGGAACGCCACAAACGGCTGGAGTATCTGCTGACCCTGTATGCGGACGAAGATCCTGCTGATGACTGGGAATGGCAGATCAGCATGGATCATTCCGAAGCCGAAATGATGGCCAAGAACCTCAAGAACATCGCGGACTTTGCCGAGTTTCTTTCCAAGTTTGCCGGAGGTCAGAATGATGGCTGATGGCAGCTTTGACCGCATGGCCGAAATTGACGCCATGCACCGCGCGAAAATGGGTGACGACTGGCGCGCTGACTTCGAAGGATCGCGGGATGATGGACCGCCCAAGGGATCAAACAGAAAAGAGGCAGAGAAGAAGCCCGCGCCAGTGCGCACCAGCCGGTTCTTTGCCGCGTCTGATCTGGACGGATTGCCGGTTCCTGATCGGCAATGGCTTGTCGCTGATCTTATCCCGTCTGGCACGGTCACGCTATTGGGCGGCGATGGTGGCACCGGCAAGTCATTGCTGGCGCTGCAACTGGCCGCTGCGGTGGCGCACGGCGGCTTTCCATGGCTGGGCCGTCACGTCTACAGCGGCAACGTTGTATTCATCAGCGCGGAAGATGATCAGGACGAATTGCACCGGCGTATTGCTGATGTAGCGCTGTCGGCTGGCATCGGGCTTGCTGATCTTGGCAACCTGAAACTTCGCAGCCTGGCAGGCGAAGACGCTTTGCTGTCCACGCTGGAGCCGGACGGTTCGCTGTCTGCTACCGATCTGTTCAACGCCATAGATGGCTACGTCACCACGACCAAGCCGTCGCTGATCGTCCTGGACACGCTGGCCGATCTGTTCCCCGGCAATGAAAACGACCGGGCACAAGCGCGGCAATTCATCGGCCTGTTGCGCGGGCTGGCCATTCGGCACCAGTGCGCCGTGCTACTGCTGTCGCACCCGTCCCTATCGGGAATGGGTTCTGGCACCGGCACGTCCGGCAGCACCGGCTGGAACAACTCTGTGCGGTCCCGCCTCTATCTGGAGCGAGTGGCGCAAGAGGGCTATGAGGCCAACCCCGACGCGCGGGTGTTGCGCACCATGAAGGCCAACTATGGGCGCACCGGCGGCGAAATCAGCATGACGTGGCAGCAAGGCGTCTTTGTTGCGGATGCTGTCGAGACGGGCCTAAATCGCGTTTGCGCATCCATGAAGTCGGAGCGCGTCTTTGTGAAGCTGCTACGGCAGACCTTGGACCAAGGGCGGCGTGTCAATCATGCGGGCGGGCCAACCTATGCACCCAAGGTCTTCGCCGCGCATCCCGATTCAGAGGGTATTACCAAGCGCGCCTTTACGCAGGCCATGGAACACCTGCTAACCGCTAAGAAGATCGTCATCGGTGAGGATGGCCCACCATCCAAGCGGCGGCAATCCTTGGCGCTTCCCGAGGTGGCCGAATGATGCTTCCAACCCCCTTCCATAGTGCCTTCCAACCCCCTTCCAAAGTGGGTTCCAAAGTGCCTTCCACCCCCTCTACCAACCCCCTTCCAACCCCTGTGTGTATATATCCCCATACCCCTATGCGTTGCGCCTGCCCTTGGCGGCTTAGGCGCACGCCAAGAAAAGGCGGTTCAACTGCCGCTGTCAGTGCCGCTGATCTGGTCCCAATGCCCCGACTTCTGGGGCCTTGGGGGGTCGGGGGGCTTAGTTATCTGCTCGCGCGATCTGCCCCAAATCGGGGGGAGGTGACGGCATGAAAAAGGCTGCAACTTTGGCGATCGAGTTTCTCGAATCCCTGAAAATTCCGGAGGGTCCGAAGGCTGGTGAGGCGGTGAAGCTGGCACCGTTTCAAAAGCAATTCGTCAAGGGGGCGCTGTCCGATGGCGTCAATGTGGCCGTGCTGTCGATCGGTCGCGGCAACGCCAAGACGGCGCTGTCGGCTGGCATCGCCTTGGGGGCGCTGATGGGCAAGTGGGATGATCAGCCGCGGCGTGAAGTTGTCATCGCAGCCCGGACGCGGGATCAGGGGCGCATCGCGTTCGACTTTTGTGTCGGCTTCATGCGGTCCTTGTCGGACGAGGAGCAGGCGCTGTTCAAGGTGCGGTCATCGCCACGGCTGGAGATTGAGTATCTGGGAGGCGATGGTGGCCACGTCATCCGGGTCTTGGCTGCTGACGGCAAGTCGGCATTGGGCGGCGCGCCTACGCTGGTGCTGATGGACGAGCGCGGGCATTGGGAAGCCGACAAGGGCAACAACCTTGAACACGCGCTGCTGTCGGGTATCGGCAAACGGGGCGGGCGGGCGCTGATCATTTCAACATCAGCGGCGGACGATTCGCATCCGTTCTCGGCTTGGATTGATCAGGATCAAGAGGGCGTCTATCGGCAGGAACATAGGCCACCACCGGGCTTGCCTGTTGATGATCTGGCCAGCTTGCGCCTTGCCAACCCCGGCGCGGCGGCTGGCATCGGTTCAAGCCTGGAATGGCTACAGGCGCAAGCGCGGCGGGCCATAGCGCGCGGCGGTTCCACCCTTACCTCGTTCCGGCTCTACAACCGCAATGAGCGTGTGAGCGGTGAAAGCCGGGAACTGTTGATCGAGGCGGATGAATGGCTGGCCTGTGAGGTGTCACAGGTTCCGCCCCGGCAAGGGCAGGTTGTCATCGGCATTGACCTGGGCGGCTCTGCCAGCATGTCCGGCGCGGCGTTCTACTGGCCAGAAACCGGGCGTCTTGAATGTCTGGGCACCTTTCCGGCGCGGCCTTCGCTCTTGGACCGGGGGCAGAATGACGGCGTGTCGGGCCGCTATGTCGAGATGCACAGCCGAGGTGAATTGACGGTTCTGGGCGATGCGACTGTGCCTGTCGCGCCTTGGATGGTCGAGGTGTTGCGCCATGTCGAGGGGCAGACAATCGCTGCGATTACCGCCGACCGATACAAGCAAGCCGAACTTGGCGAGGCAATCGACAAGGCCGGGATTCGCGCGCCGATCATCTGGCGTGGCATGGGATTTAGAGAAGGGTCCGAGGATTGCGAGCGGTTCCGGCGCGCGGCGTTTGACGGCAAGGTCAGGACTGTGCCGTCGCTGTTGCTGCGCTCTGCCTTTGCGGATGCTGTCTGTCTGCGGGATCCTGCGAACAACCTGAAACTAGCCAAGGCGCGGTCAACAGGGCGCATCGACGCGGCGGCGGCAACCGTGCTGGCCGTGGCTGAAGGTGCGCGCATGACGGGCCGTCCTGCCAAGGCTGCGGGGGGCTTCACATGGGTCTGAGCAAGAAGCGGCGCGACTATCAGAACCATTCGGCACAGGTCTGCCGCACCATGCGCTGGAAGGCCATGCGGATGCAGACGCTGGAGCGTGACGGCTGGGCTTGTGTCCAGTGTGGTGAGCGGCGGCGGCTGGAGGTGGATCACGTCCAACCCGTCAAGACGCATCCCGAATTATCATTTTCTCTGGGCAACCTGCAAAGCCTTTGCGGCAAATGCCATGCCAGGAAAACCCGTATCGAGATTGGCCTAGGCCAGATCGACCCCAAGCGCGAGGCTTGGAAAAAGCTGGTCAAAGACCTGCAAAAACCCACCGAGCATAAAGGAAAAGAACATGCTTGATTCCGTAAAGATCACCCGGCGTCAGTCGGAAATTCGCCAAGCCCTTGCGGGGCTGGTGGGCAAGGACAACGCCACCGAGGATGAGACGCGCAATATGGGCGCGCTTGATGTGGAATACCGGAACAATGAAACCCGGTTCCGGGCGGCGCTGATCTGCGAAGACACGGAACGGCGCGAAGCCGGGGCCGAATTGGAAACTCGGTCGGACTCGCAATGGGCCGATCTGGTGGCGGGCTTTGAATTGCGCCAAGTCGCACTGGCCCTGGACGAGGGCCGCGCGCTGTCGGGCCGGACTGCCGAAGTCGTCACCGAGTTGCGGGCGAAAGGCGGCTATCAGGGTATGCCGGTTCCGTGGGGCGCGCTGGAACAGCGGAACACGGTCGCGGCTGATGTGCCAAATCCGCTGATGACCCGGCCTACAGTCGAGAGAATGTTTCCGGCGTCTGTCGCGACACGGATGGGCGCGCAGATGATCATGATCGACTCGGGACTGACCGAATGGCCGGTTGTCACCTCGTCGGTGGCGGCGGGCTGGGCTGCGACCGAGGGCGGCAACGTCACCGGGCCGACGCAATACACCACGGCAGACCGCCCGATGAATCCGAACAAGACGCTTGGGATTCAAATGCGGATCAGCCGACGGGCCATGAAGCAGACCGGCGATGCGCTGGAACAGGCGATCCGGCGCGACATGAATGGAGCCATGGCGCAAGCGACCGATCAGGCGGTATTCCGGGGCACGGGCGCTGACGGCCAGCCCTTGGGCGTCATCGCAGGCGCTGGAACGTATGGCATCACGTCAACCGCTATCGGCGCGGCGGCAACCTGGGCTGCGTTCCGGGCGGCTGTGGCGCGGTTCATCGCGGCCAACGCGGCCAACGCACCCGGCGACGTGCGGCTGATGCTGCGCCCTGAGGTCTGGAACTTCATGGACGGCGCTTTTGTCACCGGCACGGCGGTATCCGAATTTGATCGGATGGCAGCACAGATCGGGGCGGGCAATATCGTCATGGCCACCAATGCGCTTGCGGTTCCTGTCGGTTCGCCCTTGGCGTCGAATGCGCTGTTGACCACGGCGGCGGGCGGTGTTGCACCGATCTTCGTCGGATTGTGGGGCGGAATTGATCTGGTAAGGGATATATACACCGACGCGCAAGCGGGCGGTCTGCGGATCACGGCTTTGGCCACGATTGACGTGACGGTCGCGCGGCCTGCGCAGCTCGAGCTGCTGACCGGCGTGAGGCAGGCATGATGCTGACAGGCGGCGCAATCGGGACGCTTGAACTGCGAGCGGCGCGCGATGGTTCGCGCCGCCTGTCGGGCAGCTTCCCTTACAATTCCCGCGCGGTCCTGTCCGATGGTGGCAGGACCGGCAGGCCAAAAAAAGAGGCGTTCGCGTCCGGCGCGTTTGCCTACAGGATCGACAATCCGGAGGAGGAGATTCATCTGTTGATCGGGCACGACTACGACCGCCCGCTTGCCAGCCGCGAGGCGGGAACTTTCTTTGTGTCCGACAAGCCGGATGCTGTTTCGTTTCAGGCGGTCATCACGCCGGAACTGCAACGCGCGACCTATGTGCAGGACTTCTTCGCGGGGTTCGCGGCGGGTCTGATCATGGGCATATCGCCGGGTTTCAGGATACCGCCCGAGCGTGTCGTGCCGAAGGCCGAGGAAACAACCGAGGAAGACCCTGCCGAAGGCATCGCCCTTGTCCGCACGATCTTCGCGGCGCTGCTCTACGAATTTTCGATGGTGACGGTTCCTGCCTACAAGAAAACCAAGGTCGAAGAACGTTCCGGCCTGATCCTGCCAGAGGCGGCGGGCCTTCACCGCACACTCGCCCGTTGGAGGGTCTGACATGGCTTGCACCTTGAAACAGGTCGAGGCGATTCCCG
>Ga0105050_10003904_pt1 | contig 20279 bp, 21 predicted proteins | sample FRY01_FD_78088 | JGI IMG/M metagenome (GOLD analysis project Ga0105050, IMG submission 78088) | Freshwater microbial communities from Lake Fryxell liftoff mats and glacier meltwater in Antarctica - FRY-01 | ecosystem: Environmental > Aquatic > Freshwater > Ice > Glacier meltwater ...
AAGATATCCTCTAGCTCCTTGATACGCGGCATCTGACCCTCCTACGCTCGATGTATAATTAGCACGTGAAAGAGACCGAAATACAAGCAGCCATCCTCGACTATCTCCGCCTCAACGGACGCTTCTTTTGGCGCAACAACAGCGGCGCCTTCAAGACCGAACGCGGCGGATTCTATCGCGTGGGGACGCCGGGCGCACCGGACATCATTGGGTGCGTCGACGGCAAGTTCGTCGGACTTGAGGTGAAGACGGCCAAGGGCAAGCTCTCGGACGAGCAGGAAGCGTTCGCGCACCTGCTGCGAGCGAATAGTGGGCAATACCATGTGGTTCGCTCGATCGACGACGTCCAGGCGTTGGGTCTTTGATCGAAGGTCGGAACCTTTAACTCGTTGAAGAAGTTTCTCTGTGAACGACAAAAAGGAGCTCTCCGTGGCCAAGAACGATCCTGACGTGAAACCGAAGCCGCCCGAACCGGGTACGATGGACCGGTACCGCGCCGGCAATTCGAGCAACTATCTGTCGTATGCTATAGGTGCGGTCATCGTAGGTGGGATGCTCTACGTATTCTTTGGCGGAGACGTAAGCGATCAAACGACGTCCTGCTTACCCACCATTCTCAGCCAAGTTTGAGCCACAGGAATCGCTGACATTTGCGAGCGTTCCGAGGGAGATGGCGGATGTCTCGCAATAAGGTGCAGTTTCAGAAAGGCCTGTCGGAGGCTGATTTCGCTGCGCTCTACGGCAGCGAGGAGGCGTGCCGCCGGGCGGTGTCCTCGTGGCGCTGGCCGGGTGGTTTCGAATGTCCAGCATGCGGCGGGCGCGACCATTGCGTGCTCGACCGGCGCGACCTCTACCAATGCAACGCCTGCCGCACGCAGACCTCGCTCACGGCCGGCACGATCTTCGCCAACACCAAGCTGGCGCTCTCCACATGGTTCCGCGCCATGTATCTCGTCACGCAATCGAAGCAGGGAATTTCGACGGTCGAGCTCGGCCGCCGGCTCGGCGTGCGCCAGACCACCGCCTGGTCGATCAAATCGAAGCTCACCCAGGTGATGCTTGAGCGCGATGCGAAGAAGCTTCTCGATGGTCGCGTCGAGATGGACGATGCTTATCTCGGCGGCCGCAGATCGGATGGCAAGGCGGGCCGCGGCGCGCCCGGAAAGACGCCGTTCGTGGCCTCAGTCGAGACGACCGACGAGGGCAAGCCGAAGCGCGTGCAGTTGCGCCGCGTCAGGCGCTTCACGAAGAAGGCGATCAAGGCGCTGGCTGGCCGCACATTGAAGCCGACCGCACGCGTCGTCACCGACGGGCTTGGCTGCTTTCACGGGCTCAAGGGCTCGGTCGAAGCCCACGACCGGCTGATCGTCGCGCGTCTCGGACACGCCGAGAAGCTCCCACAGTTCCAGTCGGTCAACACGGTGCTCGGCAACATCAAGAGTGCGATCAACGGCACCTACCGCGCGGTGAGAAAGCACGTCGACCGAACACTCGCCGAGTTCGAGTGGCGCTTCAACCGCCGCTACGATCTGGCCGCCATGATCCCGCGCCTCGCCTGGGCCGCGACACGCACGCCGCCGATGCCATATCGGCTACTAAAGCTGGCTGAGAATGGTGGGTAAGCAGGTAGGCAGATGCGGCTAACGCTGCGTCTGCCTTTTGCGTTGTGCGCGAGAAAAAAGGCAGGCCGCGAGGACCTGCCCGAGGCAAGGGTAGTAACTGCCTCAGCAACGAGATTGGCGCTTTGGCAGTACAGGCACATTAGCCGCGATTCAGGGCTGAGACAATCGACCGCTTATCCCCAGCCCCCTTGTCCAATTCTCTTCATTCGCGCTACACTAGGGATATGCCAAGCTTGAAGGTACAATCACTGTACCGTGTCGGTGCAATAGCAGCTGAAAATTCGGCTCCTTCTGCGCCTTCAAGGGCGGCATCCACAACAACCCGGCATTAGCCGGGTTTCGTGGTTCCTGTGCATTTACAGACATGCACAACAGCATACCCGCGGGGGCCGGCTGTCTAAATACATGGCCTCCGCCGAACGAGTGATAACGAGTTCGGAATAGCGGGTGATCTCGAAGACCTTCCCCACAATGGTATGTGATGGGCGACGCAGCTTCGGCGCGATAGGGAGCTAAGGGCGACCATGCTCCTCAATTGGATACATCGATACATACAGCACTCCCCGCTATTCCGAGCTCATCATCACGAAGGATCCTAGGGGTATAGATGCGAAAGCGCGGGAAAAGAGTTCACACCTGTCTCTCCGCGCCGTCCGATCTAGATCTCTTCGGTTTCAAGAAGCACTCAACAGCAACAGCGGTAGCCCGATAAGCGCCAAGGATTGCTAGCGGCTTCACAGCATGTCTCGACATATCGTCTTCACCTGATGCATCATCATCAGGAAAACAGGTGTGCAAATTTCTCGACAACACGTTCTTCGGCTTCAGAAGCAGACGCCGCCGAGATTTCCGCTTCGTCGTAAAATCGGCAACGTAAACTTCTGGCGCCGTGACGAGATCGAGGAATGGATCAAGACGATGTGGAAGCCTGAAGACAAGCGTCACGGGCTTGTCCCTGAGGTAGTTGACCACTATCCCCATCTGGGCTTCGTAGCGCTCACCAGCGTGCTATAGTGCGTTCATTACACGCTCATCCATTCTTCATGTTGAAAGTCGCATCGTTTCCCATCACTGACGCCGAGGGCATCAACGAGCTTACCAGCAAATACCGCCTCGCAGCCGGTATGCACATCCTCGTCTCCGAGGGCCAGATCTGTATCCCCTATGAGGACGGCGAGCCGGAAACGCCTGCGCTCCAGGTCTGCAACATTCGCGAGCAGATCAATACCATCATCCGCGAGATGGCTATCATCGAGCACTCGCAGCTCGTTATGGATCAATTGCTCGCCGACGCATTAGAGCGCAAGAACGTCGCGGAGGCCAAGCACAAGGCAGCTCTCAGCGATAAGAAGCTCGAAGCGAAGTTCAAGGAAGCGGAGAGCGCACACGATCAGCTCGTCAATCACAAGCTGATGAACCAGCACGAGCTCAAGCGCCTGCAGACAAACATCGATTTCTATCAGGAGAAGATTAAGTCGCTGGCCGCTTAGTGCCTATGACTGTCGGTCGACCAACAGACTACGATCCAGTACGAACACCCGAGCGTGCTCAGGCATACGTCGATGCTCCTCGCTCCGAGACAGTTCGCATCCCAACCCTTGAAGGCCTCGCTGTCTTCCTGAATGTCAGCCGGTCGACGATCTACGAATGGGCCAACAAGCACCCAGAGTTTTCAGACATCTTAGAGCAAGCCATGGCCCGCCAGGCGCAAGGTCTCATCGAAAACGGCCTGATGGGCATCTATAACGCGACCATCACCAAATTATTGCTGACTAAACACGGATACGTCGACAAGCAGGAAATCACCGGCGCCGACGGCTCCAAACTCTTCGATGACAAAGAAGCCAAAGCCCGAGGAAAGAAAGCCATCGGAAGCTTCCTCAACGGTCGAGGAAATTCTGGAGAGGGGAAGTAAGGTCGACGTCCGCGGCCTCTTCGCATTCGACACGTCCGATAACGAGGATGAGATCCTTCTCAAATTCAACCTGTGGGCACGCTGGTTCTTCCCGCAGTACTTCAAGGCGCCCGACGCGCCGTTCCATCGCGACATCGACGCCAACAATTATCGCGCATACCGCGGCATCCTCCGCTCCTTCACCGACATCGTCTTCCGTGGCGGAGCGAAGACGACGCGCACGAAGCTCTTCATCGCATACGCCATCGCCAACGACCTCGATCACACCCGCAAGTACCTCAAAGTGCTCTCCGAGGACGGCTCGAACTCCAAGCAGGTCGTGACTGACGTCTACAACATGCTCATCAGCTCGCGCGTACATCACTACTACCCGGAGATATTCGAGAAGACGGTCGAGAAGCGCGAGGAGACGATGGCGAGCTTCACGACTGCGACGGGCGTCAAGATGCGCGCTGGCACCGTAGGCACGGATCAGCGCGGCCAGATCCAAGAGGACGCGCGCCCAGACCTCATCTGGTTCGACGACTTCGAAACCAGGAAGACGCTCCGCAGCGCCGTCGTGACCAAGAGCATCTGGGACAACATGGAAGAGGCGCGCAACGGCCTCTCGAAGGACGGCAGCGCGATCTACACGTGCAACTATGTCTCGGAGCGCGGCAACGTCCACCGGCTCGTACAGAAGGAAAGCGAAGACAACGTCGTCCTTGTCGTCCCTATCCGCTTCAATGGCAAGCCGATGTGGGATGCGTACACGGTCGAGGAAATTGCGAAGATCGAGCAGGCCGCCGATGACTTCGCGGGTGAGTACCTGTGTGTAAAGCCGGATACCTTAGTTCTTACAAAATGGGGATGGAAAACGATAGCCCTATTGAGGGTTGGCGACAAGGTTGTTACTCATCTCAATCGAGAGCAGAAGATTTTGAGAATAATGCAAAGTAACGCAAATGATTTGTTGGATATTACGGTGAATGGAAAAGTTGTTACGATAACCAAAAATCACCCCGTGTTGGTTGTTCGGGGTAGTACAAAAGATTGGGTTCCAGCAGGACAATTAACGGTGAAAGACTTTGTCTGTGTAATCCCCCACGGTGTGAAATGGTCTTCTTACAAAGAACAGTGCCAAAATAGAAGCAACAACCATAAAATAGGAGGTCGTTGTCTTAGTGAAATAGAAAAGATAGAACCCTCGCCTTATAAAGGGGTAGTTCACAATATAGAAGTTGAAGAAGACAATAGCTATGTAGCTAATGGTTTAGTCGTTCATAATTGCGAGCCATCAGCCGGCGCCGGCATCTTCTTTGATCGCGCGTCGCTAGACCGGCAGCCGAAAAAGACGCCGCTACGCACGGTAGCCGACTTTCGAATCTTTCATGCCTTTGACCCTAGTCACCGATACGGTGCAGGTCATGATGTCGCCGGCGGTGTCGGTCTGGACAGCTCGACGAGCGTCTTTATCGACTTCTCGACGTTGCCCAACAAGGTGGCAGCCACATTCGAAAGTAATGTCATAAAACCCGACGTATTTGGATATGAAATCATCCGGCAAGCCGACATGTTCGGGCGTCCAATCCTCGCACCGGAAAACAACAAGTTCGATATGTGTATCGGGGTACTGCGCCATCAAGGCTACGATAACATCTACTTCACCGAGCAGAAGGAGACCCGTGTGGGTATGCCGCCGCGTGTGAAGACGTACGGCTGGAACACCAACACGATGACCAAGCCGAAGATGCTCTTCGATCTCAAGAAGGCCGTCGAGGACGGGCACCTGGAGCTCAGCGATCCCGCCCTCATCGCGGAGCTGCGCAGCTACTCGCGTGACGACCTGATGGACAAGGAGCAGGACGTACGCCTCACCACGCGTCACTTCGACCTACTTATGGCGTGCGCCATTGCCTACCAGATGCGCAACCACGCGGTCATCAAGAAGGAGCCGGGAGCCGGTTATCAGCAGCCCGAATACGAACGCACTGGCCTCGAATGATATGGACGATCTCGATCAGCCGTCCTTTGAGCCGATGCGTAATCGCAGCCGCTTTCATAAGCGTGCGGAACAGCACCGGCCGGCCCTACCCAAGTGCAATGGCAAGAACTCATTCTCGACTATCAAAGCGGCGGAGAAGAAGCGCCAAAAGCTCTTGCACAACTTGCCCTACCTGCGCATCTACAAATGCGTGAAGTGTCCGTACTTCCACCATACCAGTAAGCGCCCACGCTCATGAACCGCGACGATATGTTCCGCTGCCGATGGTGCAAGAGCCTCTTCCCGGACGATGATTGTGATCGTGACCCCGTTACCGGCGCGCTTCAGTGCAAGAACGGCTGCCGCGAGCCGTTCGATCAACCTGCGTATGAAAGCCCTCTACAATCTTGAGAAGCGCTGTCATACGTGCGAGCACAAGTATCTGGTGCCCATCATCCGCGAGAGCCGGATGCGTGAACTGGTCCTCCTCACGTACCCGTGCCCGAACTGCACGCAGAATCTCATCGGTCGCTGTATCGAAGTAACCTGCCTCATCCCATTCCGGATACGCTCGCATCACGCCAAGGGACGCTGTCTGCGCTGCTATAACGCGCTCTTACGCGACGATGGCCGTATTTCGTGACATCTTCGGCGTTGTGAACTACCGCGGGCACAAAGGCCGCGCGGCTTCTCGGGTCACTGAAGAGAACCATTGCTCTCTTCTCGCCGAAGGACTGAACCAGCCCAATTTTGAGTGAACTACCTCAGGGACAAGCCCGTGAGGCTTGAACATACACTCCACATCATCCCTGAAAGGGTTCAGCTTCATCGTGACGTTCGATTGGGAGGTTGACAGCACCCTGCTCACTTGTTGAAAAGTGAGAGATGTCTACTATTGAGTAAAATCTGCTTTTATGCAACCCATGCCGCAATCGCTTCACGCTCTAAGTGTAGCAAGCCTCACCGCTACGAAAAACGCATCACTTGATACGCTTCCCTGCAATGGCTGACTACGAACTCTCCGACCTCGAAAGCGAACACAAGAGCCTCAGCACGCGCGAACTCGCGGCCAAGGCCGTCGACATCGCGCTTCAGCAGTTGATGGCATCGAGCGAATTCAAGAAGCCGCGCATGAGCCGGCTCAACCTGTATTGGGAACTCTACGACGGCAAGGTGAAGAAGAAGCTCCGCCAGCTCTTCAATGTGCCGATACCAGTCTTTCCCGGCATGATCGACACCCTCAATGCGCAGTACGATGCGCCGGTGCAGCTCCAGTTCAAGGAAGGCAACGTCTCGGACTATTTCAAGGTGCAGAAGATCAACGCCGCTTTTCACATGGAGGTGATGAACACTGCCGAGACGAGCAAGTGGGACAGCAAGCTCACCATGGTGCGCAAGCACGCGATCCTCAACGGGGTCGGCATCCCTAAACTGACCGCCGAGAGCGACCCCGAGTACCGATCGATCCTCGATGCAGTCAACCTCAAGAGCTTCCACTTCCAACCGCGCGGCGGCAACAATCTTGAGAACCATCTTTTCGCGGGCGAGGAGGACATTGAGCGTACGAAATCCGACCTCATCAAAGGCGCGCAGAATGGTTTCTATGACAAGCAGCAAGTGAGCGAGCTGCTGCGCATTTCATCCGACCGTGACTACCTGCCGAACAACAACCACGACCACGGCGACCGCCTCTCACGCTTCAAGCCGCTCGGGCTCGACCCAGACAACCACTCGTATGTGGGGCAGAGCGTCTTCAAGCTCGCTCAGTGGATCATGGAGATCGACGGCACGCGGTACTACCTTTGCTTCCATCCATGGTCGAAGACCTGGCTGCGCTTCGAGAAGTGGCAAGAACAAGCGTCTTCCGACCTCTATCCATGGCGCCCGTACCACACGCACGAGGACGACGAGAACTTCCTCTCCAAGAGCTTCGGCGACGACCTGTACGCCGCATCAGACGCCATCGTCGCGATGTTCAACCAGGAACTCACCAACCGCGAGAAGCGCAACTTCGGCGCCCGAGCCTATGACAAGGATATGGTCGTCGATGTGCGTAAGTTCGACGAGGCAATGCACCGGCCCGACGCCATCATCCCGATGGATACCAAGGGCGGCTCACGACGCATCAGCGAGGGCGTCTATCATTTCGAGACGCCGGAATTAAACGGCACCGTGAACCTCATCGACTGGATCGGCGCAACACTCGGGCGGAGCACCGGTGCCAACGACATGGCGCAGGGCAAAGTCACCCATGCTTCCAAGAAGGCGTCCGTCGCCTTTGCCGAACAGAAAGCGATCTCGAAGCGTCTCTCGTGGGGCTCCCAGTCCTTCCAGGCGATGATGGCCGACCTCGGCAAGCGCTACGTCTACGGCCTCAAGGACCACATGCCCTCGAAGATGGCTATCCGCCTCATGGGCGAGTACGGCTACGACTGGGACGAGATCACGCGCCTCGATTTGAATACCTCCAAGGACATCGACGTCCTTATCGTCTCCAGCGACGACCAGAAGCAAGAGAGCGAGATGCGCAAGGAGAAGCGCAAGGAAGCACTGCTTGCCGTCGCACAGGACCCAAACATCAACCCCAAGAAGCGCTCAGAGGCCATTCTGCGGGACGTCGGCGAATACGACGAGCAGGAGGTAGCCGAATTCCTCGACGTACAGACCTATTCAGACAAGAAGTCGCTCGCCAAGGCAGCGGATTCCATCCAACTCATCCTGCGCAACAAGCAGCCGGACATCTGGCATGGCGCCACCATCGCCTTCATCCAGAAGATCCTCGATTTTGCTGCCGACAAACGCTCGACGCTGAAGGATAAGTACGACGTCCTCATCGAATACGCGATGGCACACAAGGATATCGTCGCGCAGAACCTGGAGCGCAAGGCTGCCGAGCAATCGCGTATCCAGACGCAGCAGCAGATGAACGCTCCGGCTGATGGGGCACTCAAGAAAGCACCGAGCGACGTCCCGCCAGGCGTCCAGGGCGCCATGAACGTAGCTGAGCTGGCCGTATGAGCGATCCGTTAGAGAAGGTCCGAGCGATCTTTCTTTCTCCCGACATCGACGACGAGATGCGCGCCGACAATGAGTCCAAGCTCCTCGAATGGCAGCAAGGCCTCGTCCGCAACCAGGCCTACCAAGCATGGCGCGAGAGCGACATCACGCAGGAGATCATCCGCACCGCCAAGCACGCCTACAAAGAGGCGTCACTTGGCCTCGCACTCAACCGCACGCTCTCCGACAAGGATCGCTATAGCCTCTGGGCGCAGCAAGATGCGGCGAGATTGATACTCGGCATCACGAACGAGGATGCCAAAGGCGCGATCAACGCCATCAACAAGGAGATCGAGACGGCTATCAACGCTACGAATTGACAACCGGCTGCTATCATTCGAGCATTACAAGTTCACACCATTTTCATGGCAAAGAAAAAGAACGATGACGTCGAAGTAGACGCCCCCGAGGCAATCGAAGAACCGAAAGCCGATAGCAAGACATCGGCCACCGTCACCTGGCGCGGCGGCACGCGCACCTATTCCGCAGAACTTCACGGCAAAGACTTCAAGGCACTCGCTAAGGAGTTCGCCGAGAAGAAAGGCGGCACCGTTGCGTAGCTTTAGAGGGCCTTACGAGGCCTTCTCTAAGCAGCACAACTGCTTCCCGGGTCACCCGGCATTAGAGGTGACGGCGTTATAGGCCGCTTAAAACACCTATCTCCAACCATGAAAGAAGCAGATTTGAAGAAGGATTACGCCGAAGCCGGCGTCGACCTTCCGGAGCTGAAAGACGCTCCCAAAGAGGATCCGAAGGCTGAAGAGCCCAAGGAACCTGTGGAACCGACGGAACCTGCAAAGGAGCCCGAGGAACCCGAAGCACCTTTACAAGAACCGAAAGAGCAACGTAAGCGCTCGATCTACGACGAGTACAAGGAGAAGAAAGCCGAGGCTCGTACCGAGAAAGAACGCGCTGACAATGCAGAGCGTGAACGCGATGAGCTGAAGCAGAAGCTTGAGGCCGTCAACACGGCGCACACTCCCGAGGAGAAGAAGGAAGCGGCAGACGATCTTGAGGCATTTGCCAAAGAGATCGGCGCTGATCCGACCGCCATCCGACGGATGCGCGAGCTTTTCCTCAAGGACGTAGCGCCGAAGACGGATGCTGAACTCCAGCAACGCCTCGACCGTTTCGAAGCGTGGGAGAAGGCCAACCGCTCATCCATCGAGAAGCAGATGTTCGAGGACGAATTCAAGTCCGCGACACCGAAGCTCGAGAAGATGTTCGGCAAGGCCTCCACCGAGGAGATGGCTTCAATCAAGGCCGAGCTCGACAAGCTGTCCCATTCGAAAGAATGGCACGACAAGCCGCTCGCCTACATCGCTTTCGAGCATCAGGACACGCTCGCAGCACTCGTCTCGCCCAAGAAGCGCGGCATGGAGAGCAAGGATCGCAAGGAAGCAGCCGGGGAAGACTTTGAATTCGACCCGAACGCCGACTACGCATCCATGACCTCGGCACAGCGCGAGAAGTGGGAAGCCGAATACAAGAAGGCCACCACCAGCAACGACGTGCTCACTGACGCGCAAGGACGCAAGATCATCATCTAGCGCCTACGCTGCTCTTTCGGTCTTACCGATAAACTATGGCAGCTAACCCAAACACAATGACGTTCAAGACGGTGTTCCAAGCGGAATACCAGATGTCGCATTTCAAGGAGCCTGTGTACCAGATCCTTGCCGACACCCGTCTCGAATCGGCACTCACCAAGGGTCAAGTAATCAGCCGTTCGTACTCTTCCGACGTCCAAGTCAACGACATGGGCGCCGATGGTTCGTACTCGACACAGGCGATCACTGACACCGCGGAAACACTCACTATCAACAAGGAGAAGGAAGCCTCGATCTACATCAAGAAGCTCGACGAGCTTCAGGCGCACCTTCCCGTCAAGCAGAAGTACGGTCGCAAGCTCGCGAACGCCCTCATCAATCAGATCGATGGCGACGTGATACTCGCAGCCTACCAAGGCGCTGGCACATCAATCGATGACGGCACCTTCGCCGGCACATCCGGCCTCGGCTTCACGGTGACTGCTTCCAACATCGCAACGGCCTTTACGATCGCGATGCAGAAGCTTCGCCTCCAGAACGTGGTCTATCACAAGCGCTTCATCGCAGGGATGAAGCTCGAAGTACCGGAAGGAATGCCGGTGGCGATCATCTCCCCGGAGTTGCTCTCGTACATCGAGCTGTACCTCGGTGGCAAGGACACGCTTCTGGGCGACCAGATCTCTCGCAACGGCTACTCGGGCTACTTCACGGGCTTCAACATCTTCGTGAGCAACTCGCTCGCATGGACGGCGACCCTCGAACTCCCGACGATCCCGACCGATACTGACGTCATGACCATCAACGGTGTGACGCTCACGGCGGATGAGGACGGTGTAGCAGTCGGCGCAGGTCACTACTCGATCCAGGGTACTGTAGACCTCGCAGGCGCACAGATCGTTGAACTCATCAACGGTACGGGCACTCCAGGCGTCGACGCCTACATCGAAGTCTCCGTCGCTGATCGCCGCAAGCTGAAGAACATCACGGCTGCATACGACACGGGAACCAACTTGCTGACGCTCGTAAGCTCTGGCTGGGGCACGGTCCCTGTCACAGAGGCCTTCACGGCATCTGGTAACGTCTTCACGACAGGCAAGCAGCAAATCCACCCGATCTTCGCACTTTCGAAGTCGGTCTCTCTCGTGGTCCAGAAAGAACCATCACTCGAAGAGAACCCGGTTTCCGGCAAGATCGGCCGCGATTTCATCGCGTGGACTGTCTACGGCATCAAGGTCTTCCAAGACCAGGCGCCGCAGATCGTTCAGCTTTCGGTCAACTCTGCAAGCTTCACTGGTAGCGACACCACGCCAAACTAACCTAGTATGACCACGCTCAAATCAATAGGGCTCGTCATCACTGGCTTAGTCATCGGCTCCGTCATCTCCCTCGCTCTTACGAGCGGGGGGTACGGCGGCGTGTACAACCAGGTCAACAATGAGTTCTTCCAAGGGCTCAAAGCTGGCAGCGCCAATCAGTTTGAAGTCCAAGCCGATGGCGACATCGCGCTCACCAAAAGCACGTTCTGTATGCAGCTTTACGCAACGTCCACAGCGACCCTCGTCAAGATGGTTGCGTCTTCGACCGCAACGATCGAAGGAACGGATGGGGTATTCGTGCTGCAGTACGGCGCTTGTTCCTAGTCGCAGCCTCACTCAGCCCTTCACCGGGCTGGGATGAGGCCACGACCTCATTACATGCACTCAATAACCATCGATCATATGAAATCGCACACACTCTCGAAGGCCGGCTGGTATCTCGCAGCCTTCCTTCTCATCCTCACGTTCGGCACCGCGATCGCCGGTGAAGTAACGTTCAATCGAGAGACGCAGACGGACAACTACCAGGTCTATTCATTCTTCAGCGCCACCACGACGAGCGCCACGTCCACGAACCTGACGGGCGGCGGCGGATATCTCACGATCGCAGGCGCGAAGGCCGTCACGTTCTACTTCTCCCGAGGCGGAGCGACCGGACCGAACAGCGGCTCGACGCGCTTCGAGGTCGAAGTCACGCCCGATGGCACCAACTGGTACGATTTCAATCAGCTCCAGGAGAATGCCGCGACTACGACGAAGACGTATTACGAGACGTACACGCTCGCAGGCACGACGACCGCAGTGACTAGCATGAGCCTCGTTGACCATACCTTCCTAGGCGCCCGCTGCATCGCTATCGAAACGACCGACGGCGACCACACCTGCTCCGCAGCCGTGACATTCTGATGCTTCTATGGATGCTCCTGCCTACTCAAACCGAGAACTCGACTCACTCATCAAGGGCGTCCATGAAAAACTCGATTCCATTGAAGAGAAAGTGACCTACACCAATGGCAAGGTGCGTAAGATCACCGTCGCTCTCATCGGCGTCGCTTTCTTCTCACTCGGCCTCGGCTCCCAGCAGTTAGCGCCGCTCATTAAGATCCTCCTCGCACTATGAGCCTCATCCTTCAGCCCCAAGCCAGCTTCACGGTAGTGCGCCAGATCGCGAACCATACCGACGCGAGCACGTACTACGTGAGGGCAGTCATCCGCAACGCCTACACCGACGAACTGCTCGCGACGCTCGACCTCACCGATCGCGGCTCGCAACGTTTTTCGAAGAATTGGCAGGTGCCGGCGGATGTGTCCGGCCAAGGCCACTACATCTCGATCGTCACGAGCGTGTACACCGACAGCGGCTACACATCGAAGAGCGAGAACTATGGCGACGAAGAGAACACGTACTTGGTGCAGGACCGTAGCGGCTGGTCACATGGGCGCGGTGGCGGCTCGCTCAGTATCAGTGACGTACGCCGTGTCATTCGCGAGGAAATAGAGAAGCTCCCTACCCCGGAGACTTTCGACTACTCGCGCATCCCGCAACCGCAGGACATGAAGGACCGCTCGGATGAAATCCTCTCAGCCATCCGAGAAAATAAGCCCGAAGCACCGGAACCGCTCGACCTGACGCCCGTCCTAGAGGCCATTGCTGGGGCAAAACAGGCCATAGAAGCGAAGGAAGTGACGCCTCCGACCGATCTTGCACCACTCCTCACAAAGCTCCAGGAAAAGAACGAGACGGACGGTCTCGACTTTCAAGAGGTCAAGGATGTGCTTGCCAACATCGAGCCTGCGCTCATCACCGCCATCGAAGGCACCATCAAGAAGGCCATCGACGAGACGAGCTTCATTTCAACATTCCGCACCGAAGCGCAGCCCCGCAAGACAGCACCGACCCAGGAGGATGCTCCGGCTTTAGACGTTAAACGCCTCGCTGCATGAGCCAGATAACCACCGGTGCCGAGCTTTCAACCTTTATCACCGGTCTCAATGCCGAAGCGACGATCGATCCAACGCTCCTCGGTGTCCTCGCCGAAAATGCAAAGACTATCCTCGAAGCCGAGCGGCCATGGATGGTGCTGCGCAAGACGAGCACCGCACTTTCCCTCGCGACCCCCAACCTCTGGACAGCTGCGACATCGCTTTCAACGATCACCGACTTCTCGCGCTTCTACGGCGAATTCCCGGTACGTCTCTTCGACGGCACGAACCGCACCGAATACTTCCGCCAGGTCGCGTTTGACCGTCAGCTGGAGTACAAGGATGTTTCGAACACGTTCCGACACGACGTCGCCGGCGGCAATCTCTATTTCAATAGCATCGTGCCGTTTAGCGGCACGCTCTACCTCAATTACATCGCCTCATCGCCGGCGCTCGACCTCACCAGCGCATCCGCAATCTGGACGCCCTTCCCGGCGCGCTTCCTGCCGATCATCGGGTACTACGCCATCGGCATCTACAAAGGCGCCGTCGACTATGACAGCATCAACAAGCTCATGCTCCCCTCGAACGCAGCCGTCCTCTTTGCGCTGCGAAACGCGATGACGCAATGGGACGACGCTCTCCAGCAATCCGAGATCGAACAGAACGATCCGACTGATTACTACGGCGGCCATCGCAACGGGGCGATCAACCGTGACTAGCTATGCCGGACTTCACCATCAACTCTTTCCTCGGCACGAACAATGCGATCAAGGACATCAAGACGCTCAAGCCCGGTGTCTCGCCGGATAGTCTGAACTGGCTCACGGGTAAGTACCAGGATCACATCGAGCTGCGTCGCGGCTATGCGCGCCTCGGCACCTCGGAACAGCAAGGCAACGGTAAAGTTTCCGGCCTTGGCGTCGGCACCCGGTACGACGGCACGGAGATCCTGCACTACTCACACGGTCGCAAGGTCAAGTACTACGACGTGGATACCGACGACACCATCGAGGTCGGCACCGATATGCTCCCTGTTGCCGCTGAAGATGACGACGTGTGGATCAGGCCGTACCAGAGCCTCGCGGGCGCATTCAAATACATCGGCTCGCAGAACTCGAGTGTGTACAAGATTCCCGAAGCCAATCCGGGTAGTGCGGTTGACCAAGTCGTCGCAAACTACCGCTGGGGTGTCTTTCACATCGGACAGAACCGCGCGTTCGCGGGGCAGCGCAATGGCACCACAGCCGGCAACAACGATAAGACCGGCCTCTACCTCTCATACATCGATAAGGACCAGCTCTCTGACTACACGCAGGTCACCGGAGAATCCTATGGTACTGGCGACGGCGCTGAAGTCACCTTTGCGCACACCGCAACCGACATAACCGGCGTCCGCACGATGATGTATCCGACCGTCACCGACGGCACGGAGACCTTCGTCGATGACCGCAACGGCAATATGATCGGAAACCTCGGCGGCACCGGCACCTGTAACTACGCGACCGGCGCCATCTCCGTCACCTTCGCTACAGCACCCGCCGGCGCACAGGCCATCACCTGCGGCTACTACTACGAGACATCCACCACGACCGGTATCCTCGACTTCACGGGCAGTGCCAACGGGCAAGGGAAGTCATTTCGCCAAGACGACGCAGCGGGACCGCTCCAGGCCATCTTCAACATCGGCACCATCGAATACTGCTTCCACGTCCTGCGCACCTGGCAGTTCCAATCATCGCTTGATGACACCGACAGTACTAACCTGCCGTACCGCAACGTCGGAATCCCGTACCACCGCGCGGCATTTCAGACGCCCGAGGGCATCATCTTCGCTGACCTTTCGCGCCCGACCGAGCCGAAGTTCCGCCGCTTGCAGGTCCTTCAGGGTACGAACACGGAAACCATCGAACCGCTGCCGATCTCCGACGCGCTCGATCTCTCGGGACATGCCTTCGATTACTGCGTTGCCTTCCGCTGGGGCGACTATGAGATTTTCTGTGTCCAGGAGAAGGTCGCCGGCATCCCGAACGAATTTAACTCCGTCATGTATGTGCGCAACGTGGTGTCCAATGCATGGGATCGCTTGAACTACTACGCGGCGTGCCTCGCCGACTATGGCGGCACGCTCGTCGCAGGGGACAGCATTTCCAACAACGTCTACACGCTCTTCTCCGGCTTCGACGAGGACGGAGATGTCATCGAGAACTATTGGACGTCGAGTGCGCTGAACCTGGGCAGCGAGAACCTCAAGAACTGCCGGCGCATGGTCATCGACGGCCTCATCCAAACCGAGCAGAGCATGGAAGTCTGGCTCTCATACGATGGCGGTGCCTTTTCGAAGGTATATACGATCCTAGGCACGGCCGACTATGTGGATAGCGGCATCAACACACCAATCGGCGCACCAACCATCGGCTCCAAGGTCATCGGTGGTGGTGGCGAGGCAACGGCGCATCCGTTCGAGATCGACTTCCCCATCAACAGTGACCGATTCGTCCATACGCGCGTGAAGCTCGTCGCGGCCGGCATCGGCCACGCCCAGGTAAACAGCATCACCTGGAAGGATATCCGCGACAAGGGAAGAAAAAATCTGCCACTGCGCACCGCATAACGCTACCAATTACCCATCATTTATTACTCTACAACCATGAACGTTCTTCTCGTCAGCATCGGCATCGCACTCTCACTCGCGTATTCAGCGTTCGCTCCACAGGAGCCCCAATCATTCGGCGCAGCACTTCCTTCCGCAGCAGCAGTCTTCGAGACATCGCTCGCCGCTCCAATCACGTCATCGGCAACATCTCTCACATTGACCGCCAATGCAATTCGCGGCGGTGGCTCCATCAGCGGCTACACCTGCCTCACCATCGACGAAGGCAGCGCCCAGCACGAAGTCGTGTGCGGTACCGTCTCCGGCACATCAGTTACTTCGCTTTCACGCGGCATCAGCTTCGCCACTGGCACTTCGACGGTTTCTGCCAACCAGTTCGCGCATCGCCGCGGCGCCAACGTGAAGATCACCGACTTCCCGGTCATCCAGATCCTCAAGGCGCAGGCCAATGGGGAGGATACTTTCCCAAATATTCTCAAGTACACATCGCATCCTACCTTTTCCGGACTCACCGATATCGTCGACAAGAAATACGTCGATGACATCGCCTTCAGCGGGGCAGCTGTCATTGACGCAACGAGTGCGGCACGTGGCGTCTGCGAACTCGCAACGCAAGTAGAGGCTGCATCTTCGACCGGTAGCGGGAGCTCCGGCATCCTGTGCCTTCCTGCGTCGACAGCTACATCGACGTGGAACTCTGCGACGGCCGCACTGCGCCTCGTGATGACGGCGAACGACGGCAAGATCAATTCGTACTTCATCGCGACATCGACGCTCTACGCCGGACAGACGTTCTCGGTCGGGGCAATCACGACGACTGGCGTTTCGAATATCGCGAGCTCTTCAATCATCGCATTCACATCGAGCACGACGCCGACGACCACATGGACTAAGCCGGCGAATCTGAAATACATCATGGTTGAAGTGGTGGGTGGCGGAGGCGGTGGTGGTGGCTCTGGCGGCGCTGGTTCAGACAACTATGCAGGCGGAGGCGGTGGAGGCGGGTACGGCAAGAAAATAATTCCTGCTTCTGCACTAGGCTCGACCGAGACGATTACGGTCGGTAACGGAGGAGCGGGTGGAGGTAGCGGTAGCTCGGGAGACTCCGGAAACTCTTCCTCATTCGGATCTCATTGTTCGGCATCGGGAGGTACCGGAGGTTCTGCACCACTGGTCGGTGGCGGCGGAGGAATCGGAAGCAGCTGCGATCTGAACAGCACTGGTAGTGGAGGCGGCAGACAAGTAGGCGGGAACTCGATGATGGGCGGGGGAGATAATTCAACAGGCAATAGTGCTGGTGCCGCCGGCGGGGTGTATGGCGGCGGTGGCTCTGGCGGTGGAAATAGCAATGGAGGTGGCGCAGGCGCCGTCGGCGCAGTGATTGTTACGCAATTCTTCTACTAACCCTATGCCCGTCGATAAGACATACGAATTGAAGACCGGCCAGGAGAGCATCCCGGAATATAACAGCCGCATCGCGGCCTACAACGCATCAAAGACCGCGCCGACCTCAGCGCCTTCAGCGCCATCCACTCCGAGTACGTCGTCCGGCTCATCGGAATACTACCCGCGCTACACATCCGGCGAGCAAGCGGCGAGCGACTACGTGGATTCGTCTTTCAAGACACCTCAGTCGACCGACCAGATCCAACAGCAAAAGATGCAAGCGGCGCAGGCCGAAGTCGACAACCTCAATAAGATGTTCGACAGCAAGCTCGCCGAGCAACGCGTCGTGAATGAAGGTCGCTCGCGAGGCACGGCATCCGTCAACACGCTCACGGGCCTCGGTGGCTCCACTGAAGCGAACGTCCACACGGACAAGACCAATGCGGTCAACAAGCGCGAGAACGACGCGATCAATAACGAGCGCGCCGTCGCGATCGGCGGTCTCTTTTCTAAGATTAGATCTGATGCGGTGACAGAAGCGCAGAACCAGCGTCTCGAAGCGCGTCAATCAGCCGACCAAATCCTTGCGGGGCGCACACAGCGCCAGGAAGAAGCCGCGAAGAGCCTCACGCTCCTCGCGCAAAGCGGTGTCACCCTCGAAGGCCTGAAACAATCCGACCCGGAATCGTATGCCTACTTCGCGCGCAATGTCGGCGAGCCGCAGATGCAGGCGATGATCACACTCAACCGCCCGCAAGAGCAGATCCTCGATAAGCGCGTCGAGAACGGCAAGTACGTCATCGCGTATCAAAACGCATTAGACGGCCGCATCCGCATCGAAAGCGTCGACCTTGGCCTGCCACCGAACTACAGCAAATCCATCGATGCAGGGGACAGGATGCTCTTTGTTCCCGATCAGTGGGATGGCGACACCACCAAGCTCATTTCAGTCAATAAGGGGCTGACGCCTGCACAGGCCAATAAAGGGACTGGAGCTGCCGGAGCAGCGCCAGGCGCTATCGTCGATGCGAACGGCAAGCCAATAAAACTGACAGCGACCCAAGTCGATACCGTCTCCGGTTTCGACAACACCGTCCGCTCTGCAAATGAAGCGCTCACCATCCTCGCGACAGGCGTAAAAACCGGCCCAGTCGCTGGTGCCGGACTTCAAGCGAACAAGTACATGGATGCTGCCGATCCGGACCAACTGAAGCTTGAGCAGACCCTCTCGCAGATCAAGGCGTCATACATGAAAGCCCTGTCCGGGGCAGCAGTCTCCGAACAGGAAGTGAAGCGCCTCGCGAAATTCCTCCCTGATATCTACGACCAGGAAGGCGTCCTAAAGTCCAAGCTCGAAACGCTTCTCAACGACAGCTCGCAGAAGAAAACGGGCTTCCTTTCGACGCTTGGTGCAGCGGGATCATCATCGCAAACTGTAGTTGCTCCTGATGGAACGGAGGTAGAGATCATCGACTAATATGGCTGTGCAAATGACACGCGCCCAGTATCAAGCCAAATACGGGGTTGCACCTGGCGCTTCGCCCGCACCTACGCCAGCAGCCGCTCAGCAAACACCCGCTCCGAAAGTTGGTCTCGGTCAGAAGATCCTCAACGCCGGGACTTCCGTCGCTAACTTCATCGGTGCCAAGGGCATCTCCGAACAGTTCGGTGCTGACATCGCACGCGCCCGCGCGCCGCAAGCCGAGAAGGCTAATGTCCAATACCCTTCGATGAAGAGCGTCCTCGGCAGCGCCGCGCAGACCGGCGCCAACTTCGTTCCGGGCGCAGGTGTTGGCGCGGGGCTCGTGCGTAAAGCAGCCACCGGCGCAGCTACTGGCTACGCCATGGATGTCGGTGCAAAACTTCAAACGAACCATTCACTTTCAGATGCTACCAAGCCAGGCCTCGGTACAGCACTAGGCACAGCCTTTCCGATCGTTGGCAAACTCACAGGCCTTTCGAATGTTGCTAGCAAGGCAAAAAAAGGAGCCGTGAAGCTCGAAAAATCCAGCCTCAAGATGACGCCTGTCGATCAGCAAAACCTCGCTAGGAAGGATCAGGACATCGCAAACTTCCTCTCGCAGAAGAAGCTCGTCGGCACACCCGAGCAACGGTACGCCAAAGTCGCCACTATGAATGACGACATGGAGCGCAAGGTTCAGAGCGTCATCGACAAAGCGAAAACCACCTACTCAAAAAACGCCATTATCGATGAGCTGGAGATGATCCCGCAAAAGTACAAAGACAACCTGAGCGAATATGACAGCGTTGTCGCCAAGGTCGAGCGCATGATCGCCACTCTCAAAAAGCTCAAGACTGAGACAATCGTAGGCGATGAGCTCAACCGAATGAAACGCGCTGAATGGGAGAACGCCTTCGCCAAGAACAATACCGACGTCATCAATGACGTCTCTTTCGAGACGGCCAGCGTGTTCAAGAACATACTCGACAAGAGCATCAAGGGCCTAGAGCCGCTCAACAAGGAATACGGGATGCTGATCGCATCCAAGCGTCAACTTTTCAAAGCCATGTCCCGCCCGCAAGCAGGACTGATGGGCAAGGCCATCGCTATGGCTGCTGGAAGCGCGATCGGTGGAGCTATCGGTGGACCAGTCGGCCTCGCGGTAGGCGCGTACGGGGCGCCCCACGTCGCGAATGCCATCTCTACGCCTGTCCGCAGCGCACTCGGCGCAGGAATGCAGGTCGCCTCCGAGACGATCAAGAAGATACCGATGCGCGGTGTTATTCAGCCCGTTCGGAAAGCAATTCTTCAGGGGTTGGAGAGTACTCGCCCCCAACAAGGCACCCCACAATAAACAACACCACTCCCCCAACAATCAGTAACGCAGTCATCCCCGAACCCTACCATAGATCCGGGAAGCGTCCAGGCACGCGATATGCTCGGGCGCTACGTAGGGAGTACGAAACGCTAA
>Ga0105050_10003905_pt1 | contig 20277 bp, 8 predicted proteins | sample FRY01_FD_78088 | JGI IMG/M metagenome (GOLD analysis project Ga0105050, IMG submission 78088) | Freshwater microbial communities from Lake Fryxell liftoff mats and glacier meltwater in Antarctica - FRY-01 | ecosystem: Environmental > Aquatic > Freshwater > Ice > Glacier meltwater ...
CCTCTTCCTCTTCCTCTTCCTCTTCCTCTCCCTTTCCATCATCTCCTGCATTGTTTTTCTTGCCGCCGCCGTCATTGCCGCGCCCCTGTCCACCACTTCTCTTACGAGGGTTCTCACCAGACTCTTCACCACCACCTTCTTCCTTTTGTTGCTTTGACGACTTGGTGGCCTTTCTCAGCTCGACCCTTGCCTTGACATATTCTCTTTCACGCCTTTTTCTTGCGACAGACCCAATATTCATGAGCGGGGGCATTGCAATATCCACGTCTACCGTTGCCGCCCCTGGAACACCCAGTCCATTCGTTTTTTCCTGTGACGATTTGATCATCAAGTCACTGTAGCATACAAATCACACAAACAAGTCTACAGACAACCAGGCATCAAAGTTACTACCTCGTCTTCACTTTCTGAGATATGATCGATGCTGCCGATGGCGTTGTCCTGTTGCGTCGCACCGTAACACGGCGACATGCTCATGCTTTTGCCGAGTTCACTGTCCGAGACGTAGCTTTTGCTGTGGATAGAATTTTCGACAGCACCCGCATCGATGCACGTCACAATGCTTGTTTCGCGCCCCAGTCCTATGCTGTTGAGAGACAGGGGTAGCTGGGTGCCATACACACTCTCCCTGCTCGGCAGAGAGGAAACTTGCCCCGAAAGACCGCAGCCAACATCGATCTTGCGCAAACGCCCCCCCGTGCGAGTTGCGGGGTGGCCGTTCTTGGCCAAAAAATCAAGCATCTCACAACATGCACGATTGCGTGCTGTGCTCCTGTCGAAATGTCGGGAATACTGCTCGGCGAATTGTGCAGTGTTTTATACAGCAAAATTCGCTCAAAATAGAAGCATTGGAAGGCAATAAACGCAATTGCCGGAATTTTTCGAAACGTCGCTTCGCACACTCGCAAATGATCCACGAACGCATCTCCTCGTGCCTGCATTCTCAATGGTTTGAAAAGCCGGGAGGCGTTTTTGTACGTAAACATGTGTTTTTGGGGGTTTGGTGCGGCCTACTCGCGACATGCACGCCAACTGCCCCCCCCACCTTGCGCATCAAAAATAAAAAATGTTTCATAAAGTGTATACTCTAGAAGCGAAACAGCAGTTTCGCACGTACCTTGTGACGAAACATCATGTGCACGATACCGATGGATTGTGTTGGGGCAAACGGTGGGTCTCGGCTGTGCGAGAGTTCTATCGACATGGGGGCATTGCGCGAAACCTTTCACCAACACGTAACCGAGTTGTGCCGTCGCACGCAGCTGGTAGCTATACAAAACGAAATAGAAATCCAGAATCGTCGTGGAGAGACCTTGAGGACATTCGAGCGAGTACTTGGAATTAGTATCCAAGCACTTGACAGGAATAAGCGACTGACAGTGCCTGATGGTCTCCAGGAAAATGCGACTTCCACCTTCTGGGAACCGACCGCTCTGGACCCTAATATACACGTGAGCAAGTATTACAAAAACGAGTTTGTTTGTTTTGAGGGCCGTCTGCAGCGGACAGAATCATGCACTACGGTGATAAATAGGAAGGTAATCATCCCTGTTGAAATCTATATCTGCCAGATAGATGTTATATTGTACAAAGATATTATGACCAATCTTTCTCACACGCTAGGGGATGTCTTGGAGATTTTCAATTTGACACAGGGGTTTCCGGTCGATACAGCCTACACCTATATGTCCTGCGTAAACGACGAATGGCATTGCACGAGAATAGAACCATGTATGCTCACAACGAGTCTCTACGAAATACTTCTCAGACGAGATATTCAGCAAGCCAACAATATGGATTACTTCAGAATTTCCCCTGTGGGTGTGGATGAACTCATTTGAGTTCCGAGGACGATCGTGTACATAGTGCCACGTTGTTCTTCGGTATTCGGAATTCGTTTTATTATTTCGTAAAAAGTTTGACATGTGATTTTGCGTGCTTTGTTGGCGTGGAAAATGAGGCGACGAAATAAAAATAACTACACTTGCATTCGTCTAATCCACTTCCAATTCGAGTTCTGTCTCGCTGATCTCACTCTCACTCTCCAGAGGAAATAAATTTCCCATCGTCCGTGTCGTCCTGTGGATCGGCAGGCCCAACACAACATTGTTGTTGTTGGACGTTTTTTCGTCGGCATGAAAAGAAACAGCGCGCTTCATGATAGCATTGCCATTTTCGGTGTCCTCATCGACGCGGACTGCCTTGGCATCAGCAGAAGAGCATCCACCGCCACCTCCGCGTCCTGCACCACTTTTGCCTGCGCGCTTGATCTTTTTGACGCGACGAACATCCTCCTCGTCCTCGCTTTCCATCTCGTTATCAAAATTAGTTGCTTTGGCATCCGAGTAAGAACTTCCACCACCACCACCTCCCCCCCCTTTGCGGTCGACACCATCAGACTCTTCAGACCCTCCTTCGTCAATGCTCGAGACTGCTTTTCCCTTTCCCTTGTTACTCCCAGTCGCCTGTGACACACGCTTGCGCTTGGGTTTTTGCACATTTTTTTGCTGTACTTGGATGTTCTCATTGTCCTCACTCTCGACCTCACTCTCGACCTCATTGTCGCTGCCGACTTGCTTGACATTTGCCTTGCGGTTGACCACAGGCGCATTTTCATCACCTTTGCAATCCATCGCATCGCCGTTGATTTCAAACTCCTGCTCGTCGTTTGGCACAGACTTGCCTTCTCCCCCCACACTCTCGACATCCGCGTCACTGACATTGTCGACAACGGCGACCGGATAATGTTTGCGTTTCGTCAACCTCTCTGATATCGGACAATAATCACTGTCGCTGTCGCTGTCGCTCTCCATCCTAGTGTTATCGACAGTAGCCTCCTTCTTGGATGAGGCAGCCTTGTTCTTTGCCATACCCTTCCTGGTAACCTTTTCTTGGTGTTTCCCCGAAGGCAGTAGTTTTTTGGTAGAAACAATGGTCTTCTTGTCGAGCACCTTCAAGCAGGCCTGTAGTATCACGTTGCAACGCATGATTTGCCCTTGAAACACCTTCAAGGAGTCAACGACAGCAGAATTCATCACTGTAATCAACACGGTGCACAGGGTTAGGGGTGAGCACGGTGCACAGGGTTAGGGGGGAGCACGGTGCGCAGGGTTAGGGGGGAGCACGGTGCGCAGGGTTAGGGGTGAGCACGGTGCACAGGGTTAGACGCGAACACGGTGCACAGGGTTAGACGTGGTCACAAATTATTGTGACTGTACCGAATACGTGGCTGATCTCGAATATTTTCGGCTGAGGATTCCATCACAGCTTTTATAGGCTTTTTTCCACCCGAAATACACTGGATCGGGAAAGTCTCCAATAATAGGTTTTTTGGTGGAAATGTGGGCGCGAAAATCTCCCGAAATAGATTTTCACACCAATGTCGCCAAAAATGGGTTCTGGACCGAAATGGGCCGAAAAATCTCCCGAAATAGAATGCACGTAAAAAAGAGAAAAAACACGATCGGGGGAGGGGCGATGTACTTTTATTCAATAAATGTCTCCGATGCGCTCGATGTACATTGTCGGTAATATCTTTGTTCCATATTCATCGTTTCGGGGCTTGCATGTAGTGCCATCGGGTTCTGTTGCGCACGCTACATCGATTTGCGAGTGCTGTTTCCAGAGCCAGCCCAAATTGTACACCATAAGTGGAAACAACACAAAGTTGTAGATGGAAAAAAACCGTACAATAACCCACATCAAGTTGTTGCCAAGTTTGTAGTGTGCACACTCCTGTGGGAATCGCGAGCTAAACGACAGCGTCATTCCATACACGGCCCACGACAAATACAGCAGCACCTTGACAACTAAGACGTATAGGAAATAGTCGGTGTCGTGGGCAGAGCTGTCCTTGTGTGCATACCCAAAAACAGTGGCTATCAGGGCAAACATCAGGCAGCTGTATCCGAAAACCGAGACCCATGCCACATATTTCCCCGATGACAGAAGAAGTTCATCGGGATCGTCTACCATGTGTTCAACCCAGTGGCAGTCGGGTTCCTTCCCCGTAGCGGCGCACGCCGTGGGCGTTTTCAGGCTGTAGGTGAGCTGCGAGCAGAAATTCAAGCTCTTGTCCCAGTTGACTGCGAAAATGCTGATGACAGCAAACAATAGCAAATTGTATACGATATACAGATGCAGCATGTTTCTCTTGTAAGAATCCGACATGACCAAACAGCAGTGACCGCAGTGCACCGAGTGTCTTATATAGGATGAAAATCCCGGCAACTGGTAAAATAAAGACAATGTTGCTCGGCATGACATTTACGCAAAACAAGAGGTTTCCCTCCGATTCGCCAGCGTATGTCAAAATTGCGTGTTGTGTTTTCGGTATACAGCGAGATTGGAACGTGCCGCATCGCCGGAAGTATAGCCATGGGTTTTGGCACAGGGGCACACGCATTCGCAGAAAGTTCCCGACAAACTTCAGTTCAGACGGGGTGAGGGGGGAGGGCGAAAGCTGTTGGACATTTGAAACGGAGGAATCGGTATCACATATAAGTTTCGGTATAAATATTTTTTATCAGGTGCGGCTCTGGAAACTGTGTGCAGGCCGACAGGTCCGAGCTGTTGTTGCTTGATCCATAGTAGTGTGTCGAAACTCCGGGTGGTGTCGGAAAAGTTGCAATGCTCGCGTATGACAAATTCCTTGAATTTGGGTTGAGGCATTCCAACTGTGGCAACGAGGAGTGAGGGGAGGGGGCGGATATAACATGGACCGCTTTTCCTTTCTAATATAGCCCAGCCAGACAACGGATATGCGCACGACACGGTCTCGGAGAAAGGCCTTTTGCTTTCTAATATAGCCCAGCCAGACAACGGATATGCGCACGACACGGTCTCGGAGAAAGGCCTTTTGCTTTCTAATACAGCCCAGCCAGACAACGGATATGCGCACGACACGGTCTCGGAGAAAGGTGCTTTTTTCATTCAAACCTCAGTATTAGGAGTCTCTCGAGACATAGACCTGCCCTGCGGTGACGATAATCAGGGGGACGAGGACGAGATTGTAGTATGCCAGGAATCCCAGTGCAACATAGGCCAGGTTGTTGCCGTGATCGTAGTTGATACAGCTCTCGGGGATGGTTGTGCCAAAGAACAGTACCATTCCATAGACCGCCCACACGGAATACAACAGCCCATGAGCCAGCACTGCCCCCGTGTATGATGTATGCAGTTTCTCGTCCTGTGCATACACGCACACTGCGGCAAAAAATGCAGAGGAAAAAAGCAGGAAATATCCTGTCACGCAGATCCACACGACGACGGAGCCTCTTGGGCCCACGACGGAATCCGGCATCTCGGTGTAGTGGAACGTTTGCTCCGACGGGCCTGCGTATTTCCATGGGCCCGCAACGCAGAAATTACGGCTCGGTGCCCAGTTTCCAACTACGAGACACAGCACGCTGAATAGGAAGGTGTTGTGTGCAACATATAGTAAGCCTGTCCTGCTAAAAGTTAGCATGTATACATGCCGCAACAAGCGTCTTATATATGATATTTTGCGGTGACGTGGACTTTTTCGGAGATCCCGACGGGGGATTGTATGCAAACACCAGATTTTACGCTATTTTCTTCGCCAGGGCCAGAGGGTACCGCCTCAATAAACCCGGGGGTTTCTGCATATTTCGTTGGCGAAAGTCCCTGTATAAATCTTCCCACAGACGTCCCTGTTGCGAAGTATTCTCGACGTGCTGTCCTATAGTATATAAAAGAAAACAGTGGATTCGAGGGAACGAGGTGGCGGCGATGCGCGCAACGGAGGCGTACGGAGACATTTTCGAAATATGTCTGGCGTACATTGCGCTATTTCTCGGAGTGAAAATTGTGAATATCATGAGCGTCGTCGTCGCCACTCCCTTGTACATGGTGTTGTGCAGCCGCAAAAAGGGCACCATCAAGCACGACGGCAAGGTGCTCCCAATCGTTATCGAGACTTTGATTAGCATTATAGTCAACACCGTTATGATCACGATTGACTTTGTGATTCTCGTCATGCAGAAGTTGCTCGTGTTGCTTCCTTTTATTTTCATGGTGATTTTTCTCAGTTTCATTGCCTCAAACTCGGACTCGGTTTTGAAGGGGGTGGTTGACTTTTACGACGGATTTCTGATCAAGTCCGACTACTTTCAGTACATTCGAAAGGGCAGTTGGATTTTCAAAATTGTATTTGAGGTTGTGAGTCCCTGCTACAACTGGGTGGTGGACGGTGTTGCAGGAGGTATCATGGAAATAATCTCTCTGCTGGTGGATGACGAGTCGAATCGAAAGAATTTGATCTCAATGGTTTCCGAGTTTGGGAACCTTTTTGTCACAGTCGGAGTGGCCGTATCCAGATGGATCACCGTGAATCTCAGGGAGTGTCAGTACGATCGCGTCCTTTCGGACATGAAAAGCATGCACAAGAACGTCTTTTCTACGCTCTCACACCGGTGTTTCGATAATGACTTTCGGGACATGGAACTGGTTGCGAGCACCACCACATTCAAGACAATCTTTACCAGTTTCCACGCGCTCGCCTCCTCCCTCTGTCCGACTGCAGCATCATTTATTGGCCTACTGTTTTACCCCATCTACGACGAGAATATCAACATCATTGCACACAACGCGATCAATATTGTACTATCAGGCGGATACACCACATGGGATATTACTCAGCTCCGCTGCCGATGCGCACACGAGCTCGATCTATCCACCGCATTGTGTGTCCCCGATGTCTTTCCCCTTTTCCGGTATGTTATGCGCGCCGTGGAGGCTCTGGGAACTCTCGTGGACAACTGGGTCAACATTGCGCACATGCTCGTCATGTCCTTTTTCCTGGACCGCGACGCGGACAGCATCCAGAACTGCAAGCTGTCGCAAAAAAGTACGGGGGCATTGTTTGGTGTCAATGTCACCAGCTTTTTCTCACACAACCTGACCCGGATTCTCCCGGTGAGCGAGTCGCTCATTGCCATGACGGATGGAAGTGGTGTTGTTTTCATGAACGCACAGACCGTGGAAGAGGTCCTGCGCGTGTCCAACGCCTTTGGCGCACAGCCTATGGACACGAAGCACGGGTTCGCATCCATTGACTTTGCTTCAAATATCCTGGCGACGGACGTGACAGGAGATTTCAGAACCAGCATACTGGGATGTCGGTGCGACGACAATGTTGTGGGCGGGGTGACGATTTCGTGCAGCGCAGCACTTTTTTACGGCATCGTGACGGGCGACGACATTGGCAGCGTTGACACCACGATTCCCATCCAGTTTGAAACCAACACGAATCGCATGCTGATGCGGTGTGAATATTTGAGGATCTCCGTGGAGCCCATTGCATTCCCCTCGCAAACAATCGACGTGAACCAGGACAGGGGGAGTGGCGACCGATTCTCGGGGTTTCGCGAATGCGAGTTGGATCCGAGGAAATGCAACAACGTCGATGCCCTGATTTATGTGATGCCGCTCTGTCCTACTCCATCGGCATCCCGAGACCTCAAACTAAAAACACAGTGCATACGCGACTCCATCTATCAAACATGCTTCCCGTACTGTGTTGGACTGCACCAGAAGGGTGGCGCAACAACGCCGATAACGCTCTACAACCAAAAAATATTGACAGACGGTGTCTATATTGCGAATTCAAACTGCGTCTCGACCACTGTCAACAAGGTCGATGGACAGAAAATCATCATGACGAGCAATGCGGTGTCGCATGACTACACCATGCTGCAAAAGTACGGCATTGCTACGACGGAACAACAGACGTCTGATTTAAGTTATCAGTGCACGTTTTCAAAGTCCACGTCGTCGCTGTTGCTTCCGGTGGCAAGTGCAGATATCTGCACAGGGGGCATCGAGTTCTGTGCGAACCGAGCGGTGCCTCTGCAGGAGTCGGCACAACACGAGTGGAACATCGGCACCGACTACCCTGTGCCCACGATGCTTGCGTCGGGACAGCCGTACATTTTTGCAGGCAATCAGGTGTTGACACAGAAATGTGAACTGGACGGAGCGTCGTGCATTTTCACGAGCACCGTGCAGACGTTGACGTCGGATGTACACTCGCAGTACCGGATCGTGGATACGCTGTCAAACATTCCGTCGCTCCGGGCGTCGTTTTTGGACAAGAAACAGGCGGTGCATGGGGGCATTGTGATTCCACACGATACGATGGACGTGTTTGGGTCGCGTAATCCGGCGGCTCAAACCCGGACGGGGATTATCTATGGCGTGAATCCCAATCTGTTGCCACTCCGCAGCACGCTGAACGAATGCTCGAGCGAAAGCAAGCTGGGCACAATTCTGGCCATCGAGTGCAGGAATTGTTACAAGACTCCGCGTATTTTCTACACACAACCATTAACGAGGTGCTCGCAGGACATTCGTATGGGGGTTCGCATGGAAACGTCGGAACGGGTGGTTCGGGCGTGCACCCAGAACACGACGGTGGAGATCGTCATGTCTGAAAATGATGCCTTCTGGGAGCTGGCAAACGCCTGCGACCTGAAATCGTCGAATTCGATGATCAACCTGTTTATCGAAGACATTACGTATTTGAACGACATGAACGTGATTCTGACGATCCGGCGCGGTCCTATAGGAGAGTTTATGCATGTGGCGGGTCTCAACACGACGGCGTGGCCCGATACTGCAGCCGCGATGCAGTCCACCAGCGTGCACTACTTCATCAACCTGCAAACCTACGAGGTTCGGCGAGACGTCATGTGGTTGCGCAAGTTTTCAACGCTGGCGGACAGCAAATACAGCTTGCTGTGTTCTTCGGACTCGGTGATTCCGGCCTATGGCACGTACATTGCGCTGACGGTGCAGCTGCCGATGAAGCTCGCCGTGATTCTTGTCAATTCATACATGCTCAACATTTTCGGGATTGTCGAGGGCATAATTTCAAAAGAAAAACTGTGCAACGGTCGGAAGATGAACCACTATGCGCTCGACAACTGCAAATACCATCCGCTGTCCACCTACCATCTGCAGGACCTGTGGGTGCGCATGGATCGTTCGTTTGACGTGCTCACGTTTTCCACCGTGCGCTACTTGGGCGTCCTGTTCGGCTTCGAGACAGGCGTGCAGAACTGGATGAAAAACGCCATTGTCGTGGCTGCCGGTCCCGATTCGGGGTACACGGACGGGATTATTCGCGCCGTATCGAGGGGAATACTTGCGGGAATATCGGTGATACTCACGGTAACAACGACGTCGTTTTACTCGCTGTCCTTTGCCATTGACGAGATTTTCCTCAAGTACATTATACAGCAGCTGGAAAATCAGTTCCAGGGCCCGCAGAAAATGGAGTTTGTTTTCTTTGCCTTTAGCAACCTGCTTTTCGATTCCATTGCAAAGGGAACGCTCAAGTCCGGACCGCTCGGCTCGCAGTACAAGATCTGTCAAGAGTATGCGGAGTTCACAGGAGACCCGGGGAGTCCTCTTGGGATGGCGATTTTCCACACGTGTGCTGCGGTTTTTGAGGGCATGTATGCTGCGATTCAGGTCGTGTCGTCGGTGGTTACCCTCAGCGCTCTGACGGAATGTATCTGCAACATCGATCCGCGCGCTCTCGGTGCGAATATCGATGTTTTCGAGCAAAAGTGTACGCACAAGCTGCCGGCGACCTTGAGGCCCGAACTCTTTATGTTTATACAGGGCGCGGCTGTCCGGAACAGGCAGTGCCCGATACTTATCAACCAGTTTCGCAACGTGCTGCTCGAGATTCCTTCCCCGTGTATTTTTCACATGGACAAGGCGCTGGTGGCAGCCTCGGATGTGCCCCTGTATCTCATGAAAACGCTACAGATTGACAGGACGGACACGACAACGTGCACCGACTACGACACCAGTCTCGAGGTGGTGACGATTGTGCCGCGCCCCATTTCGTTTTTCAAAAAATGCGCCTTCATTCCCAACTGCCGGCAGAAATGCAAGCACGAAATTGAGACATTTGAGTCTGAAAAACACAGCGTGGTGCGTCCGGATCGCGGTGCGTTGATGGGCAATTTAATGAGCTTTATTCCGGCCTGGCAGGCCACCATCCCCGGACTGAACGAGGTATTCGAGCCACTCGCTGTCCAGGAGTACGCGGGCCGCGGAACAAAATGCGACCGCTACATCGTTGTGCTGGGACGGCCCTTGCAAAGCGGAACGATCGGCCAGTCCCTGCCATGGAGCATGTATTTTTTCTGTTATACCGACCTGTCTCTTGAAATTTTCCTCGTGTCGCAGAAAACGCTCGACTTCACCACGATTTTGGCACTGCCAAGTGATGCTGGGGCGGCTGACAAATATGTTGTGCAGGAAATCTTTCTTGTCCCCATGGATGACACAACACAGGGTGCGATGGTGGTAGTATATCTAGAGAAAACGGCGCAGACCAATACTATTCTTGAGATCGTAGTGGACTCTCGGGGGGAGGTGTTGACAGACTTGATGCTTCAAAGCGACGCGATCAAGTCGGATTCGGTGTGCACGGAACTGTCTTCCAGCGTTGCTGTGAACTGCCAGCCAAAATTAGATCCGAGCATTCCCTACACGTTTCTGGAAAAGGGGGGCGGGACTTCGTCGGTGTCGGCCTACTTTCACAAAGTTGTTGTTGTGCCGGGTCAGCAGCCTGATGGCGAGATGATGGACGATCGCGTGCAGTACACGATCCTGGCCATGTACTACACGTATATCCAGTATCGCGTGCCTGGAAATACACAGCTCTTCACATGCGAGGCCGAGTTGGAAATGCGATTGGTACGCACGAGGAACCGCAACGACGAATCGATTCGGGGGCATCACTGTACCATGTATGCCGCCAGAAGCGATGGCAGGAAATCTCATCCCAGCACCGTGTGGAGTTTGCTGTCGGAGCTTTCGGCCACCCGGACCGAAAAACTGCTCGTCAGCCATGATCACAACAGCGTTTTCCTGCTACAAAAAACGGCACTCGAACGCATTGTATTCGCCTTTGACGCCAACAATCGCATCAACTTTACTGTCACGCAGAGACACGACGTGACCTCGGGGAATTCGGGAGTCGGTGTTTTGTGGACTTCCAAGTCGCAGACCTCGGATTACGAGGACCGTGGTGTTAGCAAGAATGTGTACCGCAGCATCATTATGACCCTGAACACGCAAGTCGACAGCACTGTAATCTACACGCTGCTCGAGACAAACACCATGCGCAAAACGGACACGGAGAACTGGATCATGCAGTATGTATTTTCGCTGCCGAACAAGCAGAGCGCCAACGAATTCCGTCTCGTACACACAATTAGCACAGGACTACCTATCAACATCATAAAGTCAAACGGACTCGCGGTCATGATCAGAACAACCATCAACACTGAATGCAACTACATGTCGTGCCAGTCATGCAACGGCAGGACCCTCAAAAACTTTTGCACCATGGCTCAGAAGTGTGCCATGGTCAACTGTGTGGGGACGGTGGTCAACCCCAACAATGTTTTTTGTGTGATGGGCACCATGGCCAAAGAGTACCGCGAAATCGTCATTTATCAGGGGAATGCGCTTTGGTTTGCGGCGGTAGAAATCGCGCTGTCTATCATGCAGATTGTTGAGCTGCAGGGTTCCAGACGAACCCCCATCAATCTCGAAAGCATCTCCAATATCTTCAACACAAACATGTGCGAGAACAAAGACCTTGCGGCGGTGATCTCAGCATTCTTTCCTGCCCTGGTCATGACCATTTTCACGTCGGTCGTCGGAAATAATCAGGGCTTTTCTGTCAAGGACTTGGGCGGCGGCGGCGAATATATCGTCAAGCAAATCTTTTCCCCTGGCACCAAACTACAACACACTTCCATTGTATCGACCGTCACGCAAATGGTTGACCAGATTTTGTTGGGGTATATCATGTTCATGTACCGCAACACTCGCTTTATCATGTGCGCCCTCACGCGTTTTGCCGAATTCACGGGGGGGTACATCAGGATTATCAACCACAACATTGGAGACACGGATTTCTGCACAATCGACAACGAGTATTCCGAAAGTGCGAAACCACAGGACGACGAAAGCATTGTTCGAGACCGTATCACGTCGGGAGCGATTGGAGACACGTACACCACGATGAATATCAACAAGCAAAATATCAAACCCTCACAGTTCACCTTCGACACGGCACTTTCTGTGGCGTTGGTAAGCAGTATGCAACGCATCATGCTAGTCATCAACATGAACGCTCTTGTCGATTTCTCGCTCGGCATCATCTATGCGTTGGCACGTGTATGCACTCTGTTTGAGAGCGACAAGTGTCGCCCTGTCAACACCGACTTTGCGTTTGTGCTGTCGTGTGCCTGTGGAGACACGCCGTTCCATGTTCAAAGTGGCGTCCGCAACTCGCACATCAGCGACGGCGCATTCTGGTGTACCGGCATCCAGAAACATGTCAACATGCAGGGAGACACTGTGTTTGTGTACAACCCATTCCCACTGGAGGAGCTTGCGGATGATCTGCATTCGGCGGGCCAGGCCTACATCAACTGCATCTCTGCGAAAAATGAGGCTGACTGTTTGCGCGAACGACAACGCGTGTACCTGTCCAAGTTCCATGCACATTTCACCAAACACAATGTGTCTCCGCTCGCGGTGCTGACGCGCTGCAGGGAAAATTTCAATGGGAAAACATGGGATGAGGGTTTCTTCGGAGCATACACCCCTACGCTGACACAGCACATTGTGCAAGACAAGCAGTTTATTACGGACGGCAACATGAAGGCGATTCAAAATGGTGCCGAGCTGTATTTGCGCGAAGACGCAGAGGGGCCTGTACATGCGTGTTTGCGAAACGGCCCTACCCAAAACAGGATCGAGGCCTGCATGGTCTTGGCGTTTTCGCACCTCAATCGCCTGCAACAGGGAAACTCGGAGGCGACCGAGGTTTCGATTTTCCAGTACTTTCAATATACACAGGTTGCGGATGTGAGTATAGCCCGGCACACGGATGCGTGCGAATTCCTATCCTCCAGCATTTTTTCCAGCGACCCTGCGGTGCGCATCTGCCAGCTGCAGGATGATATCGACGGGTTTTGCGGGGACGAATCGGGGAGCGAGTGTAAAATATCCATGACCACACTTGCGTATGAGCAGTCGATACAGCGCAACATAGTGGAGCTCTTCCAGGTTTCGTCCGCGCACACTACGGATGAAAATGTAATGGAAACCGCGGTGCTGCACAAGTACAACCGCGTGAAGGACTGTGCCGCGAGTTTTTTCGACAGCATGGATCGCGAGATGAATGCCGATGTGATTGGCAAAATTATAGGGAAACTTGACTTGAATATGATCACAGGCGAGGGTGATCTTTTGCATCAGCACATGGACTGTATTTTTATGGGAGCATACGACCATATTTTTTTTGCGCCGACCGACTCGGATATGGTCCTTGAGCCCATGATGTATTCGCGAAATGCGTCAGGAACTTCGCGAGAGTTTCAACTGCCGTGCGCAGGCAGCATAGTGTACGACCGACATGCCGAAGATGTCGAGGCGTCGGGGTTCCTTCAAAAGACGTGTGGCACACAAACTCGGATCGGCCTAATGGCCTATGTCAAGAAAAACATTGTCAGCAGTCCAAACGCGCTGAACGTGATGCTCGCCGCAAAGATACGCGAGAAACTCGAGAAAATCGAGAGCAATTTCACGAATGTTATGTTGTACGGGTGCAAGCCGGGGACTTTATGGCGAGAATGCTGTGCCGTCGCAGGAAAGTGTCTGCCGGGCGAGAGCACCTTCGAACCTGCCATTCCAGAAATCAATTTTGAAATCTCGGGTTCTGAGCTTCTGCTCATGTTGATGCAGAGCGTGAGCACCATCCAAGTCGACATCCTGTACAACAGCTCGGTGCGTTTTTTTACATCATTCCACACCCCCCTCCAATTCTCGGAGAATAGACACCGTGTCGGCAGGTGCAAGCACCTCGCAGAGAGAAATGTAGAGAGGGTTTTCCTCGTCGTTTTTGCTCGACGAGGCGTACTCGAGGTACTCATATACAGTGTCCAGTCCACAACTGTCCAGTGAACCCGTGGTTTTTGTTTTCAGTGTATCAAACACGAGTGACAGTAGGCGCAGGGCGTTGGTGAGCACCAATGATTCTCGTGGTGCCAGACTTTCGATCGGTACGCATGATGGGGCACAGATGGACCCAGCATATGCGATCTGATGTACACCATGGTCGGGTCTCGTGTTCGACCGTCTGATTTTTCCCTGCATAATACTGAGCATTTCTAGGAGTCCCTGCTGTGTGGAGACAAATAGTGCCTATATATGTATTAACGAGATGACTCCAAATACACAGGCCATCACCCAATTCACGACAGACCCCTTCCAAAACTCCACCATCCGATACAACCAGGACACTTTTGCCGCTGTGGATTCGGATGTCTCCTTCGGTGTATTTGGCTCGGTTTCGTACAGCAAAGAGCAGCATAACGAAAACCACACTCAACAGTACAAATTCCCGTTTACGCGCAGTGTCGATGCGCTGTCGATCATGGAACAGTGCCAGTCTATGATGCGAATCAACATTCAAACACATGCCACGGCAGAGTATGACGAGCCACACGATATCGAAACGGATACTGCCGCTGACAGTGAAGACAAGATGGAGTCTGGGCGCCGTCAGACGCTGGAAGTTCTTCTTGCATACGTGCACAGGGGCGAGGAGTGGAAGCCATTCCACGCGTCGGTCGGTAACAGCAGTAATGCAACTTTACAAATGTCGCGCAGAGATATTATTCACAAGATCATGATGCACGCCGACAACAATCCACTTCATGGATTGTATGATGAACGGTATGTGTCCCAGGCGTCGACGTTTTGCGAGACCCACCACCATACAGCCCCTGCTCGGCGGTCCAGAATGTCGGCAACATCAGTGTGGGATACCATCGGCATGGATTCTGACAGCCGCACGCGGGTGATTTTCGAAGACGTGCTCTTTTTGAACTCAAGCCAGCGTACTGTAGGAAATATGAACGAGCAGTGTCCCTGTTCAGTGGTGTCCAAAGTCGATGGAAAGTGTTCGGTCCACCGGAAATTTTGTGAGTTGAAATCCGTGGTGGCTGAAAAAGACTATGATATATTTTCTGAATGCACTCGAGACAGCGTGCACATTTTGTACGCTGCTGCGTGGCATAATCGTGTGCGGGAGCTCTTGCATATGCATAGCAAGTTACTAAGCAGTATGGGATTCCAGTGCGATTCCATGTCACCCTCTAATATATGGGGTATCGGCCCGACACATTTCAGCCGTCTCAACAGCATTGCACACCACGCTGAGATTGACACCATCGATTTGATGGTGCGTCTGCGTTCTGGTGTGTCGTACTCGAATTACCAACACACGCTGGAAAATTTTCATCAGGTTTTAACAGAGGGTGATCGTGTAATCCGCCTCAACAACTCGGAAACCGGAGACACGGTCAAGAACATTTTGTGCTCGCCGTCTGCCGACGAAAGACTTGTGAACAGACAGGGATTTCCAGTAGCTAGCACTGTTTCCGAATCTCCCGTGGTGACGAGCTGCACCCGTTATATTCTCGAGGTGTCTTGGAAAGACATTCTCGACCGCTATATTCCTATCGTGGCGACCGGTATGGACGAGCCCGACCTGCAGCAAGAGCTTTTACAGAGACTGCATGTGGATTCAGACACACAGATCGAGGTGTGGAAGGAAAAGTGCAGGGTCAAACTCGTGAAGCTGAAATCGTGCCGGGCCGCAGCAGCCTATTCGCGAGACTTTCTCAGTGATCTACACAGCAACTACACTGAAAAGTATGCCGCCACATGCCCGTACTATCTTTCCGTGGAACTCGCGAATGCAGCAGCACTGATGCGTCGCGGATGCCTGATATTGAAAGACAACATGAAAATGTTTGACGTGCATCTCTGTATGTTGCAGAAAACATCGGCACCACGACCCCCTATACACACTCCGGGGAGCGTACCATTGCTGCAGCAGGTTGTGTCGCGCGATTTGGTCGACGGATGTCAGATCATTAACCCGCTGGACATGTTGTCGGATTCCGAGACTGTGGCCGGAGTGGTAGATCTGCCCGAGCTGAGCCGCGCTTTTATCGACTCGATAATTTCTCCGGAAATTTCGACCAGTACCACTGCATCGTACCGAACGCAGGGGATGATGGCAACGCGTTTCGGAGACGACTTTCTGTTTCCGAAAACCGACAGCTCCTCACAGTGCTTTGACAGCATTCCGTACTGGCCAGAAAACTGGCAAGCCCCCTTTGGAGAAATCCTGAGCGACACGTACGATGCTGCGACTGGCTTTGCGAATTACATGGCGGTCGTGGTGGACGACGAGAATCGCGAGACGGAAGAAATCGTACTGCTACCACACCATCTGCGGAACGAGGACGACACCGCGAATCGTTTCGGGACCGGTGGAATCTGCAGAGAGCCCAGCTTCGGTATGCCGCAGACCCAGATCAACACCCAGAGTATATGCACCGTTGCCATCGACGACGCAACACTGCTGTCGCCGTCATCGAGCGAGAGACTGAACAACATTTTCATCGACAACGATGACCAGTGTTCGCCTGGTTCGCAAGTATCGATCGGCGGCGGAATGGGGAAAACGGTGGGGAATATGTGGCCGTGGATCCGGCTTTTCCTGCGAAAGCGCACAGGGAATGAGAACCTTGCGTTCGACACGAGCATCCAGAACATTCTGATGAGCGATTACAGCGATTTCGTGCAGGACCATTTCGCCCTCGACATTGATCTCGAGGACACGGACGATCTCGAGCACATTGTCCAAAGTATGTGCTACACGACGTCCAAATACATGATCCTCGAGCAAATTGAAAACAGCGGACTCGACGCATGTGTCAACAACACACAGTGTCTGGATTCCAAAGTGTGCCGGGCAGACGGAAAGTGTGTGGAAATGGACATTTTCATTCAGAACAACATGGACACCGAAATCGAAGTGGGTCTGAACAGTGCCGGTTGCAACAACCACTCCTATGTGTCGGGAGCAAGCCCATGGTCCCGCATCGGTGGTATGTTGGAACAGCATGGCCTGTGTTCGCATTCCAACATGGTTACATATGAACGCATGAACACCGTGATCAATACAACACAGGAAAAAACGCAGTGCAGGACCGAGGATGCAAACACGGTCAACGAACACTGGGTCTGTCCACGACACATGGTGAACTGGACGTGGGCTCGCGAGAATCCAGATTTTGTAAAACTCAACCCTAGCATGGATACACGTTCTGAGCAAAACACGCACAGCGTGCTAGAGTCGGAGCTGTTTGATACGGACCCGCACGTGTGCGATTTCGATTATTTGCACTCGGACGAGCTTGGATGGTGTGGGCTGGACTTTGACGTTGCTCGCGGCGGGGACGGCGAGGATTCGTACAGCTACTGGCTACGCACTGCCGAGAACCACGACGACTTTTCGCTGCTGAAAGTGGCAGGACGCAACTTTGAGGAGCCGTTCCTGCAAGAAAGTGGCGAAAGCAATAAGTTGCGATTCATGGGCTTGGAAGTGGAAACACTGGACAAGAACAGCAATGCCAATGAGCACCGTTCGCTCGTGCAGTCGTGTGGTAGTCTTGGCATATGCCAGCAGGAAATGTTCACGGTGGGAGGGGTGCATATGCATCGCAAAAGCGAAAGCAACGCCACTCGTAATGTTCAAGATATGATAGACTGTGGGTCCATCGGGTACCGCACCCCGTCCGGCTCGTGTATTTTAGACCCACAAACAGCAATTGTGGTATACCATCTGTACGAGAATTCGTTCCAAGCGGTCCCGAGTTCCTGCCGGCGGCTTTTTGTCAACAATGTACTGCACACGCTGTCGCCCGAAATACAGCCTCTGTCGGGAGGCAAGTTGCTGCAGTACAAGGGGGATGATGTCGATATTATTGAGAGCATAGTGAAAAAGGTCAACCACATCACGATGTTGTTTTCGCCGTACGTATCCGGTGTGGATGGGCAGCAGATTTTATTCAACGAGTACATCCATGGGTGCGCAGAAGAACTTCACGAGTATATCCAAAACAAGGAAACATTCTATTCAAGCCCTTACCAGAGCAATTCGGGCTTGTATATTTTCTACACGTACGGCACATACGAGATCCCGCTGTTTTGGTGGATGAAATATTCGCTGGCCAAATTTGTTTTCGTTACCGGCGAGTCGCACGACGAGCTCAGAGAGGGCATGGCAGCAGGGTTACCGAAAGATATTCGCACCGTGCTGTCGTACGAGATTGTGGCTTTTGACAGCCGTTTTTCTCGCGACAGCCGCATACTTGGCAGTATCGACGCCACAGAAACAACACTGCAGAATTTCTGGATGCGGGTAAACGCCAACGAGCTCGACATTTTCGAAGCCGTGTCGGATTCTCTGCTGCAAAGCATGGAAGAGTACACGATGGACCCGCTAATCTTTACCAACAGTATCAGCATGCACTGTCCGGACAAGTTTATCGCCAACCGAGAAAGTATCTTGGCGCAGCAAATGGTGAAGACGCCTTTGCCGCACCTGGAAGAAATGCTGCATGACATTTTTTACTCCGCGAGCGCCGCGTTGGCGCTGAAAAACGACAAGAATCACGATATTCCCAGTACGCTGCTGACTTCCAACAGTTTTTTTTCCGACGCTATTCTGTATGACAAGGGTATGAAGGGTCTGGCCTCTGTGCTGATGCCACAGTCGATGCCGAAAATCCAGTCGAGGGGCACGGTGGCAAAGATGTTTTTCATGCGTTTTATTATCGAAAAGGTTTTGCTCACCACGCAGGCCGATTACAAAAACACCTACAATCCGCTGAAGAATCCCACTTCAAAGATTGTCAAGGTCGGCAGACGAATTAAAATCATGGACTTTGATCCCGCTGGCATTTTCCTGCAGATCTCCAACATCGGCACAACACAGCTGAAGAAATACATTGTAGAGTTTTTGCAAAAGTTTGACGACAAGGCAAAATGCACGGACCGTCCTGTTCCCTTGCTGGTACGACAGCCGGACCCTGCCAAAAACACGGGCCAGTGTATTTTCAACTCGCGTCTGTACGACTCTATGAAACACCACGGCGAAAGGGCCGGGCACTGGGACAAAATGACGGAACCTACGGTCGAGCTTTACGCCAAAGACATCTCGAGCCCGCAATCCGTCGACGTCAAGTTCAACACCATCAATATGTGTGCACCCACGCACAACAACATGTTTGGTCGGAATGGGATGGACATAGACAGCGAAGCGCGCGCCACATCGACAAACACCGCAGGTCGCTGCACGTTGAGGGATGTGTCGAAAGACCCCGGTCTGGATTTTGTTGCGTCGTCGACGGGACATGCCTCCAACACTGTGCCTCGACCTGCTGAAATCACAAGCGAGACGTGTGTGAATGGCGATTGTCCCAAATCGTGCAATACTTTTGAATTCGCCGAGCCCAGCCGATACGAGTATGCAAAACCTCGGCTGGTGGATGACAAACTCGTGTACGTGGGCCAACAATACGCAGAGCCCGCGGCAGTGCAGCACTACAGTGCACGCCGCAAACTCGGGGTGTGCCATCGTATCGACTCTGATTGCGTCACAGGACAGGACGCGAACAAGAACACCAACATCAAAAACCTATTTTTACAAAGCGGAGTCACAAAGCATCCCGTGGATTTGAGGTACGAGCAGCTCGGACGTCACGCCTACACCCAAATCAACGGAAGAATGCTGTCGGAAAATTCGGGCCACCCACTTCCGAGCGACATGAGCGACGCAGCGAAAACCAGAATCAACGCCGGCATGTTCGCGCGTAATGTCGGTGCAGGCGCACTGTTTTCGAGTTGGAAAGAACACAATGATCTGTGGATCAGCAAGGATGACTCGCCAGTCCAAGGGCGGTGTGGGCTGAGCAAGATCCAGAGTCACTCTCGTTTCAAAGTAGTTCCATACGTATTGAACCCTGCGCTTCAAACCGTCCCGGACAAGCAGACGGTGGCACGTTTCTCACACCTCATTTACAATGACAGGATTCTGATGGAACGGGGGTACAGTGCAAACAACCAGGATGTCACGTCGCATGTGCAGCAACTGTTCGGACACCATTTTGAACGGGGGACGAAAACCCGTATGAACCCACCTACGTCGCCTACACCGTCTTTCTCCTACTGCCCGGTGCCGAACACGGCAACCGACAACAACAACTTGCACAAATTCAAGCTTGTGAAAATGGATCACGGCAAGACCCGGATGTTGGGACGACAGCACCGCTGGGACCAAGACACGAAAACCGA